>Ga0075012_10002468_pt1 | contig 18183 bp, 14 predicted proteins | sample All_14_2_FD_71474 | JGI IMG/M metagenome (GOLD analysis project Ga0075012, IMG submission 71474) | Freshwater microbial communities in response to fracking from Pennsylvania, USA - Allegheny Zone_MetaG_DW_15 | ecosystem: Environmental > Aquatic > Deep subsurface > Groundwater > Drilled... | reverse complement strand
CGGGCCTGATGGGTTTTCTGTTGCCGAAAATATCAAAAAACACAGCCAGGTTAACAACGCCACGCCGATTATGGCCGTCACCTCTCATGGTGAGCCGGAATATTATCACAAAGCCATTTTTGTCGGGATGGAGGGGTATTTTAACAAGCCTTTTACCCCTGGCGACGCCATGACGATTATTGATTATTTGAATAGTCATAATATTAAAGTTGGATAACCCCCCTCACCAAGGCAAGATCATCTGATTTTTGAACAGTTTTGTTTTTTTACGTGAACGTTTGCCTGCCCGTCTGCGTTACCGAAGAGGGCAAGTCAATGTAAATTCGGTAACGCAGACGGGTAGGCAAACGTTCACGAAAAAACCAATTTGTACCAAAAAAAATGACACATCACGAAAAGCCAGTGTCAAACGTAAGCGGTTTATGGCCGCATTAGAAGACGATTTCAGGGAGCCATCATTACGCAAGTATTTAAGATGCGTTCGCAATGACGGGCTTGATTGAATTTTTTTCATTTTTTATTTGTTTTTTAATCAATCAGTTGCGACAGATTTAAATCAGAGGGGCTTGAAAAAAGGCATGAATATATTTAGCATATGTCAACATTGTTGATGTGAGATATATTCATGATGAAACGCTCTGCACAAAATATACAATCAATTACAGATGAAAAAAGTTTGCCCGTTTCCCAGCTGATAGAAATACACAGCACCAGCATTTTCATGCATGCAAAACCTGCGCTTGGCGATGTGATGAAGACATTCAGCACGATCAAGCATCAGCTCTATAGCAATCTGAATTCAGACAGCGTGAAAACAGCGCTTATTGATCTTGAAGAACTTCTTTCGACAGCAGATAAATGCAGAAGGTCTCGCGCCTGCAATCTTCTGTATGCCAAAACCTATTACCTTATTGCCTGTTGCAGATTTTATCTCGAAGCGGGTAATCAGGAAGGGGTTAACCTGGAAAGCCACAAGAAAACCATTAATTTCATGAAGAAGGCCATAGCATGCGGAATGGAGGATCGCCTGCATGTTGCAACGTATTTAGACCAATACCATTTGAGAGCCAGGCATTTTTTTGCTATTCCGACCAAAAACATTATTGAAGACAGAGATTTTCACAGAAAATCAGCTTGCATGCTGTCGCATGCTGAAAAAGTCTGGGATCTTCTGAAATCAGGTGCACCCGAGCAGGCTGAAAAATTCCTTCTGGATGCCTTGGATGTGGACATGAGTTATACCTCAACGCGGCTTTCCTCACCGCGCTGAGTAAAAAGTTCTATTCCCCTTGGGTGATGAACTCAATAACGATAATGATCCGGTTTGTATGGGCCGTTTACCGATACGCCGATATAATCTGCTTGCTCCGGGCTCAGTTGTGTTAATTGGGCGCCAATGCGTTTCAGATGCAGGCGGGCTACTTTTTCGTCGAGATGTTTGGGTAATACATACACCTGATTCTCATAGCGATCCGCATGTAAAAACAATTCGATTTGCGCCAGGACCTGATTGGTAAAGGATGCTGACATCACAAAACTCGGATGCCCGGTTGCGCAACCCAGATTCACCAAACGCCCTTCAGCCAGAATAATCAAACGCTTGCCGTCAGGGAAAATCACATGATCCACTTGCGGTTTGATGTTTTCCCAGGTGTATTGGCGCAAACTGCCCACATCAATTTCAGAATCAAAATGACCAATGTTGCACAAAATAGCCTGATTACGCATACGCAGCATATGCTCATGCGTGACCACGTGATAATTGCCGGTTGCGGAAACCAGAATATCAACCTGCTCCGCCATCTCGTCCAGCGTCACCACTCGATACCCTTCCATTGCCGCCTGCAAAGCGCAAATTGGATCGATTTCGCTGATATACACGGTCGCACCCTGACCACGCAACGCCTGGGCACAGCCCTTGCCCACATCGCCGTAGCCGAGGATCAAAGCGACTTTGCCCGCGATCATCACATCGGTTGCGCGTTTGATGCCGTCCAGCAAAGACTCGCGGCAGCCGTATAAATTATCAAATTTGGATTTGGTTACAGCATCGTTGACGTTAATGGCCGGAATCTTCAACGATCCTTTTTTAGCCATGTCATACAAACGAGCCACGCCTGTCGTGGTTTCTTCTGATACGCCGGTGATTGATGCCAGCATTTCCGGGTATTTTTCATGGATAATTTGCGTCAAATCGCCGCCGTCATCGAGCAGCAAATTGGGTGTCCAGCCATCGCTGGAACGCAAGGTTTGTTCCACGCACCACCAGTATTCGTCTTCCGTTTCACCCTTCCAGGCAAAAACCGGCACACCGACAGCCGCCATGGCCGCAGCCGCGTGATCCTGGGTGGAGAAAATGTTGCAGGAAGACCAGCGCACGTCGGCGCCCAGCGCTATCAGCGTTTCAATCAACACAGCGGTTTGAATGGTCATATGCAGGCAACCGGCAATGCGCGCACCTTTGAGCGGTTGCTGACTGGCAAACTCTTCACGCAAGGCCATCAAGCCAGGCATTTCGGTTTCTGCAATGGCAATTTCCTTGCGGCCCCAGTCAGCCAGACTCATATCGGCTACTTTGTAATCGCCCTGGGTTTGTTTTTTATCCGTCATACAAGCTGTGTTCATTGTATTATCCTTAGTTTAAAGAGCGCTTCGTAAAACGTCGACTTTGTCCAGACGTTCCCATGGAAAATCATCACGGCCATAATGACCATACACAGCGGTTTGTCGATAAATCGGACGCAGCAAATCATGGTGATCAATAATGCCCTGGGGCGTCAGATCAAAATTCGCCTCGATCAAATCAATGATGGCCTGATCGGGCAGTTTGCCGGTACCAAAGGTTTCCAGGCTGATAGAGGTCGGTTCCGCAATGCCAATGGCATAGGACACTTGCAGCTCGCATTTGTCTGCAAGGCCTGCAGCGACAATATTTTTGGCCACGTGACGCGCGGCATAAGCGGCCGAGCGATCAACTTTGGAAGGATCCTTGCCTGAAAAACAACCGCCGCCGTGACGCGCCATGCCGCCGTAGGTATCCACGATAATTTTTCTGCCAGTCAAACCACAATCGCCCAAAGGGCCGCCGATCACAAAACGTCCGGTTGGATTGATAAAGTAACGGGTGTCGGGTGTTAGCCACTCGGCCGGCAATACGGGTTTGATAATCTCTTCGCGCACGGCTTCAACCAGTGTCTCATAACTGACATCCGCTGCGTGTTGAGTGGAAAATACGATGGTATCTATCGCCACCGGTTGACCGTTTTCATAGCGCAGGGTCAATTGGCATTTGGCATCGGGGCGTAACCAGGACAGCGTGTTATTTTTACGCAGCAACGCCTGGCGCTGCATCAAACGATGCGAATAGGCAATAGGCGCTGGCATAAACACATCTGTTTCGCGGCTGGCATAACCAAACATCAGGCCTTGATCTCCGGCACCCAGCACATGGGTTTGTTGGTTATCAACGCCCTGAGCAATATCCGGCGACTGCTTGCCGATGGCCGACAACACGGCGCAGGACGCCCAGTCAAAGCCCATTTCAGAGCTGTCGTAGCCGATGTCGCGAATCACGGCGCGGGTGATGGCTTCCACATCAACCCAGGCGGAGGTGGTAATTTCCCCCCCAACCAGCACCATGCCTGTCTTCACAAAGGTTTCGCAAGCCACGCGGGCTTTGGGATCTTTGCTCAGAATGGCGTCCAGAATGGCGTCAGAAATTTGATCGGCAATTTTATCGGGATGACCTTCCGATACCGATTCAGACGTAAATACATGGGAATTGTTCACAAGGAGACCTCTTTTTGTGCAGTTGTAGCAACACGCATCATACTAATAAATTCATCAAACAACACCTCAATGTCATGAGGGCCAGGGCTGGCTTCAGGATGACCCTGAAAACCAAAGGCTGGATGCACTGTGTGCTGTATGCCTTGCAAGCTGTTGTCAAACAAGGAGCGATGTGTGACTACCATGGTTTTGGGTAAACTGGATTCGTCAATGGCGAATCCGTGATTCTGACTGGTGATAAACACCCGTTTTGGTTCGGCCACTTCCAGCACGGGATGATTGCCGCCGTGATGCCCGAATTTCATTTTCAGTGATTTGGCGCCAGCTGCCAGGGCGAGTATTTGAAAGCCCAGGCAAATACCGAACACGGGGATATTTTCTTTTAAAAAGGTTCGGGTGGCGGCGATGGCGTACTCGCAAGCCTGTGGGTCGCCGGGTCCGTTCGATAAAAACACGCCATCCGGATTGAGGGCCATCACATCTTTGGCCGAGGTTTGCGCCGGCACCAGGGTAATATGACAGCCTTTGTCGTACAGAATGCGTAGCAGCATGTGTTTGACGCCAAAATCGTAAGCCACCACATGAAAATTCAGGGGATGGGAAGCAGGGCCCCACTCGCCGCGGCCATCATGCCAGCGTTCGATGGTTTTTCTGGATACTTCGCGCGCCAGATCCGCGCCATCCATGCCGGAAAAGGCCTGGGCTTTGGCCAGGGCTTCATCGGGTTTGTCAACGGCTGTGCTGATACAGGCGGCCATGGCGCCTTGTTCACGCAGACGAATGGTTAACTGGCGGGTATCCACGCCGGCAATCGCCACAACGCCCTGCTTTTTCAACCAGTCTGGCAGGGAAGAATTGGCGCGGTAGTTACTGGAAACGAGCGAGCAGTCGCGCATGACCATGCCCGACGCCCAAACGCGGGAAGACTCCATGTCTTCGTCGTTGCAGCCGGTGTTACCGATATGCGCGGCGGTCAAGGTAATGATTTGCCGGGCGTAGGACGGATCCGTCAACATTTCCTGGTAACCGGTCATCGAGGTGTTAAACACCAGCTCACCCACGCAGTCTCCTTCAGCACCCACCGAATATCCCTCGATCACGGTACCATCGGCGAGTACCAAAATTGCTGGTTTGTTAAACATGAAGACAGCCCTGCATCACAGATGCGACAGTAAAAAAGTTGCGTAATTGTACCGCAACAACGCTAAAACTTCATGTCTTCGAAGAATTTTTTTACGCGCTCGAACCAGGAGCTGGAACGTGGCGAGTGCGTTTTTTTGCTGCTGTCCAGCGATCCTTCCAACTGGGTCAGCAAATCTTTTTGTTCGCGCGACAGATTAACCGGCGTTTCGACCACAATTTTACAGAGCAAATCGCCGATACCGTGACCGCGTACAGATTTCACCCCTTTGCCGCGTAATCGCAATACTTTCCCGGTTTGTGTTTCAGCCGGGATTTTCAGGGTCACGCGCCCTTCCAGAGTCGGCACTTCAATGGAGCCGCCCAACGCCGCTGTGCCGAAACTAACGGGTACTTCGCAATGCAGATCGCGTTCGTGGCGTTCAAAAATGCTGTGTGCTTTGACGCTGACCTGTACGTAGAGATCGCCAGCCGGGCCGCCATGAATTCCGGCTTCGCCCTCACCGCTCAAACGCACGCGGTCGCCGTTGTCCACACCGGCGGGAATTTTGATGTTCAGTTTTTTGCTTTCTCGTGTTCGACCTTGACCATGGCAACTGCCGCATGGCTCGGTGATCACTTTGCCTTCGCCATGACAGCCTGGGCAGGTTTGTTGAATGGAGAAAAATCCTTGCTGAATTCGAACCTGGCCGATGCCGTTACAGGTTTCGCATTTTTTCGGTTGCGATCCTTGTTTTGCGCCGGATCCTTCACAGGTTTTACAGGCAACGTGGCGGGGAACAGTGATGTCAATGTCTTTGCCGACCGCCGCTTCTTCCAGGGTTAATTGTACGTTGTATTGCAGATCGGAGCCGCGTTGGCCGCGGCTGTGTCCGCCGTGTCCGCGGCCGCCGGAGAAAATATTTTCGAAAATATCTTCGAAGACGTCGCCAAAACCGTGGAAACCACCGGCACCGCCGCCCATGGATGGGTCAACGCCGGCGTGTCCGTATTGATCGTAGGCAGCACGTTTTTGCCGGTCGGACAGGATGGCGTAAGCCTTTTGAATTTCCTTGAATTTTTCTTCAGAAACGCTGTCATCGGGGTTACGATCGGGGTGATATTTCATGGCCTTTTTTCGATAGGCTTTCTTGATTTCACCCTCGTCAGCGCTGCGGCTGACACCCAGAAGTTCGTAATAATCCCGTTGTTCCATGACTACTCACAATAATTCAAACAAAAACCCTTTCTGATAGAAAGGAAAAACACGAAAGGAGTACCGGGGTACTCCTTTCACCAAGGGGTGATCTTTTGGCAACTGATCAGGAGCGTTGCCCTCTCGTGAGAGGTAGGTTGCGGCCCTGGCCCAACATGGGTTTACATCGGAACATCGTTGTTGGGCCAGGGCCCAACCTACGCGTTCTTACCAGGATCTAACGTTAACTCTACCCCCTCCGAACAAACGATCTTATTTTTTATCCTCGTCACGTACTTCTTCAAACTCGGCATCGACAACGCCTTCTTGCGTTGCGTCGGCTGTTTGTGCTTGAGGCTCGCCTTCTGGCGCTGCTTGACCTTCAGCCGCTTTTTTGGCGTAAATGCGCTCAGCCATTTTACCAGACGCGTCCGACAAGACTTTGATCTTGTCTTCGAGCTGCGCTTTGTCGTTGCCTTTGACGGCGTCTTTCAACTCGGCGATTGCTGTTTCTATGCCGCTTTTTTCGTCTTCGGCCAGGTCACCCGCCAAATCCGTCAGCGATTTTTCGCTGCTGTGGATCAAGCTGTCTGCCTGGTTGCGCAGATCGGCCATTTCGCGGAATTTTTTGTCTTCCTCGGCATGCGATTGCGCGTCTTTGACCATTTCGGCCACTTCTTCATCGCTCAAACCACTGGAGGCTTTGATCACGATGGATTGTGCTTTGCCAGTCGCTTTGTCTTTGGCAGACACGTTCAAAATACCGTTGGCATCGATGTCGAAGGTTACTTCGATTTGTGGAACGCCGCGTGGGGCTGCTGGCAGGTCGGTCAAGTCAAAACGACCCAGTGATTTGTTGGCAGACGCCTGCTCACGCTCACCTTGCAGAACATGAACGGTTACCGCTGTTTGACGGTCGTCGGCTGTTGAAAACACCTGGTTGGCTTTGGTTGGGATAGTGGTGTTTTTTTCAATCAACTTGGTCATCACGCCGCCGAGGGTTTCGATACCCAATGACAGAGGGGTTACGTCCAGCAACAGGATATCTTTTACTTCGCCTGACAATACAGCCGCTTGAATGGCCGCACCGACCGCAACCGCTTCGTCCGGGTTCACGTCTTTGCGTGGCTCTTTGCCGAACAGATCCTGAACGGTTTTTTGTACCAGCGGCATCCGTGTCTGACCGCCAACCAGGATAACATCGTTGATTTGAGAAATGTTCAAACCGGCATCTTTCAATGCAATTTTGCAAGGCTCGATGGTGCGCTGAACCAGTTTTTCAACCAGCGATTCCAGTTTGGCACGGGTCAGTTTGATGTTTAAATGTTTCGGGCCTGACGCATCAGCGGTGATGTAAGGCAAATTCACATCGGTTTGCTGGGCGAAAGACAATTCGATTTTCGCTTTTTCTGCTGCTTCTTTCAGACGTTGCAGCGCCAGGGGATCGCTGTGCAGATCAATGCCGGAGTCTTTTTTGAATTCGGCCGCCAGGTATTCAATCAGCGCGAGGTCGAAATCTTCACCGCCGAGGAAGGTATCGCCGTTGGTCGCCAATACTTCAAACTGGTGTTCGCCATCCACTTCCGCGATTTCAATGATGGAAATATCGAAAGTACCGCCGCCAAGGTCATATACAGCAATAACCGAGTCGCCACGTTTTTTGTCCATGCCATAAGCAAGGGCCGCAGCAGTTGGCTCGTTGATGATTCGCTTGACTTCCAGACCGGCAATACGACCAGCGTCTTTGGTGGCCTGACGTTGGGAATCGTTGAAATAAGCTGGAACGGTAATAACCGCTTCGGTCACTTCTTCACCGAGATAATCTTCGGCTGTTTTTTTCATTTTGCGCAAAACTTCAGCAGAAATCTGCGGCGGCGCTTTATCTTGACCTTTAACCTGAATCCAGGCATCGCCGTTGTCGGCTTTGACGATCTTGTAAGGCACCATTTTGATGTCTTTTTGGACGACCGCATCGTCAAAACGACGACCGATCAACCGTTTGGCGGCAAACACAGTTTGCGCGGGGTTGGTCACAGCCTGACGTTTGGCTGACTGGCCAACCAGAATTTCGTCGTTGTCGGTGTAGGCAACGATAGAAGGCGTTGTGCTCAAGCCTTCCGCGTTTTCGATCACACGCACTTTGTCGCCTTCCATTACAGCAACGCAGGAGTTGGTAGTACCCAAGTCTATTCCAATAATTTTTGCCATGTTTTTCATGCTCCGAAAATAAGTATTTTTTTGCCTTGATTTCTATATGGGGTTTAAACGGCCAATTTCAAGCCATCAACCATTTTTTTTATCCCTGTGGGCTTTTGGATACGATGACCCGCGCCGGTCTGACCACGCGATCGCTGAGTTTGTATCCTTTCTGGAACACCACAACCACCGTATTGGGCGCAACATCGGCGGCCTCCTGGATGGACATGGCTTCGTGTTCCTGGGGATTAAAAACCTCACCCTGGGGGTCGATCCGGGTAACGCCGTGTTTTTGCAGGGCATCGAGGAACAATTGAAAGGTCAGTTGCAGGCCTTCAGCCATGGCTGTGTCGCCTTCGTTTTTTGCCAGTTGCAGGGCTTGTTCGAGGCTGTCGGCAACCGGAATCAGGGAAGCAACGATTTTTTCCAGACCGTAGCGATGCGCATTGGAAATGTCGCGTTCGGTACGGCGGCGGACGTTGTCCAGCTCGGCAACGGCGCGAACGGATTTTTCCCAGTTTTCGTGGGCTTTTTGTTCGGCCAGGGTCAGCTTTTCTTCCAGTTCAGCATAAGCGGGATGGTCGAGGGCGCCAAGGTCGTGCTGTTCTTCGCTCGCTTCTTCGTTGGTTTCCGGCTCTTGTTCATTATGTTCTTTGAATTTTTTCCAGTCTTTTTTTGTTTCTTTGCTCATGTAACGATCTCCCAAACTGACAGATCAAAGTATTTGGGGATGTATGGTAAAAATTCAAGTAGTATGAGGAAAATAATATGACGGATCGAATTTGCGAAATCTGCTCGTTCATCGCATACTTAGTCAATATGATAGTCAAAGAGGTTTTTTATGAGCGTATGGTCACCGACATCCTGGCAGCAATTTTCTTATCAACAGGCAGCTGCCTACCCCGATGAATTGCAAGTCAATCGTGTTGTGGAGCAACTGGGTTTGCTGCCGCCGCTGGTGACCAGCGGTGAAATCAAAAATCTGAAAAAAGTATTGGCGGCTGCTGGTCGCGGTGAGGCGTTTATTTTGCAAGGCGGGGATTGCGCGGAATCATTTAATGATTGCCGTTCGGACGTCATCAGCAACAAATTGAAAATCATGCTGCAAATGAGTCTGGTTTTGTTGCATGGCATGCACAAACCGATCATCCGCATCGGGCGAATTGCCGGTCAATATGCCAAACCACGTTCCTCTGATTTTGAAACCATTAATGGCGTGACCCTGCCCAGTTATCGCGGCGATTTGGTCAATGCACCCAATTTTGACGCGCAATCGCGTATCCCGAATCCGAAGTTGATGTTGCAGGGTTACAGCTGCGCCGCCATGACCTTGAATTTTATCCGCGCCCTGTTGAATGGCGGTTTCGCCAGTTTGAATCACCCCCAGCAATGGGATTTGAGTTTTGTGGAGCATTCAGCCCAGGCCAGTGAATACAGTCAAATCGTGCGCTCCATTGCCGAGTCGCTGGATTTTCTCGAAGCGATTGAAGGCATTCGCAGCAGCAGTATTGATAAAGTAGATTTTTACACCTCACATGAAGCCTTGCATTTGCATTATGAACAGGCCCTGACGCGTCAGCTCAATGATGGACTTTGGTATAACTTATCAACCCATTTTCCCTGGATAGGCATGCGCACAGCGCAACTGAACAGTGCCCATCTGGAGTTTTTGCGCGGCGTGCAAAATCCGATTGGCATCAAGGTTGGGCCATCCGCTGACAAGGAATGGTTAAGCGCTGTCATGCAATTGCTGAATCCGCAGCGTGAGGAAGGACGCCTGGTGTTGATCACGCGTTTGGGTGCGAAAAATATCGATAAGCTGTTGCCGCCCTTGATTGAAGCGGTGAAGGCGACCAACATCCCGGTAACCTGGTCTTGCGACCCGATGCATGGCAATACGGAAACCACGGAGGACGGGATTAAAACACGGCATTTCGACAATATTTTATCGGAATTGCAGCAGGCTTTGAGCATTCACCGGCAGATGCACAGCCATTTGGGTGGGGTTCATTTTGAATTGACGGGTGACAATGTAACCGAATGTCTGGGCGGTGCGCGTGGCCTGGATGCCCAGGGGTTGAAAGAGGATTATCGCAGTCTGGTTGATCCGCGTTTGAATTATGAACAATCGCTGGAAATGGCCTTGCAGTTGATTCGGGAATTCAAGAAGGTTTGAGGCTTACGCGTTGCGATTTGTTGGGCCAGGGGCCCAACAAATTTTACTCAGCATCCCGCATCTTCGTCAGTCGCTCAATCATCGCATTCAACGCTTCTTTTTTATTCGGATAAATATCATCATACGCCACATGGAAGGTATTGAACTCGTCTTCGCATTCGACTTTGTCATCGATAAATCCGATAACGGTTTGGCGGGATAGCAGATAATAATCGTCCTCAACTTCGAAACCGATTATCCATATTTGATCGCCTGGCTTTAAATCTTTCATCATGTCCTGCTCTTGAAAATGGGTGAATGTTGGGCGTGATTGTACACTATTTTTGTACTATACAAATCTCAAATTGCTGCTTATGATGGGTTGAATCAATAAGGAGCGTTGATGATTAACGATATTGCGTTATGCCATTACTTATCGAGAGATAGCGTTGATATGGCTGAAGTTGCGGCGAGGATCAAGGGAGGCGCCAATCCCAATACTCGCAACTGGAACAAGGACAGCGTGCTGCATCTGGCGGTGAACGCGCGAAACACTGAGTATATTCAGGCAGCACTGGCGATAGGTGTGGATGTCCATATCACCAATGGTGAAGGTCATTCGGCCCTGTATTGTTTGCTGAATCAATCGCCCTGCAATCTGGAGGCGGCGCTATTGCTGATCAAACATGGCGCCAGCTGCAATACCATGAACCAAAACGGAGACAGTTTTCTGCATCTGGCCATTCGCTCCGGTAACCTGGATTTTATCCATGGTGCGCTGTCATCGGGCGTCAATCGACATAATACGAATCATTTACGCCAATCTCCTTTGTTGTTTTTGTTGCAACAGAATCCCTGCAATCTGGAAGCGGTGGCGCTGGTTTTGCTGGCCAGTTGCCTGGATCAGCAGGGCGATGCGCCCTTACATTGGCTGAAAGTACAAAAACCGGGGCACTGTCTCGATCGCAAGGGGCTTGCGCATTTGGCGAAACAAGGGGACAACAAGGAGCGGGTTATACGTTATATCGCCAGCTTGCCGGCCGAGATGCAGCGGATATTGATCCCTCACTGTCTGAATGGTCACCAGGCATTGGGTGCGTTTTTTTATACCCGGAGATGGTTTCTCCCGCCAACGCTGAGCTCGGGCTCGCTGGCTGTTTTGCTTGACATGCAGCGACAATTACCGGCTTTTGACCCGCCATCCCAACCGGTGGTTGTTCATCCGTGGAACGCCGGGGCGGCAGCCAGTGCACCGCCGCTCTCTGCGCTGGATATCTCGTTTTTTTCGTCATCCTCATCACCATTGACGTATCATGTGGCGGGAGAACCGGTGAAGTTTGAGGCGAACAAGGGGAGGCTGCCCTGGTGATGTTCTAGTTAAAGTACAGGCTACCCACACAGGGCTGACGCTCAAAACCCTGTACCCGGTTACGTCCATTTTGCTTGGCCTGGTACAGCATTTGGTCCGCTTCCAGCACCAGACTGTTGGCGTTATTGTCATCGCGCAGGCAGGAAAATCCGGCGCTGAACGTAAGCGAAAAATGCCCGCTGTCGCTGTTGAAATCGTAGCTGGCAAATTGCTGGCGCAACTCATCACAAATTTTCAGACATTGTGCCGCGTTGGTGCCAGGCAAGATGATTGCAAATTCCTCGCCGCCGTAACGCCCAATGATATCCTGGCTGCGCAGGCGAACCAGAAACAGGTTGGACAATTGTCGCAACACGCTGTCCCCCACCGGATGACCGTAACTGTCGTTCACGCCTTTGAAATGGTCGATATCCACCATGATGAACGACAGCGGCGTTTTTTTCTGTCTGGCGTAGACGATTTCCATATCCAGTCGACACAAAACACTGGCGTGATTGAGCAAGCCTGTCAGGCTGTCGGTGGTCATGAAATATTCCAGCATACCGGCGCGTTTGGCTCGTGAACGCACGACGGATGCCAAATGCTGAGGCGATACCGGCTTGGTTAAAAAATCATCGCCGCCCAAACTCATGGCCGACAGTTGTTTGTGCCGATCGTCTTCGGTGGACAGGAAAATGATGGGGATTTTCATGTAACGATGTTCGTAGCGGAGTATGGCAGCCAGCTCCAGGCCGGTGCATCCGGGCATATAAATATCCATCAGGATCAGATTGGGTTGAAATACGGCCAACTCATCGAGCAATTGTAGCGGCGCACTGATGGCGTGTGCAATCATGCCCGCCTGGTTCAATATCAATGAATAATATTCGGCCAGGGATTCAGAGTCATCGACAATTAAAATGCGCCAGGCTTCGTTGGTTTCGGTGCTGAGTTTTTGATTCAGGGTTTGGGTCAACTGAAAGGCATCCACCGGCTTTTGGAAAAAACCATCACAGCCGGCGCGCACAGATTGCAAACGCGGCATCAAATCGGTGTTGGGAACAATGCAAAAAACTGGACAGGATAACTGATGTTCCTTGCGGATGCGTTGCAAACTGCCCACCCAGTTTTCAGCAAGGTAATCGGTATCCAGAATAATGGCTGCAGGCTTGACCTTGCAAACGGCGGTTTCCAGACAGATCAAATCCGGCATGCCCGATGCCTGATAACCGGCATGCTTCAAAGCCTCAACCACATTACATTCCAGTTTTCCGTCTTGCCCGACCAGATAAATATGGGTTTTTTCGACTTGCGCTTCTGACTCGACCCTCATGTCCTGCCTGTTTTGCCGGATGGCCCGCTCCACCGATGATTGCAGTTGGCTGAGCAAATCAGCAACATAATGTTGATCAATCGCAGCGGGACTGTCTGCTTCCATCTCGCTTTTCAGATATTTTTCCAACTGCCTGGCGCAATGGCTAACCTCCTGGTATCCATAGGTTCCAGCCGATCCGCAGAGGCTGTGAACGTCGCGATGCAAGGCGATGAAAGCCTGTTTGTCCCATTCTGTTTGCAGATCCAGCCAGCTTGCCCGGATACGGCGAACTTTATTGGGCAAGCGTTGCGTATAGGTCACAAACAGTTTTTGCAGTTTATCCTGAATATTATCGGTCATGATGATCCTTCCAGGCCTGTCGCAGTTGTTCTGCCAGCAGCATGGGATCAAAGGGTTTGGGAATCACGCCGATAGCACCCATGGCTTTGTATTCTTCAATTTCTGCCGGTTGAATTTTGGCGGTCATAAAAATGGCCGGTATCTCGGCATAACCCGGGCGTTTGCGTAACTCTCGCAGGGCGCTTGGCCCGTCCATGATGGGCATCATCACGTCCAGCAATAACAAATCCGGCAGTACCCCTTCCGCTTCATCCAGTAATTTAAGCCCATCGGTACAATAGGTTACGGAAAATCCGCCAATATCTTCCAGAGCAATTTGAGCAATGGAGCGAATGTCATCCTCGTCCTCGGCATATAAAATCGATATCATTTCTTTATTCGACATAGCAAGCCCCTGTAATGGAATGCAATAATTTTTTAAAATCGACGGGTTTATCGAGCCAGTCCAGCACAGAAACGGCATCGTCTTTCAATAAGGCGCGCCCGGTCTGGGCAATCACCGACAAGACAATAATATGCAATTTTTCCGTTCGTTTCGAGGCGCGCAACTCCCGAATAAACGCGATACCATCCTGATCCGGCAAGATCAGATCGAGCAACAAAGCTTGATAGCTATGGTTTTCCAGACATTGTTTGGCCTGCCATACATTGTTGGCCACATCCACAGTGTATCCCGCTGATTCCAGCAACACTTTCAAATAACCGGATTGATCTTCGTCATCCTCGCAAACCAGCAAGCGTTTCGGTGTGGCTAAGGCCCCGTCTTTGCTCGCGATCCCCGCCTGGGTCGTTGACAGTTCAAAATAAAATTGCGCCCCTTCGCCCGGCTTGCTGATACAGGCTATTTTGCCGCCGAACGTCTCGATAATACTTTTACTGATATGCAAACCGAGGCCGGTGCCGCCTTTGACGCGCGTATCGGAAGAATCTGCCTGGGAAAATTTTTGAAACAAGCGAGATTGAAACTCATAAGAAACACCAGCACCCGTATCCGTCACGCTGACGCGGACGATTTCGTTTTCTGTGCTCATGTTAACCGTCACCTGGCCGCCTGGTGGTGAAAATTTACAGGCATTGGAGATGAGATTGGTGAGCACCTGGTTCAGTCTGTCCGGATCAACGATGACATGAACAGGGTTTGAGGGCAGCACCAGGTGAATGCTGACTTCATATTTTTCGGCATAGATATTGTTATCCTCCACGCAGCGACTGATTAGCTCATTCAGCAAAACAACTTTCATATCGTAATTCATTTTGCCTGCTTCTATTTTTTCCATATCGAGAATGTCGTTGATCAAAAACAGCAGGCGCTCGCAATTGTTGTTGGCGATGGTTAAGAGTTTGCCGGCCTTGTCTGGAAAAACACCCATCACACCGCTCTGCAACAAGCCAAGAGAACCGCGGATAGAGGTAAGCGGCGTGCGCAACTCATGACTAACCGTGGAAATAAATTCGCTTTTCAGTTTTTCCGTTTGTTTTAATTCCGTCACATCATGAATCACGATCACCGCACCCAGTTTAACGCCGGAAGAATTCATAATGCTTTGGCCGTCAACCACCACGCGGCGAGACACTTTGTTATTGAAGCGCGCAATCAGCTCCATGGCATGGACGTATTCGCCGCTTAATGCCCGGGCAAGCGGGTGATGCTCTTTGTCGAGGAGCTGGTTGTCCAGATCGTACAGACTGAACAAGTCCGGCAGATCCTCAAGTGATTTATCGCCCTTTCCGGTGTTGATATTTTTTTGCAGGGCGATGTTCAGCACGGTGATTTTACCGTTGGCATCGCAAGCAACAATTCCGTCTTCGATGTTATCAAGCATGGTATTCAAAAAATCTTTTTCATTTTGAATCGCCATGACCATTTTTTTATAATAACCGGAAATCACCAGGGCCAGGCTTATCACCAATATCGTCACGCTGGCCACAAAAAAGGCCAGATGATTGGTGGACAGGATTTGATAATCGGGGTTATCTGATAACACCGAACCTGGTGTGAACACTGCGGCCAGCATGCCGGTATAATGCATGCCGCACATGGCCAACCCCATGATAAACGCCGAGATGATCTGAACACGGAATTGTTTGTCGCCGAGCGCGCGGCTATTGCGCAACGCCAGCCACAAGGCCACTTCCGACGCGGCGATGGCGATAAAAATAGAGTAAATAAACACATCAGGCCGATACTGGATAGCAAGGTGAACTTTCATGCCTTCCATGCCCATATAATGCATCAAGGCAATACCAAAACCGATGACCACCCCACCGAGCGCAAGGCGGGAAGTGGTGTAGCGTTTCTGTAGAATAAACAAAGCCCAGGCGGAAATCAGAATGGACATGAGCAGCGATCCGGCCGTCCATAGCACGCTGTATTCCATCCGAACCGGAATCACCAGCGCAAGCATGCCGATAAAATGCATGGACCAAATACCGGCGCCCAACGTAAACGCCCCACCCAGCAACCAGTACAATCGCGTGCGTGGATTTTTTTCATCACGTAAACGATTCACCAAACCGAGTGTGACATAGGACGCAAACACAGCAACCGCAAAAGCCAGAAAAAACAAGGTCCAGTCGTATTCGGTATTGATGGCATTATCGGGAATAGGGCCTGACAGAAACCATGAAGGCAAGTTGTCCATAATTACGTCCTGTAAATTGGGGGGGGGCTATGGCTAAGCTTTAGTATAGCACTGGATGCAGCATGTCTGTCATCCCTGGATGCAAGACCAGGGCGAGATCATCTGATTTTTAAACTGTTTTATTTTTTCGTGAACGTTTGCGTTACCGTCTGCGTTACCGATCAGTTTCAAAGCCGGTAACGCAGACGGTAACGCAAACGTTCACGAAAAAAGCAGATTTCGCCCTCACTTTAAAAGGCAATCAAGGCTGAATTTTTATACTGTATCAGCTCAACCGATCCAACACGCTGCGTATATTCCCCCGCATAGATTAAATATCCTTTGTTGCAACGTTCTTTAACCAGATTTTGAAAGTATGTCAGGCCTTTCAAAAACGAGGGGTGAAAAGTTTGTGATGATTTGATTTCCACAGGAATCAACATCGATCCTGATTTTAAAATCAGATCAACTTCGTGTTGGCTATTGTCCCGATAAAAATACATGCTGGGCTCAACGCCACGATTCAAGTGATTTTTTAATATATCCAATATGACAAAGTTTTCCATTAAACTACCGCGCATTGGCGTAAATGCCAGCTCTTTTTTATCGCGAAAATCCAGTAAATAAGACGCCAGGCCCACATCATAAAAATACAGTTTTGACGATTTAATAATGCGTTTTCCAAAGTTTTCATAATAAGGTTTCAGACGAAAAATAATAAAGGAAGCCTCCAAAATCGATAACCAACTCTTAACCGTGGAAGCAGATATACCCAAAGCATTGCTCAGGGCATCATGATTGACCAACTGTCCGACATAGCCAGCACACAAATGCAAAAACTGTTGAAACAAACTCAGATCTTTGATCTGAATCATTTGCCTTACATCACGTTCAAGGTAAGTGAGCATATAATCGCGATAAAATTTATCAGGAGGAATGGCATTTTGGTAAAGTCGTGGGTACATTCCCTGAAAAAAATAGTCATCCAGCGAATAGTCCACGCCACTTTGTGACAGCTCGCTCTGACTCAATGGTAATAATTTTAATATGGCGGTTCTTCCGGCCAACGATTGGCTAACGGCTTCATGCAATGCCAATTGGTGACTTCCAGTCAGGATAAACAATCCATTTTGATTTAGCTCATCTACAACACCTTGTATATAAGAGAGTAAGTCCGGGTAACGCTGTACTTCATCAATGATCACACCGTCAGGAAAACGAGCCAGAAATGCACGAGGATCAGCTTCTGCCAATCTTCGCTCATCCGGGTTCTCCATCGAAACATAGGGGCGTTCCGGATATAAGGTTTTGACCAGGGTGGTTTTCCCCGATTGTCTCGGACCAATAACGGTTACAATCGGATAATAGCGCATCATTTCCTGTAATTCTGTAGCTAATTCTCTTTGAAACATGGAGATCCCGGGTTAACAAAGGCATACGTTGAGTGTATAACATCCGCTTTTTTTATACAAATCCACAGTTCAACTTCGGATTTGCATGGAAATAGAAGCGTTTATCACCAACATTTAGTCAGGCTGGGATTTTATTGAATAGCGTTGTAAGAAATTCCGGGATTCGTTGTTCCAGCCAGTAAACGGGTTTGCCGGGGATGTTGCCGCTGATGAAGCCGACGTGACCGCCTTTGGCGCTCAGCTCCAGGGTGACGTGGCTGGACAGTTCATCGGGTCCCGGCAAAATGTCTTCGGTCATGAAGGGATCGTCGAGAGAGTGGATGATCAGTGTTGGCTTTTGAATGGCGTGCAAATAGGGGCGCGAACTGGATAATCGATAGTAACTGTGTACGCTGGAAAAGCCGTTCAAGGGTGCGGTGACGTTTTCGTCAAAGGTCCAGAAACAGGTCCATTTGTCCGCGTCGCGCAGGGCCAGCGGTATGTCACCTTTCAAATTGGAGCGCTTTTTCGACAACACTTCGCGTAGACGATTCAGTAAATAAGCCTGATAAAGTCTGGAAAAACCATGGCTCATCCGATCGGCCGCCATACGTAACTGGAAGGGAACCGATACGGCAACCGCGGCGTCCAGCGGTGCTTTATCCCCCTGCTCGCCCAGCCATTTTAACAACAC
>Ga0075012_10002465_pt1 | contig 18205 bp, 18 predicted proteins | sample All_14_2_FD_71474 | JGI IMG/M metagenome (GOLD analysis project Ga0075012, IMG submission 71474) | Freshwater microbial communities in response to fracking from Pennsylvania, USA - Allegheny Zone_MetaG_DW_15 | ecosystem: Environmental > Aquatic > Deep subsurface > Groundwater > Drilled... | reverse complement strand
CAGCAGGCCGAGTCGGGCCTGCTGACCCTCCGAGTTGCCGATGTGCTCCCGGCTTCGGACGCCGCAGAGGCCCACCGGCGACTCGAGGCAGGCGGAGTGCGGGGTCGCCTCGTGCTCGACTTCTCCTGACCAAGCGCTCCTGCTGGGCGCGTAATGCAACTGCGACACAGCAGGGACAGAATTCGGCTCCGAAGTGGAGTGTCGCAACCTGCCATTGTCCAGGCCCGTTCGTACCTTGAACATATGGCGATTCGCACCCTTGCACGTCCGCTTGTCCTGCTGACCGTCTCGGCCCTGGCGATGGTGGGCCTGGCCGCTCCCAGCCCGGCCGCAGTCGGAGACGACACCTCCTTCGCGCTGGCCGCGGGAGCGACGCCTTACGGCACCGTGCTCGGGCCTGATGGTGCCATCTGGATCGCGACAGGAGCAGCCAACTCGATTGCACGCGTGGACGCCAAGGGCACCGTGACCAACTACCCAGTCCCGACCGCTGCCGCCACCCCGCGGTTCATCACGGTGGGCTCAGACAGGAACCTGTGGTTCACCGAGCAGACGGGCAACAAGATTGGCCGCATCACCACTGCCGGGGTGATCACCGAATTCCCAGTGACGACCGCAGGTGCCGAGCCCTTCGCCATCGCGCCCGGGCCTGATGGCAACCTGTGGTTCACCGAGCAGGCGGCGAACAAGATCGGTCGCATCACGACCTCAGGATCGGTCACCGAATTCCCGATCCCGACTCCCGCATCGATGCCGTACGGCATCGTTGCCGGCCCATCGGGCAGCAATGACATGTACTTCACCGAATCCGCTGGCGACAAGATCGGCAAGATCACCTCGTCCGGCGCTATCACGGAGTTCCCCTTGACCAGTGGGGCTCGTCCCTTTGGCATCTCCACTGTGGGCTCGGCACTGTGGGTTGCCGAGCACGGGATCAACAAGCTGGCGCAACTGCAGGGGACGACGGTGCTGGAGATCAGCCTGCCCGCGGGCACCCAGCCACTGTGGATCACGCAGGGACCTGGTCCGACGATGTGGGTCTCCTTCTTCGGCACCTCTGCTGTTGCGGTGTTCACGGCTGCCGGTTCACTGCAAGCGACCTATGCGCTGGATGCAGGCGCAAAGCCAACAGGACTCACCCAGGGATCCGATGGCAACATCTGGGTCGCGGAGAGCGGCATCGCCAAGGTGGCCCGCGTGCTGTCCGGTCAGCTGCCATCGTCAGTTGCACCGCCAGTGGTGTCTCCGGCAGGGGTAGCCGTGGGCGCGACAGCAACGACGACCACTGGTACCTGGGCCTATGAGCCGACCTCCTACACCTACCAGTGGCAGCGCTGCACCTCCAACAGTGCGACCAGCTGTGCCGTGATTGCGGGCGCAAATGCGGCCACGTACCTTGTGACGGCTGCTGACTCCGGCAAGTACCTCAGCTCAAGTGTTGCGGCCATCAACCTCAATGGCGCGGCGAATGCAGTCAACAGCGCGCCGATCCAGGTGGGTGGCAGCGTGACGCAAGCACCGACGACCTCGCCCACGACCTCGCCCACGCCTGCACCGACCGGTACGAGAATCACGACGACACTGACCATTGCCGGGCCTGCCGTCATCAAGCGTGGCAGCGCAGCGACCTTCGTGGTCACGGTCGCGCCGTCAACTGCGGCTGGCGTCGTGAACCTGACGTACCGGCAAGGTGCCAAGCGGATCCTGGTGCCGAACCTGAAGCCGGTGAATGGAGTGGTGAGCTCCTCCTTCGCTGCCCCGGCGAGCTGGGCCAAGGGCAAGGGCCGGGTCATCGCCCGTTTCGCGCCCACCAACTCCAAGGTGAACAGTTTCGCCAAGAGTGTTCAGCTGGTGAAGGTCCAGTAGCGCACGCAATTTCCCGATCGGTGTTGACCGCCCATGTGGCGGGGTCTAGCGTCGGTCGGGCTCCCGCTGCAGCAGGCATGTGGGATTTCCAGATGCTGAGGAGTGCACACCTTGACCGTGCGTAATGGAGTGTTCATTGCCGGGACGTGGAGCCCGGGTGCTGGTGAAGTGGAACTGGTCGAGCGCTCGTCCGCCGATGACCAGGTGCTGGGCTCGGTGCAATCGGCCTCCGAAGGGCAGGTCGATGCTGCAGTCCGAGCGGCGGCAGCCGCATTCCCGATCTGGAGCGCGACACCGCGGGCGGAGCGCACAGCCAAGCTGCAGGAGATTGCCGACGCACTCGAGGCACGCACGGATGAGTTCGCCGAGCTGGCCTCACGGGAGGTCGGCACGACCCTTTCGATATCCAAGGCCGTGCAAGTCGGACTTGCCGTGCGCGTGCTGCGCACCACGGCCGATGCGATGGATGCCCTGCCCCTGTCCGAGGAGGACGAGAACTTCGTCGTGGAACGTGAGCCGATCGGCGTAGTCGCCGCCATCACGCCCTGGAATTTTCCCCTGCACCAGATCGTCGCCAAGCTGGCACCCGCACTTGCTGCCGGCTGCACGATCGTCGTCAAGCCGGCCGAGCTGACCTCGCTGTCGTCCATCGCCTTGTTCGAGCTCATCGATGGCGTCGGGCTTCCGCCGGGCACCGCCAATCTCGTCTGCGGCACTGGTCCGATCGTGGGCGAGGCCCTCGTGCGTCACCCGATGGTCGACATGGTGAGCTTCACCGGCTCGACGCGTGCCGGCAAGCGCATCGGCGAACTGGCCATCAACGACGTCAAGAAGGTGTCGCTGGAGCTTGGCGGAAAGTCCGCCACGGTCCTGCTGGACGACGCGGACTTCGATCGCGCGGTACCGGCCTCGCTCAGCAACTGCTACCTGAACAGCGGCCAGGTCTGCTCCGCTCTCACCCGCCTGATCGTGCCGCGTTCGGAGCTGGCGCGCGTGGAGGAGCTGCTGATCAAGGCTGCCGAGCGCTTCGTGCCAGGCGATCCCCTGGAAAGCTCGACTCGCCTGGGGCCGCTGGTCTCGGCGGTGCAGCGCGATCGGGTGATCGAGTACATCGAGATCGGTATCGCTGAAGGTGCTCGGGTGCTCGTCGGGGGCCCTCAGCGCCCGGAGGGAGCCGGCTACTTCGTGACACCCACAGTGTTCACCGATGTCACGCCGGACATGCGGATCGCGCAGGAGGAGATCTTCGGACCGGTGCTCGTGGTCATCCCCGTCGACAATGAGGACGAGGCCCTGGCCGCCGCGAACAACTCTGCGTACGGACTCGCGGGCGCCGTCTGGTCTGCTGATCGAGACCGGGCAGCGGCCTTCGCCCGCAAGATCCGCACGGGTCAGGTGGCCATCAACGGCGGCGCCTTCAATGCCCGTGCGCCATTCGGCGGCTACAAGATGTCGGGCAATGGACGCGAGCTCGGCAAGTACGGCCTTGAGGAGTACTTCGAGTACAAGGCCCTGGTCTACTAGATGGCGGATCTGGTGCTCGTCGACAGCCTCGACGATGTCGTCGTGCTGCGAATGGACCACGGCAAGGTCAATGCCCTCGATGTCGAACTGCTGTTGGCCGTGCGTGAGGCCCTTGCCCAGGTGCCTGCGGAGGCCGCCGTCGTGCTCACCGGCAACGACCGCGCATTCTCCGCCGGCCTTGATCTTCGCCGCCTGCTGGAGTCGCCGTTGGACTACTCCGATCAGCTGCTCGACGAGCTGACGACCACCTGCCTGGCGATCTTCGATCACTCTCGTCCAGTCGTGGCCGCCATCAATGGAGCGGCGATCGCTGGTGGAGCCATGCTCGCACTCGCCGCCGATGTCCGCTTGATGTCGCAGGGGGTCATCGGGCTTCCTGAGCTCAAGGTCGGAGTGCCGATCCCCTCACCGTTGATGGAGCTGGCCAGGTACGTCCTCGGACACCATCTGACCAGGCACGTCCTGCAGGCCGTTGCAGTTGACCCGCAGTCTGCCCAGGCCATCGGGATGATCGATGAGGTGGTGGAGGCCGAGCTGCTGCTGGATCGCGCGGTGGCCGAGGCACAGTCCCTCGCTGAAGTGCCAGTGGTGACCTACGCATTGATGAAGCAGGGCCTGCACGCCGAGGCGCGTGACTTGATGGATGCCGGCACTCCCGAAGGCGATGACGAGGTTGCGGACGCCTGGACCTCGCCTGAGGTGAGGGCACAGATCCAAGCGCAGGTCGATCGGATGTCGAAGCGCTCGTAGTCGGCCTTGGTAGTGTGCACGGGTCGGAAGCGACAGCTCCGAACACGTCACGGAGGACACCATCAGCACGCCATCGTCAGATCACCCTTCCCCCGAATCGCTCTACGAGAACATCGAGATGCCACGGCTGCTGGACCTGCTGCATCTGGATGAGACCAATCACGATGTCTTCCGCGCACGGACGATCTTCGCCGATCCCATCAACCTGTATGGCGGGCAGGTCGCTGCGCAGGCACTGCGAGCCGCAGGCACGACAGTGCCTGAAGGCCGCGCGCCCCACTCGTTCCATTGCTACTTCCTGCGTGCGGGCGATCCGAAGCTGCCGGTCGACTACTTCGTCAATCGTGATCGTGATGGGCGGGCCTATTCAGCACGGACCGTCAGTGCGATGCAGGACGGGCGAGAGATCCTGACCATGAGCGCCTCCTTCCACGTGGATGAGCAGGGACCGGACATCCAGCCTGCGGGGCTGCCCGATGTGCTGCTTCCCGATGACCCACGTGCCAAGCCGATGAGCAGCCGCACCGTCGACATCGACTTCCGCGACCCTCGGTTGGTCGTCGAGGACACGATGGTGCGCCAGGTGTGGGCGAAGGCTGCGGTGGACCTCGGTGATGATCCCCTGCTGCACGCCTGTGTCACGGCCTATGTCTCGGACCTGTACACCGGCTTGTTCACGCTGACGCCACTTCGCAATGATGTCGCCTTGAGCAGCCTGGATCACGCCATGTGGTTCCTGCGCCCGGCTCGTGCTGATGAGTGGTTCTTCATGGAGCTGTTCGGGGAGTCCCTGAACGGCGGTCGTGGTCTCTACTCGGGGTCGATGTTCAATGAGCGCGGAGAACTGATTGCGCGCATCATGCAGGAGTCGTTGTTCAGGGCTCGCGGGTAGCGTTCGCCCATGACCAATATCGCCCCGTTCCTGTGGTTCGACACCCAGGCAGCCGAGGCCATGAACTTCTACGTCGGCCTGTTTGACGATGCTCGTGTGCTCAGTGTCCAGCAGGCCTCCGATGAGGGTCCGGTCTTCTCCGTCTCATTCTCCATCGGCTCCCAGACCTTCCATGCGATCAATGGCGGGCCCCACTACGAACTGACTCCGGCGACTTCGTGGATGGTCACCTGCAACTCGCAGCGCGAGATCGACCGGCTGTGGGATGCGCTGTCCGAAGGCGGCCAGCCCGATCAGTGTGGTTGGGTGACCGACCGTTTCGGGGTGACCTGGCAGATCGTCCCCGAGGTGCTCCTCGTCCACCTCAGCAACCCGGATCCGCAGATTGCCGGTCGCGTCCAGGAGGCGATGCTTGGCATGACCAGGATCGACATCGCCGGGATCGAGCGCGCTGCAGCTGGCAGCTAGCTCATTGGCAGATCTCGTCGACTCGCTCAGCGAGGTCGAAGTCGAGGGTGGTCAGTCCGTCCTTGTCGTGGGTCTTCACTGATACCCGGAGTTTGGTCCACCGAACATCGATGTCGGGGTGGTGATCCATGGCCTCAGCCACCTCGGCGATGGCATCGACCCACTGCATCACGGTGGGGAAGTCCTTGGCCTGCGCAGTCCTGGTGAGCTGACCGTTCTCGATGAACCACGCTGGACGCGTGGTCAGGCGAGCGGCGACTTCCTCATCCGAGAGCAGTGGCGGGCGCATGTCATCACGCTACTCGACGGATCTCCGCGCGCCACTGTCCTTGCCCGGTCAGCGATCGGGGATCGGCTGTGGCGGCGACTGGCCGATGAACAACGAGGCCGGCCGGATCAGTCGGTTGTTGTCGATCTGCTCCAGGATGTGTGCTGACCAGCCGATCACTCGACTGCAGGCGAAGGTCGGAGTGAACATCTCACGCGGAACTCCACAGGCGTCGAGTACGACACCTGCGTAGAACTCGACGTTGGTGTGCAGCTCCCGTCCGGGCTTGAGCTCGGCGAGCACCCTGGTGATGGTGGCCTCGACCGTGAGGGCGAACTCGGCCAGCGGCCCGCCCAGTTGCTGTGCCACCTCGCGCAGCAGCGTTGACCGGGGGTCCTCGCCCTTGTAGATGCGATGTCCGAAGCCCATGATGCGGTCTCCGCCGGTGACCGCGGCTCGAACCCAGGCCTCGGTGTGCTCTGGACTGCCGATGGCATCGAGCATGTCCAGGGCGCGACTCGGTGCGCCGCCATGCAGGGGCCCCGAGAGCGCTCCGATGGCGCCGACGATTGCCGAGCCGACATCGGCACCAGTGGACGTGATGACCCTTGCAGTGAAGGTCGATGAGTTGAAGCCGTGGTCGATGGTCGAGATGAGGTAGCGCTCGAGCGCCCAGACCTGCAGGTCGGAAGGTTCAGTGCCATTGAGCATCCACAGGTAGTTCTTTGCTGTGGACCAGTCCGCTCTTGGAGGTACGGGCTCCAGGCCCTGGCTCATGCGGTGCAGCGCAAGCATCACGGTGGGCGTGATGGCGGAGATCTCCAGCAGGCTGGCGAAGGCCTCCTCCCGCGGTGCGTCGATCCAGGAGCGCAGATGCGCCTGCTGTGCAAGCAGCGAGATGGCCGTGCGGAGCGCGGGCAGTGCTGAGAAGGACCCTGGTGATGCGATGCCCTGCAGCTGTGCGAGCTGCTCTGCGCCCAGCACCCTGAGGGCGGCCACGGTCGCTGAGAACTCCGTGAGTTCGGCCTGTGATGGCAGGTGGCCGTGGAGCATCAGGTGCCAGACGTCCTCCAGCGTGCGCTTGTGGTTCAGCTCCACTGCGTCATAGGGCCCGTAGTGGTAGAAGCCCTCGCGTCCACGGACGTCACCGATGCGAGTCCGGGCTGCGATCACTCCCTCCAGGCCTGCAGGGGCTTCGATCAGGGCGCTTGGTGCTGATGCAGTGATGGTCATCGCCTGCTCCTTCATTGATGTGATCCTGTGAGTCTGGCAACCTGTGGCCATGTCTGTAAATGTTGATCAAGTCAATGTTCATGGCGCCCTGCTGGAGAGCGAGGAGGCGGCACGTCGTCTCGGAGTGAAGCTCCAGACGCTGTACGCCTATGTCAGCCGAGGACGACTGCAGTCGTATGCGGCGCCAGGCAGCAAGCGACGACTGTTCAGCGTCGATGAGGTGGAGTCCCTCGCGCGCAGGGCGCGCGGCGGCAAGCAGGTCGAGACCAGGGTGGCCACGGTCACGACGGCAATCACGCAGTTGCGTACGGACGGCCCGGCCTACCGTGGGCAGCTGGCTGCCACGCTTGCCGCGACTTCAAGCTTCGAGCAGACGGCGGAACTGCTCTGGGGGAGCGGATCAGGGGCGTGGGAGGCCATCAGGCTGACTCCGCCTCGAGGCTTGGGCAGCCAGGGCATCCTGCGCTGGATCGCGGTCATGGCCGCGGCCAGGGATCCTCGACGCGACGATCCCTTTCCAGACCTCGTCACTGCGAGGCTGCGATCGGTGATCAGCACGATGGCCTGCCTGTGCGGCCCCAAGGCAGTGAACTCTGGGGCTTCGCCGAATCGAGGGCAGGTCTCGCACATCGCATGGATCCTGGCCGAGGGCTTGCGTACCAGGAGACTGTCCGCCCCTACCGTGAGGGCGATCAATGCCGCCCTCATCCTGGTCGCTGATCACGAACTGGCGACCTCGGCGCTGGCCGTGCGCATTGCGGCGTCGACCCGAGCAACGATCTATGACGCGCTCCTGGCCGGGCTCGGCACCATGGGAGGGCCGCTTCATGGCGGTGCCAGTGCGATCGCCACGCGCATGCTGAGGAGGACCGCGGCTGACGACGTCAGTCAGGTGATCGATGATCTGCTCCTCGGCTCGGGGGTGCTGCCCGGGTTCGGGCACGTGGTGTATCCCGACGGTGATCCGCGCGCCGACGCACTGCTCTCCTTCGTCAGGCCCATCGCCGGTGCCGGCAAGTGGAAGGCGATTGTGGAGTTCCTGGACGCTGCCGATGCCCGCCGCCAGCCGCCGCCCAACATCGACTTCGCCCTGGCTGCCCTGGCGTTCGCCACCGACATGTCCGAGGACTCGGTGACGAGCATCTTCACTATCGGACGTGTCGCAGGCTGGGGCGCGCACTACCTGGAAGAGATCCAGGAGCCGCCGCTGCGCTATCGCGCTCGAGCGATCTATGCCGCCAATGAGTCAACGCAGAAGGAGTACTCACGCTGAGTCATGGATGAAGCAGGGGTGCCGCGCGGCTGCGCAGCACCCCTGCTCGCTTGGCTTGATCAGGCAGGCACCTGCTGGGCGACCTTGGCAGCAGTCATCACCCAGGCGCTGCCGTTGTCGGTGTAACCGGCAGGAGCTGGATCCTTCACCTGCTCAGTCTTCGTGTAGGCCGTGCCGTTGTCGGTGTAGCCCGCTGGCGCTGCATCCTTGACGCTGGTGTAGTAGCCATCGGGGACCACCTTGTAGTAGCCGGCATCGCTGCCGTTGGCATCCCAGGCATTCTGCGCGTAGTAGGTGCCGCCGTTGGGAGAGGTGGAGAAGTCCACGTGCGACCCGGTCTGAACGAACTGCTGGTGATATGAGTACGGCCACGTGCTCGTGACCGTGTGGAAGGTGTAGGGAAGGGTCTTCTGGCAGATCGCACCGGCGTCGGCGAAGCCGTCAGGGCAGACCCAGATGGTGCGAGTTGCGGGCCCCGGCGCGGGTGCTGGCGCGGGCGCCGCGGTGGCCGCCGGAGCAGGCGCGGGCGCCGGCTGCCCAGCGGGTGCAGACTGATCCACGAGTGCGCCCGTGAACTGCGCGAGGGTCTGCTGCATGGTTGCGGTGCTTGCGCGTCCCGTGCTTGCCGAGTTGGACGGCGTCACGGTGAAGGTGTAGCGCTGCCGCATGTCGAGCCCGCTCAGGGTTGCGTGCGTGTCGGTCGTGACCACCTTCGCCGAAGCCGTCGTGGCGCCGACGACTGTTGCTGTGGCCGTGTACTGCACTGCACTGCCCTCGCCCTTGTTGACGGTGTGGGTCCAGGACATCAGCACTTCGCCGGGATTGGCAGTCGTCACCACGTTCAAGCCACTTGCTGCGCCTACCTGCGACACCGGGACGACGAAGCCGATGCGCGAGCCGTCTCGAGTGATGGTGTAGCGCGTGCCCGGATCCAGGTCGTTGAGCACGACGGCCTGACCGGGGCGGGCCTTGACTGATCGTGTCTGGTGACCAGTGGCGCTCGCGGCGATGATCCCGCCGTCTGGTGAGATCACTGTCGCGCCATTGATGTGATCAGCAAGCACTTGGGTGTACGCCGGCGTGGTGTCGCTGGCGATGACGGTGGGGGCTGGCTCCTGCGCAACGCTGACGGCAAGGGCTGGCGATGAGGTCAGTGCCAGCCCGACTATGGCTGCTGCTGATCCGGCCAGGATGAGTCGCTTCATGTTCTTTCCTCCTCAGGACGGCTGATGCCGTCACTGCGGAGGTTTCCCCTGCCCGCCCGTGCTCAAACGCGCAATTGTCAGAGTTGGGTAAGGATCGGCGTGGGAACTGTCCTGTGGATGAGGCGCGTGCTGCCTGCTACTCGCGGAAGCGCAGGAGCGCGCCGCCGGTCTGCGCTGGGTCGGCGAGCAGCAGCGCAGTCGGCCCGCCCTTGGCTGTACGCGACTTCGCTCCGCGAGCGGAGAGCTCAGCCTGGGCCTGGGCAAGTGAGCGCACGGGCAATGTGACGGCATAGATGGAGGCCCCGCGCTCGGCCAGTGCCTGACGGAGGTCAGCATCCTCATCTGCCGGCGTCGGAGAGACGAACTCCACGATGTGATCGCCGAAGTCGATGGCTGCCGCCTGGGCTGCCGTCCCGACATGACTGGATGCCGGCTCCCGACCGGTCAGCTCGGCCATCCACGCAGCACTGGCCTGGGCATCCGGTACGCACAGCGTCACGGTCGGACCACCGGTGATGCCGATCGGATTGCTGCCGGCCCCGACCGAGGGATCCCAATCTGCGCGCTCCCGAGGGTCGTGCTCGAAGCGCGCCTCAGTGAGCTCAAGTGACAGGCCGTGGCAGTCGCGTGGGTGGACGAAGATGTACTGGTCCGGTGCATGATCGGTGATGCGGATGCCACGTTCGCGCACGATCTCGATGGCCTCGTCCAATGAGGGCACGGTCCACTCGAGGGAGTGCCAGCGTTCACCGAATCGGGTGATCCACGAGCCGATTGCCAGGTCGGGCACGGTGGGCGCGAACACCTCGAAGCACGCAGCGCCAGCCATGTAGAGGGCGTTCCTTGCGCCGAACTCCGGTGTGCCGAATTCCATGAACACTGGCGAGTCGAAGCTGGCGCGGTAGTAGTCGAGCAGCGCGTCGTAGTCACTGCAGAACTGATTGACGTGCCCGTGCCGGATGACGTTCAGGGTCCTGCTCATGTGCGCGGCCTACCTTCCTTGGAAGTCTCCCGGGCGGTTCTCGCGCATCGCAGCAAGCGCCTCCTGATGATCACTGGTGGTCATGATCACGCCCATGTGCGATGCAACCAGATCAAGAGCGGTGCGCAGGTCGATATCGGCAGATTGGTAGACCGTGCGCTTGATCAGGCTGACGGCCAGCGGTGATTGACGGGCGATGCGCTCGGCCAGGGCCTGGGTGTGTTCGAGCAGGTCGGCATCGGGCACCACCGCGTTGACGAAGCCGATGTCCATGGCCTCCTCGCCGCTCACGGTGTCGCCGGTGAGCAGGAGTTCGAGTGCCTTGGCCGGCCCAATGAGTCGGGGCAGGTAGTAGCACCCTCCATCGCCCGGCACCACGCCAAGGCGCACATAGGCCGCGCTGAACCGTGCGGATTTGGCGGCGATCCGCATGTCGCACATCAGTGCCATGTCCATGCCAGCGCCCACAGCTGCTCCGGCAACGGCTGCGATCACTGGCTTGTCGATGCGATCCAGGGTGAGTGCCACCCGATGGATGTCCTTGGTGAGGAACTCCCTGCGGGCAAGGGCGGAGGGATCGATTGCCGCGAGCGCCTCGAGGTCGATGCCGGCGCAGAATGCCTCCTGGCCGCCAGTGATGACGATGACACGCACATCGGGGTCGGCGTCGGCCTGCAGTAGGAGATCCGCCCACAGGTTGACCATGGAGAGGGTGAAGGCATTGCGTCGGGTGGGCCTGTTCAGGGTCAAGGTGGCGACGGCATTGGTCACTGAGTAGAGAATCTCGTGGCTCATGTGTTCGTACCCTCCATTGCGTCGACGATTGAGTTCCACAACTGGGGTTGATCCTGCTCCAGGAACCGCGTGCCGATCCACAGTTCCCAGGCTTCGGGCCGGCCGCCCTCCTCTGCCCATGACCACAGGCGGGTGGTGAATCGCCCCAGCGGATACTCCTGGCTCATGCCCATTGCGCCGTGCACCTGATGCGCCGAGGCCGAAGCGCTGCGTGCTGCTCGTGAGGTGATGCTCTTGGCGATCGCGCAGTTCCACACGCTGGGGGCGTTGATTGCCGTTGCCACCGCCGCTTCGGCCAGCAGCGCCTGCTCGGCGATCGAGGCGAGCATGTGCGCCACCGCCTGCTGCTCGACTATCGGCTTGCCGAACTGCTCACGGGTGCGGGCGTAGCCGACGCTGAGATCACGCATGCCGATGAGTGCGCCGGAGATCTGGATGGCACGGGCAAGCGCCAGTCGCGCATGCAGGTCGATCCAGGAGATGCCTTCGGGCAGGTCGAGCAGCGCGTCTGCGCGGGCATCGTCGAAGGAGACATCCGTACGAGCCTCGCCGGCGAGACTGCTGCCCTCGACCAGCCCTGCTTCGCTGATGGGCACCAGCGCCAGCAGCATCCCGTCGTCCCGCTGTGCCGGCACCAGGACCCACCGAGCCCCTTCGACGCCTGGCACCTGGGGCGCCTGCCCGGAGATGAACCAGGCACCGGCCTCCTCGTGCACGGTCACACTGACTCCCAGATCGAATGCCGGCGCGAGGTGCACGTCGGGATAGGCCACTCCGCACATCGCAAGCGCCCACGAGCCGATGAATCCCGTCTCTGCGACATGGGCGTCCACGGCCTGTGAGGCGAGCACCCGGATCGCAACTGCGAGATCGGTCGCGTCGCCCCCTGGTCCACCACGCTCCTCGGGGATGCCGATCCACGGGATGCCTGCAGCGTCGAGTGCGGGGAGCGGCGCATTGCCTTGGCTCATGTCGAGCACGGCTCCGGCAAGCGCCGCTCGCTCTGCCGTCATCGGCCAGTCAAGTTGGCTCATCGCATCAGCCCCTTGCTGATGATCCCGCGCAGGACCTCGTTCGTCCCGCCCCGAATCGTGAATCCAGGTGACTGATACTGCGCCTCACGCAGCAGTGCCAGCGCCTTCCTGCTGGCCGGAGTTGACCGAAGTGGATCGGCCACGAGATCAAGGGCGAGCTGCACGGTGCCCTGCTCGAAGCTGGTGGCCAGGGACTTCAGCATGGCGATGTCGATCGCTGCGGTGTTGCCGGTGGCCAGGTGCTCGACCACTCGCTGATTGACCGTCCGGAAGCTCGTGATCGAGGAGATGCAGCGACCGAGGTCGGCAGCGCTGGGTGCCCCGGCATCGAGCCCGGGCAGGAGTGCCTGCAGCAGCGGCAGGGTGGAGAGGTAGCGCTCTGGACCGGCTCGCTCGAAGGCGAGCTCCTGCATCGCCTGAGTCCAACCACTCCCGATCGTGCCGAGGACGTCGCTGTCAGGGACGAAGGTCGAGTCGAATGAGACTTCGTTGAAGTGGTGCTCGCCGCTGATGAGGGGGATGGGACGGATCTGCACTGATGGGTTGGGCAGTCGAACGATGAACTGGGTGAGTCCTTCATGCCGTTGTCCGCTCGTACGGGCCAGCACCACGATCGCGTGGGCCGTGTGAGCGCCGCTTGACCAGAGCTTGGCACCGGTGATGGCCCAGCCGCCATCGACCTTCTCCGCCCTCGTGCGGATGGCCGCCAGGTCAGATCCGGCCTCGGCCTCGCTCAGTCCGATGGCGATCCAGGCTTGGCCTGCGGTCACGCGGGGCAGCCATTCGCGCTGCTGGTCCGGCGTGCCGTGTCGAAGGATGGAGGGAGCGAACTGCCGCTCGGCGAACCAGTGCGCAGCAACGGGAGCGCCGAATGCCAGCAGTTCCTCGCTCACTACGAGGCGCTCGGCGACGCCCAGGCCTCGGCCGCCGAATTCGGTCGGCAGCATGAGCCCGATCAACCCCTGCTCGCCCAGCCGCTGGCTGAAGCCCGGGTCGAAGCCGATCAGCCATGAGTCGCAGTGGGGAGTGAAGCGCTGCTCATCGAGTTCGAGTGCCACGAATGCTCGAACCTGTGAACGCAGCCCTGCAAGCTCAGACATGCGGCCCTTTCTCGCCTCGGCAATCTCCTCGAACCGCACTCTAGGTGCCGCACGCACCTTTATGGTTTCGAATGTGACGGCCAGGCATGAGCAGCGTGGGCACATTCTCGTGGTCACCATCGATCGGCCCGACAAGCGCAATGCGATCAACAATGAGATCACCGAGGCGATCGATCTGGCGCTGAACGAACTTGATGACAATCCGGATCTCTGGGCCGGGGTGATCACCGGCACCCCGACCATGTTCTCGGCGGGAACCGACATGAGCTCGCGCGATGGGCGGTCGACTGAACGCGGCGGCGAGTACGGACTCATTCGTCGTCAGCGAGTCAAGCCACTCATCGCGGCTGTTGAAGGCAATGCGCTGGGTGGCGGCTTCGAGATCGCCTTGGCCTGCGATCTGATCGTGGCATCGAGCACCGCCCGCTTCGCCCTGCCCGAAGTGCAGCGCGGGGTCATTGCCACATCCGGAGCACTGTTCCGCGCGATACGGGCGTTGCCGATCAACGTGGCGCGCGAGATGCTGATCGCCGGTGCCTCACTGGATGCCGAGCGCGGCTACCAGCTCGGGCTGGTCTGCCAGGTCACCGAGCCCGGGCAGGCCTGCGAGGCGGCAGTTGCGCTGGCCGAGCGCATCTGCGCTGCTTCCCCGCATTCGGTGCAGCAGACCCTGAAGGCCATCAACATGCAGCTGGCCGACGAGGACGCGCAGGGCTGGGAGGCGACGCGGATTGCCGTTGAGGCGATTCTCCAATCCGAGGACATGGCCGAAGGCCTCGCGGCATTCTTCGAGAAGCGTCCACCGCAATGGAAGGGTCGATGACCATGCCGCAGGCCGAATTGAAGGAGCAGCGTCGCAGTCGCCGAATCGCGATGACCGACGAGGAGCGCGACGCATTCCTGGCAACTGAGCGCGTGTGCCGCGTCGCGACTGTCGGGGCTGATGGGGCTCCGCACGTCACGCCCCTGTGGTTCGTGTGGGACGGCAGTGCGCTCTGGCTGAACTCCATCGTGCGAAGCCAGCGCTGGGTCGACCTGCAGCGTGATCCTCGGATCGCGATCGTCATCGATGCCGGCCAGGAGTACGGCGAGCTGTGCGGAGTGGAGATCGAGGGCGCAGTGGCCGTTGTGGGTGCAGTGCCGCGCGGGGCAGAGTCCGTCGAGGCGCTCGTGCCGATCGAGCAGGCATTCGCCCGCAAGTACTCGCAGAGCGAGCACTACACCCCGGACGGCTTCCATGCCTGGCTGCGCGTGGAGCCGAGCAAGATCACGAGCTGGAACTTTCAGAAGAACCAGGCTTTGCAGAGCCCTCGCTGACCATCTGGATCAGTCGGCCGTAGTTGCGGACGATCCATTCGTCATCGGTGTCGGCCAGCAGCCGCTGGGTGCGCAGGCCGATGGCAAGGCCGATCACCAGGCAGGCCAGCAGCTCCACCCGCGACTCGAGCTCATCGCCGGGCGCGATGAGCGGCGTCACGTGCTCCAGGGCCCAGGCGCGGAATTCGTCCCGCTCGGCCTGCGGATCAGGGGCATCTGCCGTCCGGAAGACGGCCTGCACCCAGGGCTCGGCTGCCCCGGACTGGCGCCGATCCAGGATGCGCTGCGCCCACGCCTCGCCCACCTGCGAGCGTGGAATGGTGGGGTCGAACGGCGGGGGCATGGAGGGCGCGGCGTCCTCGTAGAGCTTGGCCTTGCTGCCGCCGACCTTCATCACCATCGAGGCCGACAGCCCGGACTCGGCGGCGATCTGGCGGATGGTCACCGAGGGATAGCCGCGTTCGGCGAACAGCCGTCGGGCAGCATCGAGCACGATGTCGCGCGAATTGGCCTTCACTTGATCGCCTCATGCGGGTGGGTGAGTGCTTCGACGAGCTCCGGATCGAGTGGCTCCAGCTCGAGGTGGCTGGGCCGTGGGATGGCCATGGCCACCAGAGCACCGATGAGCGACGCTGCTGCCGCGATCAGGAAGATGTGCTGGAAGGCCGCAAGTGAGGGCAGCGCCTTGCCGGCCACCGTGAGGGTGGTGATCGACAGGATCGAGGCGACTGCTGCGCTGGAGACCGATGCACCGACGCTGCGAAGCAGAGTGTTCAGTCCATTTGCCGCTGCGGTCTCGGTCTCCGGCACCGAGCCCATGATCAGGATCGGCATGGCTGCGTAGGACACCGCAGTACCTGCGGCCACGATGACGGCCGCGATCATGATGAGTGGGACGGTGTCGTGCATGAACACTCGCAGAATGTAGCCAAAGGCCATCACCAATGCACCAGTGATGAGCGTGACTTTCGCCCCGAATCTGCGCGTGACACCGGCCGAGATCGGCGCCAGGATCACCATGGTCAGGGAGGTCGGGATCATGGCGAATCCGGCCTGCAGCGGTGTCAGCCCATGTCCGTAACCGGTGACGGCCGGCATCTCCAGCATCTGCAGGGTGGACAGCATGTTGGCGTACATCGCGAATCCCATGAGTACCGCGGAGATGTTCGTCATCAGCACTGGCCGCTTGAGGCTGACGCGCAGGTCCACGAGGGGCTGCTTGGTCTGGAACTCCCAAGGTGCCCACAGCGCGAAGATCACTGCGCTGATGCCGAAGGTCAGCAGGGTCTGCTGGCTGGTCCAGCCCCAGGAGCCTCCCTTGGAGATGCCGAGCAGGAGGGAGGTCAGTGCTCCGGAGAGCAGGACAGCGCCAAGGAAGTCGAAGGACCCACCAGTGCGAATCTCGGACTCCCGCACCACGATGAGAATCGCGATGGCCATGGCGATTGCGAAGAGTCCGGAGACCCAGAACACCGCATGCCAGCCGAGTGTCGCGTAGATGATGCCAGCCATCGGCATGCCCAATGCAGCGCCCACGCCCAGCGTCGCGCTCATCAGCGCCACGGCTGCGCTCAGCTTCTCCGGCGGCAGCTCGTCGCGCATGATGCTGATGCCGATGGGAATCAGCGCCGACGAGGCGCCCTGCAGGACGCGTGCCACGATGATCAGCAGCAGGCTGTTGCTCACCGCCCCCAGGATGGATCCGGCCAGCAGCAGCCCCAGGCAGACGAGCATGATCCGCTGCTTGCCGTACATGTCCGCCAGTCGCGAGAGGGTCGGCGTGGCCACGGCTGCGGCGAGCAGGGTTGCAGTGACGACCCAGGAGACGTCATCGGTGGAGGCATGCAGCAGCCCTGGCAGGTCTGAGAGCAGCGGCACCAGGAGGGTGTGCATGAGCGAGACGCCCATGCCGCTGACCGCCAGCACGGCGATGATCGCCGCCGGGGAGTACTGACGTTGCTGCAGCTGTGGCATCGGGGCCTTCTGGTCGATGGTGAACAAACGTTCACCCATCTAAGCACACGCGTCAAAACGCCCAAATGCCACGCGATCAGCGGTGGTTCATCTCACATCCGCCCACGGGGGGATTCGGCAGTCGTGTGATCCAGATCACCGGATATATAGGGCAAATCACCATCTACTACCCGCAAGAACGCCTGCGGCAGGCTTGGAGATCGACACCTGGGTACGTATCGTCATGCGGTCCGAGTTTGCGTCTTGAGCTCGGGGGAACTCCTTGGCAATGGCCAAGAACTGCGCGGCCCCTGTGGTCCGTTCCGTGAGATTCGGGGCGGCGGTCTCGTTCGTTGGAGAGTGCAGTGGGCCGGACCGATGGCCGCGCTGCGCAATGACCCGAGGTCCCACCACGCACCCTTGGTGCTGATCGAAGAGGACCAATGCGCATTGCGCACCGTGCTGCCCTTGTGGTGGCCGCCCTGGCTGTGGGGCTGTTTCCGTTGACGTCCCCAGCCCAAGCCCAACAACCAACCACGCTGGTGATCACCCACAGCGCAACGACAAGCAAGGCCGCCGCACTCACGGCAAAGGCCTGGAAGTTCGCCTTTGCCTCCACGGCCACCTTGGACCGAGTCGGGGTCGAGCCGAGTCTGTACCGCGGCAAGTACTTTCGACCGTCCGTCGAGCGGGTTCGCAAATGCATCGTGCAACGCGAGAGCTCCGGGCATTACACCTCCGTTTCGCACAACGGCTATCGCGGCGCCTACCAGATGTCCGCTGCGCTCGGCAGAGGCGTGACGTGGATGATGCTGAAGGAGCATCGGGCACTGCTGGGTCCATCAGCTGCGGCCGTGGCGATGGCAAAGCTTCGTGCGACCCCTGTCTCCAAGTGGACGCGCTACTGGCAGGACGCTGCCTTCAGCACGATCTACAACTGGGAGCGGACCAAGTCCGGGGCCAAGCATTGGCGCGGCGGGCGCTGGCACTGCTAGCAGACTGACGTCTGGCACGATGCGTGGATGCTTCGGGTCCTCACCGTCAATGTCAATGGAATTCGCGCTGCCAATCGCAATGGAGGACTGGACTGGTTGGGCGCAGCAGGAGCCGACGTCATCTGCATGCAGGAAGTCCGTGCAACGCACGAGCAGTTGCATGAGGTGCTGCGCGACTCACCGCTGTCGGAATACTTCGTCGAGCACTCGCCTGCGCCGCAGCTGGGGCGAGCCGGTGTCACGGTGCTCAGCAGGCATCCGCTGAAGCGGATCACGACCGGCGATCCACAGCTCGACGGCCAAGGACGCTGGGTCGAAGTCGAGGTCGACACCGAGGTCGGTCCGATCACGGTGGTCTCGGTGTACGTGAACTCCGGTGCCGTCGGCACGCCCCGCCAGGATGAGAAGTACGTCTTCCTTGAGTCCATGGACGCACGGCTTGCCAAGCTGCAGTCGCCCAGGCGCAGGAAGCCGGCAGTGGTGTGCGGCGATTTCAACATCGCCCACCGTGAGGTGGACCTCAAGAACTGGAAGGGCAATCTCAAGAACG
>Ga0075012_10002464_pt1 | contig 18207 bp, 20 predicted proteins | sample All_14_2_FD_71474 | JGI IMG/M metagenome (GOLD analysis project Ga0075012, IMG submission 71474) | Freshwater microbial communities in response to fracking from Pennsylvania, USA - Allegheny Zone_MetaG_DW_15 | ecosystem: Environmental > Aquatic > Deep subsurface > Groundwater > Drilled... | reverse complement strand
CTGAATTTGCTGAACCAGCCGGGCGTCAATATTTCAACGGCAGAAGACCCGTCAGAAATCAACCTGCCCGGCGTCAACCAAGTAAACGTGAACGACAAAGCAGGGCTGACCTTTGCCGCCGCCCTCAAATCGTTTCTGAGGCAGGATCCAGACATCATTATGGTCGGTGAAATCCGAGATCTGGAAACGGCAGACATTGCCATCAAGGCGGCTCAGACAGGACACCTTGTGTTGTCCACACTGCACACAAATGATGCTCCGACCACGCTGACTCGCATGTTGAATATGGGCATAGCCCCATTCAACATTGCTTCCAGCGTGATTTTGATCACTGCACAAAGGCTCGCAAGGCGATTGTGCGCGAACTGCAAACTGCCAGCAGATATTCCCAGCAAAGCACTGGTCGAAGCTGGCTTCTTGGCAGATGAGTTGGACGGTTCATGGACGCCCTACCGGCCAGTGGGATGCTCAGCTTGTAACAATGGTTACAAGGGACGGGTGGGCATTTATCAAGTTATGCCCATTACCGAAGACATGCAGCGGATCATTCTGGCTGGTGGCAGTGCACTGGAAATCGCTGCGCAGTCACAGCGTGAGGGGGTTCGTTCGCTCCGACAATCTGGACTTCACAAAGTCAAACTGGGCATCACCTCACTGGAAGAAGTGTTGAGCTGCACCAATGACTGAGACCGGAAACAGATAAGCAGTCCATACAGGTATAACATGGCAACATCCACCCCCTCCGGCAGCAAAGATGTCATTTTTGAATGGCAGGGAAAAGACCGAAACGGAAAAATTGTCCGAGGGGAAATGCGAGCCATGGGGGAGAACCAGGTGCAAGCCTCTCTTCGCCGCCAAGGGATTTTGCCTACAAAAATCAAAAAACGCCGCATGTCAAGCGGCAAAAGAATCACGCCAAAAGATCTGGCTATATTTACCAGGCAGCTGGCGACCATGATGAAAGCAGGGGTGCCACTCCTGCAGGCCTTTGACATCGTGGGCCGCGGCAATGCCAATCCAAGTGTAGCGAAACTTCTGAACGATATCCGCATGGATGTGGAAACGGGTACCTCCCTCAATGCGGCATTTCGCAAATTCCCGATGTATTTCGACAATCTCTACTGCAATCTCGTGGAAGCAGGAGAAGCTGCGGGCATCTTGGACCAATTGCTGGATCGATTGGCGGTTTACATGGAGAAGACTGAAGCCATTAAGTCCAAAATCAAATCAGCCTTGATGTATCCCATGTCGGTTGTAGTGGTTGCCTTTGTGGTCGTGGCCGTGATCATGATTTTCGTGGTTCCTGCGTTCAAAGAAACTTTCACAGCCTTCGGAGCTGATTTGCCAGCTCCCACACTTTTCGTGATGGCTATCAGTGAGATTTTTGTAACGTATTGGTGGCTGATCTTTGGGGTGATTGGAGGAGGGCTCTATTTTTTCATGCAGGCATGGAAGCGCAATGAAAAGGTCCAAATGTTCATGGATCGACTGTTGTTGAAGATGCCGATCTTCGGAATACTGGTAGAAAAATCTGTGATTGCCCGCTGGACTCGAACCCTGGCCACCATGTTTGCCGCAGGCGTTCCATTGGTGGAAGCACTTGACTCGGTGGGTGGCGCGTCAGGCAACTCGGTATACCAATCCGCGACCGAGAAAATCCAAAGAGAAGTGTCCAGCGGCACCAGCCTGACAGCCGCCATGACCAACGCAAACGTCTTTCCCAGCATGGTCTTGCAGATGTGCGCCATCGGCGAAGAATCTGGTTCCATCGACCACATGCTGGGCAAAGCGGCGGACTTTTACGAGTCGGAAGTTGACGATATGGTGGCAGGTCTGTCGAGCTTGATGGAGCCTATCATCATCGTGTTTCTGGGCGGTTTGATCGGAGGCATTGTGGTAGCGATGTATCTCCCCATCTTTAAGCTTGGGCAGGTGGTGTAATGCTGATCTCAACCGAGGTGGGAGTCGCTCTGGCCGTTTTGCTGGGATTGCTGATCGGCAGTTTTCTGAATGTGGTCATTCATCGCATGCCCAAGATGTTGGAAAACCAGTGGGCAATCGAGTGTGCGTCCATCGCGGGCACGCTCCCCCCAAAACCTGTTACATACAACCTGTGGGTACCACGCTCAGCTTGCCCAAGCTGCGGTCATGTTATCCAGTGGTACGAGAACATTCCCGTCGTGAGCTATATATTTTTGCGCGGCAAGTGCTCAGCTTGCGGCGCAGGCATTTCACTGCGCTATCCGTTGGTCGAACTTTGCTGCGGCGGGCTGTTTGGTGCCGTGGTTTGGCAATCAGGAGTCACGCCTTCTGCCGGTGCTTGGTGCGTTTTTGGGTCCATGTTGTTGGCTCTTGCCATCATTGACTGGGACACCACACTTCTTCCTGATGACCTCACCCTTCCCTTGATGTGGTTCGGCTTGTGCGCAGCTGCTCTGGGTTGGATTTCCACACCCTTCGTTGATTCCTTCTGGGGAGCCGTCGGAGGGTATCTGTCACTTTGGGGGGTTTTCTGGTCATTCAAGCTGGCAACAGGCAAAGACGGTATGGGCTATGGAGACTTCAAACTATTTGCTGCACTAGGAGCTTGGTTTGGGTGGCAGGCATTGATTCCCATTATCTTGATGGCCTCTGTGGTTGGCGCTGTGGTGGGCATCGCCATGAAATTGTTCAGCCAATTGCGGGATGGGGGCTATGTTCCTTTTGGCCCCTTCCTTGCCGTAGCAGGATTTACAGCGCTGTGGGTGAGTCCCGCACGCATGCTTCAGATCGTAGGTTTGTGATGCCAAACACTGTCATCGGGCTGACCGGAGGCATTGGGAGCGGGAAAAGCACCGTTGCCCGGATGCTTGCAGACCTGGGAGCTGGTGTCATAGACGCCGACCAATTGGCGCACTCCGTCACCGCTGCGGGAGGACTGGCGACCCCTGCCATCGCTCGCTCTTTTGGCAGTGACTATCTGACGTCAACGGGAGAACTTGACCGCGTCAAAATGCGAGCACTGGTTTTTGACAACCCAGCAGCTCGTGAGCAGCTTCAGAGCATCATCCACCCCTTGGTAGGTCAAGCCGTCAAGGCGAGCATTCTTTCCTCAACCCAGTCTCTGATCGTGTTGGACATTCCTCTGCTGGTCGAGTCAGGACACTGGCGGAAGCAATGTGATTGGGTGCTTGTGGTTGACTGCTCGGAGTCCACGCAACTGAGCAGGGTGTCAGCCCGCAATGGATGGCCAGACAGGCAAACCCTTTCCGTGATTCGAGCACAGGCCGGTCGAGACAAACGTTTGACCGCTGCCGACATGGTCCTCGACAACGACCACGTGACACTACCAGCTTTGTTCTCCTCGGTGAAAACTTTGGGCGATTGGCTGGGGCTATGATGTATTGTCTCGCTTCATTCCTCCAGCCAGCACCCCCACTGTGATTCTTTACGAGTACCCTTTCAACGAACGCATACGCACCTATTTGAGACTGGAGCATCTGTTTCGTCGACTGGTGACACTGGTGGGGCGAGAAGATGCGCTGGATCATCACTTTGCGCTGCATACCCTCTTCGAAATGATGGACGTGGCTTCACGAGCTGACATGAAGTCCGATGTGCTGAAAGACTTGGAGAAACAGAAGCAAATCCTGAATGGATATCGAGGAAACCCCGCCATTTCGGAAAAAGTCCTGGAGGAAGTCATCTTCCGAATTGAGGGCTATTTCACCAACTTGAGCCAGTTGGTGGGAAAGACCGGTCAGAGTCTCACAGAGAACGACTGGCTCATGGGTATACGCAGCCGCATCTCCATTCCCGGGGGCACCTGTGAATTCGATCTTCCTGCCTACTATGACTGGCAGCACAGACCTGCCGAGTTGCGTCGTGCCAACCTGGCACAGTGGTGTCAGACTGTACAACCCTTGTCTGAAGCCATTGGTTTTTTGCTCCAAATGCTACGGGATTCGGGAATGCCTCAAAAAGTGGTCGCCACCGCTGGTCAATTTCAACAAAACCTCCCGCAGGGTCGGACGTTTCAACTGCTCCGCCTGAGGCTGAACCCTCACGACGGTCTTGTGCCTGAAATCAGCGGCAATCGCCTAATGGTTTCTGTTCGGATGATGCGGATGGGTAACGACAACCGCCTTCATCCGGCAGCAGAAGATGCATCGTTTGAATTGACCATGTGCTCATGAAAAAAGACAGCATGCCTTTTGCTCGGTCCGTGGTATGTCCCCAATGCGGTGGGCCAAGTCCATATGCGCCCCACAACGCATTCAGGCCGTTTTGCAGTGAGCGCTGCAAATTGGGCGATTTGGGTCGCTGGGCCAGCGAAGATTTTCGATTGCCTGATGGCGGGCCGCCTGATACGAGCGCAGACGCAAAATTTTATTAAAAAGCACCTCTATCGCTTTTCTGTATTGAATAGTTTGCTATTTTTCAGAGAGCCATTGAAGCACTGGCACGGTGCCGGCCAACACAGGGGTGACGACCACTGGCAATCGCTGCCAGGCAAACTGTTGGCCTTCCCGCATGAGCAACTCGCCTTGCCAGCGGGTCACTTTGCAAAAATGCAGTCGCACCAAGGCATGGGGATAATCCACCATCTGCTCGCGCCACCGCTCGATATGCTGAACATGGATGCCCAGTTCTTCGTGCAGTTCACGGGTCAGCGCCTCTTCCACGGTTTCACCGGCTTCAAATTTGCCGCCCGGAAACTCCCAGTGGCCTGCATATGACTTGCCCGAAGGGCGTGTGGTCAACAGGAACTGGCCATCTGGCTGCACCAAAATGCCGACCGCCACATCGGTGCAAGGACGCGATGGAGATCCTGCTGGAGAAGACTCTCGGACCACATCAGGGTCTACCACCAACGTACTTGAATTCAAAAACATGTGCCACGCACAGGGCTCAAGCCCCGCGGCCCCCCGCAAAATCACGTGCGAACTGATAGGCCACACGGCCGCTGCGTGAGCCCCGTTCCAGAGCCCACACCAAGGCCTGTGGCTTAGCGGTATCCACATCGGACTTGGAAACGCCAAAGTGTTGCAACCACTGAGTCACGATGGCCAAATACTCGTCTTGACTGAAAGGATAGAAGCTGACCCAGAGGCCAAAACGCTCGGACAAGGAAATTTTTTCCTCAACCACCTCACCTGGGTGCACCTCACCGTCGTCGGAATGGGTGTAGCTGAGGTTGTCCTTCATGTATTCGGGCAACAGGTGGCGGCGGTTGCTGGTCGCATAAATCAATACGTTGGCGCTGGTGGCAGACACAGAGCCATCCAAAATCGATTTCAACGCCTTGTAGCCCGAGTCACCTTCGTCAAAGCTGAGATCGTCGCAAAACACGATGAATCGTTCGGACCGTGCACCCACCAAGTCGATCAGGTCTGGTAAATCTACCAAATCAGCCTTGTCCACTTCAATCAGGCGGAGGCCAAGGGGGGAAAACTCATTCAGACAGGCTTTGATAAGAGACGACTTTCCTGTGCCCCGTGCACCGGTTAATAGCACGTTGTTTGCAGGCCGACCGGCGACAAACTGTCGGGTGTTGCGCACGATTTTTTCTTTTTGCGACTCCACTTCGCAAACGTCAGCCAGTCGCAATGGGGCCATGAGCCTCACCGGGTCCAAGCGGCCCGGTGCCGAACCCCGGCGGCGGTAGCGAAACGCCACCGAGGCCTGCCAATCGGGCTCCACCACCGCCGCGTTAGCAGGCAATACCGCCTCCAAGCGTGTCAGAAGGACCTCGACTCGGCCCAGAACGCGTTCCAACGCGCCACTCATGAGCGGTAGTCGGCGTTGATGGTGACGTAATCGTGACTGAAATCGCAAGTCCACACCGTGTCTGTGCAGTTGCCGCGGCCAAGCCCCACACGTACGGTGATTTCCGCTTGCGCCATCACACGGGCACCGTCTGCTTCCTGATAATCAGGGTGACGGCCGCCTCGGGTCACCACATGCACGTCATCCAAGTGCAGTTCAATCAGGTCTTGCTGCAGATCGTTGATACCTGCGTAGCCCACAGCAGCCAAGATGCGACCCAAATTCGGATCGCTGGCAAAAAACGCCGTTTTCACCAGTGGCGAATGCGCAATGGCGTAAGCGACCTTCAAACACTCGTCGGTGGTTTGACCACCCTCCACGCGCACACTGATAAATTTGGTGGCACCCTCGCCATCACGCACCATGGCATGGGCCAAGTGCTGCGCCACGGCGAGCAACGCGGCAGTCAACGCAGCGCCATCGGCGCTGGACAGTTCGGTGATCCGGGGATTGCCTGCCTGGTGGGTGACCACCAACAGGAAAGAGTCATTGGTGGAAGTGTCGCCATCCACCGTTACACGATTGAACGACTGGTCAGCCAGTGATCTGCAAAGGGGTTGCACCAACGCCGGGTCAATGTGCGCATCTGTGGCCACAAAACCCAACATGGTTGCCATGTTGGGACGAATCATGCCCGCCCCCTTGGCCATGCCCGTGACTGTCACAGTCCGACCACCCAGCACCACCTGGCGGCTGATGGCCTTGGGTTGCGTGTCAGTGGTCATAATGGCTTGCGCCGCACGCAACCAGTTGCGGTCGTTCGCATCGGCCATGGCAGCCGGTATGCCTGCAATCACCCGGTCAACAGGCAACTGCTCCATGATCACGCCAGTGGAGAAAGGCAGCACCTGCTGTGCAGTCACCCCCAAATGGCTACCCATGGCCTCACACACTGCGCGTGCACGGGCCAAGCCTTCAGCACCGGTACCCGCATTGGCATTGCCCGTGTTGATGACCATTGCGCGGATGGAGGCTCCGCTGCCCAAGTGCTCTCGACAGACTTGGACCGGCGCCGCGCAGTACCGGTTTTGTGTAAACACGGCCCCGACAGTTGAGCCCTCGTCCAACAGCAACACCGCCAAGTCTTTGCGGTTGGCTTTGCGGACGCCCGCCTCTGTCGCACCCAAACGAAAACCGGCCACAGGGTGCAATTGATCGACGGTGGGAACGGGCAAATTCACAGGCATGGTTTGAAATCCAACTGAAAAATTAAGCCAACTTGCCGTGGCAATGCTTGTATTTTTGACCGCTGCCACAAGGACAAGGGTCGTTGCGACCTACGCGAGGCACACCGGACGCGGCGGTGCTGCGCTGGCCAACAGTTTGGGCATCCACAATGGTTTCTGCCTCACCCGTTTCAGTGGGGGCGGTGTAGACGATGTTGGAAATGTGCTCGGCCTTGTCTTCGATTTGCTGGGCAGCTTCACTCAACTGATCACTCGATTGCACACGAACATTCATCAGGACACGAGTCACCTCGTTTTTCACGCTGTCCAGCAATTGGCCAAACAACTCAAACGCCTCGCGCTTGTATTCCTGCTTCGGCTGCTTTTGAGCGTAACCACGCAAGTGAATACCTTGACGCAAATAGTCGAGCGCACTCAGGTGCTCGCGCCAATGGGTATCCAGGCTTTGCAACAGCACCATTCGCTGGAAAGACTGGAAGTTTTCCTCGCCAGCCAACTGCAGCTTTGCCTCAAACGCTTGGTGGGCCGCTGTCACCACTTTTTGCACGATGTCTTCATCGGTCAACGACTCGGCAGACACCAACAGCGCTTGCAACGGGATCTCCACAGACCATTCGTCTTTCAACACTTTTTCCAGTGTCGGCAAATCCCACTGCTCTTCCACGCTTTCCACAGGCACGTACTGACGCACAAGGTCGGTGAAACAGCCTTCGCGCAACGACGTGATTTGCTCTTTCAGCTCCACGGCATCCAGAATGTCATTCCGCTGCTGATAAATCACTTTGCGCTGATCATTGGAAACGTCGTCGTACTCTAGCAATTGCTTTCGGATATCGAAGTTGCGGGCTTCTACTTTCCGTTGAGCGGACTCAATGCTGCGGGTGACAATGCCCGCCTCAATAGCCTCGCCCTCCGGCATCTTGAGTCGGTCCATGATGGCACGGACACGATCACCAGCAAAAATGCGCATCAATGAGTCATCGAGGCTCAGATAGAAACGGGACGACCCTGGGTCGCCTTGGCGACCAGAACGGCCACGCAGTTGGTTATCAATCCGCCGTGACTCATGACGCTCGGTCGCGATAATGCGCAACCCCCCCAACTTTTTGACCAATTCGTGGTCTTTTTCCCACTGCTGGCGGACTTCGATCACCCGTTCTGCCTTTGCCACGTCGTCAAGCTCTGCATCGGCATCTACTGTCAGCAACAGTTTTTCCAAATTACCACCCAGCATGATGTCTGTGCCACGACCAGCCATATTGGTGGCAATGGTGATCATTTTGGGTCGACCAGCCTGGATGATGATGTCCGCCTCCCGTGCATGCTGTTTGGCATTCAACACTTGGTGCGGTAACCCAGCTTTGTTCAACAAGTCGGAAATGATCTCCGAGTTTTCGATCGAGGAGGTTCCCACGAGCACTGGCTGGCCCCTTTCGTAGCACTCACGAATATCCTCAATGGCGGCTTTGTATTTTTCGGGTGTGGTCTTATAGACACGGTCCAGCTGATCATCACGCCGACTCGGTCGATTTGGAGGAATGACAACCGTCTCCAATCCGTAAATTTCCTGAAACTCATACGCTTCCGTGTCTGCAGTGCCGGTCATTCCTGACAACTTGCCGTATAGGCGAAAGTAGTTCTGGAAAGTGATGGATGCCAAAGTTTGGTTTTCAGCTTGAATTTGCACACGCTCTTTGGCCTCAACGGCCTGGTGCAGGCCTTCACTCCAGCGTCGCCCTGTCATCAACCGCCCCGTGAACTCGTCAACGATGACAATTTCACCGTTCTGGACCACATAATGCTGGTCCCGGTGGTAGACATGGTGCGCACGAAGTGATGCATTCAAGTGGTGCATCAGAGAAATATTGGCAGGGTCATACAGTGAAGCCCCTTCTGGCAACAGACCGGTGGAGGCAAGAATACGCTCCGCGGTTTCGTGCCCCTGCTCAGTCAGGAAGATCTGGTGGGATTTCTCATCCAAGGTGAAGTCACCGGGTTTTACAACACCCTCACCGGTGCGTGGATCGGCCTCACCTTCCTGCCGCGTGAGCATGGGAGCGACTTGATTGATCGCCAAATACATGGCCGTGTGGTCTTCTGCTTGGCCACTGATGATCAAGGGGGTTCGTGCCTCGTCTATCAGTATTGAGTCAACCTCATCCACGATGGCGTAATTCAGCTTTCGTTGGACCCTATCCGTCGCCTCGTACACCATGTTGTCGCGTAGGTAGTCGAACCCAAACTCATTGTTGGTTCCGTAAGTGATATCCGCAGCGTATGCAGCCTGCTTTTCAGCTCTTTGCATGTGCGGCAAATTCATGCCTACCGTGAGACCCAAAAAACCATAGAGACGTCCCATCCACTCGGCATCACGACTGGCCAAATAATCGTTGACGGTCACCACATGCACGCCATTGCCTGTCAACGCATTCAGGTAAACAGGCAAAGTCGCGGTCAGCGTCTTCCCCTCGCCCGTCCTCATTTCAGCCACTTTGCCGCCGTGCAAAGCCAAGCCGCCCACCATTTGCACATCGAAATGACGCATCTTCATCACTCGCTTGCTGGCCTCACGAACCACAGCGAATGCCTCTGGCAGGATTGCATCCAATGTTTGGCCATTTCCCAAACGCTGCCTGAACTCTGCCGTCTTGCTGCGCAAAGCGTCATCAGTCAGCTGCTCCAAGCCGGGCTCCAGCGCATTGATCTGCGCGACCGTTTTGCGATACGCCTTCAAAAGGCGGTCATTGCGACTACCGAAAATTTTGGTGAGGAAATTGGTGGCCATGGGCTGTGGGGCCACGCCCTTTCAGCACGAAGGCTGTCGGCATTGACCCGTCTGATTTGGAATATCGGACATTGATCAAAGGACCAATGGCTTGAACGCAGATGGAGCGATAAGTTCGATTTTAAACCTCACCGCTTGATGCTTCACATAACGCCACAGGGCAGATGACCAGCCAAAGGGGAATGTGCACAAAGACCAAGACGGCCACACAGGCAAAATGGCGGGTTTGAGACTTAGGTACTTAAAACGCTTTTCTGACGACATAAAAGTCCTCAGAGCCGAGTGGCCCCAATCACTCGCAGGTTCAATGCGACCAGAGCAAGCGTGACAATTCTGTCCATTTCAGCAGCCACACCCATGAAATTCTCAAAGCCCCAAAGCCCGACCACATTCACCCTGAGGGAGGCGGCAGACAATTCGCCCATCTTGGCAGCACTGGGCGCCATGGTCGATTGTTCAAAAAAAAATATGGAGATGATCACACCCCTGCTGCCTAAGGGACTCTGTGTTCACGTCATGCCAGGACCGGTGGAAGGTGACAACTGGAGTGTCTTGGTCCGGAATGGGGCCACTGCTGCCAAACTGAGGCAACTTGTTCCAGATTTTGAAGCACGTTTATTGGCTTTAACTGGAACCCACATCAAGATGCGCGTCAAAATTGTTGGCGCGTAAAACTGGATCGTGACATGGTGCCGATTGTCTGACTCGAACAGACGACCTATCGCTTACAAGGCGAGTGCTCTACCAACTGAGCTAAACCGGCACAGTCGGTATTTTACTTGATTCGCTTGAGAGTCGGCCTAGAACCACCAGAAGTTCGAGAGCTCAAAGTTGGAGGCAAATCTGTCTCCACACCCTCAGGACTCCTTGGGTCATCGGAGAACACAGACTGAGCCAAATCTCCATGATCAGACAAGTCCTGCAAGACTGAAGCCTGCACAGAAAAGGCCATTCCTTGCCCATTCTCACGGGCATAAATTGCAGCAACCCTGTCAACAGGCACCATAACTTGCTGCGGCACCCCCCCGAATCTGGCTTTGAACTCAATGCACTCATCGCCCAGATTCAGCCCGCCGGTGGCATCCAAACTGACATTCAGGACTATCTCGCCATCCACCACATGCTGGCGTGGCACACGCACTGACGGATCCACGACCACCCTCAAATAGGGGGTAAATCCATGATCAGTGCACCATTGATGCATTGCCCTGATCAGATAGGGGCGTGTAGAAGGCAAATCGGTATTCAAACCAGACTCTCCGTATGCATCACTTGCGCATGACTTTTTCTGACGGGGTCAAAGCTTCAATGTATGCGGGACGCGAAAAGATGCGCTCTGCATACTTCAAAAGAGGAGCTGCATTTTTGCTGAGCTCAATCCCGTAAAAGTCCAGGCGCCACAGCAACGGTGCAATGGCTACGTCCAGCATTGAAAAACTGTCACCCAACATAAACTTGTTTTTTAGAAACACAGGGGCAAGCTGAGTCAAGCGATCACGAATGTAACTACGTGCTTTTTCGACGGTTTTTTCATTGCCTTTACCACCCCTGGCCTCAAGGACAGACACGTGAGTGAACAATTCCTTTTCGAAATTCAAAAGGAACAACCTGACACGCGCTCGATCAACTGGATCACCAGGCATCAACTGAGGATGCGGGAAACGTTCATCAATGTATTCATTGATGATATTTGACTCATACAGAATCAAGTCGCGCTCTACCAGAATGGGCACCTGCCCATAAGGGTTCATTACAGCAATGTCTTCAGGCTTGTTGAAAAGATCCACGTCCCGAATTTCGAAATCCATGCCCTTTTCAAACAGGACAAAGCGGCAGCGGTGGGAAAAAGGGCAGGTGGTACCCGAATACAAAACCATCATGACAACGAATCCCTCAATGAAAACAGTGGCGACACACTCACAGGCATGTCGCCACTGCAGCTGAACCGGGTCAACCCCGGAACATACCGATGTTACTTGATATCTTTCCAGAAGGCAGCATTCAGGCGCCATGCAATGACAGTGAATACACCCAAAAACAGCAGTACCCACACGCCGAGTCGAACACGCGTGTTTTGAACCGGTTCAGCCATCCACTGCATAAACGCAACCAAATCGCCTGTGGCTTGGTCAAACTCATCAGGCGTCATAGTTCCCGGCGTGACCTGCTCCCAGCCCTTTAGTTTGTGCACTTCGTGGCCATGCTCGGTCACAGTTTCAAACACTGGCCGCCGCTCACCTTGCAACTCCCACATGACATGTGGCATACCCACGCTCGGAAACGCCATGTTGTTCCACCCCGTAGGTTTGGTCGCATCACGGTAGTAGGTCCGCAAATAGGTGTACAAATAATCTGCACCAGTTCCAGCGCCGCTGGCTCGTGAACGCGCTACCAAAGTCAAATCAGGCGGATTGGCACCGAACCACTCCTTGGCCTGCCTTGGGTCAATCGCAGACTTCATGGTGTCTCCCACCTTTTCAGTGGTAAACATCAAGTTCTCTTTGATCTGCTTGTCTGTGAGGCCAATATCTCGCAAACGGTTGTAGCGCATGAACGCTGCTGAGTGGCAGCTCAGGCAGTAGTTCACAAACAATTTGGCGCCATTTTGCAAAGCGGCCACGTCGTTCGTTCGCTTTGGGGCCTTCTCCAATGGGAAATCATTACCTGAAGCATGCGCCCCCACCAAGGCAAAAATCAGCGAAAGGGCTGTGATGATTCTTTTCATAGCGTTACTCCACAACTCTTTCAATGCGCTTCAAATGTCACACGGGTAGGCACCGGCTTGCACTCACCAATGCGACTCCACCAAGGCATGAGCAAGAAGAACCCGAAATAAATCAGCGTTCCGACTTGCGACACCAATTCACCTGTAGGACTCGGGGGTTTAACACCCAGGTAACCCAAGACAAAAAAGTTGATCACAAACACAGCGTAAAGCCACAGGTTCCAACGTGGACGGTAGCGAATCGATTTGGCTTGACTGTTATCCAGCCAAGGCAGGAAAAACATGATGATCACTGCGCCGCCCATAACGACCACACCCCAGAATTTGGCGTCAATCGACAGCATCAAAGCTGACACAACGACGGCACCACCCAAGACCACGGCTTTTATGGGGGCAGCCATCTTGACTTTCACCACAGCCAACACAGCAGCCAACAACACCACAGCAACCAAGACATACATCATTTGGCTTGTCACCGCACGCAACATTGAGTAGTAGGGCGTGAAGTACCAGACCGGGGCAATGTGCAATGGGGTCTTGAGGGGATCAGCTGGGATGAAGTTGTTGTACTCCAAGAAGTACCCACCAAGCTCAGGGGCGAAAAACACAATGGCTGAAAACACCATCAGGAAAACGGAAACACCTAGCACGTCGTGTACCGTGTAGTAAGGATGGAAGGGGATTCCATCAAGCGGAATGCCATTGGCATCCTTGAGAGCTTTGATTTCCACACCATCGGGATTGTTAGAACCAACCTCGTGCAGCGCAATGATGTGCGCAACCACCAAGCCAAGCAGAACCAGTGGCACAGCAATGACGTGGAATGAGAAGAAACGATTCAATGTCGCATCCCCCACGACAAAATCACCGCGTATCAACAATGCAAGGTCAGGCCCCACGAACGGAATGGCGGAAAACAGGTTAACGATCACCTGTGCACCCCAGTAGCTCATCTGCCCCCAAGGCAACAGGTAGCCCATGAAAGCCTCAGCCATCAGCACCAGGAAAATAGCGCAACCAAAAATCCACACCAATTCACGCGGCTTGCGGTAACTGCCATAAATCAAACCACGATACATATGGAGATACACCACCACAAAGAAAGCCGAAGCACCTGTGGAATGCATATAACGGATCAACCACCCCCAAGGCACATCACGCATGATGTACTCGACCGATGCAAACGCCAGATTCGCATCAGGCTTGTAGTGCATGACCAGAAAAATGCCTGTGACAATTTGAATGACAAGCACCAGCAGGGCCAGAGACCCGAAGAAATACCAAAAATTGAAGTTTTTTGGTGCGTAATACTCTGACAAATGTTCTTTGTAGAGCTTGGACAGTGGGAACCGGTTGTCCACCCAGTTCAGGGCTTTGACGGCCAATGCCGCATCAGCCGGGACTTCTTTGAATTCAGCCATGATGAACCTTATTTTGCGTGGGGCAGGTGAGTGTGAGACTCACGCTTTTTTGTCGTCACCGATCAACAGCACCGTATCCGACAAATACATGTGCGGAGGCACCTCCAAGTTGTCGGGTGCAGGCTTGTTCTTGAACACGCGACCCGCCACATCAAACGTCGATCCGTGACATGCGCACAAGAAACCACCTTGCCAACTGTCGGGCAACGAAGGCTGAGGACCAGGTGTGAACTTTTCACCCGGAGAGCACCCCAAGTGAGTGCAAATGCCCACACCGACAAAGACCTCAGGTTTGATAGAACGATGCTGGTTCTTCGCATAAGCAGGCGTCGGATAAGCGGTTCGATCAGACTTTGGATCTGCCAACTCGGCTTCGGTCTTCTCAAGTGATGCGAGCTGCTCGGGAGTGCGCCTCATGATCCAAACAGGCTTGCCGCGCCATTCGACGGTGATTTTCTGACCCGCAGGAATGGCGGAGATATCCACCTCAATGGAAGCCCCTGCCGCTTTCGCCCGCTCGGACGGACTGAAGGAACTCACAAAGGGCACCGCAACTGCGGCTGCACCCACTCCACCCACGGCACAGGAGGTAATCAGCCAGTTGCGGCGGCTGTTGTCTACGCTTGCTTCGCTCATGCAGATCTTTCTGGAACTTGGTTCTACAGGTGTGAGGACCCCAAGGGTCAACCCTAGGATTGTAGTGAACGCAGGAAGGGCCGTGGGTGCAATCTGGAGCAGCCCACTTGACTTTCTTCGCTCACGCCTCAGATGTGGGGATGGTGTCAGTTGGACGACGTGACCAGTTCGAAATGCTCCACCACTGGGGGAGTCACAAAAAACGGCCCCACAAAACCACGCCATTTTGCAAACGCATGTGAGCCACGGAAGTTTACCGTGTGGTTTTCCAGCGTCTCCCATTCAATCATCAGCAAGTAGCGCCCCATTGTTTCCTGGCTGCGATTGACTTTGTGCCCGCGATACCCTTTGGCTTGGGCTATCACTGTGGCCAAGCCCTCCGCAATAGCAGCCTCAAAGGCAAGCGCCTGATCGGGGTCTACGCGCAAGTCAGCGACTTCAAGAATCATCGTCATCTCCGTGTCATTGGCAGGAGGTGATCGTAAAGGGCTCTTGCCCCGTCCTCGATAACATGAGAGGGTTGTCAGATATCCCGACTTTTCACCCCCACCAGAGGAAACACATGAGCACTCTCTCCATTCAAACCGTTGGCATCATTGGCGCGGGCACCATGGGCAATGGCATCGCACAGGCCTGCGCCACGCGCGGCATTCGCGTCATCATGGTTGATATCAGCGAAGCAGCCGTGTCCAAAGGACTGGCCACCGTCTCAGGCAGCTTGGACCGTCTGATCAAAAAAGACAAGATCACAGAAGCCGACAAAGCCACGGCGATGGGCCTTATCACAGGCAGCACCTCGTATGAAGACCTGAAAACCGCGCAACTGGTCATCGAAGCGGCGACTGAAAATGAGGGATTGAAAGTGAAGATCCTTCAGCAGCTCGATGCCTTGCTGGCACCGGAAGTGATTCTTGCAACCAACACCTCCAGCATTTCCATCACCAAATTGGCTGCCGTGACCCAGCGCGCAGACCGGTTCATCGGCATGCATTTCTTCAACCCCGTGCCCATGATGGCTTTGGTGGAAATCATCCGGGGACTGCAAACCAGCGATGTCACCCACCAAGCAGTCAAGACCTTGTCGGAGCAACTGGGCAAATCGCCCATCACGGTGAAAAATGCACCTGGTTTTGTGGTCAACCGCATTTTGGTTCCCATGATCAACGAAGCTTTTTTTGTGCTGGCCGAAGGCTTGGCCTCGCCAGAAGACATCGATGCAGGCATGAAGCTGGGCTGCAACCACCCCATCGGCCCGCTGGCCTTGGCCGACATGATTGGTCTTGACGTGTGCCTGGCTGTTATGAACGTGTACTTTGACGAGTACAACGACAGCAAATACCGCCCATGCCCCCTTCTCAAAGAAATGGTGGCGGCGGGCTACCTGGGGCGCAAGTCTGGCAGAGGTGTTTACCGCTACGCTTGACGTGTCACACTTGCCCCGGCAGGGGCAGGTTTGCAAAACTTGTTTTATGTCAAAGGCTCCGGCACAGCGACCCGAATAATGGGGATACCTTTTCACGGGAGTCCCCATGCCGAACACTGCCAGCACACAAGCCGTTTTTGAGTTCCTGGACAACACCCATCGCGACATCGACGCGCAGCTGAAGATTTTGGTCAGCTTGGTGGTCGCCATTGAGGCTGGGGAGTTGACGTCCGATCAACGCCAGGAGGCGAAGTCTGTCTTGGAGTTTTTCCGAGGCGAAGCCCGGCAACACCACCTTGACGAAGAGAAACACATATTCCCAGCCTTGCTGCAAAGCACCGAAGCCAGTGTGGCGGCCACGGCACGGCATCTGGAGCAAGACCACGGCTGGCTAGAGCAGACCTGGCTGGAGATAGACCCTTGCCTGGAAGCTGCCGCCATCGGTAACTTCTGGTTCGAACCCACCGAACTGCGTCACGCGCTGGATGTGTTCACCGGTCTCTATCAAGACCACATGACACTGGAAGAAAGTGTGGCCTATCCGTTGGCCCACAGCCGCCTGCTTGCCAGCGATACAGCAGGTATGGGACGGGAAATGGCCAAACGCCGTGCCGCATCCAAAGCGGCTGAAAAGACCGACTGATCCTCCCTGGCAACACGCACTCGCGGGCACATTCGCCAGAACGCATTCCCCCTCAGGAGCCACCGGCAAAAACAGCGTCAAACCCCTGCAGGACGTGGACCGATCCAGACTTGCCGCAGATACAAGTCACGGTTTGCTGCGATGATGTTTCGATGACTGTTTTTGATTTTGACCTCTTTGTGATCGGTGGCGGCAGTGGCGGCGTGCGTGCCGCCCGCATGGCTGCCCAGCGCGGCGCACGCGTGGCACTCGCCGAAACCCTGGGCACCGACGGCCTTGGCGGCACCTGCGTGAACGTGGGCTGCATCCCCAAAAAGCTGTACAGCTACGCCGCCCATTACGGCGAGGCCTTTGAAGAAGCCCACGGCTACGGCTGGGAGGGCGCAGCGCCCACGCTGAACTGGGCCACCCTGAAGGCCAACCGGGCGAAAGAAATCAGCCGCCTGAACGGCGTGTACAGCAACCTGCTGCGCGGCTCGGGCGTCACCGTGTTCAACGGCTTTGCCCGGCTGGAAGGGGGGCACCAAGTGTGCCTGGCCACGCTGAATGCCGATGGCAGCGCCGGGCACCGAAACTTCACGGCCCAGCACATTCTGCTGGCCCCTGGCGGCACACCCCATGTGCCGCACTTTGTGGGGCGCGAGCACGTCATCACGTCCAACGACATTTTTGACCTGCCCACCTTCCCCCAGCGGCTGGTGGTGGTGGGCGGTGGCTATATCGCCTGCGAGTTCGCGTCCATCTTCAACGGCCTGGGCGCGCACGTCACACAGCTCTACCGAGGCGAGCAGGTGTTGCGCGGCTTTGACGACGAGGTGCGCCACTTTCTGGCCGCCGAAGTCACCAAAGCCGGCGTGGACCTGCGGCTGAACGCCGGTGTGTTGGCCATCCACAAACACGCTGACGGCCTGCACCTGCAGCTGGAAGACGGCAACACTCTGGTGGCCGATGCTGTGCTGTACGCCACCGGCCGCGTGCCCAACGTCAACGGCCTGGGGCTGGACGTGGCGGGTGTGTCCACCGGTGCGCAAGGTGCCATCGTGGTGAACGGTCACTACCAAACCAACGTGCCCCACATTTACGCCGTGGGCGATGTGACCGCCCGCGTGCAGCTCACCCCCGTGGCGCTGGGCGAGGCCATGGTGGTGGTGGACCACATCTGGGGCGCAGCGGCCGGCAAAGCCCCGCGCAGCATGGCCTACGACCTGATTCCCACCGCCGTGTTCACCCACCCCAACGTGGGCACCGTGGGCCTGACGGAAGCGCAGGCGCGCGAACAGTTCGGCGCCGTCACCGTCTTCCGTTCCGAGTTCAAGGCCTTGAAACACACCCTCAGCGGCAGCACCGAGCGCACCCTCATGAAATTGGTGGTGGACACCGCCACCGACCGCGTGGTGGGCCTGCACATGGTGGGGGCCGAGGCCGGTGAAATCGTGCAGGGCTTTGCCGTGGCGCTCAAAGCCGGGGCCACCAAAGCCGTGTTTGACAGCACCATCGGCATACACCCCACCGCCGCCGAAGAGTTTGTGACCCTGCGCGAGCCCGTCAAAACAGCCTGAACCCCCAACACCCCATGCAC
>Ga0075012_10002460_pt1 | contig 18223 bp, 7 predicted proteins | sample All_14_2_FD_71474 | JGI IMG/M metagenome (GOLD analysis project Ga0075012, IMG submission 71474) | Freshwater microbial communities in response to fracking from Pennsylvania, USA - Allegheny Zone_MetaG_DW_15 | ecosystem: Environmental > Aquatic > Deep subsurface > Groundwater > Drilled... | reverse complement strand
ATGTAAAATACGTGGCATTTGGTGGAAGTAATTCAGAATTATGTTGCAGGCAGCTTCCTCCCATTAAAATTTTCCTGTTACCATATAAAAGACTGAATTCTTCAAAAAAGCTTGAAATATCTGTGGCATCCATATTGGCTGTAATCGAAGTAAGTAAAAAGTCGATGTTATGTATTTCGAAAATATCTTTTAAATTAATAATGGGTACATTTTGCCCCAGATAAATTACCTGATGGCCTGCTTTCCTTATAAGGTAATACATGTACAACAGAGCCATTTCGTGATACTCATGTTCGGGAAGAAACAGAAGGAATGTTTTGTGATTCGCCTTTTGTTCGTGCTGTCCGTCAATAGCCAGAATTAATTTTTGCCTGATTAACTGCGAAATAAAATGTTCCTGCGCAGGATTTACACTTCCTGTTTGCCAGAGAACACCAATTTTTTCAAGAAAATTTTTGAGCAAATTTTCAAAAGTATCATCGAATCCATTTTTAATAATGGCAGAGGAGGTGATTTTGTCGAATCTCTGTTCATCCAGTTCAATCATTGCCATAACCAGATTGTCAACCAGATGATCGTTATCGATATCCTGATTTGACAGTTCCATCACACTTTTTGCTACCTCTGCGACTGACATACTCTGAATATTGGATATCTTGTAACCAAATTTATTCAAAATCGCTACATTCATCAGGTGGCGTAAATCTTCGTCAGAGTAATAGCGGATGTTCGTTTCAGTACGCGAAGGATGTACAATGTCATATCTTTTCTCCCAGATACGAATGGTATGTGCCTTAATGCCTGTAATCTTTTCCAGATCTTTTATTGAATACTTTATCATTAGTGTTCTGTAGTCTTTAGCTTAGAATTAACAGACGATTACAAATTTTGTTTAATCTTTTAGTTAAAACTCTTAATATTTTCATGATATATTAAAAACTCTCAGGTCTGAATTTACCAAAATATCGATTAACTAACAGACAAACAAGCGAATAGATATTTGTATAAACTTTTTTTAGTTTGAGTTCAACTTTTGATAAATAGGTGAAATTCAATTCTTGAATCAGGATTTTATGTTAAAAACTTCTGGAAACTGTTTCAACTATTTCTCCATTAGTTTGTACTTTAACTTTTACAGCTTGAACTGAACTTATTTTGTACGAAACAACTTTTCCGTTCACCCATGTACAGTCAACAGTAAAACCACCCCTCGCTTTTAGTCCTGTAAACGATCCATTTGCAGCCCATTCAGCAGGAATTGCAGGTAATAATTGGATTTCACCGGTATGGCTTTGCAAAAGCATTTCGGTGATGGCTGCCGGAATTCCGAAATTGCCATCCATCTGGAAAGGAGGGTGGTCGCAGAAAAGGTTAGGTAGAGTATTATATGTGAGTAATCCACGGATCATTATTCCTGCACGTTCGCCTTCGCCAAGTCGCGCCCACAGTGCACAACGCCACGGCCATGTCCACGAACGGCGACTGTCTCCCACGGTTGATTCAACAGTAAACGGAGTGTTTTCATTTATACCGTAATTTCCACTCCGGCTCCGTAACGATAGAATTGCAGCCTCAGCTAGTTCAGGCGTATTTGTTTTACTGATCTGCCGGCCCGGATAAACAGCAAACAAATGCGAAGTATGACGGTGCTGTTCATTAGGATCATCGCGGTCCTCCTGCCACTCCTGCAATTGTCCCCACTTCCCGATCTTGTTTGGCGCAAGTTTAGCTAGCATTTCAGTAACTTCTGTTTGGAACGAAGTATCAGTTTGCAATGCCCCGGCCATTTCGAGGTAATTTTGAAAAAGATCCCAAATAATCTGCTGATCGTGCATAATGCCATCTTCGCGCGGACCATGCTCCGGCGACCAGCCATCAGGAGCCATAAGGGTTCCATCGGGCATCCTTTTCAGGCGGTCCTGCCAAAACTCGCAGATTTCCTTCACGATCGGATATGCAGTTTGTTTTAAATATTCCTTATCATTCGTAAAGGCCCAATGTTCGTAAACGTGTTGTGCATACCACGCGCTTGCAGGAATGTTCCATTCCCATCCGTTTCCGCCAAATATACTCTGACTGGTACGGGCTGTCCAGCCGCGTGTAGTTTCGCCAAATGCTTTTTTTGTTGCTATCCGGCAGGAGGGACGACATGCATCAATAAAATCAATCAACGGTTTGTGGCATTCGGAAAGATTGGTCGATTCAGCCAGCCAGTAATTCATCTGAAGATTGATATTGCTGTGATAATCGCTTGCCCACGGAGGCGTATTGCTGTTGTTCCATACCCCCTGCAAATTGGCCGGTAAACCTCCGGGACGCGAACAACTAACCAACAGATATCGTCCATATTGAAACATAATTTCTTCCAGGTCAGGATCTTTACCCCCTGACGAATATTTTTTTAACCGTTCATCCGTTGGAAGGGCAAGAACAGATGTTTCAGAGTTTCCGATATCGATGTGAGCAGCTTTTGTAAGTTTAGTGATATCCTTAATATGTCTTTCTAGTAGTTGGCTTGTGTTAAAATTTTCAATTGCTTTAAGCTCTTTTTCGATTACAGGAAATGGATCAAGTCCGCGCCATCCCGCATTAAAATCGGGCTTATAATTTGTACGGGCATTAACCAAAATTGTGACAGAATTGCATTTTTCGAAAACAAGCGAATCCCCTTCAATCTGGGTTTTACCTCCATCATATTGAAAATATAAGACAGCCGCATATTTTAATTTATTTGGCATGTTCCCGCTAAAAATCAGGCTGTTACTTGCAGAACTTGTCTTAGCTCCTTGGGCAGAATGCAGTGAAATTTTTCCTGAAAGCGAGCCTTTTTTCGATGCCGTATATCTGAAAACCATTACCTGGTCTGGATAGCTGGCAAATGCTTCGCGGGAAAATATTATGCCATTCTGTATATAACTGGTTGTGTGAACACCAGTTTCCAGATCTAATTTTCGCTGATAGTCTTTCGCTTCATCTCTATTCGCAAAATGGATAACTATCTCACCGAAATTCCTGTAAGATCCAAAACCATGATCCCCGGTTTCGTATTCGCCGTCCCAGTTGTTATCGCCTGACCACAGGCTTTGCTCGTTAAACTGTATTACTTCTTTTTCAACCCCACCGAAAAACATGGCACCCATGCGGCCGTTGCCTATTGGTAAGGCCTCGGATGACCAGTCTTTTGCCGGTTGGGTGTACCAGAGTTCAACAGGTTTATGTGTTTGCGCATGAGTTATAGAAGCAATTAGAAGCAGAAGCAGGGAAAAGAGGTTTTTATGTAATCTCATTTAAATGCGTTTTTTATTAATCAATTACTTATAACTCTGATTTCATTTAACACTGATCATTCCCTTAAGCCTGAAATCTTCGCTCGAAGATCCAATCAAAATTTCGTAGCGACCCGGATCAACTACAAAATCATTTCTTTGTACACTAAAATACTTCAAATCTTCAATCTTTAACGACAGTTCAACATTTGTTTCTTTATTTTTAACTATATGTACCCGCTTGAACCCCCTTAATGATTTCAGGGGTTGTTCTTCCTTCGAATCTAAGTTTCTGACGTATAACTGAACCACTTCATCCCCATCGAATTCACCGGTATTTTTAACATTAAAGAAAACTCGGATGGTTTCTTTCGGTGAAACAGAAGTTTTATCCATTTTTAAACCGGAATATACGAAGGTTGAATAGCTAAGCCCATAGCCAAAAGGGAACAAGGGGTTGCCATTGAAATACCTGTAAGTGCGCCCTTGCATATAGTAATTTTTGAAATCAGGCAGATCGTTCACAGAGCGGTAATAGGTAAGGGGTAATCGGCCTGCAGGATTGTAATCGCCAAACAGAACGTCGGCTACTGCATTTCCGCCTTCTTCACCTGGATACCATACCTGCAATATAGCGGGAATATTGTCATTTTCCCAGTTCAGAGATATTGGACTTCCGCTCGTAACTACCATTACTATCGGCTTTCCGGTAGTTTTCAGAGCTTTCAATAAGCTGAGCTGATCTTTGGGTAAGTCGAGGCTGGTGCGGTCGCCACCTTTAAATCCATCAAGTTCAACTGACATTTCTTCTCCTTCCAGGTTGGCCGAAATGCCACCGTAGAACAAAATAACATCAGCCTGCGATGCAATATCCATAGCTTTGGCAAACAGTTCAGTGTTTTCTGCGGTTTCGTCGTCGCCCGAATCCTTTTTCCACTGAAACCTGATCCCTGCATAATCGAGGCTATCGGCATATTCAATCCTGATTTTATATTCTTTACCTTTTTCGAGCTTTGTCCGGAATGTTTTCATCACATTTTTCTGGAAAGGATTCCAGTTGTCCACTTTCATCTGATCCTCAAAAAATAACCTTCCCTTGTCGTCGGTAATAATGCCCAGAATATAGAATCCCGTTTCGGGTGGAGTGATGGTTCCGGTCCAGCGAACGGAAAAGAAATCGCTGTTCATGCCCTGGGCCGGGGCGTTTTTATCGAAATAAGGGGCCATTTCCTGATCAATTCTTGTTACAGCAGGTTTGCCCTTGAGATCAGGGTTGTTAAAATATTCGCCTAATAAACCATTGCCTTTTCCTGACGGAGGTTTCACGTATTTGGTTTCGACGGTGGTTAATGCGCCTCCGCCATCAATAGGGGCAACTCCTTTAGTATACAGGACTTTTATCCCGGATCCTGCTTTTTGTTGTATTCCTTTCAAAAATGTAACCGGGTTCGACGATTTACCACTGTAATTGCCATAGAGAATATCGTCGCGCATGATGTAAGGGCCAATCACAGCAATGGTTTTAATTTTTTCTTTTTTTAGAGGGAGAGTATTGCCCTGGTTTTTCAGCAGCACTATGCTTTTGCGGGCGACCTCGCGGGACAGTTCGCGATGAGCCGGTGCTTCAAGGTCATTATCAGTTACTTTTGAATAGGGTACATTTTCCTGTGGATCGAACATGCCGAGTTTAAACCTTGCCATCATTAACCTCGAAATGGCAATATCTATTTCTTTTTCGGTAATTAACCCATCTTCAACCGCCTTTTTAAGCGAAGCGTATTCGGCACCGCAGGTAATATCGGTTCCGGCTTTTACAGCAACGGCGGCAGCTTCGGCTTCCGTTTTTACATAATTGTGACCTGTATAAATATCGGCTATGGCACCGCAATCGGATACAACATACCCTTCAAAACCCCATTTCTTTCGCAATATGGAATCAAGTAAAAAGGTGCTTGCGCAACAAGGTTCATTAAGGTAGGCTGAATAGGCACCCATAACAGAGAAAGCCTTACCTTCCTTAATACACATTTCGAATGCCGGCAGGTATGTTTCGTAAAAGTCGCGGGTACTGGTTTCGGCATTGAATTTATGCCTCAATGGTTCGGGACCGCTGTGAACAGCATAATGCTTTGGGGTAGCAATTGTTTTAAAATAAGTTGGGTCGTTGCCTTGAAGACCTTTCACAAAAGCAGTTCCGATTATTGCTGTCAGGTATGGGTCTTCGCCATAGGTTTCCTGACCCCGGCCCCAGCGCGGATCGCGGAAAATATTAATGTTCGGCGACCAGAAAGTAAGGCTTTTATGTACCCCTTTGTTATTATTTTCCCTGATACATTTATAATACCACGCCCTGGCTTCGGTACTGATAACGTCGGCTTCCTTCTGAATGAGTTCGTTGTCCCAGGTTGCAGCCATGCCAATTGCCTGCGGGAAAACGGTGGCAAACCCACCTTCGTTTACAATGCCATGAAGGCATTCGCCGCTCCAGTTATAATAAGGAATGCCAAGCCGTTCTATCGCCGGGGCATCGAATTGCATCTGAAGGATTTTTTCGTCGATAGTCATACGCGAAACCAGGTCATTCACCCTTTCCTCGTAACTTAAAGCGGGATTCTGAAACGGGAATTTATACTCTTCTTTACTGCTGCATGATACGATCAGCAATGCAAGAAGTAAAAACAAAACAGCATTTAAACCAGAACCTTTTTTCATAGCCAGTTTTTTATGAGTTATTCAATATTTATAGTTGTTGACTTGCTATCCGCTGTCAAATCCTTCTTTTTCATTCCTTTCGCCGAGATAATTGGCACTTGCGGTAATTCAATCAAATTGTTTTTAACAGTTACGTTTTTACAGTATGTTAGATCAAATCCTGCTCTTTTTTCGCCACTTTTCATTAGAGTGGTCCACTTCACCGTATTACCCGTAAACGACAGGTTATCAACACTTCGTGCGGTTAGGATGGGATAGTCATACACGGAAAAAGTGTTGTTTTCGATCCGGATATTGCTGTGCACATAATAACCGGGAACCTGCTGGTGGTTTTCGGGTGCAATGGCAATCGCAAAATTACCGGGTGCTGAATTGTAGCCACATTCGGTAAATGTATTATTGCGGATTGTAACATCCTGAACCGCACCCGATTCGAACCAGCTTGATGCATCATCAGCAATTAGAATAGCATGCATTCCGGTCCTGAAAAATGTGTTGTTTTCAACCAGGATTTTTCGCCGGGTTGTAAGCAGTAATCCGCGTGTATTGGTGCGTTCAAAATGGCTGTTGCGGATTATGACTTCCGGGGTCCAGGTAAGGTTTTCAATGCAGAGGCCTGAAATTACATTCGTTGGCAGAATACCTTCAACTTCAAGTAACATTTCGCGGTTATTCACCAGAATTGCATTTTTTAACACTGCAAAAGCAACAGGCTGAAGTGATTGAGGATTTACAAATGCAATGCTATCACCGGGAAAGAAAGCGTTGAAACCATAGGTCTGATGATGCATAAAACGTACTGTCAGCTTTTTATCAGCATCAATCGATGTAATTTTCAGATGAGTTCCGTGAACGTTAATTGGGTCATCGTGCGAACCGGAAGTGAAGCAACTGTCGATCAATATCTTGCCTTTACATCCTGAAAAGTGAAAGCAATCGGCAAAGCAGGAAATTACCCGACCTGAATTTTCGCGTGGTGCAGCCTGAACCTTATAAAAACTGATATTTTCGGAGAATTGCGAAACAATTCCCAGTCCATGCATATAATGCATTTTTATATTTTCGAGCTTTATATCCTTGCTAAGGCTTATAAAACCACCACAATTGTCACGGTAGGGATCCCGGACAGTGAGAATATCGCCTTTATGGAATTTTGTATTTGTAAAATCACCCTCAAATCTAACATGAGAAGGGCTGGTTTCGGAAGCTATTGAATTTATAAATGGCTTGAATGAACTGTATTTCATCACTTCCTGCCCAGGCTCGAACACAATCGTGTGATAGGAATTGGTTTTCCAGCCTTCGCCATAGTAACTGATTTTTCCTTTATCAATTGAATATTTCGAATCGGGATGTATTATTGTTTCAACTGAATTATCAGAAACCGAAGTGATGGTCAGCTCCGACATGGTGGGCCGTTCGTAATCAAAGCTTATATTCTGAATCTTAATGTTTTTACTGTTCAGAATGGCAAAAGAGATCATTTTACCATGCAGAACCACTATTGAATTGTTCCCTTCTATGGTAAGATTTTCGAAATTCTCAATGAAGAAACCGATGTTTTTAACTTTTGACAGCGTATCATCTTCAGTTGAATTTGAAATATAGAGTTCACGTTTAACTGCTCCCTCAGGCCAAAGGTCGATGCGGCCTGAAGGCAACAGCAAAGTAACATCCTTTAAAGATTTACAAGCCTCGATAGCTCTTCTGATTCCCGGGCTGGCATTTTCGAAACTGTACGGTTTTACCCCGAAATCGGCTGCGAGAATGATTTTTTGCCCGAAAGCTGATGCTGATTGTATAAAGGCCAGAAAAGTTATGACAACAATCTTTACTAACATCTGAATCATTTTTATGAAGTTTTCACCAGACTTTAATCCTGCTTTTCCCTGAAAATATACTTTCAACGGGGCCGGGAACCGGAGTTGCTGAATTTCGCACCTGGTTCAGGTAATCTGTGTTAAAAACAATGGGTTTTCCGTCCATATCCTCAAATTTCTGCCTGGGCATTTTAGCTACACCCAATGTTTCGGTGCTGATCAGCTGTGTGGCAGGCAATAGTTCAGGCTTGTTGAAACTGATTTCCAGGTAAACGTTTTCGCCTTCTTCAACCATATTAAACTGAATCTTTTCATCCGGTTTGAGGACAAAACAGGTATCGAAAGGTCCTGGTTTTGCCAGGTTGAAATACATATTTCCACTCACCCACATGGGTAATTGGACACCTTTAAAACTTATCATTCCGTTGTTATACCGGTTGCTCCAGGCCTTGTGCGTGGCATTGCCGAGGAAAATATTATTATACACCCTGTAATCGCCCGAAAAAATGGTTGACAAACCTGCTACATCCGTGGAGTGGGGCACATGGTAAGGTGTAAACCGGTTTGGATCGGGGAAATCACATAAATAACCTGCTATTAGGTTATGGATTAGCGCGCCGCCCTGCGATTGGGTGACAATGCTGTTCGGGGATAAAAACAGGTTGTTATCAACCAGGGTAGGGCCATGGTTTACTTCCATAAACAGGTCTTCCATATCGTTTTGGTACACCAGGTTTTTCGAAACCCGTGTGCCCTGCGCCATCCAGTCGAGCCATATTCCCCTGCCGACATTCTGAATACGGTTATTGAGAATACGGGTGTCTATTGCAGCATGAAACTTTATGCCCGCAATTTCAGCACCGTTAAATTGCCGTTTAGTCCAGATATCGTGTATGTAATTATGCTCGATAAGACTGAAAGCCACGCCCATGCTTCCGCACATGCCGGTTTGTTCGCAGTTGTATATTTCGTTGTTACGCACGATATGCGAACCTATGTGTTCCTTATTCCAATTGTTGCGCAAAGTGCGGAAAACCACTTCTATGTAATGAAGCGATCCATCGAGGCTCTGGTCATTGGTCCAAACGTTATGGCCGGTGCTTCTTTCTTTTCCGAGGGTTATACCGTTGCATTTCGAATCGTGAATTTTACAATTCTGAATGATCCAACCTTTGTTCCAGTGTGTTGAAACCATCCCGATTTGTTCAGCGGTAGGAGCTGCCCATTGTGTGGCAGCCTGGCAAATTTCGAAACCATCGATGGTTAGGTAATTAATTTGTGGTTCCGATGGATAGAAACAGGTAAAACGTGTTGTAATTTCAACCAGTTCCTTATTCGGATCAAAGTTGTGAAAATTGGCATAGATGGTGGTTGTTCTATTGTCTGTAATGCAGTACCAGGTAAAGGTGGAGCCAATGGAGTCCTGAATTCCGGTTATCCCAACCGGGTTAATGACTTTTTCCAGCGTTTCTTTTTCATATAAGGATTTTCCGTTTAAAAACACTTCACCGGTGTGATGTATCCGGTTATAATTGGTAAACCAGTCTCCGTTTATCGAATCCCTGTAAGGATTGTAGGAGCCAAAAAAACTTTCGGGCAATTCAATCTTCCAAACTCCTTGTTCTGTTTTTTTCCATCCGGTTACAATTTCAGAACCTTTAATTATAACTTTTTCGCCCTTGGCAGCTTGGTAAACGATTCGTTCCGAGTCACTCCTACCTCCGTTTTTCGGATTAATCCATTCCCGGTAAGTTCCTGCATGAACGGTAATACTATCTCCCGGCAAGGCAAGTTGAGCTGCATAATTGATAGTACGGAATGGTTTTGAAACCGATCCGTCGTTAGTATCTTTCCCATTGACTGCAACATGGTATTCCCTGGCAAATGCCATTGAGGTAGCTAATGCAATGAATGCCAGGAAAATAATTTTCAGAATTTTCATATTATCTAAGTTCCTTGAAGAGTAAGATGGTAGATGTAATCCTTTACAATTAATTTGTTTATACCGATTTATGGAGTAAAGAATGTTGCTATTTCACAATTTTCACAACAACTGCTTCCTTTTTTGCCAGCTCCGTCCTGAGTTGTTTAGGAATAGTCACTACAATTCCACCATCAACTGGTTTGTATTTTAATTTTTGATCTGAAGCAAGAAGACTGGCTTTTAGTTTGCCTGTGAGTTTTGTTGTTATTTTGATTTCGGCAGGCAGTTCCTGTTCCTCTTTTCCAGGCATATAAATAGCATACACCGCATTATCCCCTTTTGCGGTATAGGCAACTTTGCCTTCAAGGAAGGGTTCCACAGGGTTGGTTTCGTATATGGCTTCGCCATTTTTTTCCAGCCATTTACCCAGCAAAGTGAGGTTTTCATACACTTTAGGTTCGAAGTCGCCTTTTCCGTTGGGTCCAACACCGAGAAGCAGGTTACCGCCTTTAGCTACAATATTTACCAGCAGCTGTACCAGCTCTTTTGATGATTTGTAGTTATCATTTTTTACCCAACCCCAGGCACCACCCATGGTAATGCAGCTTTCCCATGGAACCTGTAATGCTTTTTCAGGAGTCTTTTGTTCGGGAGTTAAATAATCTTCATAATCGCTTTGTACCCAACGGTCGACAACCAACATACCAGGCTGTTTGGCACGCGCTTTTTCGGCGATCAGTTTCATATTGATATCCATATCATGCGGATAGGTACAAAATTCCGCGACTTTTTCGGTTATTGACGATTTAGGCATAACCCAACAGCCGTCGAGCCACAGAATATCAACCTTGCCATAATCTGACGTTAATTCATCTAGTTGATTTTGTGTGTATTCCACAAATTTTCTCCACCGGTCAGGATGTTTGGTTATATCATAGGTCGGATTCCGATCCTTTGGCGGATAGTATGGCCACCAGAAATACGGGCTTGTCCAGTCGGGTTTTGAAAAATATACCCCGGTTACTAATCCTTCTTTCCGGGTGGCGTCAAGTACTTCTTTTAACACATTGGCTTTGGGATTAACTGAGAACGGACAAGCTTTGTCAGTTACTTTAAAATCAGTGTACTTTGTATCGTACAAACAAAAACCATCATGATGCTTGGATGAATAAATCATATACTTCGCACCGGAATTTTTGAACATTTTTGCCCATTTTTCAGGATCGAAATTAACAGGATTAAATTTTGTGATGGTGTTCCTGTAGTCGTAGGCGAATTTGTAATAATCGTCGTATCCATCGCGGCTAACCCACTCTTCGGGGCACAAAGCCCACGACTCGACAATGCCTAGTTCCGAATACAATCCCATATGGATCAGTAAGCCGAATTTGTAGCCTTGCCACTTTTTCAGGTTTTCCATTACTTTTGGATCTTTGGGCCAGCTATAGCCTTCCGTTTCAGAAAGCTTTTTAGTCAATTCCACTGCCATGGGATCATCTTTAGCCACCACTGCAGTATTTTTGTCATTTTGAGCCGGCAGGTTTCCAGCCAGTATAAACAAGCTGAATACAAATAATAAGATCAGTTTACGGTTCATGATACATTGTTTTTTGTTTATTAAAGCTTTTACGAATTATTAATTTAGGCGAAAATGCACTATGCTTCGCCATTGTATCAAGGAAAATTTAGCTATTTGCTTTCAGCATGAATAATCGGTATTCCGTTTGCATTTTTATCTAATTCCAAAACTAATACATTGCTCACACTATCAGGAAGTTGTGATGGTAGTTTTATGAAGTATTTCCCATCTGTTTCTTTCAACTGAACAGACTTCCCATTCATTAATGAGGATTTCAGCACTTTAACTCCAGAAAAAGCAGGCAGAATTAATTTCTCAATTGAAGCATCGAAAAGGTGAACAAAAACTTTATTGTCTTTACGGGTAGAACTGAAAATACTATTAGGCATATATGGACCGCCCTTGGTTCCGTAAATACTTTCTCCATACACCTTAAGCCAGTCGCCCATTTGCTTCAAAAGGTCAACCTGTCTTTGTTCAATTCGTCCATCCATCATCGGGCCGACATTAAAAAGAAGATTTCCGTTTCCGGACGCGGTTTTTATTAATGTTTGGATGCACTCCTGGAGAGTTTTCAATTTGTCATTAGGTTTCCATGCCCATTGGGTGCCGATTGTGATGCAGCTTTCCCACGGGAAATCCAGGTTAAAGTTACCGACCTTTTGTTCAGGTGTATCAAAATCGCCGACCATTTTCCTGTAATCAACTTCTTTCGAATGAATGGCTGTCATCTCTTTTCCAAGGCGGTTATTGATGATCAGGTCTTTTTTGAGACCTTTCAGATAGTTATATAAATCTATCCCCATATCATCTGTCCACGGGCTTTCCCACTGCCCGTCGAACCAAAGCATATACGGGTCGTAATTTGTGATAACTTCTTTTAACTGGTTCTTTATGGTAACAATAAATTTACTCATATCTGCATCAGGATCAGGTGCTTTTCCATCGTTATGAACCGGATAGTTTGCGTCGTGCCAGTCTAAAATGGTAAAGTACATGCAGAATTTGATATCGTGTTTTTTACATGCTTTTGCCAGCTCGCCGACAATATCTTTTTTAAAAGGCGAAGCCATGATATCGTATTCAGTGTGTTCCGAAGGCCATAAACAGAATCCATCGTGGTGTTTTGAAGTAATAGTGAGGTATTTCATGCCGGCATCCTTAGCCGTTTTAACCCATTCGTCGGCGTTAAATAATACGGGATTAAACTCCTTATAAAGATTGTCATAGTCCGATACCGGAACCTCATGACCCCTTGACCAGCCTATTTCGGTACCACGAAGGGTAACTGGTCCCCAATGGATGAACATGCCGAAACGCATGGACATAAATTCATCCATTATCTCTTTGCTGGTAGTACTCCGAAATCCGGCATTTTTATCCTGTGCAAAAACACCAGATGTGGAAAATATAAGAAACCATATGATAAGTACTTGTTGTAGGTATTTAGTCATAATTCTGTACATTAAAGGTGTCGTTTTTAATAGTTAACTCCTTGAAAAACTATAATTTGATGGAAAGTGAAGTCCCCGGCTCTGTTACCTTGTTGAAAATCACATTCCCACCTGAAGTAACCGTTAATTTAATTTTAGCGGCTTCGCGTTTTACTTCAATATCAAACTGTTTTCCGAAACCATGAACGTTTTTTAAACTCATTTGATCCCATTCAGCGGGTAATTGAGGAGTGAGAGTAAAACTGTTGATAGAAACCGGACGAATTCCGAAAAGCCCTTCGGTAAAAATACGGCAATACAACCCGCTTTCAGCTGAAAGATGTCGCTGGTTTCCTTCGGGATAGGCCTCGACAGGGTAGGGGACATGCTCACCCAGCAACCTGCGGTTCGAATAATACTGCAGATATTCGAGCCCACGTTTTGTATCACCGGCAGCAAATACGCCACGAAGCGCATACAAAGTAGAACGATCCCAAAAGGTTTTGTCGCCTGATTGTGAGGCCAGGCCATCTTCGGTCCATAATTCGGGTGAAAAAAGTGCGTCAATAGTTGCCTGTTTACGATCGAAAATGTTCACTGTCAGCGGAATGCATATCCAGGCCCGCAGTTTGTCATTGCCTTCGTAGTAGCGGTAGGTATCGAATCCCATTACGTTAGCACCAAAATGTTTTTCGATGTTTGTTTTAAGTTTTGCGGCCTGTATCCGATAAACAGAAAGCTGCTTTTTGTCCTTGCCCAGCGACTTTCCAAGGTAATCAGCAGAAACAAGCGCATCGTAATAAAGAGAGGATGTACAAAGGTTAGCATCGCCCGATGGAAACCTTCCTTCCAGTTCATCGGAATCGGAAGTTACCACTCCCTGAGGATTAAGCTTGCGGTTATTAAATTCGAGGCACCATTCGATCAGCGGCCAGAGTTCTTCAGCCGTTTTTTTATCGCCCTGCGAAAGTGCAAACCTTGCGGCCCCGTATGCTATCATGGCAGCATCGCCCCGGTCGCCGGCGCCGTTCCATATATCCGTTCCTTCCGCTATAATGGAGCTGGGAATGGGTTTGTATTCCGGGTTCATAAACCTTGCAAAATGGCGGTAAGCATTCAGTGCCGACTCAGTTCCATACTCATATCCCAGGTATGGGAAAAACGGATTTATGTATTCTGCCTGGTCGTTGGCCCATATGGCAGCGTAATAACTCAGGCCGCCCGGTCCATGCATAGGTCCGCCTTTGGTTTGGTAAATGCTTTCTGAAGCACGGATTTTGGCAAAAGCAAATGCCCGGTTCAGTGTTTTATCCGGTGTTTCAAGAATGAGATTGGTATTCAGGAACGAAAGAAATTCATTGCGTCTCAAAAATTCATTTTCAACATCAATATCATCTATCAACTGACCAGTTTTAGTTCCAATAAAATAGAGGTAAAATGTAAGAGCTTCGCCTTCCTTTAAACTGAAGAATCCATGATTTTTGGTACTGGTTTTGAGCGCGTAAGTGCCTTCAACACCTTCAGCAGGATTCGTTCGGACGATAGTATTCACTTCCGGGATTTCTATGAACGCAGTTTTGTTGCTGTTGTTTTTCAGAACATATTTCTCACAGAAAACAGGTTTTTCCACCGATGGAAAAAGTGTACGAGTGAGCTGAAAATTTCCGTTCAGGGTACTTTCAATAACCAGTGTACCATCAAGACTAAAATCAGTTACAATTTCTTTTTCAATGGCTTTCCTGTTGATTGATAAAGATTTAAGCAGATCGAAATTGAAAGTACGCGTAAGACTTGCATGGGTATTATTGGGAATGGTGCGTAACATAGGCCAGACTATGTCGCGGCTTACATAAACGGATTGATCTTCATTTAAACCATACCTTATGACTGTGGAAATAAATTTTCCACTCATTTCGATATGATCTTTGTGAGAATCGCTTTTTAACACCTGCCAGGTGATACCACCGGAAGTATTTATCTTCCAGCGGTTTTCTTCGTGTTGAGAAAAGCAATTTGCGGCTGACAATAATCCTAAAATTGTAAGCAGAAAATATTTCTTCATTTTGCTGATTTGAAGATGGTTATCTGAATTCATGTTTTATTTCTGAATGCCTTATTTCCCCTTTTTTTCGAGGTCTTTAATGCGCAGATTCCTGAATTGAAGCGGTGAGCCATGCCCCAGGAATCCAATATAACCTGATTTATTCAATAAACCGGGATGTGGATTTTTGTCCATTGTCTTGGTTCCATTTTTACTGGCTTTGGCTATATCGCCTTCCAATATCACTTCGCCATTGAGTGTTACTTTAATTTTATTTCCGATGGCTTGCACTTCCTGGTAATTCCACTCGCCGACAGGTTTCAGGTATCCGCGTTTCGCCGGAATTACACCATACACCGAACCGTGATATTGATAAGGTTGAAGGTTTTTATAAATATCGGCTTCGTTATCAAGGATTTGCAATTCCATGCCGACGTAGGCAGCATCGCCTTCGAGGGGAGTGCGTATTCCAAGCCCGTTATTGGCCCCGGGAGTAAGCTGAAATTCGAAACGCAGGATAAAATCGCTGTATTCCCTTGCGGTATAAAGATTTCCTGATCCATGGTCCGACGGTTTGCAGACAATCATTCCGTCAATGGCAGTATAATCGGTGGTGTTTCCTGACCAGCCGGTCATGTCGATACCATTAAATATTGGGACAAATCCGGCTTGTTCTTCGTCTTTGCTGACGCGGTAAGGTTCCGGGCGCGGGATTTCACGGATAAAAATATCCCTGAATTCAAGTTTGGTTCCATGAGCCTGTAATTCAATTGATTCCGTCGAAAAAATCGGTATACTGCGATCCCAGTAATTTTCGAGGGTTACATTATCAACGACCAATTTCCCGTTCAGGTAAACAGTAACTTTTTCGCCTGTCATCAGTATCCGGAATGTATTCCAGTCGTTGATCGGGTTATCGGCTACTACCAGCGGTTTACTTGCGTTTTTCTGGTTGTTGTACAATCCGCCTGAACCCACCTGAGCGCCAACTTCAACTCTCGAAGTATCCCAGGTTTGAACCTGTGGTGATCCCCGGAGGTAAATTCCGCCATCTCCTTTTTCCTCCATACGCCAGTCGAGGATAAGTTCAAAATCACCATACAATTTTTCGGAACAGAGATTGTCGCCATTTCCTTCAAAAACTAAAATTCCGTCGATTGCTTTCCATGAATTGCGCATCCGCTCATCGGCCTGCTTTTGCTTTTCTGCCAGGATTTGAGGATTCATTTTAGCCCTTGCAATTGGATTTTCAACCAAACCTTTCCAGCCACTGAGGTCTTTGCCGTTAAACATAGTTACAAATCCGTTAGCCTTTGGCAATGTTGACAGATGATTTAGCATATTTTGTTTCTGATAATTTGCTTCTGCATCCATGTTAAGATTGATGGCTTTACCAGCAATTTCTTCGACAATTGCACCATATAAGCCGGAATTAGCCAGTACGATTGCATTTACTGCCTGAACTGCAGTTTGTTGTAGTTCCGGATTATCGAGATATTGTGAAACGAATACCAGCGATAGCATTGTGCTGTTTTTCGAAATTTGCTGTAAAACCTGTTTTTTATGTTCAACGGAATGCGCAAGTTCCATTGCTTTGCGGAACATAAGCACTTTCTGATCCGTTGTGTTTTTTGATGGGTTGATACCCGAAATATAACTTTCGAGTGCAAGAGTCTGGAAATTTTTATCCGGATTGTTTTTGCTGATCCGGAAAAGTGCATCAAGTGCTGAATAATCGCTCCAATGGGTAAGAGCTTTCAGCGCAGCTTCTTTCTCATCAGGTTTTCCTTTTTCGAATGCATTTTCGACAATGGAAAGCGATTTTAATCCTCCGGTTTTAGCCAGGACCATGTAGTAGCGGAGCTGCTTGTCGCCGGATTTGTTCATCAGATTTTCTAACAGGGCAACCTGTTTCTCCTGATTGTTTGACTGTTTTACAGAAGCAAACAATGCTTCCTGCAAAGCGGTGATTTCATTTTGTTCCATCGCTTTATTAAGCAGGGAAGCAATTTTTTCGGCATCTTCTGCTGTGGCAAGCTGTTGTAATGCATTTGCAGCAGCAAGCCTTACGTTTAAATCACTATCCGAAGCTTCGTTAAAAACCAGGGCTGAATGCCGGGTTGCATTCCTTTTGCCAAGTATTTCGATAAATGCTATCCTGGCATTAGCCGGCGATTGGGGAAGTGCAAGTGCAACTTTATCGGTTACTTCAGATCCTTCGATTGTAAGTAATGCTGATTTTGCGGCACTTATCAGTGTTCCGTCACCGGTTTTGATAAGTTCAATGAGAGGATCAACTGCCAAAGCTTTAGCCGATTTAGCGGCAGCCGGAACAGCAGCCATCTGAACCTCTTTGTTTTTATCATTCAGCGATGCTATGATAAAATCAGTACAGTTTTTATCGTTGTAACCGGCTAGTACACGGATCAATTCGGCTTTTAATTCAGGATTTTTGGTTTTCTTAGCTTTTTTTAGAACCTGTGAAATAAGTTTTGGCGATTTGAACTCCGTTAAAAGTAACTCAGCCGCTGCGCGGTATTGTTTATCAGGCGAATCGAGCGCTTTCAATACTTCGGGGAAGGCTTTTTCACCGGCTACGTCAGCATACAATTTTAGAAATGCAGAACGGGCTGGTGCGGGAACTGATTTATCTTCGATTAGTTGTTTACAGCTCGTTTCGGTAAGTTTTTTCTGATCCGTTTCCGAGAGCCTTTCCAACAATAAAAGGTATGATCCGAGAGCATCGGTTGGTTCGTAAGTATAACCTGCTTTCCGCGATTCAGCAGCAAGCATGGCTGCTGAAGTAAAATCACCAGATTCGGCCAGTGCCCTGAAGGCCACTTTTTTCATTTCAGTGTTTCCGGAATTCGCAAGCTCCCTTATTTTCTCAGTTGCCGGAATATATTTGGTCTGACCAAGAGCTTCAACAAGAATAAGCTGTTGTTTTAAAGTAGCTTTTGGCAGAACATCTAGCATTGCCTTATTTGATTGTTCGGTATTGATCCTGACCAGAACCCGGGCAGCCGGATCGCAAAGTCTTTCGTTTAACAATAAGCTTCCGGCGGTAGCAACAGATTCATTTCCGGCTACATACTGAAGTTCCTGGAGCAGAAAATCCTTAACCTCATCGTTTTTTGAGCTTTCGATGGATTTGCAAAGTGCATCTGCGCAAGCTTTCATCTTTTCTTTGTCTTTGCCTTTTGCGAGGAATTTTACCAGTCCGCTTATGGCATATCGCGAAGCAAGGTCGTTGCCTTGACCGGGAGGCATAAGATTAGCCGCAATGCCCGTTAATGCAGGTTCTCCCATCGCGGAAAGCTCAGCCATTAGTTTATCATGATCAGCTGAATTCTGCGCCGGAAGTTTCATTAAGAAATCGGCAATTTTTGTTTCGATGGTGCGCTGATCGGTTTTCTGAACCTGGGCAAATAAACCTGTCGAAAATGAC
>Ga0075012_10002459_pt1 | contig 18225 bp, 22 predicted proteins | sample All_14_2_FD_71474 | JGI IMG/M metagenome (GOLD analysis project Ga0075012, IMG submission 71474) | Freshwater microbial communities in response to fracking from Pennsylvania, USA - Allegheny Zone_MetaG_DW_15 | ecosystem: Environmental > Aquatic > Deep subsurface > Groundwater > Drilled... | reverse complement strand
CCCTTATAGCGTGGTTCTTTTCGATGAGATCGAGAAGGCTCATCCGGATGTTTTCAATGTATTGTTGCAGCTACTGGATGATGGACGCCTGACGGATGGTCAGGGACGCACAGTGGATTTTCGCAATACGTTGGTTATCATGACTTCCAATCTTGGCGGTGAATTATGGCTGGGAGGGAAGGGAAAAAATGTGACACGTGATGTGATCACGCGCGCTTTGCAGGAACATTTCCGACCTGAGTTCCTGAACCGCATTGACGAGATTATCATCTTCCATTCGCTCAGTCGGGAAGACCTGGTGCATGTGGTGGAGATTCAACTACGGCATGTTTCTTCGCTGTTGGCGGAGCGCGGCTATCGGCTGGACCTCAGCCCAGATGCACGCGCTTATCTGGCTGAGGTCGGGTACGACGCCGATTATGGTGCACGTCCGCTCAAACGGGCGATACAGCGTGAGTTACAAGACCCGCTCGCGGTTAAGATTCTGAGCGGCGAGTTTCATGAAGGCGAGACGATCCATGTGGAACGCGGTAAGGGAGTGTTGGAATTCAATGTCTTGGAAGGTGAAAAACTCGCGTCTCCTATATAGGTGCTATACTGTTTATGCAGGCAGGCAAATATATAAGGAAATTCCGAATTTCGGTTCTGTCTTCTTGAGAATTTTTATATCAATTTTTATCCAAAGGGAATATGCCGCAACCCAAAAAAACGTCAGCCAAAGCCAAGCCCTCAAAACGTATAACCACTGTTAAATCAACGTTCCCTATCGTCGGCATTGGCGCTTCGGCAGGCGGACTGGAGGCACTGGAAATTTTCCTTGCCAATGTGCCAGAAAACAGCGGCATGGCGTTTGTCATCGTCCAGCATCTGGACCCGACGCATAAGGGCATCATGGCGGAACTGCTCCAGCGTGGCACCAGTATGAAGGTTTTTCAGATCAAGGATCGGATGCGGGTAGAGGCGAATTGTGTTTACGTCATCCCGCCAAACAAGGACCTATCCATCTCGAAGGGCGTCCTGAATCTGTTCGCTCCACTTGAGCCGCGCGGACTGCGCCTGCCTATCGATTTTTTCTTTCGCGCCTTGGCAGAAGACCAGCAGGAACATAGCATCGGTGTGATCCTTTCTGGCATGGGCACAGACGGCACACTTGGGCTGCGCGCCATTAAAGAGAAGGGCGGCAGTGCTTTTGTGCAGTCACCTGACTCGGCGAAATTTGACGGGATGCCGCGCAGCGCAGTTGACGCAGGGCTGGCAGATGTGATCTCGGTGGTTGAGGAATTGCCCGCCAACATCAATGCCTATATTCATCATGCGCCGTTGTTCACCAAATCGAATATATCAAATGAAGACCAGGCGAAAAGTTCCATCGAAAAAGTGATTCTGATCCTGCGCGCGCAAACTGGACATGATTTTTCGCTCTATAAAAAGACCACCATCCATAGGCGCATTGAACGGCGCATTGGGTTACACCACATGGATAACATCGCCGCGTACGTGCGCTTCCTGCGCGAGAATCCGCAGGAAGTGGAATTGCTGTTCAATGAGCTGTTGATCGGTGTTACAAATTTTTTCCGCGACCCTGCCGCATGGGAAGCCTTGAAAACTGAAGTCCTGCCGAAACTACTGGCGAAACGTTCACCCGAACAGACTCTGCGCGCCTGGGTTCCCGCCTGTTCCACGGGCGAAGAAGCCTATTCGCTGGCAATGCTTTTTGAAGAAGCGCTGGATTCCCTTAAGCTGTACAAGACCGCCAAAAACTTTAAATTGCAGATCTTTGCCACTGATCTGGATACGCACGCCATTGAGCGTGCACGCGCGGGCGTGTATCCACAAAACATCAGCGCCGATGTTTCACCAGAACGCCTGAGCCGCTTTTTTGTTAAGGAAGAACGCGGGTATCGCGTCTCAAAATCCATCCGCGAAATGGTTATCTTTGCGCCGCAGAACATCATCATGGATCCGCCTTTTACCAAACTCGATCTTTTGACCTGCCGCAATTTGTTGATCTACCTCACGCCGGAGTTGCAGAAAAAACTTTTGCCGCTCTTTCATTACAGCCTGAAACCCGATGGGATTTTATTCCTGGGCACTTCTGAAACCATCGGCGGATTCGACGATCTGTTCGCGCCAGTAGCCGGAAAAATGCGCCTCTATCGACGGCTGGAAACGGGTCAGACCACCCAGGCAGTTGAGTTCCCGACAGCCTTTTCAAAGGCGCGTCCGAGCGCATCTGCCAAGTCGATAAAGCCGAGTGTGAATATTCAGGCGCTGGCAGACAGCCTGCTCCTGCAAAACTATGCTCCCGCCGCAGTGATGACCAATGAGAATGGCGATATTCTCTACATCAGCGGGCGCACCGGGAAGTATATCGAGGCGGCGGCGGGCAAAGCCAATTGGAATATTTTTGTGATGGCGCGTGAAGGGTTGCGTTACGAACTAAGCGCCGCCTTCCAAAAAGCGCTGCGCAAAAAAGAGACAGTGACAATAAAGGATGTTTTGGTTGGCGCCAACGATGGAGCGCAAAGGGTCAATGTGACCATTCAGCCGATTCAAGATGCGGGCGAATTGCATGGTATGGTGATGATCGTTTTTAAGGATATCGTTGCGCCGCCCAGCAGTAAAGTAAGCGATAAACGAGCACGCGGACGCGAGGCAACAGCAACAAATACGGCAAAACTGAAACAACAACTTGATTACTTCCGTATGGAAGTTCAACATGTACGTGAAGAGATGCGGACTTCACAGGAGGAATTGCAATCCAGTAATGAAGAATTGCAATCCACGAACGAGGAATTGCAATCCACCAATGAAGAACTGACCACTTCCAAGGAAGAGATGCAATCTATGAATGAAGAATTGCAAACGGTCAACAATGAATTGCAAGCCAAATTGGATGAACTCTCACACGTCAACAGTGACATTAAGAATCTGCTTGACAGCACCGATATCGCCACTCTATTTTTGGATAATAATTTGCACGTGCGGCGCTTCACCGCGCAGACCAGCAAGATCACGCAAATTATTCCCACAGATATAGGCAGACCAATCACTGATCTTGCCTCGGCGCTGCTCTATCCGCAACTTGCGGAGGATGCACGCGAAGTACTGCGTACGCTGGTCAAAGTGGACCGGCAGATCTCGCTCCCCAGCGGAGATTGGTTCAGTGCGCGCATCCTGCCCTACCGTACGCTGGAGAACATGATTGACGGCGTGGTGATCACCTTTACTGATATTACAGAATCTAAAAAGTTGGAAGCCGAGTTAAGGAAGAAAAGTGAACAGTAAGAAGTAAAAAATAAAAAGTGAGATGTTGCTGTGATGGCGCACTTGTTCGCCCGCCACATTGCTTCCGAAACACAGCGAATAGGGAGCAGGTGTGTTACATCGCCCCAACGCTCTTCGGGAGCATGGTAGGATAGATGGAGAGTCAATGAAAAAAAACGACACAACCAAAACCAACCTCCGCCAGCGGGCTGAAGCGAAACTGAGCAAGCGCAAGAAATCCCCTGTGACCGAAACTGATACTAAGCGCCTGATCCATGAATTGGAGGTGCATCAGATCGAATTGGAAATGCAAAACGAGGATCTGCTGCAAGCGAAGGCGGAACTGGAGTCTACGCTGAGTCAGTACGCTGAACTATACGCCTTTGCGCCAGTAGGCTACCTCACACTGACGCGCGATGGCACGATCCGCCGCGCAAACTTAACGGCTGTGAAACTCATGGGCGCGGGACTTAGCGAACTGATCGCGCGACGCTTTGCTGTTTTCATTTCCCCTGAGTCACGCATACCTTTCAGCGCTTTTCTTGACAGGGTATTTACAAGCGGGCACAAAGAAACCTGTGAAGTCATGATCCAGAAAGACGGTTCCGATTCTTTTCAAGCGCAGATCGAAGCTATCGTTGACTCTTCGGGCGGGTGGAATGAACTGTGTTATGCCATATTAAATGATATTACCAACCATAAACCCCAATAGCAATGAGAATAGTCCACCTGCACCAGAAAATCACCTTTCTTCGCCACAGTTCTTTGAAGCCCCAGCTCCCCCAGCCCATCGCCCACATTCGACCCGCTCACCCTCTCATGGCTACTGGACACAAAATGACAGCAGTCTATAATAAATTACCGCTTGTTTATCGCAGGAAAATGATTATCATCACAATTGAACTGTTTCCGACAAGTTTGACCGCTTTTAGTAAAAGGTAATCTGTGTGAAAAAAAATCTGGAGCCATCTCAGCTTGGATCGGAGGACGAGAAATATCGAAGGATCTTCGATTCTGCCAACGATGGGATGATTATTAGCGACCTTGAAACAGGGCTTGTGATGGATGCCAATCTGGCTGCATGCGCCATGCATGGCTATACCTATGAAGAGATCATCGGCTCGCCGTTGATAAAACTCATTAACCCCGATAACCAGCTTGCATTTGGAGAATTTTTCAAGAATTTTCAATCAGATGGCGCATCCCGTCTGCATGCCTTGCATGTACGACGGGATGGCACGATTTTCCATGTTGAGTGGGATGCGACTTTCTTTGATTATCAAGGGCGCTCATGTTTATTGGGAATTTTCCGCGATGTTAGCGAACGTATTCAAGCCGAGCAGAGGCTCCACCAAAATGTAGCGAACCATTCCCATGAACAAGCCACCCTTTTGGCGATCTCACATACATTGGCTTCCACCCTTGACCTCCAGCCTGGGGTGATCCTCGATCAATTGCGCGAGATCATCGAATACAGCCAAGCGGGGTTGTTTTCTCTTGAAGAGTCAACTCTGGTCAACCTTGCAATGCGGGGAACAACACTGCTGAAAGGATCTGTTCCCGTTCGTATTCAAGTGAATAACAATCAAATCCTGGAGGATTTTTTTCATGGGCACCGCCCCATCCGAATTGCAGATGTGTGGAGCAATGAGCCCATGGCGCAATCCTTGCGGCTGCTTCTTAATGATGGGGCATATGGTTTGCTTGAAGGAATGCGTTCATGGATGTGGGTTCCGCTGGCAGTGAAAAGTCGCGTGATCGGCGGCGTGGGTGTAGCCCATAAAAAACGGGATTTTTTCACGCCTCATCACGCAGACCTTGCACTGAGTGTCGCCAATCAGGCGGCCATCACGATGATCAACGCAGAACTCTACGGGCATGCACAGGAATTAGCAGTCCTGGAAGAACGCCAGCGCCTGGCGCGCGACTTGCACGATGCGGTCAACCAGTCTCTCTTTTCCGCAGGATTGATCGCCGAAGTCCTGCCGCGCTTATGGGAGCGCGATCAGGCGGAGGCGCGGCGTTCACTTGAAGACCTGCGCAAATTAACTCGCGGCGCCATAGCAGAGATGCGCACCCTGCTGGCGGAACTGCGCCCCTCCACGTTGACTGATGTTGAGATGGGTGATCTATTGCGGCTGCTGGGCAACGCCTTCAGCGGGCGCACAAATGTGCCTATTACGGTGATGGTGAACGGTCAGGGCATGTTACCAGCTGAGGTCCAAGTGGCAGTTTACCGCTTGTGTCAAGAGGCGTTGAACAATGTTGCTAAACACGCAGAAGCCAGCAGCGTGGAAATCATTTTGGAGCAGGATGCGTCTTCCATTGACTTGACGATCCGCGATAATGGCAAAGGCTTTGATACAAACCATTTTTTTTCAGGTCACTATGGTTTGAGTATGATGCGTGAGCGTGCTGAAACAATCGGTGCGCAATTAACGATCATCAGCCAGCCGGGGAAGGGAACCAAATTGATCATTCGCTGGAAAGAGAGCAAAGTCAAGGAGGTTACATGAACAAGCCTATTCGTGTCATGCTTGTGGATGACCATACCATGGTTCGCAAGGGGTTGGCGACTTTCCTGAAAATATTCGATGATCTGAAGTTGGCGGGCGAAACGGGGAGCGGAACAGATGCAATTGAATTATGCGTCAAGATTCAGCCGGATGTTGTGTTGATGGATATGGTCATGCCGGACATGGATGGGGCGGAGGCAGCCCGGAAGATTCATCAAAAAGTTCCCCATGTGCAAGTGATCATGTTATCCAGTTTCAAAGACGGAAACCTTGTCAAAAAAGCGTTGGAAGCCGGAGCGATTGGATACCTGCTTAAGGATGTTTCTGCCGATGAACTTGCCAGAGCCATTCGACTCGCGCACGCCGGACGCGCCACTCTCTCCCCCGAAGTTGCCCAGTCTTTAGTGGAGACCGCCAATCTGCCGCCTGCTCCTGGTCTCGACCTGACCGAGCGCGAGCGAGAAGTTTTATCATTAATGGTGGATGGGTTGAGCAATATACAGATTTCTGTAAAGTTGGGTGTTAGCTCATCCACGATCAAATCGCATGTGAGTAATGTTCTATCAAAATTAGGAGTTGCCAGCCGCACAGAGGCAGTATCTCTGGCGTTGCGTACCCATATCGTCCCCTGAAGTTTTTTGTAAGAGTGATGGTAAAAATACTTCCCGCCAGGATGAGGGGGGCATCCTAACGGGAAGCAACTTTATAGTACCAGATAATCAGTATTGACTCTCCCCCAATTGGAGGATTTGAACCTGACCCAGTTGATGGATGTAGCTGGGTCAGGTTCGTTGTACGATGAAAACAAGGTCTGAGCAACCTCAGACCTTGTTTTTTTGTTCGTCGAAATTTCCAACCATTTTGAAAGGAGCATGTTTATGACGAAGAGAATAAGTAATATAGCGATTAAACTCGCGGCAGTGATTCAGATCCTGGCGCTTACCTTGCTCACTTCCTGCTCTGCAGTGGGTGTGAATGCTTCAGCAAATGTCTGCCATGCCACTGGTGATGCAGCCAACCCGTATGAAGAGATCACCATTGATAGCCCTGATCTATTGAATGTGCATCTTGCGCATGCAGAGGATATCTACCCGGTACCTGAGGATGGCTGTCCTGCTGTTTTAGTTGTGCCCGATGCTGACGAGACCGCGGTCTGCCATGCAACGGCGGATGCGGCAAATCCTTACGATATCGTCATGGTGGTCAGCACCGACTTGGAAGCCTATGTGCTTGCGAATCCCAACGATATTAACCCAATGCCATCTACTGGCTGCCCTACCTATTTGCTCGAGGTCAATAATGGCACTGTTACATTCTGCCATGCCAACGATGACGGATCCAAATCCTATGAAGAGATTCTAGTGAATGTGGATGGGTTGGATGGGCATGGTGACCATGAAGAAGATGTCTTCCCGATCTCAGAGGCGGATGGCTGTCCTGCAAGTACGGTCGTCGTCAACGATGGCAGGGTCACGATCTGCCATGCCACTAGCAGCAAGAAAAATCCTTATGTTAAGATCACTGTGAGCGAGAACGGTCTCAATGGACACGGTAAGCACGATGGCGATATTATCCCTGCGCCAACAGGGGGGTGCCCAACAACGAAGCCCTAACGCTTTGAAACGAAAAAAATCATCCCAAAACTCAATTTTGGGATGATTTTTTTCGTTATGCCTTGAAATGCCTCCCCCAAGTGGACTAGTTACATATCCCCTGCTTGGCGGGTTGGGATAGGGGGCATTTGTAATAATATTATTATCGATGCCTGAGTGTTCGAAGACCTAAATTGAAAGGGAGTTTCTATATGGAAACCCACGAAAAACATGTGCCCGTACTGGATTTTCTATCCAGAAAGATCAACATAAATTCACAATGGTTTTCCGAATCGCCAGAGAATCTGGAATCCTTGATACAGGAAGCTTTTGACGAACTTGAACATTCCAAAACAGAGTTATGTCATTATGTGACTAGCCTCCAATCTCAAAATAAGGAACTGAAGGCGTACGCCCATATAGTCGCGCACGATCTCAAATTACCATTGAATGTCATAGTCCTGACTTCACATTTGATCACTGAAAAGCCTGATCTGACTGATGCGGAGCTGAAGAGTTATGTGCGTCAGATCTCTGCCACTGCATACAAAATGGATACGATAATCACTAACTTGTTACTTTTCGCCAAGGTGAACAACACAGAGTCGCCGGTCGAATCCGTGGATATGAGCAGAGTTCTGGAAAATGTTCTTGAACGTTTGAGTCAGCTCATCAAAGAGCAGCATGTTCAGGTAGACATCCCCGCCTCCATGCCAGTTGCCATCGGTTATGGACCCTGGATCGAAGAAGTATGGGCAAATTATTTTAGCAATGCCATCAAGTATGGGGGGAAGCCACCTCATGTGGAATTAGGCGCCTCATTACAACCAGATGGAATCGTCCGTTACTGGATACGTGACAATGGTCCAGGCATTTCAGTGCATGACCAGGCAAGGTTATTTACAGAATACAGTCGGGTCAATTCTGCGCATAATTCAGGGAATGGGTTGGGGCTCTCGATTGTACGTCGTATCATTGAGAAAATGGGCGGTCAGACAGGTTGTGAGAGCGAGCCAGGTAAAGGAAGTTTGTTTTTCTTCACTTTGCAGGCTGATTTACCCTCCTCCTAAAAAATCGCGCGAAGAGTTTTTCTCTAGCCATGTCAGTGGCTGGTTTTTAAACTTAAACGCACGGCCTTCTTTAGTTGTATTAATTCCCCCAAATGGCGGAGTTGTGAACTCCCCAACTATAGGATGTGGTTAGGGAGTTTGTTTTATAAAATTAAGCAATAGAGTTTATATCTGTGAATGTAACTTGTATTTATGATTTTCATGAAAATTTAAAGATGGCTGCGATGAAAAATAATGAAAAAATAAAAACTTCGGAGCTGCGTTACCGTCGTCTATTTGAAGCAGCTCAAGACGGAATATTAATTCTGGATGCTGAAACAGGCATGATCGAAGATGTCAACCCGTATCTGATCAAGATGCTGGGCTATTCACGCGAAGAGTTCATGAAAAAGAAACTTTGGGAGGTGGGTGCATTCAAAGATGTTGAAGCCAGCAAGGAGGCATTTGAAGCCTTGCAGAAGAATGAATACATACGCTACGAAGATCTGCCGCTTAAATCGAAAGATGGAAAACTGGTTGAAGTGGAATTTGTCAGCAACGTCTATCTGGTGGGTGAGGAAAAGGTTATTCAATGTAATATCCGCGATATCACCGAGCGTAAGCAAGCCCAGGCTGATCTAATTAAGAGTGAAGCGCTGTTGCGCGAGCTGTCCATGCGCGACTATCTGACAGGATTGTTCAACCGTCGTTATATGGAAGAGACACTGGACCGTGAACTCCTGCGGGCTGCACGCAAGGGACTTCCGCTGGGTCTCATCATGCTGGATGTGGACGATTTCAAGAGTTTCAATGATGTTCACGGTCATGCAATAGGAGATGCCATCCTGCGTGGGGTAGGCAGTCTGTTACTGAGTCATGTTCGCGGAGAAGATATTCCCTGTCGGTATGGCGGCGACGAATTTATTATTATCCTGCCAGATGCTTCGCAGGCGGTGACATATGAACGAGCCGAATTTTTTTGTGAATATGCCAGAAAGTTCAATTTTAATTTTGAAAAACAACCCCTGGATACAATCACACTTTCAATGGGCGTTGCCTTTTACCCAGAGCATGGATCCACCAGCGATGCCATCCTCCGGTCAGCCGACGCTGCACTCTATCGTGCCAAACACGCAGGACGTGGACAGGTGGTGGTGGCGGATCGGTGATGACTCGGATTCCTCCCCCAAGTGGCGGTGATATAAATTCCCCAGCAGATGGATGTGGCTGGGGAATTTGCATTCTATACTGATAACGAACATGGTTAAGGAGTAAAAATGCCCAAAAAATTAGAGTCTGCAAGAGGACATGCGTCTGATAAAGCTCATTCTCCATTGAAAGATCGCACCCGAAAACCGGGGCAGGGAGAGGCGTCTTACGATGAAGGGAATCAGCAGAAAAAGAACCGTAAGATAAATCCGACCAGCGGCATTAAGAACGCATTTGATGATGTTGAAAAGCCGAAGCGCGAAAGTGACAGCGTGTTTACCGATATGAAGAAAATGTATGGCGGTAAAAGATCAAAAGATGGATGTTTTCCAAAGTTTATGATGCTGTTTCTGTCGATCGTGGCAGGTGCTGTTTATTTTATCCTCGGCTCATAAAAGACGAGCCTGATTCATAGATATCCAACAAAAGGAGTTCTACCATGTCAGTTGCAAAAGTAAGTGAGATCATCGTCTCTTCACCGATCAGTTTTGAAGATGCGATCAAAGTGGGCGTTGCGCGTGCTCAGAAGACCCTCCGCAATCTTAAGTCTGCCTGGGTTCAAGGCCAGCAGCTCAAGTTGGATGAAAAAGGGAACATCACAGAATACCGGGTTCAGTTAAAGGTCACATTTATTATTGACGACTGAGATCGGGTAGTCCTTCGAACTAGCTATACCAATTTTTAGGAGAAGAAAATGATCAACTTCATTGTATGGATCATTGTTGGTGCGTTGATCGGTTGGGCTGCAAGTGTCGTTATGCGGACGAATAGCCGACAAGGGTTGATTGCCGACATTATTGTGGGTATCGTTGGTGCATTTCTGGCGGGTATCTTTCTGAGTCCGCTTTTCAACATCGGTACGATCAACGAAGGCGACTTTAGTATTCCAGCCTTGTTGATATCGCTGGGTGGTGCCATCATCCTGCTGGCGATTTCCAAGTTGTTTCGCAATGTCGCCGGGTTCCTGGTGGTAGTGATCATACTGCTGTTGATCTTTGTTTATTTCAACTGTTGGGTGATGGATCCTGATTCGTTGTTTTGCGCAAGTGTCAGGATGCTGCCATTCGTCCAATAGTTGTTCCGATGGATAGGATAACAGGATAACGAACAACGGTTTGTAAACCGTTTGATAGAGGTGCATTATGAAAGGTTTTGTACAAAATATAGAAGATATTGCCAACAAGAATAAGGAGTTTCGCCGGGTGCTTTACACAGCCGGGAATATTCAGCTTGTTGTTATGTCCTTGAACCCCAACGAAGAGATCGGAATGGAATTGCACGATCTGGATCAATTCTTTCGTGTAGAAGAGGGGACAGGGGAGGCGCTCATTGAAGGAGTTCGCACGGGAATCAGGGCGGGGTTTGTTGTGCTTATCCCTTCAGGTACGAAACATAATATTATCAATACTGGCAATGTTCCTTTGAAGCTCTACACACTTTATGCTCCCCCAAATCATCGTGATGGTGTTGTCCACCATACCCGCGCTGAAGCTGAAAAGGATAATGAACATTATGACGGCAAAACCACAGAACAATGAATAACAAAGTTAGCTGCCGAAGATGACTGCATAAATCAAAAAAAATATATCTCCCCCATGTGGTGGAGACATAAACTCCCCAGCCGATGGATGTAGCTGGGGAGTTTATGTCATACGATGAAGGTATGACCCGAGTATATATTGCCGATGCAAAACCTAAAGAGCGTTCCGCCCTGCGCCTTGTGTTGCAGGATCTGAATATGGATATCGCAGGTGAAGCCGCAGATTGGGCAACCACATTGGCGGCAGTGCCGGTCAGCCGCACGGATATGTTGTTGATCGATTGGGACATGCTCCCAAACTCACCTTCGGAGGCGTTGAATATACTCCGAAAAACCTGTCCGTTGGCACTGATCATTATTCTCATCAGCCATCTGGACGCCCGTCAGCAAGCGGCGCTTTCCGCTGGTGCCGATGCATTTATCAGTAAAGGCGAACTTCCTGAGCGGGTCGCTGAACGCTTGCGCTCTGTTGCTGCAAGCATTAATAAGCGCTGATGCCTAAGGTTGCATGAGAGTCTTGAAATCCAGCGCACCTACTGCTGTCTCGAGCGCCGGCGTACATTGGGACAGCAGTTTCAAATGATCTGGAGGATCAAATTATGAACAAGGATATTTTGGAAGGCAAGTGGAAACAAATTCGAGGTGAGGCGAAAGTGTGGTGGGGCAAACTCACCGATGATGACCTGGATCGCGCCGCGGGCAAGTTTGAAGTCCTCGCGGGCATTCTTCAAGAAAAGTACGGGTACACCCGTGAAGCTGCCGCCGATGAGATCGAAAAACGTGTGACCGCGTATGAAGCCAGTTTGAAGAATAAGACCCAACCGACCCCCGCCAAATAGTTGCAACCACCTTCGCCCTTTATACCTGAGAAAGGGTGAAGGTGGACAATATGGACAGCTATGTATAAAAAAGGAGAAAAAAATGAACATTATCATCTATTTGATCGCAGGAGCGATCGTTGGCTACATTGCCAGCCGGATCATGCACACTAATTCGCAACAAGGTTTGTTGCTGGATATAGTGGTTGGTGTGATTGGAGCATTTCTCGCCGGGTATTTCATCAGCCCTCTGTTGGGCATTGGAACGATCAATGATGCGGTCACTATTCCGACCATGCTGGTAACCCTTGTAGGCTCTGTTGTGTTGCTTTGGATTGTCAAAATGATCCGTCGATAAATGTTGATATGGTCATTTTGGAATCGAACAGGTAGGGGTATTCCATATCCCTGCCTGTAGATTATTGGTCATAATTTTTTTGCATCAGCGAGGGTGATCCTCCTGTTTGTGAGTCAGATTTACCCTTGGAAAGAAGCGTCAAAATGTCGAATGAAAATAGAGTATCAGAAACTAGAACGTCACAAAATGAACCGGAACGCGAACAGCGTATCTTTAGTTTTAAGGCAACACAATTTATCTGGCTGGCATTTGGAGCTCTTGAGGCTTTGATCGCAATCCGCATCGGACTTAAGTTGATCGGTGCCAACCCTGCGAGTCCAATCGTCGCTCTGATCTATGGGTTTACCTACCTATTCCTGTTCCCATTCGAAGGGTTGGTTAATTCTCCAACCTTCGGCAACATGGTGTTGGAACTTTCCTCCATGTTCGCCATGGTGATCTATGGATTGATCGCATGGGGCATTGAGAGAGTCGTCTGGCTGATCTTTTATCGCCCGCGTGGTCCCGTGGTGGCTGTTACGGAAACCAGTACCAGCGAGAGTCACACTCCTCGATAAAGGAGAGGCAATGGGGATGAATCCTCTCTTTCGTCAACAGGAATCCAGCATAAAAGCCAGGCGGATATTTCCTTATTTTATATTGTCTGGCTAGACTGACAAGTTACATACAGTTGATGGAAGAAGAACAAGATGCTGCTGGTATTTATTATGGCAGCCGATATGATCAAGATAAGAGAAGGAAAGAAAAATGTTACACGACAATCAAGAATACCTTTATCACAACAATAATGTCTTTGGCGTTTTCATGGGTTTGCTGGTTGGTGGGTTGGCAGGTGCAGTCACCATGCTGCTGCTAGCTCCGCAATCTGGAAAAGATACCAGACTGCAGATACAGAAAAAAGGCATCGAACTGCGTGACCAGACTTCTAAAATGATCGAGGATACGATGCTGCAGGTGCGTTCGAGCGCAGGCAAAATCTCGGTTGGCGGGCGGAAGAAAGCTGAAGAATTGTTACAGCAGGGTCAGGCGTTGGTAGTCGAACAGTTGGACCATGTATCCGAGGCTGCACAAGCTGGGAAAAAAGCGATCAAAGGTTCTTAAACCCTGTGTCAATAAGATTTCCGTGAAGAATTACCCAAAGGAGAAAAATCATGAATATGGAAAAATTGAAATGGATCTTACTCGCCGTCTTTTTGATCATCTTCGGACTGAGTCTGTTAGGGGTCGGGCTTGGCGGAGTATTGAATATCATCGCGGGGATCTGTGCACTGATCGCCGGTATTTTGTTTTTGATCAACCGTTGATCCTTAATATCCTTCATCGGCACGGCTTCCTGGCTGGAGGCTGTGCCTTTGTGGATATCTCTTTTTACTGTTCAATGAAATGACAGGTTTGCATGCTTAAGTTTTTGATCTTAGTGGCTATCATCCTGTGGATTGATAGTTTCTTTGGGGGTTTTGAAGCTCTGGGAAAATTTTCAACTACTTCGATCAACGTATTGAGTTTCATTATTATTGTCTTGATCATTGTTGGTTTTATATCGTAATTGAAATCCCTGTTATTTGAATGAGGAAGATGCCATGTTAAACAAACAAACCACCGAGAATATTAAGAATCAGATCTCAAGATGTGATGAAAGTGACCCAGTGAAAGATTATGGAAAAAGTCTTGAGTCGGTCCAAAAACAGGATACGAGATTAAAAAATGAAGTCGCCGATGCCCTCTGGAAAGATGATGTTTTACGGACATTAGACTATCAAGAAATAGATGTTCGCATAAAAAAAGGGGCTGTCACTTTAAACGGGCATATTTCAAGTTCACGAAGTCAGAATAGGGTTTTAAATGCCCTTCATACCCTTCCTGGAATTGTGAAAATAACAAACAACCTTGTTTCAGATGACAAACTCACGCTCGATGTGGCATCTGCCTTGGGAAGACTGGAACATACGTATGGTTGTAAGTTTTTCACTGGCGCATCTCATGGAGTGATATCTATAAACGGCACTGTCGATAACGAGAAAATCAGATTGTTGGCGGAGAAATACGCATCTGATACCCCACATACTCGTGGCGTGATTAACAACATTCAAGTCCATGGAAAGAAACAGGATATTCAAAACCTGCCCTTTCTGCAGCCTGCCATTGGGCTAACAATTTATTTTCTTGATTGGGTTTCCGCAATTGTAAAACAAGTAATTATGAATCCCAACAATCGGCGCGTGATCGCCATTGTTGCTCAGGGAAAATTCGCCAGCCAGCAGGATGATCTACATTCGATGAATGACGGCAGCGTTTCTCCATCAATGAGGCTTGTTATCATCCCCATGAACACTGTTCGCCATTTGACCAGGACTTCTGGGTTTCTTTACATCAAAAGCGATCAAAAAAGCGAGTATATCGATTTTGTGCCTGTCCATTTTATTTCTCCTCCTCAAAGTTGGATGCATCCATATCCATATTGCCCCAATGATGTATTGTTCCCAGTGGAATACAAGGACAATAATATGCAAATTGAATATAAGTCCGATCAATACTCTTTTGTGGCATTATCGAAAGATACCCCCCTTGGTGAGCAGCTTCTAGCTAACGATAGTCTGGGGGGATAACATGAAAATCAAATCCTCAGCCAGTGACCGCATTATTTGTTCAAGTGGTCGAAACTAGTCAATGTGTGACGCATGATATTCAAATCGATGACATGCCCACTAAAGCTTTTAAGGAGATAGTTATATGTTTCCGATTGGTGATGATAATAGCGCTCGTAGAATAATCCCATTAGTTACCTATACATTGATCGTTCTGAATGTCCTGTTTTTCTTTGTGGAACTGTCCGGTGGTGATGCTTTTATTATGCAATGGGCGTTCGTTCCCAACCGCTTTCTTGCTGATCCCATCGGAGATTTCATTACACTTTTCACCTCCATGTTCATGCATGCCGGGTGGCTTCATTTGGGTGGCAACATGCTTTATTTATGGATCTTTGGCGACAATGTGGAAGATCGGTTTGGGCATTTAAAGTTTCTGGTTTTTTACCTGCTCAGCGGACTTGGAGCGACCTTTGCACAATTAATGTTCAGCCTCGGATCTGATATTCCGAATTTGGGCGCATCTGGCGCGATCGCTGGTGTGCTGGGCTCTTACATTTTGATGTTCCCGAAAGGGACGATCAGAGTATTACAAGGGCAGCGAGTTGTTCAAGCCCCCGCGTTGATGGTCATTGGTTTCTGGATCGTCCTGCAGTTATTTAGCGGCATCGGTTCCATTGCCAATACGGCTGATACAGGCGGCGTGGCATACATGGCACACATCGGCGGCTTCGTTGCAGGGTTTGTATTGACCTTTTTGTTCAGAGGAAATACGTCGCCGCGCTTGACTGCCTAGCAGGATAAACATGACGCTTCATTCGCCTTCAGCTCCATATGATTGGACGTTCCGTCGTGTTGTGTGGGCTACTCTTGTATTTATATTTGTTATCTTTGGTTTTTGGCTTCTTTACCGCTTTAATCAAGTTGCATTTATATTATTTATCGCAATCGTGATTGGCACGGTCATTCGACCTGCTGTCACTTGGCTGAATCAACATGGACTCCCCCGAATGGCGGGAGTTATTCTTATCTATCTATTGCTGCTAATTTTGTTGGCCGGTTTTCTGCTGTTGTTATCCCCGCTGGTCATTGAGCAAAGTACAACCCTGGCTGCAACAATTCCCGAATATTATAAAAACCTGCGCGATGGGATGATAAATTCCCCAAATCCATTCATTGGGCGATTGAGTGAATTCATCCCGTTGACACTTCCAAAGCTTAGTCCGGTTCAACAGACCGGGGAAGATGTCATGGTGTCAATGGGGCAGGTGGCTGGTTATATTTTATCTGCATCTCGCTCTGTTTTTATCTTCATAGTGGTCCTCGTCCTTGCATATTATTGGACGCTTGATGGACCTCGCATCATTCAATCGCTTTTATTGCTGGTTCCGCAGGAGAATCGCGAGAATATTGGTAAATTGATCTCCGCCATGGAGGTGAAAGTAGGGCTCTATATAGTCGGGCAGACTGTTCTATGTCTGGTGATTGGCGTCCTGGCTCTAATCGCCTATCTGTTCATCGGACTGCCCAATGCGTTCGTCCTGGCGCTTGTGGCAGGTTTATTGGAGGCTGTACCGATCATCGGTCCATTGCTTGGTGCCATCCCTGCTGCAATTGTTGCATTGTCCATTGCACCCGATAAACTGATCTGGGTCATCGTAGCAACGGTCATTATTCAACAGTTGGAGAACAGTCTGTTGGTGCCGCGCGTTATGAGTAAAGCGGTAGGGGTTAATCCATTTGTCACACTGCTTGCACTTTTTGCATTTAGTTCTTTCTATGGTGTTGCCGGAGCGCTGATGGCAATCCCAATAGCCGCCACCATTCAACTGATCCTCAATTACTATGTCTTTCACCCAACTACAACGGAGGCCGACACCTCACCAGGGCGTGATTATGCCAGCCGCTTACGCTATGAAGCCCAGGATCTGGCTCAGGATCTTCGCAAACAGGCACGGTTAAGAAAGAGAGGCACCGAGCTTGGGATCAAGCAGATCGATCAAGTGATGGATGAGATCGAAACGATCACAACAGATCTCGATGCGTTATTGGTTCATGCAAACGGGGTGGATGACCCATGACAAAGCAAGTGGTAATCATTAGTACGGCAGTAATGACCACGTTGCTGGCGCTTGTGGTGTTTTGGCAGTTCCGTATTGTGGTGATTTATATTATGGTATCACTTACACTGGCAGCGATGGTCCGTCCATTGATTCTTGATTGGAAAAGCCGCGGCTGGACAATGCGGTTGGTCTTGATCTTGCTTTATCTGGCTGGGTTGATGGGCTTTGGCTATCTTCTGTTATTTGTAGGCAGATATGTGGTCAATGATGTTCAACAATTGGTCCAAACACTATCTGTACAAGGTGTCTGGAAGATGCCAATCTGGCTGGAAGGCAGCGCATTTCAAAAAGCACTGATCACATGGATGCCAACGCCAGACAGACTCTTTGAAGCAATGACAGGTGAAGAAGGTCAATTTGTGCTGCCGGCCATGCTTAACTTAACAGAAGGCATTGGTACACTCATAAGTGGCATTTTGCTAATTATGCTTTTGAGCGTTTATTGGAGTATCAATCAAATTCATTTTGAACGGCTCTGGCTTTCACTGCTTCCGTCTGAACAGCGCAAACATGCGCGTGAAATTTGGCGGGAGATCGAGCCTGATCTTGGCGCATACATACGCAGTGAACTGCTTCAAAGTTTATTGGCGGCAATGTTATTAGGCATTGGCTATTGGCTGCTTGGGTCGCCATACCCGATTTTGCTGGCATTGCTTGGAGCCTTGGCATGGCTGGTGCCTGTTGTAGGTGCCATTTTGGTAGTCCTTCCACCTCTGTTGATCGGAATGTCAACCAGTGTTCAACTCAGCCTTTTTACTATTCTTTATACATTTGTTGTCATCATATTCTTGAAAATGTGGGTTGAACCGCGCTTGTTCAAACGGAATTGGGACAACCCAATTCTGACTCTGATCATTATGCTTGCCATGGCAGATGCATTTGGGTTGCTTGGAATCATTCTTGCACCTCCTCTTTCTGCTGTGTGCCAGATCGTATGGAATCTTCTGGTTAGCAACCGGCTGACATCAGGGGCTACTCTTCAGATTTCAGATCTTAAGGAACGTCAGGAACATCTTTGGACTTTGATAGGCGAAATGGAAGAATTACCTCCACCTTTGGTGGTCAGCAGTATGGAACGCCTAACCACTTTGCTTGCGAAAGCCGGAACCATTCTGCCCGCGGATGTGGTATCTGAAACTTCCGAATCACACCTTCCTTCATAATAATA
>Ga0075012_10002458_pt1 | contig 18232 bp, 22 predicted proteins | sample All_14_2_FD_71474 | JGI IMG/M metagenome (GOLD analysis project Ga0075012, IMG submission 71474) | Freshwater microbial communities in response to fracking from Pennsylvania, USA - Allegheny Zone_MetaG_DW_15 | ecosystem: Environmental > Aquatic > Deep subsurface > Groundwater > Drilled... | reverse complement strand
GTTCGTCAGCCAGTTGATGCCGCCCTCGGCACCAATGTACAGACCCGGCTGCGGGGCCTGCGCCTGCGCCGCCACCGGCAGCGCGACAATGGCGGCGGCCGCCAGAAGAGCCTTCTTCATCAGATATCTCCCTCACTTACAGGGCCCTGCCGCCAAGCGGGGTGGGGCCGAAATTTCGTCACGATAGCGAAGCCAATGTACCCGACCTATTGCGGCGCGCGCCACAAAGTAAGGCGCTCCCAACTCATTGTTGCCGCGACTGTGGCACCGCAGCCACACACCACGGTGTGGGCGATTGCCTGCAGTTCGATTAATCATTTGAATTCAAAGAGTTAAGAGGTCCCACACGGTCGGCCCGATTCGGGGCCGCGGGCGCCCGAAGGCGTTCTCCTCGCCACGGTCACGAAGCGTCGGACGAGGTTCGCCCGACAGCTCTCTTTTTGAAACCGCATAGACGCTCGTGGATGCGTCGTTCGGGGCTGAACTCGCGTTCGGGGCTGGCCGGAACGCAAGTGCATCATCCTCGTTGAGCCGATTGTCCCTCTCAGCGGAGTTTCAGAATGCGATTTCCTCTCGTTCCTGCCCTACTCGTCGCCACTGCTGCCCTTGCAACCCCGAGCCTCGTGACCGCACAGGGCGCGCCCCAGACCATCCAGCTCACCAAGGTCGACGTGGTCAAGGTTTCCACCGGCTATCGCGCCAGCAAGGTAATCGGTTCATCGGTCGTGAACGACGCCGGCGATACGGTGGGCAAGGTGGATGAGATCATTGTCGGGCCGGACGGGAAAGCACCTTTCGTCGTTCTGTCGGTCGGAGGCTTCCTGGGAATTGGCGACCGGCTGATCGCGCTCCCGTATGAGCAAATGAGAACGGACGGCAAGAAGATCGTCCTGCCGGGCGCCACGAAGGAATCCCTTAAAGGTCTGCCTGAGTTCAAGTACGCTTCCTGACGATGGGCGCGCTCGTCGACGAGATCGCGCATCCCACATTCCTGCCCTTTCCGGTCATTGCAGCGCGGCTTCTGTTCGCCGCGCTGCTCGGCGCGATAATCGGGTTCGAGCGTGAATGGCAGGCCCGGCCGGCCGGGCTTCGCACCCATATTCTCATATGCGTCGCAGCAGCGACCTTCGGCATTCTCACCGTCGAGATCGCTCACTCGTCGGCGTTCGCCGGCCGCGAGTTGCAGAGCGACCCCCTGCGCGCAGTGGAGGCTGTCACGGCGGGGGTGGCCTTTCTCGCGGCCGGATCCATCCTCTTCGCGCGCGGCCAAGTCCAAGGCCTGACGACCGGCGCTGGCATGTGGCTCGCGGGCGCCGTCGGCCTCTCCTCCGGCTTCGGTCTGTGGCAGATCGCCGGCCTCGGCACCTTCCTCATCCTGATCGTCATGAGTCTCCTGCAGGTACTCGAGCGAAAGCTGGGCTTGACCGCCAACAAAAAGAAGGATGCCTCGCCCGCTGCGAAGAACGAAGAAAAAGGCAGCGGCAAAGACGACGAGGATCGGAAGTGCTAATCTGACGGCCCCATGAGGCGCGCTTTTCCTCTCGTCGTTCTTGTTGCCGGGGCGATCGCGTGGCCGGTGGGTGCGCAGACGACGCGGCCGGTACCGGACATGGGAGGCGCCGCGGACCGCCCGCTTCCCCCCGCACCCACACCCGGTCAGCCTCCGGTCGCCAGCGACGAGGTGAAGGATCCCAGGACGGGCTGCGGCGTCGTGCTGATGAACGCTGAACCCGATCTCGGAATTACCTGGTCGGGCGCCTGCGAGTATGACCTGGCGCAAGGCAAGGGCATTCTGCAATGGTACCGTAAGGGTACACCCACGGATCGCTACGAAGGGGAGATGAAGGACGGCCTTTACGAAGGCCAGGGCAAGCTCACCTATGCCGACAAGGCGCGCTATGAAGGCTCCTTCAAGGCCGGCGAGCGGGATGGCAAGGGAACCTACGTTTTTCCCAGCGGCGCCCGCCTGATCGCGGATTTCCGCGAAGGACGCCCCCAGGGTCATGGCATGTACGTCTGGCCGAATGGAAACCGCTATATCGGCGACTTCCGAGACAATCAGCGGACGGGCCGGGGCACACTCTTCTACGCCGACGGCGGCCGTTACGAGGGCGAATTCGTCAACGGCAAGATGCAGGGACGCGGTGTGCGTGTCTGGGCCAACGGCTCGCGCTACGAGGGCGACTGGTCGAATGACCAGGCGAACGGCTGGGGGACGAAGTCCGGCGGCCCCGATGGCCAGGTGTTCAGCGGCACATGGAACAACGGCTGTTTCCGCGACGGTCTGCGCTGGGCAACGGTCGGTGCCACCGCGCAGTCCTGCGGCTTCCAGTAGCAGCGCCATGTCCGCGAGCCCGCACCTCATCATGATCCAGTTCCTCGAATGGGTGGCGGCGCGGCCGCGCCGCCGAGAGGACGTGCTCGACGCCTGGCAGAGTTCCTGCCCGCGCTTTCCCGTCTGGGAGGATGCATGCGCCGACGGCTTGGTGCGCCAGTGCGGCGACGACGTGGGCGAACGCAGGGTCGAGCTGACCGAACGCGGCCGGGCCATGCTCGCCCGCGACCGGGAGCCCAACCCGAACTGACCGCCTCCCAAGTGCAAACGACAGGGCTTATAGTGCCTCCATGACGCTGCAACGCGCCGCCCTGTGGGCCATCGTGATCGCCGCGACGATTTCACTGCTCGTCGCCGGCCGCGGGCTCCTGCTGCCGTTCGTGCTCGGCATCGTTCTCTGGTACATGATCGACTCGCTGGCCGACACGTTCAGCCAGCCCCGGCTCGCCGGAGTCCGCCTGCCGCAACCGTTTGCACTCGCCGTGGCCGTCCTGCTGATCGGTGGACTGTTCTGGGTCGTCGGGCGCACGATCGGACTCAACGTCCAGGCTGTCGTGGCCGCGGTGCCCTCCTATGAAAAGCGACTGACGAACCTCATCGAGCAGATCGCACCGATGATTGGCATCGAGCAGGCGCCAACCCTGTCGGAGCTGGTGGCGCGGATCAGCCTGGCCGATACTCTGGGAAGCGTCGCCGCGGCCGCCGCCTCCGTGGTGAGCGTGGCCGGGCTCATTCTCATCTACACGCTGTTCTTGTTCGTGGAGCAGGCTCACTTCAAGCACAAGCTCGCCGCCATTTTCCATGGGGACGGACAGGAAGCCCGCGTGCTCGCGGTCATGGCCCGGATCGACCGGGAGATCCGCGTCTACATCCGCATCAAGACCACACTTGCCACCGCCACCTCGGCACTGGCCTATCTGGTCATGGCTTCGGTCGGCGTCGACTTCGCCGGGTTCTGGGCGGTCATGGTGTTCTTCTTCTACTATATCCCCACGGTGGGCTCGATCCTGGCGATCATCGCGCCAGCGCTTCTGACACTGATCCAGTTCGACAACCTTACGCCTTTCCTGATCGTGCTGCTGGTGTTCGGCTCCATCCAGGTCGTGACGGCCAACCTGATCGAGCCGGCAATCATGGGACGTTCCCTCAACCTCTCGCCGCTGGTGGTCATCGTTTCCCTCATCGTCTGGGGGACGATCTGGGGCGTGGTCGGCATGTTCCTGTGCGTGCCGATCATGGTGGTCGCGTTGATCGTGCTCGCGCAATTCGAGGCGACCCGGCCGATCGCCGTGTTGCTGTCCGCCGATGGCCGCATTCCGGAGTGACGACATGAAGCCCTTGGCCCTGCTGCTCCTGCTGCTTGCCGCGACGCCGGCGGCTGCGCAGGCCCCTCCGTCTGATCAGCCGCCCAGACCTGCGCCTCTGCCTCTCCCACAAGGTGAGGTGGTCTATTCCTGTCCGGGCGGGATGGACTTCGCCTCCGCCTATTCGGCCGACGGCGAGCTTGCGACCTTGCGCATGCCGGGCCAACCCGAGATCGAGCTGTCGCGGATTACAGCAGGATCGGGCTTTGCCTTTTCGGATTCCTACTACGAACTGCGCGGGCGTGGCCGCGAAGTGACGCTCACCGCTGCTGGCCGCTCGATGCGCTGTCATGCTGCGGGTCGGCCGGGCGAGCCGCCACGAACCTATGCGGGCGGCGGGCTGACCGTCACCCTGTTCCCGGACGGCACGTTCCGGCTTCGGGAGAGACGCGACGGGTCGGCCGAGCCCCTGCTGGAGCTGGGCGAGTGGGCACAGGAAGTCGAAGGGGGCGTGCGGCTGGTACTGCGCGGCGAGGCCGGCAGCCGACGGTCGTTCCGCGAGGTCGGTGTCGAGAAATTGATTGCCGACAACGGGACGGAGCTCTCGCAGGCCGCGACGATGGATCCGATCGACGGTCGCTTCAAGCTCTCCGGCATGTATCGCGACGCGCAAGACGGCGGTCTGTTCGCACCCTGTCTGGTCGGGCGCGTCTATGGCGTGGCCCCAGGGGGTGCCGAGCCGGATCTTGAGAAAGCCTGGGTTGAGGCCACCCCCTCCCGCGAGTCGTTCCTATATGTCGAGATCCTGGGGAGCTTCGACGGCAACAACTCGATCAAGGTGGACCGCTTCATCGACCTGAAGCGCAGTGGCGCCTGTCCGGCGTTGGCGGCGCGCGGCTCGGCATTGCGGGACACCGAATGGCGCGTGATCGAACTCGACGGCGATCGCCTCATCGTCGACGATTGGCGACGGCGGCCGATGATGCGCCTCGACGATCTCGACGGATTCACAGCCTCCACGGGCTGCAACACATTGGCCGGGGTGTATGTCCTCGATACGGCCGGCCTCCGCTTCACGCCGGGACCCGTGACCCTGATGGCCTGCCCACCCGCCGAGGCCGCGACCGAGAAGCGGTTCGTCGCGGCTCTGAACGCGATCAGGACCGCGCAGATTTCCGGCACCACGCTCGATCTCAACGACGAGACCGGCAAGCGGCGCATGCGCCTCGAGGCCCGCGGGCGTTAGCGGACGCCTGCGAGATCGGCCTCGATCGTCAGCTTCTTGCCGTCCTCGATCGCAATGCGGAGAAATGGGAAGCCGGAGGGAACGACTGCTCCGCCGGGGCCGCCTTCGTACTCGCGGTCGATCTCGTCGAACAAGCGGACGTAGAGTTTCCATTCGGCCACTCCCGCTTCGAGGGGCACGCTGACCGGCGCATTCCAAGCAAGAGCGTGAGTCCCGCTCTTCACTTTCCGGTCGACCGTGACTTCCCGGACCAGCGTGGCCTCGAAGCGGCCGATCGTGGCGGTGCGCGCCGCCTTCGTGGCCGCTTTGGCGACGACCGCGACGCAGATCTGGGTGGGTCGGTCTTCACGCACGAAGGCGACCGATCCGCTGTTCATCGTCTCATCGGGTATGTCGTCGATCCATCCCAACCGCTCGACGATGACGACCCGCCGCTTGCTCTTGTCAAAACGCCATCCGGGCGGAGGATCGAAACAACGCCGCACGGTCCGCGACTCGCCGGCCGGCGCGCGCGCCAAGATTTCCGGCGAGACCAGCGTGTTCGCATCCGGTTCGGCGGACCGCACCTTCTGGTCCAACACGAGCGCCCCCACCTTTTCCGGGATCGCGGTGAAAAGCAGCTGGAACGACACGATGCGCGAGGCATGACGCAGGAAGAGCGATCCGGAGGCGAACCGTGCATGCGTGGCGTCACTCTGGAATACGCTGCGCGGTACGAGAAACTTCAGGCGCTCGGGCATGACGACCGCCTCGCCGCGCCATGAACCGATCGTCAGGATCGGCGGCGTCCGGTCTCTCGTCAGGCGCAAGCCCAGAATTTCGATCTCGATGACAGGGTCTTCGCCGCCGGGAGCTGGCGAGTCGCTTCTCACCATCCGCCTGGGCTCCAGGAACAACGGCGTGTAGGAGAGAATGACCGGCGTGGAATCGAAGGACGCCATCCACTCCAAGTCCGTCGGGATGCCGCTGGCCGCCTGCTCCACTGCGGCGGCCCCGCCAGCGGCGCCGGGGCGATCGATCGCGGCACGCAAAGCGGCGTTCACCGCCTCGAGCCTGGCAAACACTTCGCGCCGCGTGGCCGGCAGCCGGTCAAAGGGCTGCTCGCGTTCCGGCTCGTACCGCGATGCCAGCGCATCGAACAGCAAGCTGGCCGCCCGGAAAGACGAAAGCATCTCCAGACGCGACAAGCTGTCGGCCCGTGACTGCAGCTCGCTGCGTTCGGCCTGCAGAAGGACCAGCTTCTCTGCGATCGTGGGCGGAGCCGGGACGCTTCGGTCCTCGCTCACCTGCGCGTAGGCCAGCGAGGCGCCCGTGATCAGAACGAACACCAGCAGGAGCGGCACCAATGTGCGGCCCCAGAGCGATTCGGGTGCGGGTGACCCAGCTGTCATGCGGCAGCTTCTAGCACGGCCGCCAGCCCGTCACCGGCCGCGGATCGTCTGTCTCAATAGGAGAAGAGGACCGGCAGCGGCGAAGCCAGGATAAGATCCCGGGTGACCCCGCCGAAAATCATCTGGCGCAGGCGACTCTGCGTGTAGGCACCCTTCACGATCAGATCGGCGCCCAGCGCCTGGGCCCGGTCGACGATGGTCTGGCCGGCGGTCTTGGCGCCGGGCTTCACGTGCTGGCCCGTGACATTGAGACCGTGGCTCTTCAGTGAATCAGCGATCTCCAAGGCCGTCGGGCCCGGAACCATCGCACCTTCGACGCTCAACACCTCGATGGCTTCGGCGCCGCTCAGGACCGGCATCGCAAGAGAGATCGCACGGGCGCTCTCCGTCGAGCCGTTCCACGCAAACAAAATGCGCTTGCCGACCATGCCGCCATAGCCGGGCGGCACCACGAGGACAGGGCGTCCCGAATCGAACAGGGCCGTCTCGAAGACGCTCTCCGGCATCTTGGGCAGTGCGCCCGGCTGGGGCAACACGATCAGATCGTAGGCCCTGCCGATCGTGCCGATGGCCGTCGGGCCGCTATCGTCGGCCGTGCGCCATTCGGCGGCGAGACCGGCGGCGCGCTGATCGAAAGCCTGCTTGACCGCGGAGACGCGCTGGCGCTCCTCGGCATCCTCCGCCAGACCACCCCCGATCGGAGCGCCCATGCCGGCATCGGCCCAAGCCATGCTCATGACGCCATAGGACGGCGGCTCGAGGCCGGTCAGGCGCGCCCCGAACTTGTGCGCGAGCTTGGCCGCCAGATCGAACGCGGACGGATCCTCCGACGTCCACGCCATTGTCAGAATGGACTTCATGACTCGCCCCTCCTTGCTCGACCAACGATAGCACGTCGCTCGCCGCAGCGCGCGCCACGACGAACTTGATACAATTCTCACATTGTATCGGTATGTCGGTCCAATACGTTAAGGGCGATTTTTCCGCTTATTTGTCGACATTGGCTCGAACGAGCCTCCAGCATTTCTTCACTCTGGAGATATCGATGCTGTCCTTTTTTCGCCGCCTGATGACGGACGACAAGGCCGCCACGGCCATCGAGTACACGCTGATCGCCTCCTTGATCGCCATCGCGGCGATCACCGCGATCAGCACGGTAAGCGGGAAGGCCACACTCTAGCCTTCGACGAGCAAGCCGGCATGCCAGAGTGCCGGCGCCTGCTCAGGCGATCTGTCGGGCCGACGGAACGATCCAGGCGAATCGGTCCGACAGGGCCGCCAGAGTGATCCTGTTGATGACATCGGCAGTGATCGTATCGCCCCCTGTCGCATCGGGCAGGTCGCGCGTCGCGACCGTGTCGGCGGCGATCGTGCTCATGAATCCCTGGTCCGTGGCGGCCCTAACAGTGGCCGAGACGCACATATGGGTCATGAAGCCGCCGACGATCAGGTTCTTGCGGCCGATCGCGGCGAGCCGCGACGCAAGATCGGTGCCTGCAAAGGAGTTCGGCAGGCCCTTGTCGATGATCGCCTCGCCGTCACGCGGCGTCAGTTCCCTGACGATCTCGTAGCCCGAAGAATTCGGGTTGAAGGCCTTGCCCTTGGATTGATGCCGCACATGGAAGACAGGCGCGCCCGCCGCGCGGGCCTTTTCGAGCAGGACGGCCAGCGCATCCACCGCCGGCTGCACCCCCGTCAGCGGAAGAAGTCCGTCGGTATACTCTCTCTGCGCATCGATGATCAGCAGAATTCCGTCGGCCATGGTGGCGGGCGTCGGCTGCGCCCCGGCCATCTGCAGCATGGTCATCGCCATGTTCATTCCTTTGGTGAATTTCGGTTGTGTAAGCCTCTCAACCATCAACGCCCATACCGACCGGATTTGCAACACCTCCGAGAGGGGGGTCTCAATGCCCCCCGAAGCATGTAGAAACAGTGCATCGTTTGTGAATCCTGCATCCAAGACGAGAGAGACATGAGAGCGATCATCATCGGTGGCGGCATCATGGGGCTGTCGACGGCTTGGGGATTGGCGCGCCTCGGTCACGAGGTCGAGCTCTTCGAACAAGGTCCGCTTCCCAATCCGCTGGCGTCGTCGATGGACGAGCACCGCCTGATCCGCCATCCCTACGGCTCCCAAATGGGCTACGCCCGGATGATCGACGATGCCCATGCGGCCTGGGACCTGCTGTGGTCCGACCTCGGAGACGTCCTCTACGAGCCGACCGGGACGCTGGCGCTCACCGGCAACGGCGCGGACTGGGCGGAACGCTCGGCTGCCGCCCTGTCTTCGATCGGCCGGCCGATGACCGAGCTGTCGCTGGCCGAACTACCGCGCCGCTTCCCGCTGCTCGACACCAAGGGGCTCGAGCGCGCCTTCTGGATCGACACGGGCGGCGTGCTGCTGGCACAGGACATCGTTGCCGCGCTGGTGCGCCATCTCGGCGCGAGGGCCGGCGTGCGGCTCCACGCCAGCACGCCCGTGCGTTCCGTCGATCCCGAACAGGGCCGGGTCGTCAGCCAGGCCGGCGCGGTCCATGACGGCGACGTGGTGGTGGTGGCGGCCGGTGCCTGGGCGCCGCGCCTTCTCCCCGCCCTCACCTCGCGCGTCGTGCCCTCTCGCCAAGTTGTGCTGTATTTCGATCTGCCGGCCGAACAGCGCACCGCCTGGGCGAAGGGGCCGATGATCATCGAGAAGACGGGAGACGTCGGGCTCTATCTGGTGCCGCCCGTCCGCGGGCGCGGCCTGAAAGTCGGCGACCACGAATTCAGCCGCGCCGGCGACCCTGCTGCAGGTCGCGAGGCGGAGGAAAGCGAAATGAGCGCCCTGCTCGACCGCTGTCGCAGCCTGCTCAGGGGCTTCGACCGCTGGGGTATCCGCACGCTCAAGGTCTGCTTCTACAGCGTGACCGACGACGAGCGCTTCATCGTCGAAAAGGCGGGCGCCAAGGGTCGGGCCATGTCCCCCTGTTCCGGGCACGGCTTCAAGTTCGGCGCCCTCATGGGTCTCGAACTCGCGCGGACCATCGCTGAGGGTCGCGACGCCGCGGCACACGCCCGCTGGGCGGCCGGTCTGGTCGGCGATGGCCCGACCTGACAAAATGCAGAAATCTAGGGAGTGAAATCGAGATGGCAACTGCCAAGCGCCGACCGTCGAAGGCCGGACCGAAGAAGGAAACCGGATTGCGCCAGGGTCTGGCCACTTACGGCGATGCAGGTTTCTCGCTGTTCCTGCGCAAGGCCTTCATCAAGGCCGGCGGCTATTCAGACGATGCGCTGGACCGGCCGATCGTCGGCATCACCAACACCTTCTCCGACTATAACCCCTGCCACGGGAACGTGCCCGACCTGATCGAGGCGGTGAAGCGCGGCGTAATGCTCGCCGGCGCGCTGCCGATGGTCTTCCCGACCGTCTCGATCCACGAGAGCTTCTCCCACCCGACCAGCATGTTCCTGCGCAATCTCATGGCGATGGACACCGAGGAGATGATCCGCGCCCAGCCCATGGATTCCGTCGTGCTGATCGGCGGTTGCGACAAGACGCTGCCGGCCCAGCTCATGGCCGCCGCCAGCGCCGACCGGCCAGCCGTCGTGCTGCCGGTGGGGCCGATGCTGGTCGGCCATTTCAAGGGCGAGGTGCTGGGAGCCTGCACCGACTGCCGGCGCCTGTGGGGCCAGTATCGCGCCGGCACCTTCTCCGAGGCGGATATCGAGCAGGTGAGCGAGCGTCTCGCCCCCACCAAGGGCACCTGCATGGTGATGGGCACCGCCAGCACGATGGGCTGCATCGTCGAGACGCTGGGCATGGGTCTGCCGACCAGCGGCTCGATTCCGGCGACACATTCCGACCGGCTGCGCATTGCCGAACAGACGGGCCGGCTCGCGGCGGAGATGGCGGTCAAGCAGGGCCCAAGGCCCAGCGAGATCATGACCAAGTCTGCCTTCCGCAACGCCCTCACCGTGCTGCAGGCGATCGGCGGCTCGACCAATGCCCTGGTGCATCTGACTGCCGTCGCGCGCCGCCTGGGGATCGAGATCGAGCTCGAGGAATTCGACGAGATCGGCCGCAACGTGCCGGTGCTGGTCGACCTCAAGCCGTCCGGCGATCACTACATGGAGCATTTCCATTGGGCGGGCGGCAACTCGCGCCTGATGAAGGAGATTCGCAAGAACCTCGATGAGACGTGCAAGACCGTCGCCGGCGAGACGCTGAAGCAGGTGATCGATGCCGCCGAGATGGTTCCGGGTCAGACGGTGATCCGCACCGCCAAGGATCCGATCAAGCCGACCGGCGGCATGGCCGTGCTGCGCGGCAATCTCGCGCCGCGCGGCGCCGTCATCAAGCATGCCGCCGCCTCGCCATCCCTGCTCACCCACACCGGCCGCGCCGTGGTGTTCGAATCGCTCGAGGATCTCGCGGCACGCGGCGACGATCCCGACCTCGACGTGAAGGCCGACGACATCCTGGTGCTGCGCAACGCAGGGCCCAAGGGCGCACCCGGCATGCCGGAGGCGGGGTCCTTCCCCATTCCGATGAAGCTGGCGCGGGCGGGCGTGAAGGACATGATCCGGATCTCCGATGCACGCATGAGCGGCACGGCGTTCGGCACCATCGTGCTGCACGTCGCTCCCGAGGCCGCCGTCGGCGGGCCGCTCGCCCTCGTGAAGACCGGCGACCGGATCACGCTCGACGTTCCGAAGCGGCGGCTCGAACTGCATGTCGATGCCAAGACGCTGGCGGCCCGCCGCAAGGTCTGGAAGGCGCCGCCGCCGCATCCCGGCAGCGACCGCGGCTACACAGGACTGTTCTTCAAGACCGTGCTTCAGGCCGACGAAGGTGTCGACTTCGACTTCCTTGGACCCGCGAAGTGACCGAGATCAGGCTTCCGCGCATCTCGGTCGTCGTCACGTGCTTCAACTGCCGTGATTACATCGCCGCCGCGATCCGGTCGGTGGCTCACCAGACGCTGCGCGACTTCGAGTGTGTGATCGTCGACGACGCGTCGACCGACGATTCGGTCGCGGTCGTGGAGCAGACGCTGGCGGAGCTCGCCGACTCGCGCTTCCGGCACGTCCGCCTCGACCGGAATGTCGGGCAGACTGGCGCCACGCGCCGCGGGCTTGCCGAAACGAACGCGATGTTCGTCTGCTTCCTCGACTCCGACGACCTGTGGAACCCGGATTTCCTCGAGCGCCATCTCGCCGCGCACCTGAACGAGAGCTACGCGGTGGGCTTCACCGCGTGCAACGCGCGTCTGATCAACGGACAGGACGAGCTGATCGCCGGCGGCATGTACTGGTTCGGCAAGGATCGTGCCCAAGCCGACCGCGACCAGGCTTTTGCTCCACTCGATGCAAGCCGAGTCCCCGCGCTCGACGTGACGCGCGCTACGGCCGACTGGCAGGGCCATACGCCCTATCGTCTCTATACCAAACGGGTGGTGCACTGGGTCTGGGTGAGCACGTCGTCGATGATGTTTCGGCGCTCGCTGATCAACCTCGTCTTCCCCGAGGATGACGAGGCGTTCCGCCTGCACATGGACTTCTATGTCGTCGTCATGGCGCAGATGGTGGCCGGTTCTCTGCTGATCGATGACGCGCTGTACTCCTATCGCCTTCACGGCCGCAACGGTGCCGCAGACAATCCCGTCCTGGGCGGACGGCTCCATCTGTCGAGCCGCAACTGGGGTAACACCTACTCGAGCATGCTGGACCGCATGCTCTCGGCCATGATTCGTGACGAGGATCGTTTCGTGACGGCACTGGGCGATCGCCAGTACCGGCGCATGGTCCTGCGAATGCGAGCCGCCCGCACCAATCCCCTGGTGGGCCTGGCTCTCACGATCCGGAGTTGGTTGATCTAGCAGAACTCCTGCTTCATTCTTACCCGCGGATGATCCCGGAACGGGTGGGACGTGGGGAGATTCATCGTGAACTGGTTCCGACGGAGCGCGAGCCTCGTCGCTCTTCTGCTTGGCGGCAGCCTGGGTGCCGTCGTGGCGGACGGGCGCCCGGCTCTCGCCCAGGCCTCGGCTGTTTCGGCTGCGGACGAGGCCGAGTATGACGCGGCCTTCCAGGAAATGCTCCAGAAGCCGTCCGATCTCGACGTGCTCTTCAAGTTCGCAACGATCGCGGCGAAGACCGGCGATCTCGAAGGCGCCATCTCCGCGCTCGAACGGATGCTGGTCGTGGATCCGGACCTGCCGCGAGTCCGACTCGAGCTCGGCGTCCTCTACTATCGCCTGGGTTCGTTCGAAGTCGCACGAACCTATTTCGAGATGACCCTCAAGTCGGCTGCGCTTCCTCCCGACGTCAAGGCCCGCGCTGAGCAGTTCCTTGCGGAGTCGGAGAAGCGGCTGGCCAAGTCGCGGTTCAGCGGCGAGGCTTTTGCCGGCATGCGTTATCAATCGAACGCAAATCTCGGTCCGCCGACCTCCAGCGTGCGCCTGTTCGGGCAGACGGCCAATCTGAACCAGGCCGGACTGGGTACGGCCGACTGGGGTCTCGTCACCTCGGGCTTCGTCCGTCACACCTACGACCTCGGCCAGAACAACCGCGGGCAGCTCGAAACCCAGCTCTCGGGCTATCTCAACCGGCAGTTCCAGATCCAGGCGGCCAACGTCTCCATCCTCGACCTGACGTCCGGCCCGCGCTTCCAGGCTTTCCAGGGCATTTTTCAGGATGTCAGCCTGAAGCCGTTCGGAACGGCGGGATACATCTGGGTGAACGACGTTCCGTACTACGGCAGCTTCGGGTCCGGCCTCGAAGTGGGCACACTGCTGTCGGACAAGCTGCGCAACACGACGAACTTCACCTGGCGGCGGCAGATGTACCAGAACAGCTGGTACCTCCCCACCAACAACCAGTTCACCGGCACCGAGTACTCGGCCAATACGACGTTCCAGTACCTGGTGAACGAAGGGTTGATGCTCTACGCCAACGGCAACCTGCAGCGCTACCAGACCGACAGCACCCCCTGGCAGAACTACATGCTGTACGGGGCCGGGGGCGGCATGTCCTTTTCCTTCACCGACCCCCTGTTCAAGAGCGAGATGCCCTGGAGCATCAGCCTGTTTGCGAACGTGCAGTGGTGGTACTATGACCAGCCCGATGCCGTCGTGGATCCGTCCGTTACCAGACAACAGACGGACACGATCCTGAATATAACCCTGTCCGTTCCCTTCGATCAGCGGACGATGTTCACCGTATCGGGCGGACGGTTCGTCAGATCGTCGGACATCCCCAACTACGCGTTCACCAACAACAGTGCGCTCATCGGAGTAACCTGGCGCTTCTAGCGCCGCTCAGGAGATCACAGTGTCCACCAGACTTCCCGGCGCGAACCTGTCCCTGCTCACCGCCGCTCTTTTCGCAGCGGGTACCTGCTTTCTCCCGGTCGCCGCGACGGCGAAAGTCGGCGTCACCTCGGCGGCGGAGGGCGATCCGCGAGGCAAGCCGCCCAGCGAAGTCGAGCGCGTCTTACGCGTCGGCGTCGACGTCCAGGCGAACGAGGTGATCACGACACAGGCCAACGACCGCGCCCATCTGATGTTCCTCGACGGCACCTCGCTGTCGGTCGGTCCGAACGCACAGCTCACGATCGACAAATTCGTCTACGATCCAGCGACCAAGACCGGCGACCTCGCCATCAACGCCAGCAAGGGCGTGTTCCGGCTGGTCGGAGGCAAGATCAGCAAGACCAACGCCATCAACGTGACGACCCCGTCGAGCACGATCGGCATCCGCGGCGGCATCAGCATCTTCAACGTCGACCAGAAGGAGACGACGTCGATCTTCGTCTTCGGCATCAGCATGACGGTGGGTGCCGGCGGCAAGCTCGAGATCGTGACGCGTCCCGGTTTCCAGGTGACGACCCTGTTCGGTGCCCTGCCAGGCCTCGCCGTCGCGGTTCCCCCCGGCGCGTTGAGCGGCTTTCTCGCCCAACTCGAAGGCAGCAAGGGCGGCGGACAGACGGGCGGCGCCGATCAGGCCGCGCAGAATTCCGGCTTCTCGAACGCCAATTCCGGTCAGGGATCCGGCAACACTCTGGGGAACCGCTTCGGCAGCGGACCGGGACCGCGGAATGCCAATCCGAGCAACATCGTGACCAACGCGCTCAGCAATGCGTTCGAGACCGCGCCGTCGAACCGGCCCGAGCTGCCGGAGATCGTGTCCAAGGCAAACCAGTCACAGCAGACGATCACCTACAACGGCGTCATGGGCGGTCTCGTCAGGAACAACGGCCACTACTCCTTCGGCACGGGTACCTATCAGCAGGTCTGGTCGATGGGGTCGAACAGCGGCACCACCACCGCGAATTTCAACAACAGCAGCTACAGCGGAACGACGACCCGCACCGGCAACTACGGCTTCCAGGCAACCATGCCGACGACCAATCCCAACACGCCGGGCCGCACGATGAACATGAACGGTGCCTTCATCGGGCAGGGCTATCCCAATCTCCAGGCTGGAACCTTCTCGGTGAATGGTCCGAACTATCAGGCGGGCGGGGTCTTCGCAGGCCAGAAGGCGGGTCCAAACCCGGGCCCCGGTCACTGACGCGCTCGCCTCAGCCGGTCCTGTCCGCCATGAAGTCCGCAATGGCGCCGATATCGTCTCGATGGAACCAGGGTAAGTCGGTGTCGGTCGGCTGAAAGTCGGCCGCCACCGCCACGATGGCGGGATCGCCCGGCGCCAGCGGGGTGGCCTCCGGCGAGGCACGCACTTCGATCTTGAGGTGCGGTTCGTGCTTGTAGCCTTCGATCAGCACAAGATCCGCAGGCGAGAGTCGGGCCAGAACCTCCGAGATCGACGGCTCCGGCGTCTCGCGCATGATCGCGTAGCGCCGGCCGCCCACGAGGGCGACTTCGCCGGCGCCGGCGGCGCGATGACGATATGAATCCGTTCCCTCGCGGTCGATGTCGATGTCGTGATGGGCATGCTTGATCGTCGATACGCGCCACCCGCGGCGCACGAACTCGGCCACCAGACGCTCGGTCAGCGTCGTCTTGCCGGCGTTCTTCCAGCCGGTGACCCCGAAGATGCGCCGTGCACTCATGCGACGATCCGCTCCGCATGGGCATAGACGGTGAGACGCCCCTCGCGCACGAAAGCCGCCAGAGCGACGCCAGCCTGCTCCGCCGTTTCGATGGCGAGCGACGTCGGGGCAGATACCGCCGCGATGGCCGAGGCCCCGATTACCGCCGCCTTCTGGACCATCTCGTAGGAGCAGCGGCTGGTCACGACGACAAAGCCGCCGGGCGCCGCGCCGCCGCTCCGTGCCAATGCGCCGGCCAATTTGTCGAGCGCATTGTGACGGCCGACATCCTCGCGCACGGCGACGAGAGCGCCATCCGGCGATGCCCAGCCCGCGGCATGCGTGCCGCCGTTGTCCGCGTTGATCCTCTGGTGCTCGGGCAACCCCGCCATCGCCCGTTCGATCGCACGCTGCGCCACGGGCTGTGGGTTCGAGACCGCCGTCACGGGGCGCAGCGCTGCCGCCAGGCTGTCCACTCCACACAGGCCACAGCCCGTGCGTCCCGCGAGGCTGCGCCGCCTCTCCCGCAGAGCCATCATCCGTTGAGCGGCAATCTCGAGCCTGACCTCGATCCCGCCTCCGACGGCCTCGACTTCGATGTCGTAGACTTCCGGCGGCCGCTCGACGATCCGCTCGGTGAGGGAAAAGCCGAGGGCAAAGTCTTCCAGGTCGCACGGGGTGGCCATCATCACGGCATGGCTCAGTCCGTTGTAGACCAGCGCCACCGCCACTTCCTCGGCCACCGTCTCCTCCCGTGCTTCGCCGCCGCCGACGCCGAGGCGCCGAGCGGGACGGCGAACCGAGCCCCCACCGTTCATGCCGTGGTCTCCTCGATACGCAGCTGCCGCCCTTCGCGGTCGAAGAACAGGCCGCGATTGAGGACCAGAGGATCGGCCTTCACGTCGGCCTCGACCTCCTTCAGCTTGCGCGCAGCCACCGGGTCTGGCAGCGGGCCGCCGTCGTGGCCGAGACCGACGAAGAAGGCGACGCCGTCCCATGGTGCCCCCGCGCCGTCGAGCAGCGCCCGCATCTCCGACCACGTCATCTCGGCGCCGATGAGATGGGCGTAGCTCGATCGAACGGGCATGGCGCTGGAGGACGTGATGCGCACCAGCAGGATGAAGATCGTGAACGGGCCGGTGTCGGCAAACTGAGCGACCAGCCAATGCTCGAAGTCGGTTCTCATCGCGCCCTAGAATTCGACCACGGGGGTAGGCGGTACATAGCGGTCGAACACCTGCAGGAAGGGCTCGCCGCGCTCGGCCTCGTACCACGCCTCGAAGGCCCGGAAGGCCGCGATTGGATCGGCGATCACCGGCGGCTCCGCCGGCCCGCCCGCTTCCGGTCCCTGGGGATGAGCGCCCGCATGCAACGCCTCGGCAATCGGCCGCAGCCAGTCGAGCAGCGGCCGCGCGCCCTCGCCCAGCTCGGCAAGACCGTTCTCGATCCAGCCGATGTCTCGGAACAACGCTTCGAGCTGGCGTTCCACCGCACGATCGCGATCGGGTTCCAGCGCGGCGACCCTCGCCATGTCAGAGAGTGCACTGAGGCGCCGCCACGCGAAGGTGCGCGCCCGCTCGGCTTCCCTGATCTGGGCTTCGACGGAGGCCCGCACCTGCCGCTCGGCCGTTTCGGCGGCGGTGCAATCGGCCTGGAGGCGTGCGATCAGGGAGTCTGCGGCGGATGGCATGCCGGGAGTTGACCCGACCGGCTCGACCGCCGCAAGCCTCCCGGCTTGCTCCTTTACTTGGCGTACTTGAGTTCGACCTCGGCGACGCCGGCAGCGACGTTCAGCCCAACGCTACCCTCGACGCTGACGGGCTGCAGGGTGATCTGGCCGCTTCCGCCGCCCAGCAGGACGTTGGCGCCGACACCGCCGCCCACGGTAGCCTGCGCCGTCGCGCCTGCGTAGGCGCCCGCCAGAGCCCCCGGCGCAATGCTGCCCGGCGCGAACACCAGCCAGACGATCTGCGATTCCTTGGTGAAGCCGATATCGACGCCGTAGCGCTTGATGGCGCCCGTGTACTTCTCGCCGACACCGTCGGTGCGGGCGAAAATGCAGTCGAGATCCTTCGATGAGCCGAAGACGAAGCCCATGCCACCGGCGACCTTGCAGGTGAGCGAGCCGACATTCGCGCCGGTCCTGCCGGTCGCCTGGGACGTGCCCGGCGCGGCCGGAGTCTGTGCCTGGGCGCCAGCGCCAAGGATGGCCACGAGGGTAGCGGCGGCAGTCGTCGTCAGTGTGTGTCGAAGCATGTCGGCATCCTTTCCGGTTGTTACGGTCAGTCGTCCTTCTTCGCTCGCTCGATGGCCTCGAGAATCTCGGTGAGGCCAACGTAGTAGACCACTCCCTGCTTGTGCATCTCATGCCGGACGGTCCGGATGAGGCCGGCCTTCCGGATCATGAGATTGGCCAGCGCAATCTTTGCATCCTCGTCGTTGGTCAAGTCTCCCTCGGTCGACATCCTAGTTGTATTGCCCCCGGGCCTTGAGCACGAAACCCGTCGCCCTGAATTCGGAATCCTGCCGGATCGCCGCCGTCACGGTCGGGTCGTTGTGCGGGTTGCTGCTCGCGATCAGCGCATTCGTCTCAGCCGTACAGTTTGCACTTACGGTACGTCCCACACTGGATGCGTCGGAACCGTCGACGGCATACGAGGCGGCGTGCTTCACGAGGCAAGCGTCCCGTGCATCGTACGACTGCTTGACCGTTCGCACGGTCCACGGCTCGGAATACTGCGAATTCACCGAACACGCCGCCAGCGACAGCAGGGCGACGAAGATCAAAGTACGCATCGGTCGTCTGGACTCCGAAGATCCGAAGAGTTGGCGGAAGAGAGTGGGAGTCGAACCCACTAAGAACCGGCTAACGGCCCTCTCTGGCTTTGAAGGCCAGCCGCCCCACCGGGAGCGCTTCCCCTC
>Ga0075012_10002457_pt1 | contig 18246 bp, 11 predicted proteins | sample All_14_2_FD_71474 | JGI IMG/M metagenome (GOLD analysis project Ga0075012, IMG submission 71474) | Freshwater microbial communities in response to fracking from Pennsylvania, USA - Allegheny Zone_MetaG_DW_15 | ecosystem: Environmental > Aquatic > Deep subsurface > Groundwater > Drilled... | reverse complement strand
GTTTAATATGTTCAAAATTTTATTTCGATATAATTTAAAATTTACTCCCATGATCATAAATATTAGAATTCTGATAGTCTGCGTTTTATTTTTATTTCAAGTTAAATTTACTGTGGCTCAAGTTGCTTCGAATGATTATAAAGCAAGCAACTATTATGGCTACACTTCATCCGAAAAGGAGCTAATTTTTGCAGATGATTTCAATGACGATGGAAATAAATGGGCTAATGGATCTACGAAAAATGGATCGTCATATGTAAGTAATGGAACACTAATATTTACTTCGAATGTGGACGAAGGAGCCGCTGGCTGTACGCGTTCGCTATTCCATATCGATCAACGAAAAGATTTTGAGTTAGAAACAAGACTTTCCTGGGTTTCTGGCGCAGAAAATCAATCATTCTATTTTGTATTTGGAAAACAACCCAGTGAATGGAGCAGATATAACATAGGACTCAGTGGCGATGGGTATTACAGAATTGATAAGAGTTATATGAACGAATACACCGATATTGTAAAGTGGACATTATCGTCGTATGTACAAAAAAAAGGGTACAACACTCTCACTGTTAGAAAAGTGGAGAATACACTGTACTACTTTATAAACTCAAACTTGGTTTATTCAATGCCTTTCGAATCGTTCTATGGCGATGAAATCGGATACCAAATTTCTGCTACTGTCAAAATAGCTGTAGATTATTTAAGGGTACATTATATTGGAGGTCAGTCGACCAATGAATTATCATACCAATCTTTCACTTCGAGCCAGAAAACTGATTTCTACTTCGACAATTTCAGTAACGATGTAAATAATTGGGCCAATGCAGTTTCCATGAATGGATATGCTTATGTATCGAACGGAATACTATACTTTAAATCAACAAATCCAGATGGCGCGGCTGGATGCACTAACACCATTGCTTCATTCGACTCAAGTAAAGATTTCGAAATAGAATCTGCAATTAAGTTCGTAAATGGAAACGATAATAAACAAATATCTTTAGTATTCGGCAAAGACCCTAGTGTTTGGAGTCGATTTAACTTTGGTTTTAGCGGAAACGGGTACTATACTATAGATAAAAGTTACAATAACGAGCATAGTACTATTTTAGAGTGGACATTTTCAAAGTTAATCAAAACCCAATCCTTTAATAAGTTTACAGTCCGCAAACTAGGCAATACAGTATACTTCTATATCAATGAAAGTTTGGTTTACAATATGCCTTTTTCTCCATTATATGGCAATGCATTTGGTTTTCAGACTCCTGCAGAAACTGAAATTGCCATTGACTTTCTGCGCATTTCATATTTGAATAAAGTTCTTTCGACCCCAAAAGACATAGTAGCCCCTCTAATTGCTTTAGTTGAACCTTTTGTTGGTAAGGAGCAAAAAATGAATGAAAGTAATAAACAAATAACCGTAAAAGGAAAGGTTACCGATGCAAGTGGGATTTACGAAGTTGTTATAAATGGCGCTGAAGTGGCAGTGGATCAAAATGGAAATTTCCAGCAACAAGTTAAACTTGCTATCGGCGATAATACAATTTCGATTCGAGCAACGGATACTCAGGATAACTCATCGTTTTATACTTTTTACGTTACTCGTGAGGTTGCAAATACAAGTCAGGTAAACAGCCAGGAGATTATGCCGATGTTTAATCCTAATGAAAAACGCATAGCGTTAGTTATTGGAAATTCTGCATATGCAGGTGGACAATTCCTTAAAAATCCAGAGAATGATGCAAATCTAATGATTAAGGCATTACAAAATCTAGGTTTCGAAGTAATTAGCCGAACAAACGCCGATAAAAAAAATATGGAAAGGGCTATACGGGAGTTTAGTGAGAAATTACCCAACTACAACGTTGCATTATTCTATTATGCAGGGCATGGTGTTCAGGTAGATGGTATGAACTACCTTATACCAACCGATGCAGAATTGAATAAAAAGGAGGATTGTAAATGGGAAGCGGTTTCTGTTAACTTTATTGTTGAAGAATTTGAGAAGTACCCAAATAATACAAACATTGTAATACTCGATGCATGCCGTAACGACCCATTTAAATCGTGGTCGCGTGGCGGAGAAAGAGGCTTTAAAGCCATTGTACCAACTAGCGGAACTATTATTGCCTTTGCAACATCAGAAGGAGCAACAGCCTCAGATGGAACAGGTCAAAATGGGCTTTTTACTCAAGAGTTAGTAAAACAAATGCAGGTTCAACAACCTATTGAGAGTGTTTTCAAAAAAACAAGAGTTGAAGTTGAAAAGCATAGCAATGGCTCACAAAGTCCTCAAGAATGGTCGAAACTTAAAGGCGATTTTTGGTTTAAAAAATAAAAGCCGTATAAACTACGGCTTTTTTTCTTGAGTATATTCTGACTACCAAGAAACTATAAATGTGGTTGAATCTCCTCCCTTAGTTCTTACTGGCTGCGATTCATCAATGTTTACTTTAACACCTATTGATGTTGAAGGTTTAAACCTACGAGCCATTGCTGTTATAATCCCTTTATCAAACTCATCGGGGTAAGGATTATTGCAAATAATCTTTGCGTTTTTTTCGTCAATTTTTTGGAATTTATAATTGCCAATATCACCGTTACGGTGATTCATATGGTAGGCTATATCTATTGCTGATAAAGCCTTAAATATATCATCAATCTCCGGAGGAAACTTTGCATTCTCTGGAATCTTCTGCCCAATTGCGTTCAAGGTAGAACTTCCCACCTGTTCCGAAATTTTTTTAAAAGAATTTAGCCATGCCTGCTGTTTGTACCACATACCTGGCTGAGGATTATCAATACCATTCTCGGCAAGAATTTTCACCGCAGTAGATTTAAATGCCCCCATACCATCAATAACTGAATGAACAGTTTCACCATTAACCTCGACATTTGGCGAAGAAGCTTGGAATAGTTTCATAGTATTATAACTTTAATTAAACGTGTGTTTTATTTAACATTAAAGGCAATAAAATGTTTCATGTAATTTTGCATTATTAACTAAGTTTGATAATAAAATTGAAAATCATCACTAATAACCTGTATATTTTTCGAGCGAATCAATTAGGTTTGCAGTATTAAGATTTGATAAAATGAAAAACAATTTTGAAGTACTTGAAAAAGCTTTAAGTGGCGAACTAAAATACGACACCTCTACCCTGTTGCAGTACGCAACCGATGCATCAGCATACCGTGAAGTACCTTTGGCTGTTGCCCTTCCAAAAACAAAAACTGACATAGTTACTTTAATAAATTTTGCAAAGGAGAACAAACTATCGCTTATTCCTCGTGCAGCAGGCACATCGCTTGCAGGACAAGTTGTTGGAAATGGAATAGTTGTAGATATATCGAAATACTGGGGAAAAATCATTGAGATAAACACAGAAAATCATTGGGTTAAAGTTGAACCTGGCGTTATTCTGGATGAACTAAATATGGCACTTAAGCCCTACGGGCTTTTCTTTGGACCCGAAACATCAACATCGAACCGATGCATGATGGCTGGAATGGTTGGCAACAACAGCTGTGGCTCCCACTCCTTGATATACGGGAGCACTCGCGACCACCTTATATCGCTAAAAATGATTCTTGACGATGGAATTGAGTATGAATTTGGCGATTTGACAAGAGCAGAATTCGAGGCTAAATGTGAACTCAATTCCAAAGAGGGCAAAATTTATAGATTTTTCATGGATGTTCTTAGTAAAGGAAACAATAGAACTGAAATTATTGAAAACTCGCCTGACCCAACTATTAAAAGACGAAACACTGGATATGCATTGGATTTATTGGTAACAGATACATTTTTTGGAAGCGATAGTCAAACATTCAACCTAAGTAAGTTAATTGCAGGCAGCGAAGGAACTTTAGGAATTATTACCGAAATAAAATTGAACTGTGTTAAACTTCCACCAAAGGAAAAGGCTGTAGTTGCAGTTCACCTTAAAGAGCGAAACCAAGCATTTAAAGCAAACCTTATTGCGTTAAAATATAATCCATCCGCTGTAGAGATGATGGACAATGTTATTCTCGATTGTACAAAAGGAAACATTGAACAGCAAAAGAATAGGTTCTTTGTGCAGGGCGACCCCGGTGCAATTTTAATTGTGGAGTTCTACAGAGAAACAAAAGAAGAGATTGAAATTGCTGCAAAAGCAATGGAGACTGAGCTTATGGCAACCGATATGGGCTACCATTTTCCAATTATTTGGGGTTTAGAAACAGGCAAGGTATGGGCTTTGCGTAAAGCTGGACTTGGTGTACTCTCCAATGTTGAGGGCGATGCTAAACCAGTTTCGCTAGTTGAAGATACGGCTGTTGCTGTTGATAAACTGCCTGAATACATGGAGGAATTTGCCCAAATAATGGCAAAGTACCACCTCGATTGCGTTTACCATGCCCATATTGGAACTGGGGAACTGCATTTAAGACCAGTTTTAAATTTAAAGGATCCTAAGGATGTTGAACTATTCCGCACAATTGGCCTTGAAGTAGCACATCTTGTAAAAAAGTACAGGGGCTCCTTGAGCGGTGAGCATGGCGATGGCCGTTTACGTGGAGAGTTTATTCCTGTTATGGTTGGCGAAAAGGTTTACATTCTGATGAAACAGGTTAAGCAAACCTTCGACCCACATAATATTTTCAATCCAGGAAAGATTGTTGACACTCCTCCAATGAATACCAACTTAAGATATACACCTGGTCAACAACCCCGTGAAATTGATACTATTTTCGATTTTAGTTCCGTAATGGGTATTCTGCGAGCTGCAGAAAAATGCAATGGCTCTGGCGATTGCCGCAAAACGCACCTTTCTGGCGGAACTCTTTGCCCCAGCTATATGGCAACGCTCAACGAAAATAACACAACTCGTGCTAGAGCAAACTTATTGAGAGAATTCTTAACAAATAGTAAAAAGAAAAATCCATTCAACCATAAGGAACTCTACGAAATACTCGACCTCTGCCTATCGTGTAAGGGCTGTAAGAATGAATGTCCATCGAGTGTTGATATGGCTAAGTTGAAAGCAGAATTTTTACAGCATTGGTACGATTCCAATGGGATTCCGCTACGTAGTAGAATGATAGCATACATCACACATATTAACCGATTGGGAAGTGTTACTCCACAAGTAACCAACTTTGTACTATCAAATAAAATCACCTCGAAAATTCTAATGAAAAGTTTGGGTTTTGAGCCCAAGCGCACATTGCCACTACTAAGCAAAACAACGCTTAAAACATGGCATAAAAGAAATAAAACTAGCCAGCAATTCCCCAACGGATTAGTGTATCTCCTCCCCGATGAGTTCACCAACTATAACGATTCTCACATTGGTATAAAAGCAATTGAATTACTGAACTCTTTGGGCTACGAGGTTATTCTGGCTGATGTTTTTGAGAGCGGAAGAACGTACATCTCAAAAGGCTTAATCAGAACCGCAAAAAGAATTGCTAACAGGAATATTGAGAAGCTAAAAGGTTTTATAAGCGATGAAACTCCACTAATTGGAATTGAGCCATCGGCAATACTTAGCTTTAGGGATGAATACCCCGATTTGGTTTTGTCACAGAATAAACAAACAGCCATTAAGTTAGCAAAAAACGCATTGCTATTCGAGGAATTCTTTATGCGTGAGGTTGAAAAGGGTAAAATCAAAAAAGAACAATTCAAGGAGCAAAACATCAGTATAAAACTACACGGGCACTGCCAGCAAAAAGCAGTTGCATCCACTACATCAACAAAATCAATGCTTTCATTCCCTAATGGCCATACAGTAACCGAAATCCCAAGCGGGTGCTGTGGAATGGCAGGTGCTTTTGGCTATGAGAAGGAACACTACGAGATCTCCCTGAAGGTTGGAGAACTAGTTCTATTCCCCGAAGTAAGAAAAACGCCCGAAGAAGTTGTTATTGTTGCCCCAGGAACAAGTTGTCGCCATCAAATAGCCGATGGAACAGGGAGAAAAGCATATCACCCAATAGAAATTATTATAAAAGCATACAAATCTTAAGAACTAATTTTTTTGTTAATCTTTTAGCAATATTGACAAAAAAATGTAAATTGCTTTAATTTTCTACTAACCATTTGTTAAACTTAAACTCTAACCAAATGAAATTAAAAATTAAACATCAGGAAGAATACTCTCGCCTAGAGTTAATCCTTAGAACCTTATTTGGTGACCTATATATTATGTTACCACATGGCTTTCTTCTTATTTTTGTAAGTATTTGGGGGCTAATTTTACAAATTGTTGCCTTCTGGGCAATTCTGTTTACTGGAAAATACCCAAAAAGTCTTTTTGATTTCCAAGTTGGTTTATTACGTTGGGGTATAAGAATTAATGCTAGATATTTTAACCTTTCCGATGGTTACCCTGCATTTGGAATAAACGGTACAGATGAGTTTACTTCACTTGAAGTTGAATATCCTGAAAATGTTAGTCGAGGCTTAATGCTTGTTCGTTTCTTATTTGGTTGGATATTTGTTGGTATTCCTCATTACTTTATCCTTTTCTTCAGAGCCATTTTTATCCTTATACTTAAATTTCTCTCTTGGTGGATTGTTTTATTTACAGGCAATTATCCAGAATCCTTCCATGCATGGATTGTTGGACAATTGCGTTGGGGCACAAGAGTTACCTTATACTTAAACTACATGACTGACACATATCCAGCATTTACTGGCGACGAACTTCCTGAAGAAGTATAAGAATATTATAAATACTGATAAAGAGAAGTATACAATACTTCTCTTTTCTTATGTCAAATAACTAAAAATTTAATTATGGAATTTCATCCTATACCACAGCCCGAAGAGGTTAGTGAAAGAGAGAAACAAGATGCAATGGGTGCATACCTTATGATGTTTGCAACAACCGCTCTGGGTTTACCATTGCCAATTGTCAATATGATTGCATCGGTGGTGTATTTTTTCGTAAACAAATCGAAAGGTCGCTTTGTACAATTCCATTCATTACAATCGATGTATTCACAAATTCCAGTATCGTTGCTTAATAGTTACCTTATTGTTTGGGCTGTTTACATATTTGCTAACGATGCTGCCTTTACTAATGTATTCTGGGGTTTATTGATTACCGCGGGTATCTTCAACCTTTTTTACTTTATATTTAGTATTATTGGCGCAGTTAAAGCTTACCATGGTCGTTTCTACTATTTCTTGTTTTTTGGTAAAATAGCATATATCCAAGCATACAAAATAAAAAATGAAACAGAAATTAAGCAACAGCAAATGAATATGCCCCCTAAAATGTAATTGCAATGAAAAAAGTACTTATTGAATTGCTTGTTCTGCTTGGTATTGGAGGTGTTTTATGGGCTATATTCGCAATATTTATTAAAATGCCTGAACGTCCTACATTAATTTCTATTGAGAATGAGCAATCTATTGGCGAACGTTACGCTAACAGTATTCTACAACTTAATGGATTCGCTGAGAAGAACGATTTGTATATTGATTCTGTTCTCGCCGTAACCGCTGATACCTTAAGAAATATTCAGGATGATGCAAAGTACGACTATAAGTTTATTTTGGTTGATAACGAAATGGTTAATGCCTTTGCACTACCAGGAGGTTACATAATTATCACCACCGGATTAATCAAATTCTGCGAGACACCAGAGGAATTACTATCGGTTATCTGTCATGAAATTGGACATATCGAAAAGCGTCACGTAGTTAGTAGATTGGTTAAGGACATTGGACTAACTCTTTTAACATCTAACGACCCTTATGTTTCGGGAGAGATTGCCAAGGAATTACTTTCGCAAGGCTATAACAGAGAACAAGAGGAAGAGTCCGACCTATTCGCCTGCGAGTTACTATTAAAATGCGACCTTGAACCCCGTGCAATGGCATCGTTTTTTAGACGATTAAAGGAAAAGAACGAGAATGGTATTTACGACAATTTCGAGATTCTATCATCGCATCCCAATATGAATAAACGGGTTAAAAACGTATTAGCATTCAAAGTTCCTGAGGGTTTTACAGCAAAGGAATCGTGGATAAATATTGACGAAATGAAAAAAAGGGTGGAACAATAATCCACCCTTTACCTTTTCGACAAAATCTCCTTAAATATTTCGTATAGTTCTACTGATTTTATTGGCTTTGTGATATAGTAATCGCAACCTGCTTCAATTGCCAACTGACGTTCCTCCGTCATAGCATAAGCTGTTTGAGCTACAATTGGTATTCTGGAGTTATTTTCCCGAATTGCTCTAACTGCATCGTAGCCGTTCATTACTGGCATTTTAATATCCATCAAAACAACGTCAACGATATTTTGAGAGAAGATTTCAATTGCCTCCTGACCATTGTTTGCCCTTAGCAAATTAGCATTTGTGCCTTCAAGCAATTTTTGCAAGAGTAAATAGTTATAGTAATCGTCCTCGGCAATAAGAATTGTTTTATCCTTTAAATCAATATGGTTCGATTCCACAATTTCATTTTCATCAGTAGCATGCATTTTTTCGTAAGGTAAAGTAAAGAAGAAGGTTGAACCTTTATTTGGTTCCGACTCAATCCAAATTTCCCCACCCATCATCTCAATAATCGACTTACAAATTGAAAGTCCCAAACCAGTTCCACCATAACCTCGAGATAACTTATCATCAACCTGCCTGAACCTTTCAAAAATTAAATCGTGAAATTCTTTAGGTATTCCAATACCAGAATCTTTAACGTAAAACTCAAGATGAGCATCCTTAAGCTTATATCCAAACTCAACAAACCCTTCGTTGGTAAACTTAACTGCGTTGCTTATAAGATTGTTGATTATTTGAGTTAACCTATGCTCGTCGGTATTAATAGAATCAACTGTGGTAGGTAGTCCATAGCTTACATTAAACCTTAAACCTTTCGATTTTGCATTGTTGCTATGCAAGGAATAAATATTCTCAAGCAGATTATTAAGTTTAACTGTTTCGTAAATAATTTTCAGTTGACCTGCCTCAATCATTGAAATATCTATAATATCGTTAATTACATTCAATAATTGCTTAGAACTGTTATTGATGATCTCTATAAAATCGAAAGTTGATTTCTCGCTCAAATTTCCTTTTAGAATAACCTCGGAAAAACCCTGAATGGCATTCATTGGAGTTCTTATTTCGTGGCTCATATTAGCAAGAAAGGCTGTTTTAACCCTATTGGCCTCCTCTGCAGCTTCCTTTGATTTTTTTAGTTCAATTTCTATTTTCTTTCGTTCCTGTATTTCGAGAGCCAATAAGGAGTTGTTCTGCCTAATGTTATGGTTTTTATATATTAATGTTGATAGAAAAAGAACAATTAGCACAGTAATAATAATTGACAACAAAAAGTACTGCGAATGAAAAGCCGACTCGTTAACCCAACCAGTACTAGGTGTTGCAATTAACCGCCATTTTCCGCTTGGAATAATCACTTCTACAATAACTGGATTCATACTTAGCAATGTAGAGTCGCCATAAAACACCTTCCCTAGTTCTCCTTTTCCATCGTCACCCTGAATTGCTATTCTTAAATCATGGTTTTGAGCAATACCTGCTTCTTCGAGAATTTTATCGTAATGGGCTACAATGGATGCAATACCCCAATATTTCTCAGTTCTATCTTTGCACATTGAATAAATTGGCGACCTATTAATAAGTCCAACACCACCCTGAACAAGGTTAACCGGACCTGCTAACAATGGTCTCTTTTCCTGCATTGCTCTCAGTACAGACTCTCGCTGCTGGTCATTTTTCATATAATCGAGACCTACAGCTTTTTCATTCCCGGTTAAAGGATAAACTAATTTAACAACATTACTGGGTGCTATAGCAACATTTCTAATATTAGGATTCTCATTCATTGCAAGAGCACACAAGGCCTCAAATTGTTCCTTCGAAATATCTCCCTGATAACGGATTAAATGCACGATTCCTTGAGTGAGGTTAAACGTTGAACGTATAACTCCCTCAAGCCTATTCCCAATGGTTGTCAACTCTTTCAAAACGGTCAGCCTCTTTACCCCGTTTTGTTTTTCAATATCGAGCCTACCTATTAAATAACTTACCGATAATAGCACTAATGTAATTAGCACTATTATAAATTGCGATAAATGAAAGCGGAACTTATTCATAAAGCACAGTAAGTTAAATAATTAAATAGATATTGAATCTTGATCTGGCAAATACAATTTAGTGAAACTAATATGATCTTCAATTTTTTTTGATAAAAAAAACAGCCTGATAAAATAAATCAGACTGCTTTGCAAAGTATTAATCGGAATTTACTTTAAAGCATCTAGCATAGTTTTTCCTATATCAGCTGGCGACTCGACCACGTGAATACCACATTCACTCATAATCTTCATTTTAGCAGAGGCGGTATCGTCGGCACCGCCAATAATTGCTCCAGCATGTCCCATTCTGCGACCTTTAGGAGCAGTTTGTCCTGCAATAAAGCCTACAACTGGTTTAGTACCATTCTCCTTGATCCAACGGGCAGCATCGGTTTCCATACTTCCACCAATCTCACCAATCATTACTATACCTTTTGTTTCAGGGTCAGCCATAAGTAACTTAACTGCTTCAAGAGTGGTTGTTCCAATAATAGGGTCGCCACCAATACCAATACAGGTACTTTGTCCAAGACCCAACTTGGTTAACTGATCAACAGCCTCGTATGTTAACGTGCCAGAGCGCGAAACGACTCCAACATTCCCTTTTTTATGAATAAAACCGGGCATAATACCAACCTTTGCCTCCTCTGGAGTAATAACCCCAGGACAATTTGGACCAACCAATCGAGTATTGGGGTAATCGTCAAGAAAATGCTTTACTTTAACCATATCGGAAGTTGGAATACCCTCGCTAATGCAAACAATAACCTTAATTCCAGCAGCAGCAGCTTCCATTATTCCATCGGCGGCATAGGCCGGAGGAACAAAAATTACTGAAACATCGGCCTTTGTTGCTTTAACAGCCTCATCAACAGTATTAAAAACTGGAAGATTTAGATGCGTTTGTCCTCCTTTTCCTGGGGTTACGCCTCCAACCACACTGGTACCATACTCTATCATTTGGGTTGCATGGAAAGTTCCTTCGCTACCTGTAAAGCCCTGAACTAAAACACGCGAATTTTTATTTACGAGTACACTCATATATTTATGCTGATTATCTTTAGTCTAGCAATTTAGTTCATTTTTATAAATCATTCTTCAAACCTAATGGTTTTTATCAAAATAAACAACTTGCATTAGCTATAAAACATAACATTTAAGATGATTTAAACAATTACATTTAGTAACTTGTAACATGAAATAACAAACACTTATCGGTACACAAATCTCTTAAAATTAAACTAATATGAGCAAAGTGAACCTTAAACTTGAGAAACTTGGCGATATGTTTCCTGAAAAGTGGACTGAGGAACAGAAAGCCAAAGGTAAAACCCTATTCTTGAAATACCTGAGCGAAAAAGCTCATAAATTCTATGGGGGTAAAGTACAGATTGCCCCAAAAGCACCAGTTTTAGGATTTAACTGGTTCAATGTTTGGTACACTCCTGGTGTATCAAAGGTATCTACAACTATTCGCGATAATAATGACACATCGTTCGAACTAAGCAATCGAGGCAATCTGGTTGCTGTTGTCAGCGATTCAACTCGCGTATTGGGCGATGGAGACTGCACCCCCGCTGGTGGACTTGGTGTAATGGAAGGCAAAGCATTCCTTATGAAATACCTTGGCGGTGTTGATGCTGTTGCTCTTTGTATTGACAGTAAAGGTAAGGATGGCAAGAACGATCCTGAAAAAATTATAGATTTTGTGAAGATGTGCCAACACAGCTTTGGAGCTGTAAACCTTGAGGATATTTCTCAACCCAACTGCTATAGAGTGCTTGATGTTCTTCGTGAAGAGTGCAATATTCCTGTTTGGCACGATGATGCTCAAGGAACTGCTTGTGTTACATTGGCTGGTATACTTAATGCGCTTAAATTAGTGAATAAGAAGTTGAGCGAAGTAAAAATTGTTTACTTTGGTGCAGGTGCATCAAATACCACCATTGCACGCTTGATAATTGCCGATGGAGGCGACCCAAAGAAAATGATTATGTTCGACTCGCACGGTGGATTACATAAAAACCGTGAGGATATTAAGGCGGATAAACGATTCTACCGTAAATGGGAGATTTGCGAGCAAACCAACCCCAACTGCATTGATACAATGGAAGAGGCTATGAAGGATGCGGATGTATTAATCTCATTATCTACTCCAGGTCCCGATACCATTAAGCAAGATTGGGTGCGGGTTATGGGTAATAAATCCATTGTTTTTGCCTGTGCAAATCCAGTTCCTGAGATTTACCCTTATGCAGCAAAAGAAGCAGGCGCATACATTGTAGCTACAGGCCGTGGCGATTTTCCAAATCAGGTAAACAACTCAATTGGATTCCCCGGAATCCTTAAAGGAGCTTTAATGGTTCGTGCATCGAAAATTACCGATTCAATGGCCATTGCGGCAGCACACTCGTTGGCAAATTACGCCGAAAAGCGTGGAATTAACATTGAAAATATTGTTCCAACAATGGACGAAGCCGATGTATTCCCCGTTGAAGCTGCCGATGTGGCAATGCAAGCCATTAAGGATGGCGTAGCCCGCACTAAAATGACCTGGGACGAGGCTTACCAAATGGCTAAAAAAGACATTGAGTACTCACGCTCAATGGCAAAATCGTTACACGACAACGGATTTATTTCCGATCCTCCTGTAGAAATGCTTGAGGATGCTCTAAACTGGACAGTAAAGCAAATTGAAGGTAAGTAATAGTTAACCTTAAAACAAAACCCCGTGAAAATCACGGGGTTTTGTTTTATATCCGAGGATTGTTAAAATTTCTCTGGGATTTTTACATCAGGATGCTCTTCCTTAAAATCAACCCAGTATTGCTTAATGGTCGACTTAACCTCTTTCCTAAGTAAAAGTATTCCAAAGAGGTTTGGAATGGCCATAAACACCACCGTTAGTAACGATAAATTCCAAATAATAGTTGTATCTGTGAACGATGCAAAGAAAAATGCAACCACAAATACAATTCTGTAGAATATCACATACTTTGCTCCAAAAAGAAAGGTAACTGACCTATCGCCATAGTATGACCACGATATTGCGGTAGAGAAGGCGAATAGCATAATACCAATGGAAACAATGTACTTACCCCAACCACCAAAGTAACTTTTTGTAAACGCTAATGTAGTTAACTGGGCACTATGAACAAGCGACATACCCTCAATTTTCATAGTCGAAGGCAATTCTACTATTTTTCCTGAACTTACTTTTATGGGGCCACTATAAGGTTCATTCTTATTAACAAATAAAACATCCTCGGCAATAGAACGTGCATGGATAATTGTAACGCTATCAGTCAACTTACCATTGCTGACAGTCAGGTTTCCGTTAAAAACAGCCAGTTTTTCATCCGTATTTAGATGATGCCTTATTTGGTCGATATGAATTGCATTGTTTTGGTGGTAGGAATTTGCCAAAACCTGAATATCGGTAATTTGGAATTTATTCTGAACCTTCTCATTCCAAATTCCTGACGATAAAAGCACTAAACCAGTTAGAGTACATATTATTATAGTATCGATAAAAGGCTCTAGAATCGATACCATTCCTTCGGAAACAGGCTCGTGTGCTCTGGCTGCAGAGTGAGCGATTGGTGCAGACCCCTGCCCTGCTTCGTTTGAGAAAAGACCACGGTTAACACCTTGATTCAATGCAAAAGCTACACTTGCGCCAATAAAACCGCCAGTTGCTGCAGTCCCTGTGAAAACGTATTGAAAAATTGAAATAAATGAAGGTATAATATTTTCATAATTAAATAGAATTACTGATAATGCTCCAATAAAATAGATGATTGCCATAGCTGGAACAAGTTTTTCAGTAACTTTTGCAATACGCCGAATACCGCCAATAATAATGAGAGCTAGTAAAACGGACAGAATCGCTCCTGTAATAATGTGCTTTACTCCAAAAGTTGCAAAAATTGAATCGGATATACTTACAATTTGAGGTAAACTCCCTGAACCAAATGATGAAAGAATTGTTGCAGCAGCAAAGAATATCCCTAACCATTTACCAGTTTGCAAAACCTTTTTATTTTTTAGGGTGATGTTTAACCTTTTCTTCATGTAGTACATCGGACCACCGGCAACCATTCCTTGCTCATCAAAATCTCTATACTTATGGGATAGAGTAACCTCTACAAACTTGGTGCACATACCAAGAAAAGCGGTTAGAAGCATCCAGAACATTGCAGCAGGTCCTCCAAGATGGATTGCAAGAGCTACTCCAGCAATATTTCCTGTTCCTACTGTTCCTGATAATGCGGTTGCCAGTGCTTGAAAGTGTGATGTATCGCCCTTATCGGTCTTTTTATCGAACTTACCCTTTACTATTTTAATGGCATGATTGAAGTAGCGAATTTGAGGAAATCCTAGGTAAAACGTAAAGAATATTCCTGTACCCACTAGAAAAAACACGAACCACGGGTGTCCTCCTAAAATACTGTGCAGGTTAATAAAAAAATCGTTTACTTGTTGCATTCTGGTTTGGTTTTAGGTTAAAATTCATTCGGTTGATGACAAAAGTAACAATTCCAACCAAAGAACAAAATTTTTTAACACTAGGGGAAGAATTTGATAATTTGATAATTTGATAATGAGAGAATAGGTTAATGAGTTAATTTTAAAAATTCGGAAAATTTGAGAGCATTAAAACGGGTGTAAAATGCAGAATGATGAAACGGAGTAAACCCCAACGAGGCAATAGCAATAGCCCTGGGTTTCAACCCAGGGCTTAATTTTGATTGGTTGCATCGCAAAGGATAGGTTTTGGTATAAAACGAAAATGTAAAACGTATAACACTATTACCGTATTTACCTAATAACCTAATAACCAAATAACTTAATAACTTAATGACCCAATATCTTAACTACTAAGATTTCCGCTCAATCTCCTTAAGATTATCCAACTTCTTAGTTTCGAGGAAGTACTGAATATCACCCAAATACTCCTTCACACGTTTATTACCAAACTCGTAAACCTTATTGGCTAGGCCATTTAGGAAATCGCGGTCGTGCGATACCACTATTAATGTTCCATCGTAGTTCTGTAGTGCCTCTTTCAGAATATCCTTAGTGCGTAAGTCTAAGTGATTAGTTGGCTCATCCAGAATAAGCAGGTTAACTGGTGCAAGCAAAAGCTTTATCATTGCTAGGCGAGTACGCTCTCCACCAGAAAGAACTTTCACCTTTTTAGTCCAGCTATCGCCACCAAACATAAATGCACCCAGCAAATCCTTTATTTTAGTACGAATATCGCCTACAGCAACATCATCAATGGTTTGGTATACAGTTACCTCCTCGTCGAGTAGCGAAGCCTCGTTCTGTGCAAAATAGCCAATCATTACGTTATGCCCAAGTGCCAAATGACCATCATGGTCAATCTGCTTCATTATCGCCTTAACAAGGGTCGATTTACCCTCGCCATTCTTACCCACAAAGGCAATCTTATCGCCACGTTCAAGGGTGAAAGTGGCATTCTGGAATACCAAATGGTCGCCGTACGATTTTCCAACCCTGTCAACAATTACAGGGTGATTTCCTGAGCGTGGCGATGGCGGGAAACGCAACTTTAGTGCAGATGTATCCTCCTCGTCAATCTCTACCATATCAAGTTTATCCAGCATCTTAACCCTACTCTTAACCTGATTGGTTTTGGAGTAAGTTCCCTTAAAGCGCTCAATGAATTCCTCGGTTTCGGCAATCATCTTTTGTTGCTCCTCCCAAGCCTTCTGCTGCTGAATGCGACGCTCCTTGCGTAGTTCAAGGTATTTTGAGTAATTTACCTTGTAATCGTATATCCGCCCAAGCGTAACCTCAATGGTACGATTGGTAATATTATCAACAAAAGCACGGTCGTGCGATATCACAATTACCGCCTTAGCACTATTAATCAGAAAATCCTCCAACCACTGAATCGACTCAATATCCAAATGGTTTGTGGGCTCATCGAGCAGGATTAAATCGGGTTTCTTGAGCAGAATCTTGGCCAACTCAATACGCATACGCCAACCTCCACTGAAATCGCTCGTGGGGCGATTAAAATCCTCGCGTACAAAGCCTAAACCTATCAGAATCTTCTCAACCTCGGCCTGATAGTTCACCTCCTCGATGGAGTAGAACTTTTCGCTCAATGTTGTAACATCCTCAATCAGCTTGTAGTACTCTGGCGACTCGTAATCGGTTCTGCTGGCCAATTCGGCATTCATAGCCTCAATTTTGGCCTCCATCTCAAAGATATGGGCAAACGCCTGCGATGTCTCCTCAAAAACCGACATCTTATTATCGGTCATCAAGTGCTGAGGCAGATAGGCAATAACAGCATCGTTGGGGGCTGAAACCACTCCACGGGTGGGTGTCCTCTCCCCTGCCAAAATCTTAAGCAGGGTCGATTTTCCTGCACCGTTCTTACCCATCAGCGCAATTCTATCCTTCTCGTTAATTGCAAACGATATATCCTTAAAAAGCGTAGTACCGCCAAACTCTACTGCTAATCCGTCAACTGAAATCATCTACCTCTAAAAATTTAAGCCGCAAAGATAGACAATTAGTTAGAAGTAAAAGAGTGAAATATTGAAATGAAAAGTTAAAGTTCGTTGTTTACTTAAGATAAATTCAAAATAGCAAGAGCGACAGCAATTGCATAATCATACCAAGAAGTTATAAACTATATTTTAACTTGATTAAACTCTTTTCAATTTGTTTAGTTTAAGTACAATATATTTGTAAAATTCAAAACCAATAAAATGAAAAATTTAATCACAATCTGTATTTTGTGCGCAATTAACCTTTTGGCACCTGCACAAAATAATCCAAAATGGTTACGCTACCCAGCAATATCGCCAGATGGTAAGCAAATTGCGTTTACCTATAAGGGCGATATTTACCTTGTGGCAAGTGATGGTGGCGTTGCCACGCCTTTAACGTTCCACTCTGCTTACGACTATATGCCTGTTTGGAGCAACGATGGCAAGCAAATTGCATTTGCATCGAACCGATTTGGCAATTTCGATATTTTCGTAGTTGATGCTCTTGGAGGTGAACCCAAACGTTTAACATACCATTCGGCCGACGAATTGCCATTCACTTTTAGCGTTGATGGTAAGAACGTACTTTTTGGCGCTAGTCGACAAGATTTAGTAACACATAGGCAGTACCCAACTGGTTCACAGCCGGAACTTTACTCGGTTCCATCTAACTGTGGCAAAGTTGAACTTGTATTGACCACTCCTGCTGAGGCTGTTAAATTCTCCACAAATGGCCAGTATTTAATATATCACGATAAGAAGGGTGGCGAAAACGAGTGGCGCAAGCACCATCAATCATCAATTGCCCGCGATGTTTGGACTTACGATTTTCAATCAGGTAAACACACTCAAATAACCTCTTTCAAAGGTGAGGACAGGAATCCAATTCTTGCCGATAATAATTCGAGCGTTTACTATTTAAGCGAGGAGAGCGGAAGTTTTAATGTTTATAAGCTATCGCTAAACAATCCAACTCAAAAACAGCAAATCACAAAATACGAGAAGCATCCCGTTCGTTTTCTTAGCATGAGCCAAAATCAAACGCTTTGCTATGGTTTTGATGGCGAAGTTTATACTCTTGTCGAAGGCTCTACCCCTAAAAAGGTTGAAATCACTATAAAAGGCGAAAGTAAGCAGAACCCAGAGCAGCTAATTTCTATTAACGGAAATGTTCGCGAAATGGCCGTTTCGCCCGACGGTAAGGAGGTTGCCTTTATAGCGCGAGGTGAAGTTTTTGTATCGTCGGTTGAGGGAAGTTTTACAAAGCGAATTACAAACACTCCAGAACAGGAAAAATTTGTGACCTTCTCGCCCGATGGCAAATCTGTTGTTTATGCTAGTGAACGCAATGGTCGTTGGCAAATATACAAATCTACAAAAGTGCGCTCGGAGGAGCCATATTTCTTTGCATCAACTTTAATTAAAGAGGAACTTTTAATTGATAACGACAACGAGAACACTCAACCTGAGTTCTCGCCCGATGGTAAGGACCTTGCATTTATAGAGAATAGAACCAATCTCAAGATTTACAATCTGGAATCAAAACAAATCAGAACGATCCTAACCTCCAATGAGCTTTACTATATGAGCGATGGCGGTCAGTATTT
>Ga0075012_10002456_pt1 | contig 18249 bp, 19 predicted proteins | sample All_14_2_FD_71474 | JGI IMG/M metagenome (GOLD analysis project Ga0075012, IMG submission 71474) | Freshwater microbial communities in response to fracking from Pennsylvania, USA - Allegheny Zone_MetaG_DW_15 | ecosystem: Environmental > Aquatic > Deep subsurface > Groundwater > Drilled... | reverse complement strand
CACCACCGTGACATTGGCAAGCCCGAGGGCGGCAACCGCCTCCTTCGCCTTCGCCGCCAGATCGGCAGCGGATTCGAGGGCGACGACGCTGCCGGCCAGATGGCCGAGCACGGCGGCGGTGTAACCGCTGCCGGCCGCAATATCGAGCACCTTGTCGCCGGCGGCGATTCCCGCCTCCTGCAACATGCGGGCAAAGACCCGCGGCTCGATCAGATAGCGCCCGGCGCCAAGGTTCAGGTCTTCATCGACATAGGCGACAGGCTTCAGCGATTCCGGCACGAAAATTTCGCGCGGGACCGCCAGCAGGGCGTCCTGCACGCGCAGGTCCGTAACCTTGTTCGGCTTGATCTGGCTATCCAGCATAAGACGCCGGAGGGCGGCGAAATCGGCCATTCTCGTGATCCGCTTCAATGATGGTTCCCGACTTATACGAGGTCGGCCCGCCCGATACAACGGCGGCCAAAGGCGAATTGCTGCGGCGCGGGCGCCGTGGTCGTTGCGTTGGCCATAAGGCTCTGCTATATCCCGCCTCCTCTTGGATGGCGACGTGGCGGAATGGTTACGCAGCGGACTGCAAATCCGTGTATACCGGTTCGATTCCGGTCGTCGCCTCCAAGGGAAAATAAAGGCCTTTGCATTCGAGCCGAATCGCATGTATAAGGCCGGCCTCCGCAACAAGCGGGAACGAGTTTTGCCGGTTCGCCCGGCTGTTCCCCGGTAGCTCAGCGGTAGAGCAACCGGCTGTTAACCGGTTGGTCGCTGGTTCGAATCCGGCCCGGGGAGCCAAATCAGACCTGAAAGGGTCCTTACAGCCCGCCTCCACCAGAGGCGGGCTGTTTTGTTTTCAGAACACCGCCAGGGCAATCGACCAGACCGAGGCGACCAGGAGCACGCCCCAGGTCAGCAGGATGCCGTAGAAGCGGCCGGGGGAGCTTTCCTCGGTCAGGCTGAGGCCGTAGGCGTGGAGCGCGCGGCCGAGGAACAGGGCGGAGCCCAGGGCATGGATCAGCCAGGGGGCCTCGCCCGCCACCTCGAGAAAGCCGATCAACACCAGCGCCAGCGGTACATATTCGACATTATTGCCATGGGCCCGGATCGCCCGCTGGAGGGCTGCATCGTCGCCCGCGCCGAAGATCACATTGGCCTTCATCCGCCGCACCCCGACCCGAAAAGCCAGACCAAAGCTCAATAGCCCGTTGAGGCCGGCATAAAGCAGGGTCCAATGCGGCGCATGGGCCATGAGCTGGGTAACGGGATCGGTCATTCTGTCCTCCGCAGGGTCTTTTCACGAGGGTTGGTCCGGGCTGGTCGTTCTGGCAAGCCCATTTCCTTCATGGGCGACAAATCCGCCAGCGCGCCCCCCGCGTATAGATCCCCGAATGATGTGACGTGAAGATGATCTCAGAGACCGCCCCCCTCATCCTCTGGTTCCGCCGCGACCTCCGGCTGGCGGATAATCCTGCCCTGGCGGCTGCGGTCGCCGCTGGTCGCCGGGTGGTCCCGCTTTACATTCTGGACGAAGCTGCGGGCGGCCCTCTGGGCGGGGCCCAGCGTTGGTGGCTGCACCACAGCCTGGCCGCGCTCGATGCCGCTCTCCGCGCTCTCGGCAGCGGGCTGGTGCTGCGGCGGGGGCCGGCAGCCACCGTGCTCGAAGATATCATCGCCGCGACCGGTGCCGACACGATCCATTGGAACCGGCTCTACGACCCGGCGGCGATTGCCCGTGACACGGCGTTGAAGGCCGATCTCCAGGGCCGGGGCCTCAAGGTGGCCAGTTTCAATGCCGCCCTTCTGTTCGAACCCTGGGCGATCCGCAACAAGGCGGGCCAGCCCTTCAAGGTCTTCACGCCGTTCTGGAAAGCCTGCCTGGCGGCCCCGGCACCGGATGCCCCCCTGCCGGGTCCGGCGCGCCTGCCCGCCTCGACGCTGCCGCCCGGCGACCGGCTGGCCGATTGGGCCCTGCTGCCGAAAAAGCCCGATTGGGCGGCCGGCTTCGGGCCCTGCTGGCAACCGGGGGAAGCGGGGGCGCGGGCCCTGCTCGCGGATTTCCTCGACCGGGCCCTTGTCCGCTACAAGGGTGACCGGAACCGGCCGGACCTGCCGGCCACCTCCCGCCTCTCTCCCCATCTGGCCTTCGGCGAGATCGGCCCGCGGCAGATCTGGCAGGCCACCCATCATGCGATGGACAGCGCCCCGGCCGGCGCCGGGGGCGGAGCGCATTTCCTGTCCGAAGTCGGCTGGCGCGAATTCTCCTACCACCTGCTCTATCACGAGCCGCAGATGGTGAGCCGGCCCCTGCGTAGCGAATTCGCCGCCTTCCCCTGGGCGGAAGATGCGGCCGGGCTTGCGGCCTGGCAGCGCGGCCTGACCGGCTATCCGATCGTCGATGCCGGGATGCGCGAATTATGGCAGACCGGCTGGATGCACAATCGGGTGCGCATGATCGCCGCCTCCTTCCTGGTGAAGGATCTTCTGATTCCCTGGCAGCAGGGCGAGGCCTGGTTCCGCGACACGTTGGTCGATGCGGATGTCGCCAATAATGCCGCCTCCTGGCAATGGGTGGCGGGCTGCGGTGCCGATGCCGCGCCCTATTTCCGCATCTTCAACCCGGTGCTCCAGGGCGAGAAATTCGATCCCGAGGGCGACTATATTCGTCGCTTCGTGCCCGAACTCGCCCGGCTGCCCGCCGCCATCATCCATCAGCCCTGGAATCACCGGGACCTGGCGCGGCAATGCGGCGTCGTCATCGGCCGGGATTACCCTGCCCCCATCATCGACCACGGCCTTGCCCGCGACCGGGCCCTGGCCGCCCTTGCCACCCTGAAGCAGGACCACGCAGCATGACGGACCGGAAGCGCATTGCGATCATCGGCACAGGGATCACCGGGCTGGCTGCCGCCTGGCTGCTGCGCGACCGCCACGATATCGCTGTCTACGAGAAGGACGACCGGCCGGGCGGCCATTCCCACACGGTCACCATCGATTACGACGGCACCATGATCCCGGTCGATACCGGCTTCATCGTCTATAATGAGGTGAATTACCCGAATCTGACCCGGCTCTTCGCCGCTCTCGGGGTGAAGACCCAGGACAGCAACATGAGTTTCGCTGTCTCCGCCCAGGATGGCCGGCTGGAATGGGCGGGCGACAATCTCGGCACCGTCTTCGCCCAGAAGATCAACCTGGCCCGGCCCCGCTTCCTGGGCATGCTGCGCGACATCATGCGCTTCAACCAGCGCGCCGTGCAGGACCTGAATGCCGGCCGGCTGGAGGGGCTGACCCTCGGCCAATATATTGCGGCCGGCGGCTATGGCGATGCCTTCCGGGAAGATTATCTCCTGCCCATGGGCGCCGCCATCTGGTCGACCCCGGTTGCCGACATGTCGGCCTTCCCGGCCGCCAGCTTCGTCCGTTTCTTCAACAATCACGCCCTTTTGCGCGGGCTCGAGGACCGGCACCAGTGGCGCACGGTCAGCGGCGGCTCGATCCAATATGTCCGGGCCATTGCGACCGCTCTCGGCGACCGGCTCCGCCTGTCCAGCCGGGTCTGGCGGATCGAACGCGATGCCTTCGGCGCCACGGTGATCGACGGCGCGGGCAACCGGTCCCGCTTCGATGCGGTGATCCTCGCCTGCCATGGCGATCAGGCCCTGTCCCTGATCGATGCCCCATCGGACCAGGAGGCCAATATCCTGGGGGCCTTCCGCTATACGCTAAACCATGCGGTACTGCACCGCGACCCCGGCCTGATGCCGAAGCGCCGGAAGGTCTGGTCGAGCTGGAATTACCTGACCGGCGAGCGCGGCGAAGGCAAGGTTGCCCTCAGCTACTGGATGAACCGGCTCCAGGGCATCGACCCGGCCAAGCCGGTCTTCGTTTCCCTGAATCCGCACAAGCCGGTGCGCGATGACCTGGTCTTCGGGCGCTATGATTACGAACATCCCATGTTCGACGCTGGCGCCATCGCCGCCCAGCGCGACATCGCCAGCCTGCAGGGCCAGAACCGCCTGTGGTTCGCCGGCAGCTATTGCGGCAATGGCTTCCATGAGGATGGCCTGAAGGCGGCCATCGAAGTCGCTGCCGATTTCGGCGTGGCCCCTGCCTGGCAGACCAGCCGCCGGATGGCCGCCGAATGAGCCGGCCCGCCGCCGCCCTCTACCTCGGCCGGGTGTTCCACGGCAGGCTTCGGCCGCGCCGTCACGCCTTCCGCTACCGGGTCTTTTCCCTCCTCCTTGATCTTGACCGGATCGACGAGGCGGCGGCGGCCTGCCGGCTGTTCTCGCGCAACCGCTTCAACCTTCTCTCCTTCCACGACCGCGACCATGGTCCGCGCGACGGCAGCCCGCTGCGCCCCTGGCTGGAAGGTCAATTGCGCGCCCACGGCCTGGCCGGTCTCGCCGGCGGCCGGGTGGAGATCCTGTGTTTCCCCCGGCTCTGGGGTTATGTCTTCAATCCGCTGACGATCTATTACGTCTATGCCGGCGAGGCGGTGGCGGCTGTCGTCTATGAGGTGAAGAATACTTTCGGCGAGCAGCATTGCTATGTGCTGCCGGTATCGTCGCCGGCCGAGGCGGCCATCCGCCATCAGGCGGACAAGCGCTTTCACGTCTCGCCCTTCATTGCCATGGCCATGACCTATCGCTTTCACCTGTCCCCCCCGGGCGAACGCCTCCAGGTGACGATCGACGAGCATGATGCCGAGGGCCGTCTCCTCCTGGCCAGCCTGTCGGGCGAGCGCCGGGCCTTTGGCGATGGCGCCGTGCTGGCTGCCGTCGCCCGCCACCCGCTGATGACCCTCAAGGTCTTTGCCGCCATTCATTTCGAAGCGCTGCGCCTCTGGCTGAAGCGCGTCCCCTTCATTCCCCATCCCGCGACCGGAGCCCGTTCATGAGCATGATCACGACCACCACGGCCACCGACCTGGACGACAGCCCGGCCCGTGGTGTGCTGGAGCGCGAACAGGCCCTGGCCCTGCCCGGGCTGAACCGCTGGATGCGTGTCCTGCTGCGCCTGGCTGCCCATCTCGATTATGGCACCTTGCTGGTCAGCCTGCCCCAGGGGCCGACCATCGCCCTGCGCGGCCGGCAGGGCGGGCCGAGTGCCGAAATCCACCTGCATGACCAGCGGATGGCGCGGCGCGTGCTGCTGAAGGGCGGGATCGGCTTTGCCGAAAGTTTCCTTGCCGGCGAATGGGACAGCCCGGACCTTGCCACCCTGCTTGCCATCGCCAATGTCAATGATGCGCTGATGGACCGGGTGCTGGACGGCTCGGTGGCGATGAAACTGCTCGCCCGCCTGGGCCATCTGCTGAACCGCAACAGCAAGAGCGGCAGCCGGCGCAACATCGCCCATCACTATGACCTCGGGAATGAATTCTACCGCGCCTGGCTCGATCCCAGCATGACCTATTCGGCCGCCGTCTTCGCGCCGGGGGTCGATGACCTGACCGAGGCGCAGCACGTGAAATATGACCTGCTGGCGGAAAAGCTCCGCCTCGGGCCCGATCAGCATGTGCTTGAAATCGGTTGCGGCTGGGGCGGTTTCGCCGAGCGGGCGGCCAAGCATTTCGGCGCCCGGGTCACCGCCGTGACCATTTCCAACGAACAATATGACTTTGCCCGGCGCCGCATCTTCGAGGCTGGCCTGGCCGAGAAGGTGGAGATCCGCCTGCAGGACTACCGGGACATTCCCGGCCGTTTCGACCAGATCGCCTCCATCGAAATGTTCGAGGCGGTGGGTGAGCAATATTGGCCGGTCTTCTTCGGCCGGGTCGGCGAACTGCTGAAACCGGGCGGCCGGGCGGCCCTGCAAGTCATCACCATCGCCGAACGCTATTTCGAGCGTTACCGCCGCAATGTCGATTTCATCCAGAAATACGTCTTCCCCGGCGGCATGCTGCCCTCGCCCACGGCCTTTGCCCGGGCGGCCGGGGCCGCCGGCCTTGCCCAGGGCGATCTCACCACCCATGGCCTCGACTATGCCCGCACCCTGCAGCTCTGGCGCGAGCGCTTCCTCGAGCGTTTCGAGGACTTGCGCCCGCTCGGCTTCGACGAGCGCTTCCGCCGGCTCTGGACCTACTACCTTGCATATTGCGAGGCAGGGTTTCGCACCCAGTCGATCGACGTCATGCAGGTTGCGCTGCATCGGGGGTGACCTTGCCCCCTGACCCGGGGGGCGAAGGTCGAAAGGCGGCGTTTAGGGCTTGCCATCCCATCGGGCAGGCGACAGAACGGTTGGATCGGTTTTTCAAACGACGGCAGCACCATCGCGTGGTTCATTCATCGAAGTCCCGGCTCCCCGCCGCGCAGGTCTGGCTTTACGGTCTGCCCGCCCTCGCCCTGACCGCAGTCGGCATTCCCCTGCTGCTCTACCTCGTTCCCTTCTATACGGAAGAAAAGGGCCTTCACCCGGAAGTGGTTGGCGGCATCCTCTTTGCCGTGCGTCTGGCGGACGCCATCTTCGATCCCACCTTCGGCGCGATTTCCGACCGGGTGCGCATGCGCTGGGGCCGGCGCCGGCCCTGGCTGCTGATCGGCACGGTCATGCTGACCGTCGCCATCTGGCACGCCTTCCTGCCGCCGGAGAATGTCACCTGGGTCTATTTCCTGACCTGGATGATCATCCTCTATGCCTCCTGGACCATGGTGATCGTGCCCTATGTCGCCTGGGGCGCGGAATTGACCGGCGATTTCGACGAGCGGACGCGCATCGCCGGCATCCGCGAATTATTCCTGCTGGTCGGCACCGTGCTGGCGGCCGGCGTGCCGACGATCCTGCAAACCTTCGGCGTGACCGGCAAGGAAGCGACGATGGAGACCATCGGTCTCTTCGTCATCGTCGTGCTGCCGCTGACCGTTGTGCTCGTCTTCTGGAAGGTGCCGGAGCCGACGCTGCTGGCCACCAGCCACCATCACGGCTGGCGCGCCAGCTTCGATGCCATCCGCAAGAACGGGCCTTTCCTGCGCCTGATCAGCGCCTTCCTGCTGAATGCGACGGCGCAGGCCATGGTGGCCACCCTGTTCTTCTTCTATGTGAAATTCGTGCTGAAGGCCCCCGAGATGGGGCCGGTGCTGCTGCTGATCTATTTCGTCTCGGGCATCGTGGCCGTGCCCTTGTGGATGTGGCTGGCGGAACGCTTCGGCAAGCATCGGACCTGGGCCTATTCCATGTTGTCCTCGGCGCTGATCTTCCTGGTCACGCCCTTCCTCGGGCCGGGGGATGTCTGGATCTTCTTCGTCGTTTCGATCCTGACCGGAATGAGCCTTGGCTGCGACCAGATCCTTGCCTCGTCGATGCAGGCGGATGTGGTCGATATCGACTCGATCCGCTCCGGCCAGCAGCGCGCCGGGCTTTACTTCGCGATCTGGAACATGGTGACCAAGATGGCGGGCGGGCTTGCCGCCGGCATCACCCTGCCCCTGCTTGGCTATTACGGTTTCAAGCCGGCGGAAGGCTATGACAATCCGTCTTCGGCCGTGGTCGCGCTGATCGTGCTCTTCGCCGTGCTGCCGCCGATCCTGCGGCTGCTCTCGGTCAAGATCATCTGGAACTACCCGATCACCCGCGAACGCCACGCCAAGCTCCGCGCGATGCTGGAGCGGAAATTAGCCCGCCAGGCCGCCCTGGCGGACCAGGAGTAAAGCCGGTCAGTGCACCATCAATCGGCGGCGCAGCAGGCGCAGCGCGCCGCCGATCACGGGCAGACGCTCGTAGAACTGCCCCGCCGCATCCCAATGATCGACATGGGCCGTCACCAGCCCGCTTTCGGGATGCAGGGTGATTTCGCTCATGCCGTCGATGGTCCAGTCCGGCCCCTTGGCATAGCGGCGCAGGCGCAGCCCCATGGACCAGACCAGCACCGCATGTTCCCCATTGCGGAAGCGGCGGCGCACCTCGAAACGGACAGCGGTGCAATCCTCGAACAGGGCGGCAAAGATCTGCTGCACCTTGTCGATGCCGGTCACGGCATTGAAGGGGTCGCGGAAATAGACATCCGGCACCATGACCTCGTCGAGCCGGGCGACAGTGGCGGCCGTCAACCCCTCCATGGCACGGACATAGCGGTCGAGGGCGAAATCGAGATCGGTCGTCTTCATCGGGTCATCCGCCTCACCACGGGCAGGTAAAGAGCATAGGGCAAGAGCCGCAGCAGCTTCAGCATCCAGGTGAAGCGGCGCGGGAAATCGAGCTCAAACCGGCGCCCGTGCACCAGGCCGCGATAGATGCGGCGGGCCGCATCCTCCGCCTCGATCCGGAAGGGCATCGGAAATTCATTGCGGTCGGTCAGGGGCGTCCGCACGAAACCGGGGCAGATCAGGCGGAGATCGACCCCGCTCCCCGCCAATTCGATGCGCAATGATTCGGCCATATTGATCAGGGCCGCCTTGGTCGCGCCATAGGCCGCCGCCTGGGGCAGGCCGCTGTAACCGGCGACGGAAGCGACGATGGCCACCTGCCCCCGCCCCCGCGCCACCATCCGCCCGAGGACCGGTGCCAGCGCATTCACCGTGCCCATGACATTGACATCGAACAGCCGGCGGAAGACGGCCGGCTCCAGCGCCAGTGCCGAAGTCGGCTGGTGGGTGCCGGCATTCAGGATCGCCAGGTCGATCGGGCCGTGCTCGGCCTCCAGCCGCTCAAGGGCATCGGCTACAGCCGGCCCGTCGGTCACATCGACCGGCACTGCGAGACAACCCGGCGGCAGGTCCGCCACCGTGCGTGCGCTGCCGGCCACGCGCCAGCCCTGGCGGAGGAATTCGGCCGCCACGGCCTGGCCGATGCCCGAACTGGCGCCGGTGATCCACAACAGGGGCGCGTTGCTCATTTGCCCTCTCCGCCGGCCATCACTGCGGGCGGTGTCACCCGGCGGTATTCGATCAGCGAGCCATCGGAGGCCTTGAAGGTCAGGCGCACCCATTGCCCGTCCGCGTCATACCAGAGGTCGAGATCGAGATCGCCGCGCATGCTGTAATGCCGTGCCGTCACCATGCGCCCCTCGGACAGCACGTCTTCTTCGCCCAAGGGGGTGACGGTGACCTCGAAGATGCGGCCGTCCTGGCTCGATACCAGCCGTCCGGCCCGGATCGAGTCTTCCCGCCAATAGGTGGTGGGCAGAAGATTGCCCGGCACGGTGCCGGCGAATTTCGTACCCTCGACCGCCAGTTCGCCGCCCCTGGCTTCGAGCGAGACGCGGGCCCGATCGCCGTCGTCGTCGGTCGTGCTCTGCATGGCCAGAAGCCGGCCGTCGCGCCAGATCTCGCGGTTACGATGCTGGTAGCGGAAGACGGTGATATAGGCGAAATCGACTTTCAGCTCGATTGCGATATCGACCCGGAGTTCATCGCCCTGGCGGGTGAAGTCGATGCGATGGCTGCCGATCAGGCTGCCCTCGCGCCAGACATCGAAATAGATCGGCCGCTCGGCGGCCTGCGCCGGGCCGATGATGGCCGTGGTCGCAACAAGGGCGGTCGCGACAAGGGTGGCTGCGACAAGGGTGGCTGCGGCTGCCCGGCAGATCCGGGACCAGAGGTCGGGGCGGAACCAGGCCAATGCTGTGCCTCCTCGCGTGATCCATACCGAAGCTTTACGCGAAAAGCCGCGGGCTGGATCAGCGAGGAAGCCGAAGCGGGCCTTAACGGCGCCGCTTGTGGTCGTCGTCCGAGGTCAGGGCACCGATGGCCGCACCGCCGGCACCGCCGATCAGGGCGCCGGTCACGGCACTGCCGCCGGTCAGGGCACCGATGGCGGCACCGGCACCGGCGCCGATGGCACCGCCCGACAGGGCCCGCTGTTCCTGATGGTTAAGACCCGAACAGGCGCCAAGACCCAGGGTGGCAACCGCCAGCACGGCGGCCATGGTCGTCGACTTGAACATCCTTCGTCCTCCGATCAGACTGTCGATATCCGTCGCCTTACGGCACGGGCCCCCGCCCTTGCACATAGAACCAATGCCGTTAACCGGGCCCTGGTTCCAGAATTCCCGAATTTTCCGATTAACCCTTTGTTTCCATTGTATTTTGGAGTTGGGCCAGGATGAGTAAAACCGTCGAAATCCTGTCACGTGAGATCGTCCACAAAGGTTTTTACCCGAAAACCGTGATCAGGCTGCGCCACCAGCGTTTCGACGGCCGCATGAGCGAGGTGATCAGCCGCGACATGCTGGAGCAGGGAAGGGCCTCGGTGGTCCTGCCCTATGACCCGGCGACCGGACAGATCCTGCTGATCGAGCAATTCCGCCCGGCCCCCCTGATGCTGGGCGAAGACCCTTGGGTGCTGGAGGCGGTTGCCGGGCGCACCGAGCCCGGCGAAGACCCGGCCGAAACCGCCCGGCGCGAAGCGGTCGAGGAAGCGGGGCTGGAGGTAACCGACTTGGTGAAGGCTGCCGTCGGCTACCCCTCCCCCGGCTGTCTGATGGAAGTGGCGACGATTTATATCGGGCGCTGCGACCTCTCGACCTATCGGCCCGGCACCCATGGGCTGATCGAGGAGGGCGAGGATATCCGCACCCTGCTTGTCTCCATCGACGCGGCGCTGGCGCTGGCCGCTGCAGGCAAATTGCGCAACCTGCCGGCGCTGACCGCGCTCTACTGGCTGGCCCTGAACCGCGCCCAACTCTGGCGCTGATCCGGCAGCTCGTGCTTGAACCGGCCCCGCCCGGCCATTACGTTCAATCACTCTCAGGGCAGCAATTACCCGGAATTGGGCGTTATGACGATTCGCAGTGATTTCATCGATACCATCGGTCACACCCCGTTGATCCGCCTGAAGGCGGCGTCGGAAGCGACCGGCTGTGAAATCCTGGGCAAGGCCGAATTCCTCAATCCCGGCGGCTCGGTCAAGGACCGCGCGGCCCTGTTCATCGTGCGCGATGCGGAAAGGCGCGGCCTGCTGCGCCCCGGCGGCGTGATCGTCGAGGGGACGGCGGGCAATACCGGCATCGGCCTGGCGCTGGTCGGCAATGCCCTTGGCTATCGCACCGTCATCGTGATGCCCGAGACCCAGTCCCAGGAAAAGAAGGACATGCTGCGCCTGTGCGGTGCCGACCTTCGCCTGGTGCCGGCGGTGCCCTATGCCAATCCGATGAATTATGTCCGCTATTCGGGCCGCCTCGCGGAAGAGATCGCGGCGGGCGAGCCGAATGGCGCCATCTGGGCCAATCAGTTCGACAATGTCGCCAACCGCCAGGCTCATTACGAGACCACGGGCCCGGAAATCTGGGCCGACACCCTGGGCAAGGTCGATGGTTTCGTCTCGGCCGTCGGTTCGGGCGGGACGCTGGCGGGCACCGCCATGTTCCTGAAGGAAAAGAACCCGAAGGTGCAGATCGCCCTGGCCGATCCGCCGGGTGCGGCGCTTTATTCGTATTATACGACCGGCACCTTGAAGTCCGAGGGCACTTCGATCACCGAAGGCATCGGCCAGGGCCGGATCACCGCCAATCTCGAGGGGATCACGGTCGATAAGGCCTATCAGATCCCGGATGATGAAAGCCTGCCGGTGGTTTTCGAACTGCTGAAACAGGAAGGCCTGTGCCTTGGCGGCTCCAGCGGCGTTAATGTGGCCGGTGCGATCCGCCTCGCCCGCGAGCTTGGCCCGGGTCATACCATCGTCACCATTCTCTGCGATGGCGGTGCGCGCTATCAAAGCAAACTCTTCAACCCCGAATTCCTGAAGGCGCGGAATCTGCCGACGCCGGACTGGCTGTGACCGAGACCCGGAGCAACCCTGATGCCGAATGAGACAGGCCTCGTTTCCACCGAATGGCTTGCCGATCACCTGGGCGCGCCTGATGTGCGTGTCGTCGATGCCTCGTGGTATCTGCCGGGCGCCAACCGCGACCCCAAGGCGGAATATGCTGCGGGCCATATCCCCGGCGCCGTCTTCTTCGATATCGACGAGATCGCCGATCTGACCTCGCCCCTGCCCCATATGCTGCCGCCGGCCGAGAAATTCTCGGCCCGGGTGCGCAAGCTCGGCCTTGGCGACGGCAACCGCATCGTCGTCTATGACGGCGGCGCGCCCTTCGCCGCCGCCCGCGTGTGGTGGATGTTCCGCGCCTTCGGCCATGACGACGTCATGGTGCTGGACGGCGGCCTTGCCAAATGGAAGGCCGAGGGCCGCGCCCTGGACGATCTGCCCCCCGCCCCGCGCGAGCGTCATTTCACCGCCCGCCAGAACACCATGCGCCTGCGCGATTTCGATCAGGTGCGCAAGAATCTGGTCACCCACCGCGAACAGGTGATCGATGCCCGCAGCCGCGGCCGGTTCACCGGCGCCGAGCCGGAACCCCGCCCGGGCCTGAAGAAGGGCCATATCCCGGGCTCGGTGAATGTGCCGGCCGGCGAATTGCTGGACCCGCAGACCGGTATTTTCCTCGATCATGCCGCGCTTAGGGCGAAATTCGCCGAAGCCGGCATCGATGCCGCCAAGCCGGTGGTTGCCTCCTGCGGGTCGGGCGTCACCGCCTGCATCGTGCTGCTGGCGCTGCATGAGATCGGTGCCCGCGACCTCGCGCTCTATGACGGCTCCTGGGCCGAATGGGGCGCCCGGGCCGACGCCCCGGTCGAAGTTTGAGCACGACGGACGAGACCCCGCCCCCGGACTGGACGCCGGCGGCGGGACCGGCCCGGCCAAGCCGCATCACCTTCCTCGAGATGACCTCTCGCCCGGCCCCGCGCCGGGCGCCGCCCCCGCTTGATGCCCATGCCCTGATGCGGGTGGAAGAGCCGGCGGTCGCCTATTTCCGCTGGCTCTATCACCACACTGGCCGGGACTGGATGTGGATCGACCGGCGGCGCTGGGACGATGCGAAACTGGCCGCCCATCTGACGGCCCCCGGCTATGCGCTTTACGTGCTTTACCTGAAGGGCGGGCCGGCCGGTTTCTTCGAACTGGTGCCCCATGACGGCGGCACCCGTATCGACCTTGGCCTGTTCGGCATCATGCCGGAATATATCGGCCGCAAGCTCGGTCCCTTCATGCTGGATCAGGCGATCCAGCTCGGCTGGGAGCGCGGCCCGAACCGCATGACCGTCGATACCTGCACGCTGGATCACCCGCGTGCCCTGACGCTCTACCAGAAATTCGGCTTCACGCCCTATGCGACCCGGGAGCGGCTGGCCTGGCCGCTGGGGCCAAGCCTCGCCAGACTCGACTGACCTGCACCGTCACCGGTCAGGCCGCCGATTGGGTGAGATGGGCGGCGATTGCCTTTTTCACCGGGGCAAGACCATTGGCCAGGTGTAGCGCTGCCTTGCGCAGCACCTGGGCCGGGGTGCGGTCGTCGGTATAGAGGCCGGCGATGATATTGGTCGCCTGATAGAGCGGCCAGGTCGCCTGCCGATGCACCCGGTCGTAATCGGCCAGCAGGCCCGGCTCGGCAATGTCGCGGCCGGCGGCGACCGCCTTCCGCAGACGCTGCGACAGGCGTTCCGCCGATTGCAGGCCGAAATTGAAGCCATGGGCGGTAACCGGATGCATGCCGACCGCCGCATCCCCGACCAGGGCGAAACGCGGTGCCGCAAAGCGCTGGGCGAAGACACCGATCAACGGATAGAGGTGCCGCGTGCCGGTCTGCCGCATCTCGCCCAGCCGGCCATCGAAGCGGCGGGTGATATCGGCATTGAAGCCCGCCTCGTCCAGCGCCATCACCGCCGCCAGATCGTCCGGCGGCAGGGTCAGGACGACGGAGGCCTGCAAGCCGTTCAGGGGCAGCAGGGCCAGGGTCTGGCCATAGTCGAACCATTCCCAGGCGACATGGTCATGGGGTTTCTCATGGGCCATCCGGCAGACCATCATGGACCGGCCGAAATCGCGCCTCGCCGCACCGATCCCCAGCATCTCCCGGGTTTCGGAGAAGCGGCTGTCGGCGGCGACCACCAGGCGGGCGCGGACGGCCGTGCCATCGTCAAGCGACAGCGTAACCCCATCGCGGTCGCGCTGCGCCCCGGTCACCTGGCGCCCGGTCAGCAGGCGGCCGGCGCCGCTGGCCTCCAGGGCCTGATAGGCGGCGCGGCGGATCAGGTGGTTCGGCACCAGGAAGCCGAGTTGGTCTTCCCCGACCACGGTCGCCGAGATATTGAGGGCGAAGAGCGAAGCCCCATCCATGATCCGGGCATCGCGCAGGGCGGAAATTTCCGCTGCCGGCAGCCGGTCCCAAAGGCCAAGATCGGTCATGATCCGGCGGGAGGCATGGGTGAGCGCGATTTCCCGCCCATCGAAGGCAGGCTCGGCCAGCGCGGCCTCGGACTGGCGCTCGATCAGAACGATGTCGAGCCCGGTGCCGGCCAGCGCCTGGGCGAAGCAGAGGCCGGCCGGGCCGGCGCCAACGATCGCGATATCAACTTCCATGGCCCTGTCCCCAGATCATGACAGAAACATAGGCCGGAAGCGGCCTGCCGGCCACCCCCGGCGACGGTCCGCCGCAGGCGGAAATTCAGAGATCTCCGCCGCAGGCTTCAGGCAATGGTCCGGCGCAGGAACTCCCCGACCTTGGCAATCGCTTCGCGGCCTTCGGGGATATAGCGGGCGAAGGCATGCCAGACATGGGGCATGCGGTCCCAGATCTCGATCTGCACCGGCACGCCGGCAGCGCGCAGATTGGCCGCCATCCGGGTCGAATCCGACAGGAGGATTTCATCCGAGCCAACATGGATCAGCGAGGGCGGCAGGCCCGCCGCATCGCCAAAGATGGCCGAGGCTTCGGGATGGCGGGGATCGGCCCCCTGGAGATAGGCCATGGCCCCGAACAGCACGCCCGCCAGTGGGATCATCGGATCGGTCTTCGCGTTCAGGAAATGGCTTTCGCCGCTGGCGGTCAGGTCCAGAAAGGGCGACAGGCCGACCGCCGCCCCCGGCATGGGCAGGCCCAGCGCCTTCAGCCGCATCAGCAGGCCAAAGGTCAGCCCGCCCCCGGCAGAATCGCCCATGACGGCGATCCGCTGCGGCTCGATCCCCTGATCGAGGAGGTGACGGTAGGCGACGAGGCAATCGTCGACCTGCGCCGGGAAGGCATGATCGGGCGCCAGCCGGTAATCGATCACCAGCATGCGGGCCCGGGCGGCACGGGCGATCCGCCAGGTGAAGCCGAGATGTGTCTTCGGCGAGCAGACGACATAGCCGCCGCCATGGAGATAGAGGATATGGCGGTTCTCGGTTGCTTCCGGCGGGGTGATCCAATGGCCGGGCACGCCATCGGCCAGCGTGTCGACCACCGAAATATCGGCCGGCACGGGCGGCAGGCGCCGCGCCGTCTTCTCCACCCGGGCGCGAACCACCTGCACGGGGATATCGAAACGCACGGGCTCCTTGAACATCCGCCGCAGCGCAAAGCGCAGCAGCCTTGCCCGCAGGCTGATCTTCCGGGGAGCCCCCTGTTCCAGCCGAATGGGCAGCAAGCCCGCATTACCCCGCGCCGACGCCATGAACATCTTCCCCTCTATGGCTGTTTTGTTGCGCATAGTGGCGGGGCGCCGCGCGCCCGGCAAGATTCAGGCGCGCAGGGAATGCCGGGAAATGATCCGAAACGGGGCGCCATCCTCCTGTTCGAAGACCGCAATTTCGGTCACCGCGAAGGGCCGGGGGGACAGGCCGGCAAAATGGCCAAGGGCACCGACTTCCACCCGCTCCCGCTCCGGCGAGGCGAGACGGCAGGTCAGGGTCATGTGAAAGCGCCACTCGTCGAACAGATAGGGATAGCCCCAGCGGACAAGGTTTTCCTCCTGCCCCGGGGTCAGGCCGGCGGCCCGGCGCCGCTCCAGCTCTGCCGGCGAAGGTGGCCGGCGCAAGGGGTCCAGGCTTTCGACGAAATGATCGGAAAGCCGCCGCCAGGGCGCCATCGCCCCATCAGGGACAAGGGCCAGAAAGCCGCCGACCCGGCCGACCTTCAGGGCCGGAGACTCGAAGGCGGGGAAAGCCGCCGCCGCCTCGGCAACCGCCGTCAACACCGCGTCCCGCCCGGCAGCGCTGCGGAACGGCGGCTTCAGCGTGGCATGGAAGCCGTAGTGCCGGGCATCCGCCGTCAATTCGGCAAAGCGCGCGGCGGCAATCGGCGGCAGCAGGGGTTGAGCCACCGCCTCCCCCGTCTCCGGATCGCGGCCCAGCCATTGGGCGCCCAACCGGTGCAGGGCACTGCCCGAGGGCGGCGCCCAATAGATCCCGTAACGCCGGTCCATGGTCACATCACCCGCCGGCCGTCGCGCCAGACCATATCGACCACCGGCAGGCGGCCGTGGCGTTTGACCCGCAGGACATCGGCCCGCCGCCCGGCAGCCAGCGCCCCGATATCGTCGAGGCCAAGGGCGCGGGGGGGATTGGCACTGACCTTCGCCACCGCCGCCGGCAGGGTGAAGCCCAGGTCGTCGTGCAGGGCAAAAGCCCCGATCAGCATGGAGGCCGGGACATAGTCCGAGGCCATGACATCGAGCACCCCGGCCCGTGCCATCTCCGCCACTGCCACATTGCCGCTGTGGGAGCCGCCGCGCACCAGGTTGGGGGCGCCGCCGATCACGCTCATGCCCTCGCCATGGGCAGCGCGGGCCGCCTCCAGGCTGGTCGGGAATTCGCTGATGGTGATGCCCTCGGCCAGGGCCTCGGCCACTTCGTCGGCGGTGCGGTCGTCATGGCTGGCGACCGGGACCTGCCGGTCCTGGCAAAGGGCGATGATCTCCGCCCGGTGCTTTGGCCCCAGGGCATCGCGGACGGCACGCCGGCGGTCGACATAGGCGGCGAATTCCGCATCCGAAAGCTGGGGATATTGCTGGCGGTATTTGCCGGCATCGACGAATTGCCGCTGCCCCGGCGTATGGTCCATGACCGAGGCGAGCAGCAGATCCGGGTCATCCTTCAGGCTGGAAAACAGGCGGACGACATTCTCATGGCCGATCTCGCAGCGCAGGTGCAGGGCATGGCGCGCCTTGAAGATACCGGCATCGCGCCCGGCCTGCCAGGCGGCGACCGCCTGGCCGAAGGTCTTCACCCGATCGCCGTCGGGCCAGACATCGCCCACCGCCAGACTGTCCAGCACGGTGGTGATACCGGCCGCCAGGACCTGGCGGTCATGGGCGATGATCGCCGCTTCCGCCGGCCAGGGCACGCGGACGCGCGGCATCATGTGTTTCTCGAGGTTATCGGTATGAAGGTCGACGAGGCCCGGCAGCAGAAAGTCGCCCTCCACGTCGAGGGCGGCAGGGAGCCCGCTCCGCCCCTCGTCGATGGCGGCGATCAGGCCATCGCGCAGCACCAGCGTGGCCCCGGTCAGGACCGCCTCCGGTGTCACCACCGAAGCATTGGTCAGGATCGTTTCCATGGTCATGCCGCCTGCTCCACCCGTTGCATTCCGAAAAGCCGTGTCGCGATCCGCCCGCGCATGGCGCCATCGTGGCAGATCGCCACCATGGCCGTGCCGCGACCCCGCGCCTCGCGGATAAGGTCGGCGACGATAGCGGCATTTTCCGCATCGAGCGAGGCCGTCGGCTCGTCCAGCAGCATCAGCGGCCAATCGACGACAAAACCCCGCGCGATATTCACCCGCTGCTGTTCGCCGCCGGAAAAGGTCGCTGGCGGCAGGGACCAGAGTTTCTCCGGCAGGTTGAGGCGGGCGAGCAAGGTGGCCGCCCGCGCCCGGGCTTCCGCCGCCGGCAACCCGCGCGCCCGGGCCGGCGCCGCGACGATATCGAGCGCGGCCACCCGGGGCACCACCCGCAGGAACTGGCTGACATGGCCGATGGTGGCGCGGCGCAGGTGAAGGATCTCCCGCGCTTCCGCCTGGGCGAGATCGATGCCGTCAACCCGGACCGTGCCGTCATCGACCCGGTAGGTGCCATAGATCACCTTCAGCAGGCTGGATTTGCCGACCCCGGAAGGGCCGTCCAGCACCACGCATTCCCCCGGCCCGACGTCGAGATCGACCCGCGCCAGCACATCGAGCCGGATGCCGCCGCGCAGATGCTGCACGAAGGATTTGGTGACGCCCCGAAGGGACAGGACAGGTTCCGCCATGATCATGCCGCCAGGACAGAGGAAACGAGCAATTGGGTATAGGGTTCACGCGGGTCGTCCAGCACCTGATCGGTCAGGCCGCTCTCGATCACCCGCCCGCCCTGCATGACCATCAGCCGGTCGGCCAGCAGACGCGCCACCCCGAGATCATGGGTGACAATGACGACGGTCAGGCCGAGATCCGCCACCAGCCCGCGCAAGAGGTCGAGCAGCCGGGCCTGGACCGAGACATCCAGCCCCCCGGTCGGCTCG
>Ga0075012_10002455_pt1 | contig 18249 bp, 14 predicted proteins | sample All_14_2_FD_71474 | JGI IMG/M metagenome (GOLD analysis project Ga0075012, IMG submission 71474) | Freshwater microbial communities in response to fracking from Pennsylvania, USA - Allegheny Zone_MetaG_DW_15 | ecosystem: Environmental > Aquatic > Deep subsurface > Groundwater > Drilled... | reverse complement strand
TCGCCCGCCCCGCCGAACCGGCTTCCGAACACCAGTAACCCCCGGCACAAAATGACAGAGACGAGAAGAACTCCCCGACGGATTCCGTCGGAGGCCGCGGTCGCTTGCCTGGCCGTGATGGCCCTCTCAACCACGGCCAGCGCCCAGGAAGACACCCGCGAAGTCCGGGTCGCCGTGATGCAGCACGACGTTCTTCACCCCGGGTCCGCCGATCGCGAAGGCGGAGCCAATCTGGAGGTGGCGCTGCTGAGCCGTCCCATCACCGCCCTCGACGCGGTCGGCCGGCCCCGGGCCTATCTGAGCGGCTCGCTGAACAGCGACGGCGACACGAATTTCGCTTCGATCGGGCTGTCCTGGCGCCGCGCCGTCTCGGACCGGGTCAGCGGGGAGTTTCAGTTCGGTTATGCCGTACATGACGGGGTGCTGGACACGGACGATCCCGTGGAGGCGCGGTCCCGGCTTCTGCTGGGCTCGCGAGATCTCTTCCGGACCGCCCTGGGTCTTGACTGGGAAGTCTCCGCGGACGTCAGCATCGGGGTGCAATGGGTGCATCTGTCCCATGGACAGGTCTTGGGAGATGGACGCAATCAGGGGATCGACACCGCCGGCCTGGTGATGACCTACCGGTTTCGATGACGGACAGGGATGCCTGCCCAGGAGATTCCACTCCGCCGTGGCGGCTCCCGGGCAGTCAAGACTTTCGCCCGCCTGAGTTGACGGAGACGGAAGAGGGGCGTCAACTCAGCGCTTCGGTTGTCCTCGCCTTTGGCGCGCGAGCGCGGTCTCGCGGAGCGTCCTGGACCTTCGGGAGGCCGGTTGATCGGCGGAGGCCGCAGGTTGAGTCGACAAAGCGGAGCGATCGACCGGGACAAGCAGAAAGCCATTCTTGAGGCGGCGATCGATGTTGCGGGCGGCGCAAGGCCCTCCCTGGCCGCGGTCGCCAGCAGGGCGCGGGTATCACGCCAGACCGTATACAATCAGTTCGGCGACGCGCAGGGCCTGAGGCGTGCGGTTCTCAACTGGTGCGAGGCAGCGCTCCGGGAACCGTTTGAGAACTTTCCCGCCCAATCGGACACCCGAACCACCTTGGCCGCCTATGCGGAATCCGCCTTGAGGCATATGCGCACCGCCCGGTACCAGCGCGCGATCCGCGCCGTCGGCCGGGTCCTGCCCGACGACAAGACCCTGGCGAATGCGATTTGCGCTGAAATCTCGGAAGCGTGCACGTCGAGCCTCAGAGACTTCCTTGAGCGGGAGATGAGAGCAGGACGCCTGGAGGGCGCGGATCCGGACGAGGCCGCCGCTGAGTTTCGCGCCATGACGTTGACGCGGACCCAACTGCGCATGCTCGCGGGCTTGTTCGACGCCGCCGAGATCGGCGACGCCTCAAAAGAGGCCCGCACCGCCGCTGACCGATTTCTACGGCTGTATGGGTGCGGGCGCGAGGAAACATAGTCCCTCTTCACGGTGGGACTCCAACGACCGTCGGGTGGAACGCCAGCCTTCGCGCAGGGGGCGAACGCCCAGCGGCGCGGCCGACGGCCGGCGGCAGTTTCTTTGCCGGCCCATGCCATGGAGGAACGATCGGCGCACCAACCCCGCCTGAGTCGATACTGAACCCGTCGGCTGTGGTGTTCCGCGCCGCACAAAAACGGCGCACCCGGCTACGCATGCGAATGAAGTCCGTGACCGTGTCTCGCACGACGTCCGTCGCCGCGCCACGGGCGATGCCTTCCGCTCGTTCGACGCTCCCCCATTCAGGATCGCCGATCGGGGCCCAACGCCTCGCCAGGCGTGAGACCCCGGCCGATATCGGTCGGCGCCCGCTGGGGCCTGCAAGCTGATAGGGATGGGCGCTTGCTTCGGTCAGAACGGCCGGAATGAGGTCGCGGCGCACATTCAGATCTTCAAGCGGTGCGCTGCGGCGTCGCCGACACCCGCCCTGACCGTCTGCATCCTCCGGTCAATGGACATGCCGCATTGCGGGCCGCCTGCGGGACGACGAGCAGGAGTAACACCATGGATTTCTTTGTGTGACGAATCGGGCGGCCCAAGCGCAGGAAAACCCAGCGCCGAGGACCGCGCTGGCCTCGGGGGAAAGACACCCAGACAAGGGCATTGACGAACTGATTAGGGTACCCGAGCGTTCCATTTCGGGCCTTCGTCTTGAAGGCGCTTTGCGGCGGGTTACCCTGTGCGGAAAATTAGGATGCTGATGGCTTGCGCTGTGGTGGGCGTCGCGGCCTGCGAACAGAAGAATGGGGGTCCGGAACCGGTCGACGCGGTTCCTCTGGAGACCCCAATGGCGGCCACCGCTGACCCGGTGATCAAGGACGTCCATACGCCCGAGGGATATCTTGTCGCGGCCTGCTATGACGACCTCTATGTCCTCGCAGCGGCAAAGGCGATCAAGGCCCGATCCCCGGACCCAGAGATCAGGGCTCTAGCCACCCTCCTGGAGACACAACACGTCCAGTCGCTGGCGATTCAGTCAACCTTTCTGGCGGATCTCGGCGGGGCAGCGGTCCCCTCGCGCCTGTCGGCCCGACATGCCGCCTATGTCGCTGATCTCGAAGCCGCCGCTCCGCGGGAGCGTGATCGGCTCTGGTTGGCGCAGCAAATCACGGTGTTGCTCGAATCCTCTCTGCTGCACACCACCTTCTCCCTTCACGCCGACGATCCGCGGCTGAAGTCTCACGCCCAGGCAGCCAGCCTCTCGGCCCAGAACCATCTGGACGAAATCCGTCGCCTCGGGGGTGACAAGCTGCGGCCCCTGGCCGCCTGAAACACTTGGTGATCGGGGTGAACTGGGTGCGGCACACGCGTCCGGACGTCTCCACCTGACGGTGTCGGAGGTTGAGGGGGGCCAGGGGAAGCAGAACTTTCCGACGCCGGCGTCACCGTGTCGACGGCGACCCGGGCGGAGGTGCGGAGGGGCCTTCTCACTTCTACACTTGAAAATGGACATGGAAGGGCTCTGCCCTCGCGCGGGCCGGGGCGAAGCGGTTGCGTCGCCGGCCGGCCAGTCTCCCCGACCTTGCACGCCGTCGAGGGGCGTCATGTCCTCATCGGGGTCAGGGCTTTGACAGGTCGGGCGATAACCGCCTCCGGCCGGTCCGCCCGGGCCCTTCCTTCCCCTGGACCGCGCGGTTCCGCAAAGCTCACGACGAAGCGGCCGCCGCCGACCCTGAGGACGGCCAGGTTCGTGGGCGTCCTCAGGGTCGAGCAGCCGCACCTTGCGGCGCCGTTCGTCCTGGAGCGCCACCTCGACCTCCGCGGCCCAAGGGCGGGCCCCCGGCAAGAGACCGGCCCCGTGGCGGGCAGACCCACTCCGGCGAGCACACCCCGGTGACCTTCCCGGGCGAGATCCGGAAATGCGGGCCGCGCCGCTGACCGTCAGCCGTCCACGATGTCCTGGAGGATGGTCGCCATCCGGTCGCACATCCGTTTGCACTCCGCCGGCTTGAGGCCGAACCCGCCGGTGATCTCGCGGCTGACCACCATGCCCATCACGAAGGCGGCGGCGAGCCGGGCGCGGACGGCCGCGTCGCGCCCCCCCACCCATTCAGCGAAGGGATTGAAGAAACGCTCGTTCCCGGTGCGTTGGACCAGTTCCATCGCCTTGATCGATCCGACCGACCGCAGCAGAACCAGCAAGCCCCTGAGCTTGCTCTCGTTCATGGCCTCGTAGATCACCTCGTGGGCGACGCGCCGGCCGAAAGTCGATCGGTCCCCCGCCATCAGCTCCGCGCCGTTCTCATAGCTGTCGAGGACGGCGGTGAAGAGCTCAGCCTTGGAGCCGAAATAGCGGGGAACCAGAGCCGCGTCGACGCCTACGTCGCGGCAGATATCCCGCGTGCCGACGGCGTCGTAGCTTTCGCGCGCGAACCGTTCGCGCGCGGCGTCCAGGATAGCGGCGCGGGTCGCCCCGGAGTTTCTCGGCCGGGGCGCGACATGACGAAACAATGACTTGGCTCCTTGAGCCCTTCGTCCATAAGCCTCTGGCATCAGCCATTGACAACCGCAACCCCGGTTACCATTAAATCATCCGGCGTTGACTACGCGGCTCCTCCCCGATAACCGCCGTCAACAAAGACAGGGAATTCCCTCTTCCCACTCGGAGACTGGCCTTCATGCACACGGCGAAACTCGTGGCAGCGTCCACCCTTGTGGCGGCCGCGCTCTATGGCTGTTCTCCGAGGAGCGAGGCCCAGGCCCCGCCCGCGCCGTCGGTGACGGTGGCGGTTCCGCTGGTCCAGGCGGTGCAGGACTGGGACGAGTTCACCGGCCGGTTCGAGGCGACCCAGTCGGTCGAGGTGCGGGCGCGCGTCGGCGGCTATGTTTCGGGCGTCCATTTCCGCGACGGCGACTATGTGCGGCGCGGCCAGCTGCTGTTCTCGCTCGACCCGCGTCCCGCCCAGGCGGCCCTGGCCTCGGCCCGGGCGCAGCTGGCCCAGGCCCAGGCCCAGCTGACCCTGGCCCGGAGTGAGCTGACCCGGGCCGAGACCCTGCTGGAATCTCAGGCCATCTCGCAGGCCGAGGCCGACACCCGCCGCGGCGCCCTGCAGACGGCGCAGGCCGCCATCGCCGCCGGCAACGCCAACGTCCGGGCGCGGCAGCTGGACCTGGAGTTCACACGCGTCACCGCGCCCATCTCTGGCCGTGTGTCAGACCGTCGGGTGGACCCGGGCAACCTCGTTGCGGGCGGCTCCTCGGCCGGCGACGTGCTGACCACCATCGTCTCCAGCGCGCCGATCCACTTCGTCTTCGACGGTTCCGAGGCGGTGCTGCTGAAATACCAGCGCCAGGCCCGCAACGGCGCCGCGCCGATACAGGTCCGGCTGCAGGACGAATCCGGTTTCAGCCGATCGGGCACGCTGGACTTCACCGACAATGCGATCGACGGTTCTTCAGGCACCGTGCGCCTTCGCGCGGTCATCGCGAACGCCGACGGCTTCCTGAAGCCCGGCATGTTCGGGCGCGGCCGGCTCGCCGGGACGACGACCTATTCCGGCATGCTCGTGCCCGACGCCGCCATCGTCACCGATGGCGCCCGCAAGGTGGTCTATGTCGTGGCCGCCGATGGGACCGTCGCGGCCAAAGCCGTCGAACTGGGCCCGCTGGCCGGCGACCTGCGGGTCGTCCGCTCCGGTCTGGCCCCCACAGATCGGGTTATCGTCACCGGAGTCCAGAGGGCCCGGCCCGGCCAAAAGGTTACGCCGCGGGCGACTCGCATCACGGCCAGGCCCACGACGACGGAGGTTCCCACGACGACGGCGCCGCCCGCCTCGGCGGCGACGCTGACCGGCTCCCTCCCGGCAGCCTCCGTTTCGGGCGACTGAGCCGATGAATGTCTCGCGTTTCTTCATCGACCGGCCGATCTTCGCGATCGTCATCGCGGTCTTCATCACCCTGATCGGCGCCTTCGCCTATCCGGCCCTGCCGCTGGCGCAGTACCCGGAGATCGCGCCGCCCACGATCAGCATCCGCACGGCCTATGCGGGAGCCTCTGCGGAGACGCTCGCCGAGACCGTGGCGGCGCCGATCGAGCAGGAGGTCAACGGCGTCGAGGGCATGCTGTACATGACCTCGTCCTCGACCTCCGACGGAGCGGTGAGCCTGACCGTGGCCTTCGAGCCCGGCACCGACCTCGATACCGCCCAGGTGCTGATCCAGAACCGGGTCGCCCGGGCCGAGCCGAGGCTGCCCGAGCAAGTGCGCCAGTCTGGAATCTCGGTGACCAAGCAGTCCACCGGCTTTCTGATGCTGGCGGCCCTGACGTCCAGCGACCCCGGTCTCGACGTCAACTACCTAGGCAATTTCGCCAACTCCACCATCCGCGACCGGATTCTGAGGCTCGACGGCGTGGGAGAGGTTCAGGTGTTCGGCGGCGGCAACTATTCCATGCGGATCTGGATCGACCCGGCCAAGGCCGCCGCGCGAGACCTGACCGCGACGGAAATCGTCGCGGCCCTGCGTTCGCAGAACGTCCAGGCCGCGGCCGGCGCGATCGGCCAGCCGCCGTTCGCCACCAACGCCTCCGCCTTCCAGCTGCCGGTGCAGGTCCAGGGCCGCCTGACGGATCCGGAGCAGTTCGCCGACGTGGTCCTGAAGACCGACGCCCAGGGTCGCATGACGCGCGTCCGTGACGTCGCGCGGGTCGAACTGGGCTCGCAGGACTACGGCATCAACGCCTACTTCACCGGCAAGCCCGGGATCGCCCTGGCCGTCGTCCAGCAGCCGGGCGCCAATGCCTTGTCGACAGCAGAGGCGGTGTTGGCCGAGCTGGACGCCATCGCGGCCGACTTCCCGCCCGGCGTCAACTACACCATTCCCTACAACCCGACCGAATACGTCGCGGCCTCGGTCGAGGCGGTGCAGCACACGGTGATGGAGGCGGTCATCCTGGTCGCCCTCGTCGTTCTGGTCTTCCTTCAGACCTGGCGCGCCGCCATCATTCCGGTGCTCGCCATCCCGGTCGCCCTGGTCGGCACCTTCGCCGTGCAACTCGCCCTGGGCTATTCGATCAACTCCCTGTCCCTTTTCGCACTGGTGCTGGCGGTCGGCATCGTCGTCGACGACGCCATCATCGTGGTCGAGAACGTCGAGCGCTATATCCGCGAGGGCCTGACGCCGCGCGAGGCCGCCCACCGGTCGATGAAGGAGGTGTCGGGCGCCCTCGTGGCGATCGGACTGGTCCTGACCTCCGTGTTCGTGCCGACGGCCTTCATCCCCGGCATTCCCGGCATTTTCTTCCGTCAGTTCGCCGTCACCATCGCCTCGGCGACGCTGATCTCGCTGCTGATTTCGCTCACGCTGTCGCCCGCGCTGGCGGCTCTGCTGCTCAAGCCGCACAAGCCGCACGACCATTCCGCTCGCAAGAAGGGACCCATCGGCACGGCGTTCCACTACCTCGGCGCGGCCGGGGCCCGATTCAACGAGGGTTTCGATTGGTTGTCGGACCGCTACGGGTGGCTGACGGCGCGGCTCGTGCGGACCGTCGGCATTATGCTGATCATTTACGCGGGTCTCTTGGGCCTGACCGGCTGGCGCCTCATGGACACTCCGGGCGGCTTCATCCCGGATCAGGACCAGGGCGTGCTGATCGGCGTGGTCCAGTTGCCCGCCGGCGCCTCGCTGGAGCGCACCACCGAGGCGCTGAACGAAGCCGTGGCCATCATCCGCGAAGCCGAAGGCGTGACCGAGGTCACGGCGCTGGCCGGCCTCGACGGCTCCAGCTTCTCAGCCGCCTCAAACGCGGCGACCATGTTCATCAAGCTGGACGACTGGAGCGAGCGCGAGACGCCCGAGTTGCAGGCGGCGGCGCTGGCCGGCGCCCTGAGCGGCGCCACCGGGGTGATCGAAGAAGCGAACATCTTCATGATCTCTCCCCCGGCCGTGCCCGGCCTCGGCGCCGGCGGGGGCTTCAAGATGATGATCCAGGACCGATCCGGCGCGGGCTATCAGGCGCTGGAAGGCGCCACCATGGCCATGATGGGCGCGGCGGCGCAGTCGCCGGAGCAGGTGCAGCAGGTGTTCTCCACCTACAACACCGGCTCGCCGCGGGTTGAGGCCGATGTCGATCGTGAGCGCGCCCTGATGATGGGTGTCCAGCCGGCGGATGTGTTCAGCACCCTCGGCACCTATCTCGGCTCCAACTACATCAACGACTTCAACCTGCTGGGCCGAACCTTCCGGGTCACCGCCCAGGCCGAGCCTGCCTATCGCGACGACCTGGCTGACATCGCCGACCTGGAGGTGCGCTCGGCCTCCGGAAACATGGTGCCCATCGGTTCGGTGGCCACGCTGCGAAACGACTCCGGCCCTGCCCGCGTCGTCCGCTACAATCTGTTCCCGGCCTCCGAGCTGCAAGGTCAGGCCGCGCCGGGCGTGTCATCGGGCGAGGCGCTGGCGATCATGGAGGCCATGGCTGCGGAAACCCTGCCCGACGGCTTTGACTTCGAATGGACGGAGTTGGCGCTGCAGGAGAAGGCTGCGGGCAGTTCGGCCGTCCTGGTCTTCCTGCTGGCGGTGGTGTTCGTCTTCCTGGTGCTGGCGGCGAACTATGAATCGCTCACCCTGCCGCTCGCCGTCATCCTGATCGTGCCGATGTGCGTGCTGGCCGCCCTGATCGGGGTCAACGTCAACGGCCTCGACAACAACATCCTGGTGCAGGCGGGACTGGTGGTGCTGATCGGCCTCGCGGCCAAGAACGCCATCCTTATCGTCGAATTCGCCAAACAGGCCGAGGACGAGGAAGGTCTGAACCGTTTTGATGCCGCGGTGCAGGCGGGTCGGCAGCGGCTGCGCCCGATTCTCATGACCTCCTTCGCCTTTATCTTCGGCGTGCTTCCTCTGGCCATCGCCAGCGGACCGGGCGCCGAGATGCGGCAGTCGCTGGGCATCTCGGTCGTCTGGGGCATGATCGGCGTCACCTTCTTCGGCCTGATTTTCACCCCCATCTTCTACGTCGTATGCCGCTGGCTTGCCTCCAGGATGCCCAAGGCCCCGGAAAAGGAGCGGACGATTCCGACCACCGAGGGCATGCCCCCTCACCTCGAAACCCAGTCCGCCTCGCCGCGGACGGGAGACGCCTGATGATCCACCGACCCTCTCTCCGGTTCCTGACCGCGGCCGCCGGCGCCAGTCTGGTCCTGGCGTCATGCGCGGTCGGGCCGACGGCCCCCGACGCGGCCCTTCCCCCCTCCGCGTCGGGCGCCTTCATCGGCGCGGTCACCCCCGCCGTGTCCGCCGAAGCGGCGCGTGACGACTGGTGGCGGCTCTACCAGGACCCGGCGCTGGACGCGCTGGTCGCCGAGGCGCTGGCCAACAACAACGAGCTCGAGGCGGCGGCCGCGAACCTGCGCCGGGTCCGCGCGGCGCTGGGCGAGGCGCGCACCGCCCGCCTGCCCGGAACCACGACCAGCGCCGCCTACAGCACCGGCCGCCCCTCGGCCGCAACCGTCCCCGGTCTCCCGCCCGGGACGGAAGCGCCCGAGACGGACACCTATGACGTCGGCCTCGACGTCGCCTATGAGGTCGATCTGTTCGGCCGGGTCGGGTCGGTCATTCGCGCCGCGCGCGCCGACGCCGATGCGGCCGCGGCGGCCCTCGACGTGGTCCGCGTCAGTGTCGCCGCCGAAACCGCCCGCGCCTACGCCGACGCCTGCTCGGCCAACGCCCGCATCGACGTGGCGCAGCGCACCGTCGAGCTGCAGACCCGGACGATGGAGCTGACCCGGACGCTTCTGGACGCCGGTTCCGGCAACGGCCTGGACGTCGCCCGCGCCCGCTCGGCGCTGGAGACCACCCGTGCGTCCCTGCCCCCACTGCGCGCCGAACGCGACGGCGCCCTGTTCCGCCTCGCTACCCTGACCGGCCGGACCCCGGCGGAGAGCAGCGAGGCGGCGCGGAGCTGCGCCCGGCCGCCCCAGCTGACCCAGCCCGTCCCCATTGGCGACGGCGCCCGACTGCTGGCTCGTCGCCCCGACGTTCGCCGGGCGGAGCGTGAACTCGCCGCCGCCGCCGCGCGGGTCAACGTGGCGACGGCCGACCTGTTTCCGCGCATCACGCTCGGCGGCGGCCTCGGCGCCACGGCCCTGGACGCCGGCGGGTTGGGCGACAGCGAGAACTTTCGCTTCAGCGTCGGCCCGCTGATCACCTGGTCCTTCCCCAACGTCTTCGCCGCCCGGGCGCGGATCGAGCAGGCCGACGCGGCCTCCGAGGCGGCGCTGGCGCGCTTCGACCAGACGGTTCTGGTCGCCTTGCAGGAGACCGAGACGGCGCTGGCCAACTATGCCAACGAGCTGGACCGCCGCGTCGCGTTGCAGGCCGCGCGCGATCAGGCCGCCGAGGCGGCGCGGTTGTCGCGGCTGCGCTTGGACGCCGGGGTGGACAGCTTCCTGTCGGTGCTCGACGCCGAGCGGACCCTGGCCGCCGCCGACGCCCAGCTGGCCGCCTCGGACGCCCTGGTGACCACCTATCAGATCGCCCTGTTCAAGGCGCTGGCGGGGGGCTGGGGTCAGGTGTTCGGTCCCGAGGGAGCGGGTGAGGCCACGTAAGGTCTTGAGCCGTTCGGCGAAGTTGCGGCGTCGAGGCAGGCGGCGACGATCGTCCTTTCTTCCGACGTCAGAACCGTCCGCCGGACCGTCTTCGGCCCCATCGGCGCCTCATGAACGAAGGCCCGCCTGCGCTGTTTGGCGACGGTCCTGGGGGTTGAGGCCATGCTGCGCCGCCAGCTTTTGAGCGGAGCCTTCGATCGCCGCATCGCAGCCCGGACAGCGTGCGTGTTCGCGGGGCCGCCGTCCATACGCACGATCTGCCCGTCGCCAGCATGAATGCCAAGGTGGGGCCGCCGGGTCTGCGCTCCGAGCATGGCCGCAACAAGCGTTGCCGTCCGGGCGGCGCGCCGTCGAACCAGGGACTCTCGTCAGGCGGCCTGATTGGCGTCGCGTCTCAGGGCGTCTCGTCCGTCCCCGGCCTGGCTCAGCACCGCGGATAATCTGGCGAAATCGACCGGTTTGACCACATAGCTGTCGGCGCCCGCAGCCCAGCCCTGCTCCAGATCCTCGGGTCGCGCCGAAGCCGAAAGGATGACGATGGGCGTGTGCCGGTTGGCGCCCGCCTCGCTGCGAATTCTGCGCGTCGCCGTCAGGCCGTCCATCACCGGCATGTTCACGTCCATGACGATCATGTCGAACGCCTGTCCCGCCGCCATCTCCAGCGCGATCTCGCCATTCTCGGCCGTAAACACGCTGTGCCCCTGGCCCGTCAGCCAGGTCTCCAGGATCAGCCGGTTGACCGGATGGTCTTCGACAACCAGCACCCGGAGTGCGACGGTCCCCTCGGACTGGGCGGCCGCCATTTCAGGGAGGTTCGATCCCGTCCAGGCCTCGACCGGGAATGGCGCAACGAAGGTGAAGGTCGCCCCTTCGCCGGGCCTGGAGGCCACGGCGATCTCGCCGGCCAGCATGTGCGCCAGCCGCCGGGAAATCGTCAGCCCCAGTCCCGTCCCGCTCGCCTGGCGGGTGCTCGAGGTGTCGACCTGGGTGAAGGGCTGGAACAGGCGGGCCTGATCGGCCTCGCTGATGCCCGGTCCGGTGTCGGTGACGGCGAAGCTCAGTCGCACCTCCGCCTCAGCGAGCCGCTCGCCGGTGATGGTCAGACGCACCGTTCCGACATCCGTGAATTTGACCGCATTGCCGAGCAGGTTGGTGAGGATCTGGCCGACGCGAAGGGGGTCGGTGATGACGCGGTGTGGGATGTCGCCCCGCAGGTCCACTTCGACGGCCATATCCCGGGCCTCGGCCTGGGCCCGGCAGATCCTGACCGCCTGTTCCCACGCCTCGGTCGTCGGCGTGGATCGCACTTTGAGGTCAAGACGCCCCGCCTCCATCTTGGTCACGTCGAGAATGTCGTTGAGCAACGCAAGCAGCCCCTCGCCGCTGGTGCGGATCATCGAGACGTAGCTCCGCTCGACCTCGCCGATCGGACGCGCCTCGAGCAGCTGGGCGGCGCCGAGCACCCCGTTCATGGGCGTGCGCAACTCGTGCGAGATGATTCCGAGGAAGCTCGACTTGGCCTGATTGGCCGCCTGGGCCTGATCCCGAGCCTGTTCCAGATCGGCGATCAGTTCCCGCTGGCGGCCGACGACGGCGGCGATCTCGTTGTCCTTCATCAGGGTGACCATCAGCTTGATCAGCATCGCCAGCCCCAGCACCGGCGCGACGGCCATCAACTGCCAGAAGCCCGGCTGCCCCCAGAGGCTGAGAATGATCAGCAAGACCACCAGACTGTACGGCGAGGAAACGATGAGCGCCTCCTTCGGCGCGGCCCGCATCTGGGTGAACACCAGGGTGAACCCCGCGCACAGCAAACCGATGGCGAGCGCCTCGCCATGGGTCGCATCGCTGAACCAGACCAGCAGGGGCGCAACCGCCCAGGCGATGCAGGACACTGTCGCCACAGGCAGGCGCAGCCGGGGCGCGCCGCCGACGGGTCTGTCCACCAGGCCGCGCAGCAATCCCAGGGCGGTCGTGATCCCATACCAGATCAACGCCGTCCGCCAGGGCACGGCGGTGACCAGCGCAAGCGCCCAGCTGCCGATGATCCAGTAGCGCAAATGGCCCGCGGCCACGACAGCGAGCATCCGGCGGGTCACCGGTCCGATCGGTCGTGTCTCCAGCTCGGCCATATCCGACGCAGCCACAAGATGTCTCCCATCACAGGACCATGATGGCGGCAATCGACTAAGTCATGATGAACAGTACAGGTCGATTCTGAAGCCCTGCGACGGTTTTGGCGCCCGGGGGGTTGCATACGCCCTCACGATCTTCGCAGCACCTGCCGGACGTAATCAGGGCGTCTACACGGCGGGATCGGGATGACCGATCGACTTCGGTGAGGCGCCGCCCCACCCCCAAGCCGGGAGCACGGACGACCCGAGGGGCTGCGCTCGGAGCGCGTGTCCGATGAAGCTACCTGAGAGGGCGAACGCCGAGCGGAGCGGCGGGCGGCCGGCAGTGTCTTTGCAGGCCGACCCCTTTCAGGAAGGATCGCCGCACGAGCCCGGCCTGGATGGATTGCTGAACGCGCTGGCTATGCTGCTCGGCTCCGGTCAGACGACGCACCCAGCTCCGCATCGGAATGAAGTCCGTTACGGTGTCTCGAACCACATCGAGCGCCGCTTCGGCCGCCACATCCTCCATTTGCTCCGCTTGAACCCGCGTCGGATCGTCGAGATCAGGTCCGAGCGCCTCATCCAGGCGCGTGATCTCGGCCGATATGGCGCTGCAGCGACCAAGGCCGGCCAAGTCATAGGGCCGTTCAGCGGCCTGAATCAGCACCGTCGGGATTTCAGCGGGCCGTATGTTCAAATCCTCCAGAGGCGTCGCCGCCGCGCCGCCCACGCCCTGGCCGAAGGTCTCTATCCCTCGGTCGAGAGACTGCCCGCCGTTGCACGCCGCGAGCGCTCCAGCGGACAGGATGACGGCCATCGAATGTCGCGCTCTGATCATGGTTCGCCTGATGGCTGAAGCGGGGGTGGACCGGCACGATCGTCAACCGTGCCGGTCCGGGAGGAAGGACGTTCACTTTGAACTGACTGGAAACGTGGACGGGTACCCAACCGTTCCATTTCCAGATCCGATTTTCAGCGACGACTGTCGCCGGGGTCATGGTCAGGTCCAGGCGCGCGGCTGCATCGCTGCCCCTGGTCCGTCCATCGGGGCTGTCGTCAGCCCGGCCGGTCTGCGCCGCCTCCCCTCCTGATCCTCGCCGGGCGGAGCCGCGATCCGGACGACCGGATGTCGGCGATCCGTCCCTCCCAGTGCTGCGCCCAGACCTCCAGCACGGCCCCGACCAGCAACCGGTTGTAGCCCGGCCCGACGATCAGCCGGTCCTCCGCCAGGTCGCGCTCCAGGGCCTTGCCGTCGAGCAGCCCCTGGTCGACCTGAAGGCCGTTGAGCAGCAGCGGCCTCAAAGTCGCGAGACTGGCGCGGGTGACATGGCCGTAGAAGCAGCTGAGATCGCCCTTGTTGCGGCGCTCGATCAGCATCGGCGGCAGGCGGCCGCAGAAGGCCTGACGCGCCAGGCCGCGATCGCGCACGCCCGCGATCAGCCGGTCGGCGGGGATGGCGAGGCAATGCTCGACCACCGGCTGGCTCAGTAGCGGATGGAGCAGATCCCCGGCGCGGGCGCGCAGGCAGTCGCCCCAGAACAGCTGGGCGTTGACGAACTGGCGCAGTTGCCCGGTCTTGGCCGGCGGCAGGTCCTCGATGTCCTCCAGCCAGGGATGCCGCCGCCCGGATGCGGGCCGGGGTCCGGTCGCGCGCAGCCCGAGGGCGCAGCCGAGCACCGTCCAGGCCGAATGGCGCGTCCAACGTCCGACCGCCGCAAGAAAGGCCGGGGACAGGCCGGGCGGTCCCTCGCGCCGGAACCGGTCGGCCGCCACGGCGGGATCGGGCGCCTGGAAGAAGACCGCGTCGCCGCCCTGCCCCGTCACCAGGGCTGTGGCGCGGCCCCGGCGCATGCGCGCGGCGACCTCGCCGTCATAGGTGACGTCGACCCCCTGGAGCGCCGGCCGCACGCTTTCACCGAGGGGGCGGAGCTGGCGCACGGTGATGGCCTCGACCGGCTTGCGGACCCTGACGAGGTCGAGCTCCAGCCTCCGGGCGACCGCCTCGGCCCATGGCCGCTCGTCGCCTTCGCGCCAGTCGCCATGGAAGTTGAGGAACCGGGCCCGCCCGGCCAGCCCGGTCGCAGCCAGACTGCCGGCGACGATAGCCGAATCCAGTCCGCCGGAGAGTTCGGCCACGACCCGGCGGTGCGGATCGACCAGGTCGACGACCGTTTCATCCACCACCCCGGCCAGGCCGCCGAGGCTTTCGTCCCACCCGGCGCCCGACCGGCAGAAGGTCGAGGGCCGCCACACCGGCACGGACGCATGGTTCCCGGAGATCAGGGCGAGCGTCCCGGGGTTGACCGCGGTCAGCCCCGTCAGCGCCAGACGGTCGCCGAGCAGCTCGGGCGCCTCGGCGATCTCCCGCAGCACGGTCCAGTCGATGGCCAGGTCCGCGGGCAGGAGGGGATCGAGTTCTCGCGGCGGCTCCGCGACCGCCAGCACAGCCCCGCCATGGCGCCACCAGACGCAATCGATGGCCCCGGTGGGATCGCGCAGCAGGGCGAGACGGCCGTCGTCGTCCCGCCAAGTCAGGATGTAGCGCCCCCAGCCGGCGCCGACGACCGACCGGGCAAGGTCCGCCGGTCGGCTGTTGACGGCCACAAGGGTCGACAGCGGTTTCGGCCCGCGCCAGTCGCCGATCAGGAAATGACGACGGCCGACCTGGCGGACCTTGAGACGCGCTCGCGGACCGAGCAGGACCTGCAGGTCCTCGACCGCGTGCGATGCGCGCCATCCCTGGCGCACCAGGTCCGCGACCGCAGCCTCGAAGGGCGCGCGGTACGCCTCGCCGAGGCCGCGCCGGTCAAGGATCAGATAGCCGTGGTCTGCGGGCCCCGGGACCGTCATCGGCGGTACAGGGGCGTATAGGGCCACAGCCGCTCGACGTCGTCGTTGAGACAGACCTCGCCGAACTGCACCCAGCAGTGGGCGGCAAAGGGCCAGAGCCGGACCCCGAACACCCAGTCCGCGGAAAGGCCCATGCGGCGCAGGAAGGCGACCAGCATGGCGGAGCGCACCAGACATTCGCCCTCGATCGGCAACCAGGCGCCGACGGTCCAGAACTGCCGCGCCGCCGCCTCTACCGCCTCCGCATCGCGCGACAGGGGACGGCGGGCCTCGGCGAGCGCCAGCCAGGCGGCGAGCCCCTCGCCCCGTCGGGCCCGGCGGATGTCCGCCGGCACGGCGACGGCGGCGGCGAGAACCCGGGGCGACACGGCGCGGGACAGGGGCTGATGGATGAGGGTCCGCGTCGGAAGCGGCGGCGGGGCGGACCGCGCGGCCGGCGGCTCCGGACCCAGCACGCCCCCGGCCAGCAGGGCGTCGGCCACCGCCCCCGACCGTATCACGTCCCGGGCGCCCGGCTCCAGGGCGACGGCGCCGCCGGGCAGGCAAAGATAGGCGTCACGCGCGAGGTCGAGCAGGGCGAGATCCTCGCCGATGGCGACGGCGTGGACGTCATGTCGGAGATACAGGGTCATCGCCGAAGCGGTCGGACAGACGAGGGGCGCCGGCGCGAAGCCGGCGCCCCCGCCGTCAGCCCTGCTGCCAGAGCCGCACCGGGATCTGTTCGAAATCCCCGGTGGTGGAATCGGCGCGGGTGGCCTGTTCGGCCGAGCCGAGCCGGACGAGATCGGCGCGGACGCCGGCGCTCTCATAGAGTCGCACCGGAATCTGCTCCATGTCGCCTTCGGTGGCGTCCGCGCGGGTGGCGATCCGGGCGGAGCCCAGACCGATCAGGCGCGGCGTGGTCGCGGTCTTCATGACGTAACCTCCTGTCAACGGGGCCCATCGCCCCGTCGCGCCAGTCCGCGCCCGCCAGGTCCTATTTTCAAACTATATTCGGTCTATACTTTCCGCCGACCGTCGCATGACTGAAAACACGGACTGGGCGGCCGCGATCCGGTTGCGATGGTAGGCGTCGATCGCCGGCCTGAGATCGCTGATCCGGCCTTCGAGAAAGAGTTGCTCCTGACGCGCGACCGCCTCGTCGGCGATCGGATCGACGACGCGCTCGACCCGGCGGACCGGACGCAGCTGAAGCGCCGTGCGGCGGTAGACCCGGTCGAGCACATCATTGCCCGCCCAGGCCAGCAGGTTGTCGTAGAAGGCCTCGATCCGGGGGCGAGGCGACGCCTCCAGGCGCGGCGGCCGCGCGCCCGGCGGAATCCGCTCGATGGCCCATCCGGCCAGCCGCCAATGCAGTTCATAGAGATCGGCGATGTCCGACGCCGTCGGGCTCGGCGCGAAATAGCCGTGCCCGGGTCGGTGCTCCAGCACGCCCTCGCCGGAAAGTCGGGCGAGGGCCTCGCGGACCGGCGTGGGGCTGAGGCCAAGTTCGGTCGCCAGGGCGGTGGCGACCAGCGGCCGGCCCCAGCCGAACCGGCCTTCGGAGGCGAAATCCGTCAGGGCGGCCACGGCGAGATGATAGGGATCGCGCGCCTTCACGGCCCCCGGTCCGGCCACGCCGCTCCGGCCCGGGCCCCGTCCGGCGACTCATGGTCGGCGAGTGATCGTGTATCCATTAACGCTCTTCAAGGTCTCGCAAGGTGCGCGCAGGTTTCTTGCGCACGCGCGCAAGACTTTCGGCCCCGTGGCTTTCACGACTTTCATTTGAAGCGCGATTGCCCCATTTTTCAACCAGCAGGGGTACGGAAGGACGAGTCCGGCGACCTCATGGATGTGGAAGAGTCCGGACGATGGATCCCGCCGAACGTCAGTCGCAGAGCGAGACCCTGTCTTCGGCCCTGCGTCTGATCCGCGCCCATCGCCGGATGAAGTCCGCCGAGGTCGCGGAGGCCATGGGCATGGCCCAGCGGTCCTATGAACATTTCGAGGCCGGCGGCGGCCGCATCAATCTGGAACGCATCCATCGCTTTGCGGAGGTTACGGATTCCGACCCCTACGCCATCCTCGCGGCCCTCGCCCTGGGCTCGCCCAGGTTCGCCCTGCGGAGCGCCGACAACAAGCTGATGACCATCCTGACCGTCGCCCTGCAGGAGTTCGACGAGACGCTCGGCGACGTCATCGTCGAACTCGACGCCCGCACCCTGATCAACGCCTTCACCCGTACGATGAAGGACCTGGCGCTGCAGGCGGTCCGCCGCGACAGCGCGGCCCAAGACTGGCTCGAGACACGGGTCGCGAAGCTGGTCACCCCCGCCGGGGGCGAGGACGAGGGCGGCGCCGGGAATTCGCGACCGTAGACGCCCCGCCGGAAAGCTGCGGTCTGGCCGTGGATTTCGTTCGGCCGTCTGCTGGGGCCATGACGCCGCCGTCTCCGCGCCCGCACGCCGCGCCACCCGCCTCCGACGAGCCCCTTTCGGCGCGGCAACGCGACTGCCTCGCCCTCGCCGCGCGCGGTCTGACCTCGGCGGCGATCGGCGAGCGTCTCGGCATCTCCGGACGCACCGTCGACGAACACCTGATGCGGGCCTGCCGAACTCTGGGCGTGCGCACCCGGATCCAGGCGGTCGCCCGCCTCGCCGCCCGCACCGGGCCGGACCCGGAGTCCCGCAGCTTCCTACCGTAGATCTCCGACGGGCCGCCCGCGGGTCGCGAGCGGCGGGCGGGATCGGGTTTGCTGGGGGCCCTGAACGGAGCCCGCCTTGCTGGACCTCAATCTCATCCTCGCCCTGTCCCAGGCCTGCGCCCCCCAGGCGGCGCCGCAGACCATGGCCGCCATCGCCTGGACCGAAAGCCGGTTCGATCCGCTGGCCATCGGGGTGAACCGCGGCCCCCGGCCCGCCCGGCGGCCCCGCGACGCCGTCGACGCCGCCCGGATCGCCCGCGATCTGCTGGCGCGGGGCGCCAACCTCGACCTCGGCCTGGCCCAGATCAACAGCGCCAACCTGGCCTGGCTCGGCCTGTCGGTCGAGGCGGCGTTCGATCCCTGCCGCAACCTGTCCGCCGCCGGCGTCGTGCTGCGCGCCGGCTACCGGCCCGCTCGGGACGGCGACCGCCAGGCGGCGCTGCGGGTCGCCCTGTCGCGCTACAACACCGGACATCCCGACCGTGGCTTCCGCAACGGCTATGTCGCGCGCGTCGAGCGAGCCGCCGTCGCCCTGTCG
>Ga0075012_10002452_pt1 | contig 18288 bp, 16 predicted proteins | sample All_14_2_FD_71474 | JGI IMG/M metagenome (GOLD analysis project Ga0075012, IMG submission 71474) | Freshwater microbial communities in response to fracking from Pennsylvania, USA - Allegheny Zone_MetaG_DW_15 | ecosystem: Environmental > Aquatic > Deep subsurface > Groundwater > Drilled... | reverse complement strand
ATGGTGCCGGTTGCAGGATTCGAACCCGCGACATCCAGTTTACAAAACTGGCGCTCTACCAACTGAGCTAAACCGGCATCGGTGGGCTTATGCTGGCGGAATCCGTTCAGTGCAAGCACAGTGGCCCCATGCCCACGACCCTGTCCTATATCGCGCCTATCGTGCTGCTGGCCCTGTCGAACGTCTTCATGACCTTCGCCTGGTACGGCCATCTGAAGTTCGACCAGAAGCCTCTGTGGATCGTGGTGATGATCAGTTGGGGCATCGCCTTCTTCGAATACTGGCTGGCGGTTCCGGCCAACCGCATGGGCCATCAAGTCTATTCCGCCGCCGAGCTGAAGACGATGCAGGAGGTGATCACCCTGGTTGTGTTCGCGGTGTTTTCCGTCACCTGGCTGGGCGAGAAGCTGACGTTGAACCATGGCGTCGGCTTCATGCTGATCGCCGCCGGAGCCTGGTTCATCTTCCGCGGGCCCTTCTAGGCTTGGATCAGGCCTTGGTCAGGGCCAGCTGGATCACATCGGTGCGGCGCGAGCGGAACCCGGCCTCGCAATAGCCGAGGTAGAACCGCCACAACCGATAGAATCGCTGATCGAAGCCGCCCATCTTGCGGATGTCGGCCCAGGACGCCTGGAACCGCTCGTCCCAGCGGTGCAGGGTGTCCGCATAGTCGATGCCGAACCGCTCGACCGCGTCCCAGGACAGGCCCGCCTTCTCGATCACAGGCTGTAACCGCGCCTCGGAGGGCAGCATCCCGCCGGGGAAGACGTATTTCTGGATGAAGTCGGTGCGGGCGTTGTACTCCTCGAACAGATCGTCCTGGATGGTGATGATCTGCAGGCCCGCCCGGCCTCCGGGGGCCAGGACCTGATTGATCTTGTCGAAATAGGCGGCCCAGTATTCCTTGCCCACCGCCTCGAACATCTCGATTGAGGCCACGTGGTCGAACCGGCCCTGGACGTCGCGATAGTCGACCATCTGGATCGAGGTCTTGTCTGACAGGCCGGCATTGAACAGACGCTGACGCGCGAAGTCATGCTGTTCCTGGGAGATGGTGATGCCGGTGACGTGGGCCCCGATCTCGCGCGCGACATAGTCAGCAAACCCGCCCCAGCCGCAGCCGATCTCCAGCACCGTCTGGCCGGGCTTGATGCCCATCATGCGGGCCAGTGAGGCATATTTGCGGGTCTGGGCGGCCTCCAGAGTCTCGTCGGCGCGTTCGAAGCGGGCGGACGAATAGGTCATCGTCCCGTCCAGCCAGGCGCGGTAGAAGGCATTGCCCAGGTCATAGTGGGCGTGGATGTTCTTCTTCGATCCGCGCCGGCTGTTGCGCTTGACCTTGTGGCTGATCCAGTTGACCGCCAGCATCACGGCATTGCCGTCGAACAGACGGCGGATGTGGTCGTAGTTGTTGGCCAGAGTCTCCAGCAGCACGGCCAGATGCGGGCTGTCCCATTCGCCCGCCATATAGCCCTCGGCATAGCCGATATCGCCATTGGCCAGGACCCGGCGAGCAAACCGATAGTCCAGGACGTTCATCACCGCGTCCGGCCCGGGCGTCGCCCCGACCAGGGTGTGAATCTCGCCGTTCGGCAGGCTGAGGGTCAGGCGGCCATAGGTCCAGTTGTCGCTGAGCAGACGCAGCAGCAGGGCGAACACGGGCGGGGTACGGGCGGCCTGGGGATCAGCGGCGGCGGTCACGGCACTCATGGGCGAAATCCTGTGGCCAGGACGGCCGGGTGATCATTCATTGGGGTCGGACTTGGTTTCGATGGCTTTGAGCGCGGCCAGAGCCCGCGTCCGGCCCTCCACATGATCGACGATCGGGCGGGGATAGTCGTGCCCAAGGCGCAGTCCCGATCCGGCCAGGATCTCGCGCGGCGCGGTCCACGGCGAATGGATGTATTTGTCCGGCAGCCGGGCGATCTCTGGCACCCATTTGCGGACATAGCGGCCCTCGGCATCGAACTTTTCGCCTTGTGCGATTGGATTGAAGATACGGAAATACGGAGCGGCATCGGCTCCGGATCCCGCGACCCACTGCCAATTCTGCACATTCGACGCCAGATCGGCGTCGACCAGGGTGTCCCAGAACCAGGCCTCGCCCTCGCGCCAGTCGATCAGCAGGTGTTTGACCAGGAAGGAGGCCACCACCATCCGCACCCGGTTGTGCATATATCCGGTCCGCCAAAGCTGGCGCATTCCGGCATCGACGATGGGGTATCCGGTCTGGCCGGTCTGCCAGGCCTTCAGCGCCTCGGCATCGCTGCGCCAGGGCATGGTGTCGTATTCGGGCCGGAAAGCCTTGGCCGTGATGAAGGGGAAATGGTGGAGCAGGTGGGCCGAAAACTCGCGCCAGCCGATCTCGGCCACAAACTTTTCGGCCTCTGCTCCCGGCACGCGGCCATCCGAGGCGGCCTCGCGCGCCGCCGCCACCGCCCGCCAGGGACTGATCTCTCCCCAGTGCAGGGCCGCCGACAGGCGACTGGTCGCGGCCCGTGAGGGCAGGTCGCGGCCCATCCCATAGCCGTTCAGCCCGGCCTTCAGAAAATGGGACAGCGCCGCCTGGGCTCCCGCCTCGCCGGGCTCGCCCTCGAAGCCGGTCGACCAGTCGGGCCGGCGGGGATGCAGGTCCCAGTCTTCGAGGGCGTCGCTGTCGAGGCCAGAGGGCGTGTGGATCGTGCGAGGCCCCAGCGTGTGGGGCGGGGCCTCGGTCTGGGCCATCAGGGCCTTATGGAAGGGCGTGAAGACACGATAGGGCAGGCCGGAGCCGTTCAGTACGATGCCGGGCCGGGCCAGCAAGGTGCCATTGAAGCCGCGGCACTCTATGCCGTCGCCCTTCAGCGAATGAGCGATCTCGGCGTCCTGGGTCCAGGCGTCGGGCTCGAACCGGCGGTTCATGAAGACGGTGGTCGCACCGGTTTCCTTGATCAGGCGCCGCAGTTCCGATTCGCTGTCGCTCCGGCGCAGGATCAGCCGCGACCCACGCTGTTGCAGGACCGCATCCAGAGCCCGCAGCGACTTGTCCAGCCACCATTTCGAGGCGGCCCCCAGCGGTCGTCCGTCGCCCGCCTGGTCCAGGATATAGACCGGCACGATGGCCCGGCCCGTCTCGGCGGCCTGGTTCAGGGCCGGGTTGTCGGCCAGGCGCAGGTCGCGGCGGAACCACAGAATGACGGGGGCGGCCTGGTCCGACGGCTTTGTGGTCACGCGCGACCTCTCCATGTTAGCTTGCAACCTGCGTCGCGTGACGCCACCTGAACGCCCCATAGTCGGGGCATAGACCCGGCACCATAAGCACAAACGTCACACGAAGGTTTCGCCGTGAGCCAGCCCAACGCCATCATCGACATCAATGACGGTCTGACCCGTCCCGTCTCCATCGGTGGCGGCCAGCGGATCGTCTTCATTGCCGGCCCGTGCCAGCTGGAAAGCCGCCAGCACGCCCTGGAGATGGCCCATGCCTTGAAGGAAATCGGCGATCGGCTGAACGTCGGCATCATCTACAAGACCAGTTTCGACAAGGCGAACCGCACCAGCGCCACAGCAGCCCGCGGTTTCGGCCTGGAAGGCTCCCTGCCGATCTTTGCCGAGATTCGCGAGGTCACCGGCCTGCCGGTCCTGACCGACGTCCACACCGAGGAGCATTGCCGGATCGCGGCCGAGGTCGTGGACGTGCTGCAGATCCCGGCCTTCCTCAGCCGCCAGACCGATCTGCTGCTGGCCGCCGCCGCGACGGGCAAGGTGATCAATATCAAGAAGGGTCAGTTCCTGGCCCCCTGGGACATGAAGAACGTCGTGGCCAAGGTGGTTGGGGCGGGCAATCCCAATGTGATGGCCTGCGAGCGGGGGGCCAGCTTCGGCTACAATACCCTGGTCAGCGATATGCGGGCCTTGCCGGTGCTGCGCGACATCGGCTGCCCGGTGGTGTTCGACGCGACCCATAGCGTGCAGCAGCCGGGTGGGCAGGGGACGTCCTCCGGCGGCCAACGCGAGTTCGTGCCGGTCTTGGCCCGCGCCGCCGTCGCCGTCGGCGTCGACGCCGTCTTCATGGAAACGCACCAGGATCCGGACAACGCCCCGTCGGACGGGCCCAACATGGTGCCGTTGTCGCAGTTCGAGGCCCTGGCGGCGGAGCTGATCGCCTATGACGACCTGACCAAGAGCCGGATGGCAAAAGCGGCGTGACCGACGGAGCGGGCTCGACCAGGAAACGGCGCGGACCCAGCCTGCGGCAGTGGCTGGGCTATGGCGGGTTCGCCTTGGTGGGCCTGATCCTGCTGATCGTCGCCATCTGGCGCGGGGACATCCTGCGCGCGGCCCTGGATCCCCAGGTGCCGTTCCAGACCTATGATCCGCCGCCGGCCCCCGATTATTCACGGGCCCAGGCCTGGGCCCTGCTGGAGGACCGGGCATCCGGGGCTGGCCCGGCGGCGATCTTTTTCGTGCACTCCACCACCTTCGACGGGGGATCGGAGTGGAATGGTCCGATCGATCATGCCGCGGCCGATGCCTATCTGAAGCGTGTCGTCCTGCCCAACCATGCCGGACCCTTTGCCCGATCCGGCGCGATCAGCGCGCCTCGATATCGCCAGGGCAGCCTCTATACCCGCCTGAGCCTGCGCGACGACTCCCGTGAGGCGCGGGCCTTCGCCTATCGCGACATCGAGGCGGCGTTCGAGGCCTGGCTGTCGCGCCATCCGGACGGGCCGATCATCCTGGCAGGCGTCGAGCAGGGGGGCGAACTGCTGGAGCGGCTGGTTCGTGAGCGCGTCGCCGAGGATACCGCCCTGCGCCGTCGTCTGGTCGCCGTCTATCTGATCGATGTGGTCGTGCCGGTCGATCGCCTGTCGACCGAGGTTCCGGCGTGCGACACCCGCCAGCAAGTGGGATGCATCGTCGCCTTCGCCCCCGTCGAGGAAGGTCAGGACCGTACGGCCCTCCAGAGGTTGCGGCGGGCCCTGGTCTGGGACGACCGGGGGCGTCTGGTCGAACTGCAGGGAAGGCCGGCGGTCTGCGTCAATCCGGTCAGTGGGAGATTGGACGGCGCGGCGCTTCCGGCGCGTCTGCATCACGGGGCGACCAATGCCACCGGGCTGGAATGGGGCGCTCGTCCGGCCCTGACCGCACGCGAAATCGCGACCCAGTGCCGGGGCGGACTGCTGCGCCACACGGCCCCCAGCCGCGAATCCTTTCGGGCGACAGGCAGCTGGGCCGATCGAAGAAAGGTCACGCAATACAATCTGTTCTTCAGCGACATTGAACTAGACTCGCAAGCGCGGCTCGCGGCCTGGCGCACGGCGTTGTCTCGCTAATCCAGCCCCGGGCGGTCGTTGCGCCAGTCGAACAGGGCTTCCAGAACACGCACGGCTTGCCCTCGAGGCCCGGTCAGGTCCGGATCGCGGCCCAGGACCAGCCGCGCGTCGTCTGCGGCCGCCAGCATCAGGCTGCGGTGGCGCACCGGGTCGGCAAAGCGATAGACCGGAAAGCCGCTCTGTTTCAGGCCCAGGGGATCGCCGCCGCCGCGCAGGCGGAAATCCTCCTCGGCGATCTCGAAGCCGTCCTCGGTGCGGCGCAGCGTTTCCAGCCGCTCGCGGGCCACTTCGCCCAGTCCGGTGTCGCCCCCGCCATAGAGCAGGATGCAGGCGCTAGCCTTGGCCCCGCGTCCGACCCGTCCGCGCAACTGATGCAGTTGGGCCAGGCCGAAGCGGTCGGCGTGTTCGATCACCATGATGGTGGCGTTGGGCACATCGAGCCCGACCTCGACCACGGTGGTGGCGACGAGCAGGGGCAGCCGACCGTCGGCAAAGTCGGCCATCACGGCCTCACGCTGGGCCCCCGGCATCTGGCCATGGGCCAGGCCGACCTCCAGCTTCAGGATGCGGCGCAGGTCTGCGGCCCGTTCCTCGGCGGCGGCCAGGTCGCTGACCTCGCTCTCGGCTACCAGAGGACAGATCCAGTAGGCCTGGGCTCCACCGTCGATCGCCGCGCGCAGCCGCTGGGCCACCTCTCCGATCCGGGTCAGGGGCAGGACGGCCGTGGTGATCGGCGTGCGGCCCGGCGGCTTTTCCATCAGCCGCGACACCTCCAACTCGCCGTACTGAGTCAGTTCCAGCGTCCGGGGGATGGGCGTCGCCGACATGGTCAGCAGATGGACGCCGCCGGTGCGGGGATCGCCCTTGGCCTGAAGCCGCTGGCGTTCGCCGACGCCGAACCGGTGCTGTTCGTCGATGACGGCCAGCCCCAGACGGTCGAACCGTACCGCATCCTGGAACAGGGCATGGGTGCCGATGGCCACCTGGACCGCGCCGGTCGCCAGGCCGTTCAGCCGTTCGCGCCGCTCCGCCGGGGTGTCGCGCCCGGTCAGAAGAACGCTGGTGATGCCCGCCGAAGCCAGCAGCGGAGACAGGCGTTGATGATGCTGGCGGGCCAGGATTTCGGTCGGGGCCATCAGGGCGGCCTGGAAGCCGCTGGAGGCGGCATCGGCCATGGCCAGGGCGGCGACCGCGGTCTTTCCCGATCCCACGTCGCCCTGCAACAGCCGCCCCATCTGCTCGCCTGAAGCCAGGTCGGCGCGGATCTCCGACAGGGCCTGCGTCTGGGCGTTGGTGAGGGAAAAGGGCAGGGCGGCCAGCAGGGTCTGTGAGGCAGCTCCGGGCGCGATGACGGGGGCTGGGGTGGTCTGCCGTGCGCGGCGACGGCGGGCCAGGGCCAGTTGATGGGCGAACAACTCGTCATAGGCCAGGCGCTGGCGCGGCGGGGCATCGGGCGACAGATCGTATTCCGACACCGGGTCGTGTAGTGCCGTCAGCGCCGCGCGCCAGCCGGGCCAGCGCCTCGCCGCTATCCAGGCCGGGTCCTGCCACTCGGCCAGTTCCGGGGTGGTGGCCAGGCCGGCCAGGACCAGTTTGCGGATGACGCGCGAACTCAGCCCCTGCGTCGCCGGATAGACGGGCTCCGTCGCCGCAATCTGGTCGGCCTGATCCAGGGTGAAGATATCGGGGTGGGCGATCTGGACCTCGTTGTTGAACCGCTCGACCTTGCCCGCGACCAGCCGACGCTCGCCGCGCGGCAACTGCCGGTCGATATGCTGGGGCGAGCCGCCGAACCAGACCAGATGCACGAAGCCCGTGTCGTCCGACGCCCGCATCTTCAGCGGCACGCCCGGCTTTCCGGGCACGATCATCCGATCGACCATGATCTCGAAGATGCCGACCTCACCCTCCACCGCATCGACCGCCGTCATCCTGCGGCGTGTGATCAGCCCGACAGGCGATAGAAAGACGACGTCACGCACCAGGGGGCCCGCGACCTTCTGGACCAGGGGTGCGATGCGGGGTCCGACACCCTTCAGGCCGGTGACGTCCGCGAACAGGGGAAACAGGCTCTCTGGGCGCATCTCAGGTCATTAGCCACGTCTGGCGATTGCACATAACCGCGTTACGCCCCATGGTTCGGGCCTGAGGGTCTTTCGCCGGAGCGGGGTCCATGTCTGTCACGACGTTGCAGAGCAATCTGAAGTCCAGGGGTTTCGATCCGGGCATCATAGACGGTGCTCTCGGCACCAACACCTATCAGGCTTTGGCCGCCTATGTGTCGGAGGGCAAGGCCCCGGCGGTAACCGGCGGCTTGCTGGCCCTGCACCTGCGCGGCGGCGGCGTGACCACGCGCCTGCGCTTGATCCATTTCTTTGCCCAGATCAGCCATGAGAGCGGCTTTCGGCCGGTGGCGGAAAACCTAAATTACTCGGTCGAGGGGCTGAGGACGACGTTTTCGCGCGCCCGCATTTCCTTGGCCCAGTGCCAGGCCCTGGGACGGATTCCAGGCCGTCCGGCCGATCAGGTCGGCATCGCCAATGCCGTCTATGGCGGCACCTGGGGAGCCAACAACCTGGGTAATACCCAGCCGGGCGACGGCTGGCGCTTTCGTGGGAGAGGCCTGATCCAGCTGACGGGCCGGACCAACTATCGCCGAACTGCACCGGAGTATGAGGTCAATCCCGATCTGGTCCTGACGCCTGCCGGCTCGATCAAGGCGGCGGTCGATTTCTGGCGTACACGTGGTTTGAACCCCGCGGCCGATGCCGACGAACTGGAGCGGGTGACCCGGCTGATAAACGGCGGGCTGAATGGTCTGGCGCATCGCCGCACCCTGACCGATCGGATCAAGGCCATCTGGCCGGGCTGAGATGTCCGCTGGCGATGCGGCGCTGGCCCCGCTATACCGCGCGCCTCATGACCGATCACCCCGACACCAGCAAGCTCGACCGCCTGCGATTCCGCGCCTGGCGACGGGGCTTCCGAGAGGCCGATCTGGTGCTGGGCCCATTCGTCGACAGTGTCGGGCCGACGCTGGATGACGCAGAGCTGGATGCCTTTCAGGCCTTGCTGGAGGCTGAGGATCACCAGATCTATGCCTGGATCATCGGCGAGGCACCCTTGCCGGCCGAGTATGACGTCGCTCTGATGGCCAAGATCCAGGCCTTCATGCGGGCTCATGTCGCCGCCGCCGTCGCCGAGGGCGCGGGTTGAGCCCCTCGCGGTCCGATATCGAACTGGGCGGCGCGCCAGAGGGGCTGGATGCCCTGATCGTCGCCGGGCGCTTGGCCGCCTCTGGGGGGCTCGGCGTGTTCGTCGCGCGCGATTTCACCCGCATGGGCACCTTTGTCCAGGCATTCAGGTTTTTCGCCAAGGATGTTGAGGTTCTTGAGTTTCCGGCCTGGGATTGCCTGCCCTATGACCGGCTGAGCCCATCATCGGCGGTGTCCGCCGAGCGGATGGCGGCGCTGACCCGACTGGCCCAGCGCCGTCCCGGCGATCCGCCCCTGATGGTGGTGACCACCGTTGCCGCCGCCACCCAGCGCACGCCGCCGCGCGAAGTCACCCAGGGTGCCGGGTTCGAGACCGTCGTCGGGCGCGACCTCGATACGGAGGCGCTGGAGCGATATTTCACCGTCAACGGCTATATGCGCGCCTCCACCGTGTCGGAGCGCGGTGAATATGCGGTGCGCGGCGGGGTCATCGACGTCTATCCGCCAGGTTTTCCCGAGCCGGTCCGGCTGGATATGTTCGGGTCCGAACTGGAATCCATACGCACCTTCGATCCCGCCACCCAGCGTTCGACCGGACAGAAGAGGGCCGTGGCCCTGGCTCCGGTATCCGAAGCCCTGCTGGATGCCGAGACCATTTCGCGGTTCCGCACCGGCTATCTGGCCCTGTTCGGGGCGGCCGGGGACGACCCCCTCTATGCCGCCGTCAGCGAAGGCGCTCGCCGCCAGGGCATGGAGCACTGGTTGCCGCTGCTCTACGAACGATTGGAGACCTTGTTCGACTATCTGCCGGACGATGCGCCGGTGTTTCTGGACCATCAGGTCGAGGCCTCGCGGGCCGATCGCTGGACCCTGACGGCCGATGCCTATGACGCCCGGGCCGAGGCCTCGCGCACGCGCGGTGGCTCGGCCCATCGTGCCCTGCCGCCCGCCCGTCTCTATCTGGACCAGGCGGAATGGAACGGGGCTCTGGCCGGGCGACAGGTCCGCCGCCTGAGCCCCTTCGGCGCGGGGGCGGAGGATGCGGGCGGGCGACTGGGCCGCGCCTTTACCGCCGAACGCGCCCAGGACAGCGTCAATCTGTTCGAGGCGGTCACCGCCCATGCCGAGGCGCTGAAGGCCGAGGGCCGCCGCGTGTTGTTCGCCTCCTGGACCGAGGGGTCGTCCGAGCGTCTGGCCGTCATGCTGGCCGACCATGGTCTGGAGCCTGTCGTGGCCGTGCGGGACTGGGCCGATGTGCAGGCCGCGCCACCGGGCATGATCCTGCGCGGTGTCCTGCCGGTGGAGCACGGCTTCACCACGGACACCCTAGCCGTGATCTCCGAGACCGACATCCTGGGGGACCGGCTGGCCCGCCCGCGGCGTAAGCGCCGGGCGTCGAACTTCCTGGCGGAGGCCTCGGCCCTGACGACCGGCGACCTGGTCGTGCACCTGGATCATGGTATCGGCCGGTACGAGGGGCTGAAGACCCTGGAGATCCAGGACGCGCCGCACGACTGCCTGGAACTGTTGTATGCCGGTGAGAGCAAGCTCTATCTGCCAGTTGAAAATATTGATCTTCTGACGCGCTACGGGACGGATGCCGACGGCGTTCAGCTGGACCGTCTGGGCGGGGCGGGATGGCAGGGACGCAAGGCCAAGGCCCGTGCCCGTCTGCGCGACATGGCCGAGGGTTTGATCGCCCTGGCGGCCAAGCGCGCGCTGCGGACCAGCGACGCGGTGGTGCCGCCCGCCGGACTGTTCGACGAATTCTGTGCCCGCTTCCCCTATGAGGAAACCGACGACCAGCTGAACGCCATCGGCGACGTGCTGGAGGACCTGGGCAAGGGGATGCCCATGGACCGGCTGATCTGTGGCGACGTCGGCTTCGGCAAGACGGAGGTCGCCATCCGCGCCGCCTTTGTCGTGGCCATGAGCGGACAGCAGGTCGCCATCGTCTGCCCCACCACACTGCTGGCCCGCCAGCATTTCCGCACCTTCTCCGAACGGTTCGCGGGCTGGCCGATCAAGGTCCGCCACCTGTCGCGGATGGTGACGGCCAAGGACGCCTCCGAGACGCGCGCGGGCCTGAAGGGCGGCACCTTCGAGATCGTGGTGGGCACCCATGCCGTCCTCAGCGAGCAGGTCGGGTTCAAGGATTTGGGCCTTGTTATCGTTGACGAAGAGCAGCATTTCGGCGTCAAGCACAAGGAGAAGCTTAAGTCCCTGCGGGCCGACGTCCACCTGCTGACCCTGACCGCCACGCCCATCCCCCGGACGTTGCAGATGGCGCTGTCGGGCATTCGTGAGATGTCGATCATCGCCACGCCGCCGGTCGATCGGCTGGCCGTGAGGACCTATGTCACGCCCTGGGATCCGATCCTGGTGCGCGAGGCCCTGCTGCGCGAGAAGTATCGCGGGGGCCAAGCCTATTATGTCGTGCCGCGCCTGTCCGACCTGCCGGACATCGAGCGTTTCCTGCGCGAGCAGGTGCCGGAGGTGAAGTTCGTCGTCGGCCATGGCCAGATGAGCCCGACCCAGCTGGAAGACGTGATGAGCGCCTTCTATGACGGCTCCTATGATGTGCTGCTATCGACCACCATCGTCGAAAGCGGCCTGGACATTCCCACCGCCAACACCTTGATCGTGCACAAGGCCGATATGTTCGGCCTGGCCCAGTTGCACCAGATCCGGGGCCGGATCGGGCGGTCCAAGGCCCGCGCCTTCGCCTATCTGACCACTCCGCCCGAGAAGCCGATGACCCTGTCGGCCGAGCGGCGACTGCAGGTGCTGCAATCGCTGGACAATCTAGGGGCGGGCTTCCAGCTGGCCAGCCACGACCTGGACCAGCGCGGCGGCGGTAATCTGCTGGGCGACGAACAGTCGGGCCATATCCGTGAGGTCGGGGTCGAACTGTATCAGCAGATGCTGGAAGACGCCGTCGCCTCCCTGCGCGAGGCGGGGGCAGAGGGCCTGATCGATCGCGGCTGGTCACCCGCGATCAATGTCGGTGCCGCTGTATTGATTCCAGAGGATTACGTCCCGGACCTGAACGTCCGTCTCAGCCTGTATCGCCGTCTGTCCGATGCCGAGAACACCGAGACGCGCGAGGCCCTGGCCGCCGAACTGATCGACCGGTTCGGCCCCCTGCCGGACGAGGCGAAACAGCTGCTGCGGATCGTGGGGGTCAAGGCCAACTGCAAGACCGCCTGCATCGAGCGCATCGACATCGGGCCCAAGGGGGCCGTCCTGACCCTGCGCGACAACCGCTTCCCCAATCCGGCGGGCCTGGTGGGGCTGATCCAGAAGAACCAGGCCAGCTGGAAGATCCGTCCGGACCAGAAGATCGTGGTCAAGGGCGACTGGCCCACGTCCGACGACCGGCTGAAGGTCGCCGAACGTATCACCGCCGATCTGGCCCGGGTGGCGGGGGCCTGATCCTCAGTCGGCGGAGGGCAGGGCGGCGGATGTGAACCGTTCCGCCCACCAGGCCTTCCACCGGCTGTCCAGTGCCGCAAAGTCGGTGTCAGGCAAGCCATAGGTCGTCAGGGTGGCGCTGACCTCGCCGCGCGGGTGCTTCTCATCCGGCTCGCGTTCCATCAGGACCAGAAGGCCGTCGCCGAAATGCCGGACAGTGATGCCGGTCTGGCGGCGTCCGACGTGCCAGACCTCGCCGGAGGCCGCGCGGTCCGGTCCCAGGTCCTGAGCCCAGGGCTCGCCCGGCGCGCCGAGGGCGGTCAGTCCGAGCGCGGCTCTCAACAGGCCCTCATGGCCCTCCTTCGGGACGCCCGTCAGGAAGACGGTGCGACGCGGTTGGTCGCGATGCCGGGCAAAGGCAAACCGCAGCTGTTCGGTGAAGGCGATCCAGCCCTCGGTCATGGCGTCGTATATGTCCGACCATTCCTGGTCCGCCGGGGCGGCGCGCACGATCCGGACGATGCTTTGGTCGCCCTTGGCCTCGACCTCGTAACGGTCCTGGGTGCCCTGGAACTGGATGGTCCGCGTGGCCTGGTCGGCGACCGCGTGTTTGACGAAGATGAAGTCGATCTCATCGGCCAGGGTATCGGCGTCCCAGCCAAACCAGGCCTTGATCTGATCCGGATCGCGCAGGGCAGCCCAGACGGCGTCGGCGGGGGCGGGCACAGTGACCTCGACCAGGACCCGGTCGAGGGTCGGGCCGGTGGCGGCGGCAGGGGGCTGTTCGCTCATGGCGTTTTTCCTCAATTCCGGGTGACAGCAGGCTTGGCCACGGCAGGATGGGCCATGGCGGTCAGGCGATATCGGCGGGTTCCGGTCGCAGCATCGTGGCGGCGGGCGATCTCGGCCACGGCCTGGGCGACCTCGTCGCAAAAGGCATCGAAGGCCGCGGGCGTAGAAAATCCGACGTCCGCCTCGACCGTCAGGGTCAGCAGCCGCTGGTCCTGCGCCTCCGCCGCCTGACGCATCCGGGCGACGTCGCGCACCAGGGCGGAGGCGGTCTCGATCAGATGGTCGGCGGCGTGCTGATCCTGGGCCTGGACCGCGTCCGGGTCGGGCGGGGCCCGCATCAGGGCGGGGTCAAGAATGTAGTGACCAGCGGCGACGAACAGACGCTCGACGAAGCCGCGCTTGCGTCGTTCCTCGGCCAGGGTGATCAGGCCCGCCGCCTCCAGGGCGCGCAGGTGGTGGCCGATCTTCTGACGCGGCATCCCCAATCGTTCGGACAGTCCCGATGCAGAGGCCGGTTCGACCAGGGCGCTCAGGATCCGCCGCCGGATCGGGGCCAGGGCCACGATCGCCGTTTCCAGATCGTCGAGCAGGGCGGAAGGACGCGGCGTCATGGTGGGCACTGTCGTATAGACAAATAATATTGTCAAATTGATCAGCCTGGCGGCCGCGCGGGTGTGTTCGGGCGTTCGGCTGTGTCAGGCGGCGGCCGGAACCACGGCGGCGGAGGCGCGCTCCAGCAGGGTGCCGGGGCTTTCGCCGGGGCCCATTTCTGCCGCGCCGATGTCGAAGCCGACCACGAAGGGCGAGCGCCCGGCCCCGGCATCGAAGGCGGTGCAGCCGATCACGGCGGCGATCCGCTCGGCGGCGATCCTGGCTTCGGCCGCCGTGGTCGCCGGCAGGGCCAGGGCGAAGACATCGGGCGACAGGCGCGCGGCGGTGTCCTCTGTGCGGATTAGGCGTGAGACCATGGCTCCGATCTGGGGCAGGGCGCGGCCCAGCCAGCCCTCGGCCTTCATCTGGGCCAGGCCGCCCGCATCGGCGACCCGCAGGACGCAGACCGACAGCGGCCGACGTCGATCAGCGGCGGCCTCTGCGATCCGGGCCAGATGGGCGGCGAACAGGGACGGGGTGAACAGGCCGGTGGCCGCGTCGGTCAGGCCCGAACTGCGGGCGCTCTCCAGGGTCCGGCGGATGACCTGATGACGGCGATAGGTTCGGGCCAGGGCCACGATCCGGCGCGCGGTCTCGTCCTCGGGCGTGTCGGCGGCGGCGACGTCGGCAAAGCCCCGGCCATAGAGCTGTTCCAGATCGATCTCGGCCCGCCCGCTCAGATAGAGCACCAGGGGGATGTGATAGAGGCGGGTGTTCCGTTTCATCCCCGACGCGATCGACTGGGCCGGAGCATGGTCCTCGCCCCCCCACAGGACTGCCGCGTCGAAGGCCCGCTCATGCAGATAGTCGAAGGCGGTATAGGGGGTCGGGGCGGCCACGACCTCGCATCCGTCGGCGATCAGGGCATTGTGCAGGGCCAGGAACCGCTGATCGGGCCGCCCCGCTGCCAGGACGCGCAAAGGGGTCTGTTCGGCATCCGTCTGGACCAGAGAGGTGCCGCGCGCCGCGAAGGTGGCCTCGCGCAGGGTCATCTCTTCCTCTGCGATGGCGGCGCGGATCAGGTGTTCCAGCCGCAGGGCTGCCTGGGCCGGATGGGGCGGGGCAGACATGGCCAGATCGACGGCGGGATCGTGGCGCAGGGTGCCGGTATCGTCGACGGCCAGCACGGGTAGGCGGCGAGGTCGGGCCGCGATCTGCAAGGCCGGGGCGAGACCGGTGGGACAGCGTCCGTCGATGACCGCGACGTCCAGCGGCAGGTCGGCCAGGGCCGCCAGGGCGGCGTGTTCGGAGCGGGCCGTGACCGTGGTCCAACCCAGGGCATCCAGCCCCCGGCACAGGGGGCCCAGCCGGTCGTCGTCGGGCGCGACGACCAGAACGCGTGGATGGATGGCCAAGGCCGACAGCTCCCCTTGCAAAGGCGGCGGGACCATAGCCACCCGGACCCCGCCCTAGCAACGGCGGCTCCTGATCCGATGGCGGAATTCGCGACGCATCTTCCGTCCGCCTCGGAATCCGCTAGGTTCGCAATTGGGATGGGCTGATGGGGTAGGCGTTTGAGCAAGACGACGGACGGCGGCGCAGTGCGCCTCAGCCTGGGATTCTGGGGTCGGTTGAGCGGCCGAGCCTTTGCCCGCAGCTGGGGCCGCGACGTCATGCTGTATACGGGCGGCGTGTCCTTCTTCGCCCTGTTGGCGGTCTTTCCGGCCATCGCCATCCTGATCGGCTTCTACAAGGCGGTTCTGTCCATCACCCAAGTCAGCGAGCAGGCCGCGGCCCTGGCCGACGTCATGCCCTATGCGGCGCGGTCGATCTTTTTGGCCGAGATCGAGCGGCTGGCCAATGCCTCGGCCCGAACCGTCTCGGCCCAGAGCGCCTTTGCCCTGGTCGTGGGTGCCTATGCGGCGCATCGAGGATTCAAGGCCTTGTTGGCCGGTCTGAACCTGATCCACGACGAGACCGAGCCCCACGGCTTCTTCAAGTTCAACCTGCTGGCCTTCTTCGTGGCCCTGTTCGCCTTTGGCCTGTTCACCGTGGTGTCCGGTGCCGTGGTGACGGCGCGACTGCTGGACCATGCGGGAGAGGCGGTGGGCCAGGGGGGCGGCGGCCTGCCTTTCGACGGCCTGCTGCCGTCCCTGGGGTTGGCCCTCGGACTGACCGCTCTCTATCGCTATGCCATGTCGCATCGGACGCGGGTGGCCTGGGCTCCGGCGATCGCGGGCGGGGTTGTGGCCACACTGTTGTCCATGATCTCGTCCTGGCTGTGCGCCATCTATGTCGAGCAGATCGCGCCGCTTGGGGCGACCTATGGCTCGGTCGGCGCGGTCGTGGTCCTGTTGATCTGGCTGTCCTGGAACGTCAACGCCATCTTCTATGGCGGGGCCTTTGCCACCGAGATGGAGATCGCCTGGCGCGCGCGCGGGGCTCCGGTCCTGGACGATCAGGACCCCAAGGACGGCGACAAGGTGGTCAGCCTGTCGTCGCGGCGGGCGTCTCGACCATAAGCGTGATAAGGCCGTCGGATTCGGTGATGGAAATCACCGCACCACCGCATTCCGCCATCAGGAAGGGGACGTCGATCCTGGCCATCGGATCCGTGGCCAACAGGATCAGACGGCTGCCGGGCCCTGCCTGATCCATGGCTCTCGCCAGCCGCAGGCTGGGCACCGGACAGCGATGCCCCCGCGCATCCACGGTGATCGGTGTGTCGTGACTCATCAGTCTGACAGCCGGTCCAGCAGCAGGGCCAGGGCCACCCGGACGCTGTCGGCCCGGATCCCATCGCGACCGATGTCGCCGAAACGGCGCTCGGCATGGACCTGTCCCGCTGGTCCGTTGGCGGCGAAATGGACCAGGCCGACCGGCTTTTCCGCCGAGCCGCCGCCGGGTCCGGCGATGCCGGTGATGGAGACCGTGACCTGTGCCCCTGAGTGTTCCTCGGCTCCGTCCGCCATGGAGCGGGCAACGGGCTCGGAGACGGCGCCGTGCTGGCTGATCAAGTCCTCGGCCACGCCCAGCATCTGGGCTTTGGCGGTGTTGGAATAGGTGACGAAGCCGCGGTCCATCACCGCCGAACTGCCCGGCACGGCGGTCAGGGCGGCGGCCACCAAACCCCCGGTGCAGCTTTCGGCCGTGGCGATCGTCAGGCCCCGCGCCTGGGCCGCCTGAATGACCGACCGAGCGGCTTCGAGGATGTCGTCGGGAAACATCGTGGGCTATCCGTTGCGGCGAGTCGGTCTAACCTGACCCTCCTGCGCGGGCCTGTCGACCGCAACACCTTACGGACCCGGTGCCATGACCGAAGCCACGCTCAATGCCGCCACGCCCGGCAGGACCGGAGATCGGCTGACGCCGATCCTGTTCGCCCTGGCCATCTTCACCTCGGCGGCCCTGGTGTTCGTGGTGCAGCCGATGGTGACCAAGCTGGTCCTGCCGATGCTGGGCGGTTCGCCGTCGGTCTGGAACACCGCCATGGTCTTCTTCCAGGCCGCTTTGCTGGGCGGCTATGCCTATGCTCACCTGCTGCAAAGGATCGGCTCGATCCGGACCCAGGTGATGGTGCACCTGGGGCTGCTGCTGCTGGCGGCTCTGTTTCTGCCGTTGAAGATCAGCGGCCTGCTGGGCGATCCCGATCCTTCGGCTCCCATCGCCTGGTTGCTGGCCACCCTGGCTCTGTCGGTCGGGGCCCCGTTTGCCGTGCTGTCGGCCACGGCACCGCTGCTACAGGCCTGGTTCGCGCGGGTCCGGGCGAATGAGGCCGACGGGAAAAACCCCTATGTCCTCTATGCCGCCTCCAACATGGGCAGCTTCCTGGCCCTGCTGGCCTATCCGGTGCTGATCGAGCCGCTGACATCCCTGGGCGGTCAGCGGATGGGCTGGAGCGGCGGCTATGCCGTCTTCATGATGATGATCGCCGTCCTGGCCCTGGTGGTCTGGCGCAGGCGCACCGACACCTCTAGCGAGCCGGCGGCCCTGGTTGCCAGCGCGCCGATCGCCTGGCGCGAGAAGGGGATACTGGTCCTGCTGGCCGCCGCGCCGTCCAGTCTGATGCTGGGGGTTACGGCACACCTCTCGACGGACGTCGCCTCGGCCCCCTTCCTGTGGGTTCTGCCGCTGGCGCTGTATCTGCTGACCTTCGTCATCGCCTTCCAGGCCAAGCCCTGGATCCCGCTGTGGCTGACCCTGGTCATACAGGGGGCGGTCGGAGCGGTGACCGTCAGCCTGACGGCCTTTCGGACAGGCGAATGGGCGACCATCTTCGCCCTGCATCTGGTGGCCTTCTTCTTCACCGCCCTGATGTGTCACCAGCGGCTGGCCGAACGACGGCCCGCGCCGGACCGGCTGACGGAATTCTATCTCCTGATGTCGCTGGGCGGCGTGGTGGGCGGGGCCTTCAACGCCCTGATCGCGCCGGTCCTGTTCAACATGGTCTGGGAATATCCCCTGGTGCTGATCCTGGTGGGCCTGGCCAGGCCGTGGAACACGCGGCGGATCGAACTGCGCGATGCCCTTCTGGTGCTGGGCGCGGTCTTCATCTGCCTGGCCCCGCCGGTCTTTTTCGAGGTGCTGCGGGCCAACGACGGGCTGAGGTCGGCGATCGGCACGGCCGAGGCCTCGACCATCACAACCCTCATCCTGCTGCCCGGGGTGATCTGTGCCTTCCTGGTGCGCGACCGGGCGCTGCTGTTCACCGCCATCCTGGCCATGATCGCCCTGTCGGCCCACCACGTCGCGCGAGGCTATGACTGGGACCTGTCGGAGCGCAGCTTCTTCGGGGTGATGCGGGTGGCCGGTGTCGACGATCCGCGCCTGGGGGGACAGGTCAACATCCTGATGCACGGAACCACTCTGCATGGAGCCCAGGCACGGGATCAGACCTTCGCCTGCCTGCCGACCCTGTATTACGCACCGGCCACGCCGATCGGGCAGGCGAAGGTCTGATC
>Ga0075012_10002447_pt1 | contig 18300 bp, 15 predicted proteins | sample All_14_2_FD_71474 | JGI IMG/M metagenome (GOLD analysis project Ga0075012, IMG submission 71474) | Freshwater microbial communities in response to fracking from Pennsylvania, USA - Allegheny Zone_MetaG_DW_15 | ecosystem: Environmental > Aquatic > Deep subsurface > Groundwater > Drilled... | reverse complement strand
TGCCGTCGTCGTTCGTGAGGAGGATATGAGGTTTTTTCTTTGTCATGGTGAGAGGATTATAAACAATAAGGAGAGGATTTTGCCGTTTCTGTTTCGTGGCGGCTTACGATTTGGATGTACAAACGCAAACATAGCTCCCTCTCTTGTGAAAGGTGTTTTTTAGTATTCCCAAGAAAGACTTAACAAAAAAACTGCCCTGAAAAGGCAGTTTTTAGTGCTCCCGGCAGGACTCGAACCTGCGACCTATTGCTCCGCAAGCAAGCGCTCTAATCCACTGAGCTACGGAAGCGTTCATTTGTTAAGCGGGCAGTATTTTACTGCATTGTATTCTGACGGTCAAGGTGCTTGACGGTCTGCGTTCCTGCATGTAAAATCAGCGTCGCCTTGCGGGAGTCGCCAAGTGGTAAGGCATCAGCCTTCCAAGCTGACATTTCGTGGGTTCGAATCCCATCTCCCGCTCTCCAGAAGTGTTCCAGTGTCATGTGATGAAGTGTCAGGTTGCGTGACACGTGGCACCGGAACACTTGACACTTAAGTCACGGGCTCGTGGCGCAGCGGTTAGCGCAGGCGACTCATAATCGCTTGGTCGTAGGTTCGAATCCTACCGGGCCCACTTCAATTTACTATTTTCGATTGTGGATTTACGAAAAAGCGGATGGCAATGTGCCATCCACTTTTGTATTATTTCAGTTGTTCTTTTGTGGCTTCGTAAATCCCCGGTGTAGTTGCCAGAATGGACAGGGGAGCAGAAAGAAAATCTTCCCTCCCGTCAATGGCAGTGACTTTCGCCCCAGCCTCCGCAGCGATCAAACCACCCGCAGCGACATCCCAGGGTTTGAGTTTGTATTCCCAGAAACCGTCGAAGCGCCCGGCGGCGACGTAACAGGCATCCAAGGCGGCGGAGCCGAGACGGCGGACACCTTGAGTCTTTTTGGCGAGGCGTTCGAAGTATTTGAAGTTATCGAGTTCGGTGTTCCATGTATCGTACGGGAAACCTGTAACGAGCAGACTTTTCTCCAGCTCAGTCGTGTTCGAAACGTGGATTGGTTTTCCATTCAACGTTGCGCCTTTGCCTTTTTCTGCCATGAACAATTCATCGCGCATGGGGTCGTAAACGGCACCAAGGGTCATTACACCATTGGTCGAGAACCCAATGGCAACGCAAAAGATGGGGATGTGATGAGCATAGTTGACCGTCCCATCAAGAGGGTCGATATACCAAAGGTCTTCGTTGCTGCCTTGAATATTTCCGCTTTCTTCAGCGAGGATGTGACTGCCGGGGAAAGCGGACTTTATTTCGCCGAGCAGAAAGGCTTCAGAGGCATGATCGGCTTCAGTAACCAGATCAATTACCCCTTTGTAATGAACCGTATGTTCTTTGTTGTATCCATCACGGAGTATGGCTCCCGCTCCGCGGGCGAGTCGTTCAAGATCCGAAAGTGTTGGCTTCATCAAATTCCATTCCAAATGCGGCGACCAAGAGAAGAGAGGGCGAAATCCACAGCGAGTGAGGCGGTACGATTTTGTATGTCGAGGATGGGGTTGACTTCAACAATATCCATGCCGAGGAGTTTGCCGGTTTCGCCGATCATTTCACAAGCGAGATGTGCTTCGCGTTGCGTGAGACCCGCGGGAACGGGTGTGCCAACGCCGGGCGCATGTTCGGGGTCGAGCGAGTCGAGGTCAAGCGAAAGATAGATGCCGTCTACATCGCGGCTGATTCGTTCGATGGCTTTTTCAAGGCAGGTGACCATGCCATAGCGGTCAATCTGTTCCATGCCCATCACCATCGCGCCAGCTTCATGTAGATTTCTTTTCTCTCCTTCATCGAGGTCGCGTGCGCCAACAATAGCGATCTTCTTTGGGTCAATGACAGGCACGGGTTCATCCCACAGTTGCACAAGGCTCTTATCGCCCATACCGCACAGAACCGCCAAAGACATACCATGGATGTTTCCCGATGGGGTTGTTTCTGCCGTATTGAAATCGGCATGGGCATCGACCCAGATGACTCCGATTTTGCGATTACGTGCCGCGCCGCGCACTGAGCCAATGGATAAGGAATGATCGCCTCCAATGACTAAGGGGAAGTTGCCAGCCTGTATCGAAGTGGATACTGCGCCGGAAACGCGTCGTGACATGGGGATGATACAGTCGATATATTTCAACTTGGGGTTGGTGATCTGGCACATTTCGGCAATGGGTACATCCACATTGCCTTCGTCGTTGACGGTGTATCCCAAGTCTTCGAGTTTCTTTTGTAAATGAGCATACCGAATGGCGCTGGGACCCATATCCACGCCGCGGCGATCTGCGCCCAAGTCGATGGGCACACCGATGATATCGATTTGCATGAAAGTTCTCCTACAATAAGATTGGATTAAGAGATATTATTTTGTGTGGGCTGGTTCCCGCATTTCGGACGAATACACAGTAACACGGTTGCGTCCGCCAGCCTTGGATTGATAAAGTGCCATGTCTGCCATGTTGAGAAGCGCATCCCCTGATCTTGAGTGAATGGGGAAGGAAGCAATTCCGGCAGAGAACGTGGATTGTACCTGCTTCCCTTCATATTCGAGGACATGGGACGCAAATTGCCGCCGGAACAATTCGGCTCGTTCTTGAGCATCTTCCACGGCTGCATCTGGCATAAGGATCACAAACTCTTCACCGCCAAACCGGCAGACAATGTCGCTGCGCCGGGTATTTTCTTGAAGGAATGTTGCCAGTGATTGAAGGACGAGGTCGCCGCATTTATGTCCATAGGTATCGTTGACCTTTTTGAAGAAGTCTACATCCAGAACGATGAGCGAAAATGGGCTTTCTTCACGGATCGCACGGGCGGTTTCCTTATCCAGCGCTTCAGCAAAATAACGGCGGTTGAACACACCAGTCAACGGGTCGCGGATGGCTTGTTCTTGAAGTTGAATGCGCAAGCGCTCATTCTCGTCCAATTGCACTTGAAGCGCCTGATTCGTAGTCTTTAGATCCTCTTCCAGCTTTTTTCGGTCAGTTATGTCATAGGCGAGGATGACACGCCCCTCCAACTGATTGGTGCGGTTGTAAATGGGTGTGATGATGGTTTCAAGTGTCCGCGGTGGGTCGCCGGGAATCTCGATCTCTTCACGGGTATATTCCAAAAAGAAAAAGCGCTGAAGCAGTTGCGGCCATTTTTGAAAGACCTCAATGGGTTCACGCCCAATGATCTCGCCAATGGGTTTTCCCAGCCAGTTTTGAGCGACTGCGTTCGCGTCGATGATGCGTTCTTTTTCATCCAGCACAAAGACCATTTCGGGAATGGATTCCATCACGTTATCGCGCGCAATGGGAACAATATCCAAAAGACGAAGCCCGAAAATGCCAGCGGCTAAGAAAATTGAAGTAATTGTGAATGAGAGTGGGGTCAGATCTACCGAGGCGGGGAATAAGGGCAGAATCCCCGGTGCCAATTGATAGATCAGATTGAACATAAACGGAATAACCACTGCACCGATCAAATAAGGAGTTTGTTTACGATAGACCGCTCTTGATTGCACAAAACGGTTAACCAGCGTCACCAGCCCAATCAAATACAGAACATAAACGAAAACCAGATCGATCCAATACATAATGCCACGGCTGATGATCAACGGTCCACCGTTAGTAGTTGCAATTCGTACCGAGGTGTAATAAAGATGAAACCATGTATCTGACAGGATAAAGAACAACGCAATACCCGGTATGACCCAAAAAGCTGCCATTGTGATCGGCTTACCTGTCAGCCACAAGTCACGGCGAGTATATTTCATGGCAAAAAAGAACCAAAGCACTGGCACTGTTTGAATACCAATATTCTCAACCCGAAGCCAGAAAATCTTGGTTTCAAGATCTGGGGAAAGCGTGATCAGTGCATAGCTCAAAGACCAGATCGTCAGCCCTGCTAACATCAGCGTGAGCGAATTAATTCCCGGTTTTCTTGGTCTGCGTGTCAGGATGACAGCAATGGTCAACGCCGCGGCGGCATTGATGATCAAAATAATGGAAAAGACGATCCAGGAATTATGCATGAGGCTTTCACTTATGCTGTTCGATAGTAACCAACATCTACGGAATAGACTTGTCCGCGTTTGATGATTTGTCTGACGAGATTGGTCCCATATCGATACCCCACTTGGCGATAATCATTCACTGAAAGGATGAGCATATCTGCCTGTTTACCTACTTCGATCGAGCCGATCGTATCTGACTTTCGAATGGCATGGGCTGAATTGATGGTCGCAGCAGCAATGGCTTGTGCCGGAGTCAATTTCATATAACGACACGCCAGTGCAATTGCGAACTGCATAGACTCATTCCATGATGTTCCAGGGTTGCAATCGGTAGCAATGGCAAGCATGGCATCTGCTTCGAGTAACTTCTTTGCAGGTGTGTAATGGGATTCCGCCAACCCGAATGGAGTACACGGGAGGGCGACAGCCACCGTATCAGACCTTCCCAGCGCTTCAATATCCGCATCAGACGTGACCACAAGATGGTCCGCCGACGCAGCCTTTAACTCCGCTGCAAGCGCCGCCCCGCCGAGGTTGTCAAACTCGTCAGCGTGGATCTTAAGCGGGAAGCCCAACTCCGCCGCCTTGGTCAGAATCTGACGCGACTGCTCAAGGGTGAAAGCCTTTGTCTCGCAGAAGACATCTACAAATGGGAGAGAGTGCCGCGGAGCATGAGTCTCCCACCAGCCTTTGAGCATGGGGAGCATAGTATTGGAAACTTCATCTGTATATCCTTGCGGGTTATCTTTGAACTCTGGCGCAATGGCATGCGCCCCAAGGAAGGTGATGACAAGGTCCATTGGGCTTTCATCATTTAGCGCCAACAGGGCTTTCAGCAAGCGGAGTTCGGTGGCTGTTTGCAACCCATAGCCAGTTTTAGTTTCTGCAGTAGTTGTGCCATTCCTGAACATGCGCAACAAACGAGGACGGGTCTCTGCCATCAGCGTTTCAATGCTGGCTTTACGTGTGGCATTTACAGTAGAAAGAATCCCGCCGCCTGCGGCTAGGATATCGAGGTAAGGTGTCCCTGCCATTTTCTTCTCGAATTCATCTGCGCGATCGCCCGCCCAAATAATGTGTGTATGCGGGTCTACAAAGCCCGGCATCAGTACGCAGCGACCCGCATCCAGTGTGGGCTCATCTGGATATGCATTTCGCAGTTCATCAGTCGTGCCAACTGCGATGATCTTTTCATCACGAATGACAACTGCCCCATTGGATATCACGCCTAATGAGCCGAGGGATTTTCCGCGCTGCGGCCCGCCTGTAAGGGTAAGGAGCTGGGATGCTGAGTGAATTAACATGAGAATACCAACCTGAATCTTAAGATGAGTAATTTAACCACAGAAATGCCCGCATGGCTGAAAGTTTTGCGCCTTTGCGGACCCCAAAAGCCACTTTAATTATCCTTAACAGGATTGTAAAATACGAACCATTGACTCGTTGCAGTTTTGTCGTAGAATAAAAGTATAAGTTCGGAAGCGATCTTCCGAAATAATTTATACGAAAGGAGTAATTAATCATGTTGTTCTCACCCAAAGAAAAAGGCCAGGGTTTGGTCGAATATGCGTTGATCCTCGTTTTGGTTGCCATCGTTGTTATCGCTGCTCTCATGATCCTCGGACCAATCATCGGTAACGTCTTCAGCAAGATCAACTCCAGCCTCGGCACCGTGTAATTTACGGGACCCAGACTAGTAATAAAAAAGCCCCGTCGCAAGATGGGGCTTTTTGTTACAAAAAACCTTTCATAATTCTTAAGCTTCTATTATGTTAAAATGGTTGCAATATTATTATTTTTCTCACAAAATAGAAATGTAATTTATCCCAGATAGGGCTGGGAAATTCTAAAGAAAGGAGGTACATGACCATGTTATTCTCGCCGAAAGAGAAGGGGCAAGGTCTCGTGGAATATGCGTTAATTCTTGTTTTAGTTGCCATTGTTGTTATCGCAGCGCTCATGATTCTCGGACCCATCATTGGCAATGTGTTTAGCAAGCTCAACTCCAGTCTTGTTTCTATATAATAGTTTACAAGCTTGATTCAGTAAAAAAGCCATATCGAGAGATGTGGCTTTTTTACTGAATACCCCAAAATCAGCTGTCACAAATTACCGTAATATTTCTGCTTCAAAAGGGCTAACATAAATGTAAAGGGAAAGAAAGTTTACCCGCTTGCAAAATATGCCAGTCCATGTAAAATAGTATTAATCTCAGGAATGACCTTCTGGGAAATCTAAAAGAAAGGAGATTTTTGCCATGTTGTTCTCACCCAAGGAAAAAGGTCAGGGTTTGGTTGAATATGCGTTGATTCTTGTTTTGGTTGCTATCGTTGTTATCGCTGCTCTCATGATCCTCGGACCGATCATCGGTAACGTCTTCAGCAAGATCAATTCCAGCCTCGGCACCGTGTAATTTACGGAACCCCAGACTAGTAATAAAAAAGCCCCGTCGCAAGATGGGGTTTTTTGTTTTGGATTAAGTGCTACCGCTTCATTCTGGACCTGAAACTGTTCCTATCATTTTGGCAGTTTCTACATCTGTTGCATTCTTCTCAAAGCTAGTATGCCTGCAATATTGAAAATGACCGCACTCAATGCGACAAAGAGAAAACCAAATTGTTGATAAATAAAAGCTGCCAAAAATGCGCCAAGAGCACGTCCCAAGGCATGACCTGTCACATTCAGAGATAAAATTGTTGCCCGCGCCGAAGGGACCAGTTCTGTCACCATGGGGATATGGCTGACCATCACATATTCGAACGTAATGTAGAAGAGGAATAGTCCGATCAACGCTCCCCATTGCGTTTGACCAATAAAGGGTAGAAGAAGTGCTGCAAGAGAGTTGGTGACCAGACCAATAGCGAGGGCACGGGGTTTGCCAAGCCTGTCGGTCGTGAAAGCGACCAGACCTTCGCCGCTTAACTCGGATATGCCGATCATGGCAGAAGCACCAGCCAATGCTGCGATTTTCAGCCCGAAAGAGTCTTCCAGCCAAACCCCAAAGATCACGTTGACCAGTTCATTTGCGGCGCTAGCCCACAATGCAATGGAAATTCCCGCCAAGGCAGGCGTGGACTTGAACACAGCCAGATATCCTTCTCGCGAGTTACTGACAGGTTCATGATGCAGATCTTCATTTGGGACAATGCGCCAGATAATAAAGAACGCGATCAAACCCAAAATACTGAAAAGCGGAAAAGGAGCAGACCATCCAAAACGGTCGATCAAAAAACCGGCGATGGGCACGCCTGCGATGAAGGACATGGACCAGGCGACCTCGGTCACAGCCAGGGCGGTGCCGCGTTGGTGATAAGGGATGCGGTCACCGAAGTAAGCTTGCATGGCGGGGTCAAAGATGTATTTGCCGATCATCGCAAGACCAAGCGCAAGCATCAGCGCCCAAAAAGTTGGGATGATGGAAACAACACCAATGCCTAGGATGAAAAGTCCCAAGCCTGCCAACATGCCGAATTTGCGCCCGCGCCAATCGGCGATGGGACCGAGGAATGGGCTGGTGGCGCCGAGCAGAGAACGCGCTGTCATGAGCAGGGACATGGTTGAGATATCCACGCCAAGACCGCGGGCAAAGATGGGCAGGAATGGATACACCATCCTGTGAATAGAGTTCAGAATGGTGCGGACGAACATGAACAGAACGAGTTGAAAGCGAAGCCTCAAAATATCGCTCAGTTCTTGGGTTTGAGATCAAGCAAAACGCGGGTGAGAAAATAGGCTGCCAGAACGGTCAGCAGGATGATCGAGACGAAGAAGCCAATGATGGCATAATTTCCCGAGTTGAAAATGGGCGATGGAGGCGGGTGCATGATATTTTCCGCAGAGGAAAAGATAACACGCAAGGCGATGATATAAAAAATATTCCCCAGCGAAGTGAGCCATGAAATATTGAACATCCACAAGCCTAACTGGAGCAGAACACCAGTGATGGCAAAGATCATGGCAAGACGGAAGCGCGGCTCGGCGAGGAACAACCCGTTCCAATTCGCTTGCATGGCGAGCAGAGACAAAGGCAGGTATGTGACCCAGAAGATAATGCCTGTGCGTCCAAGTGCAGCGCTCCAAGCGTGGAAAAGGTCACGTTTGAGGACCAAGCCTAAAAGTCCGGCGAGAGCCGCGAGGACAAAGGCAATTTCCGCAGTGAGGACCCAGGCTCCATGCAGGTAGACGAGTCGCACGTTCGATCCCAGAGATTGTTCTTCGGGACCAAACAAGGCGAGGATGGCGATCAGAATGACCGCGATGAAAAAATAGACAAGCGGTGATTTGAATTTGGACATGCCCCGAATTGTACACGCAGCCAACGCTTTTGTCTGGATGCCATGCTTGACAATCCATTTGTACAGGAATAGACTCAACGCGCTTTGACAATTCTTATCCGCCCAATTGACTTTACCTTCAAGAGCTGAGACCATTCACGGAGATGTGGTGGTCTCGTTTTAATTTGTCGAAGCGATCTCGTTCTCAGGAGCAATGCACAAATGGAAGAAACACTGCAAAGGGATTTTCATGCCCTCACAGCCGAAGAGACGCTGAAGCACCTCGAAGTTCATGAAGAGGGGTTGACCACAACCGAAGCTGAAAAACGTCTTGAACAATATGGTCAGAACCAACTGCGTGAGGCGCCGCGTCCCGGCTTCCTCGCCATGTTGTGGGACCAGCTTAACAATTTCGTCGTCATCCTGTTGATCGTTGCGTCGGTCATCTCGGCGCTACTTGGCGATTATGTGGAATCCATCGCCATCATGGCGATCGTGGTGTTGAACGCTGTACTTGGCATCATTCAAGAACAGCGTGCCGAACAAGCGTTGGCAGCGTTGAAAAAACTTGCCGCGCCCGAAGCGCAAGTGATACGCGATGGTTCTCGCAAATCGGTGCCTGCTTATAACCTTGTGCCTGGCGACATTGTTTTTCTTGAAGCGGGGAACTTTATCCCTGCTGACTTGCGCTTGCTTGAAGCGGTGAATTTGCGGGTGGAAGAAGCTTCGCTCACAGGTGAGTCACTGCCTGTACAAAAGAACGCTGCAACCGTGCTCGATAAGAACGTGCCGCTCGGTGACCGCAAGAACACAGCCTTTATGGGAACGGTCGTTTCATATGGGCGTGGACGTGGCGTGGTGACCAGCACAGGTATGAACACTCAGCTTGGCCTCATTGCGACGATGTTGCAAAGTGTAGAGTCAGAAGAGACTCCGCTGCAGCGCCGTCTCGACCAACTTGGCAAATCATTGAGCATTGGTTCGTTGATTCTTGTGGCAGTGGTTTTCATCGTCGCACTCATCAACTACACTGCCATCGGTGAATTATTCTCCGCACCCATCGAATACTTTAAAGAATTTGCAGGCGAAATCACCGAAGTCTTCATCATCGCCATCAGCCTTGCCATCGCCGCCGTGCCCGAAGGTCTGCCCGCCGTGGTGACCATTTCACTGGCACTTGGCATGCGTGAGATGATCCAACGCCACGCACTCATCCGCAAACTTTCTTCGGTGGAGACGCTCGGTTCTGCCACCACCATCTGTTCGGATAAGACCGGGACTCTCACCCAGAACGAGATGACGGTCACACGCCTCTGGGCCGACGGGCAGTTTGTCAGCGTTTCAGGAACCGGATACACGCCGAAAGGTGATTTCCTTGTGGACGGCAAGGTTGTGAATGCAAGGCAATATCCTGCTATCCTTTCCACACTTTGGTTGGGCGTCTTAAATAATGACTCAGAGATCGAGATCACAGGCGAATCTGACTCACAAAAGACGTATCGCATTGTTGGTGACCCAACCGAAGGTGCCTTGCTCGTAGCTGCCACAAAGGCTGGAGCCATCCACGTTGAGATCGATGAAGCCTATCCGCGTGAGAACGAAGTGCCCTTCGACTCAGAACGCAAGCGCATGATCACCATCCACGATGTGACCAAGCCTAATCCCAACGACCCTTCACCATTTACCAATGAAACACACAAAGATTGGGATGTCATCGCTGTTAAAGGTGCGCCCGATATTGTGTTGACCCTCTGCTCGAAATATCAAGGCATGGATGACCAACCGCGCGATCTGACCGACGACATGCGTAAAAAGATCCTTTCTGCCAACGATGCCATGACCAAAGATGCCCTGCGCGTGCTCGGGTTTGCATATCGTTTGGAAAAGGATGTACCCAACAATATTGAAGAAGTCAAAACCGAAGACTTGGAAAAAGACCTGGTCTTTGTCGGTTTGATGGGCATGATCGACCCACCACGCACCGAAGTGAAACCTGCGCTCGAAAAGGCGCGCCATGCGGGCATCCGCACTGTGATGATCACGGGCGACTTCCCGAACACAGCCAAGGCGATCGCCGAATCGATCGGGTTGTTGCGACCCGGCAAAGGCGTCATGACCGGAGCCGAACTGGACAAGATTGACGATGCCCAGCTCAAGAACATCATCGAAGATACCGATGTCTTCGCCCGCGTCTCCCCTGAACATAAGATGCGCATCGTGGACGCGCTGCAAGCCAACGATGAAGTCGTTGCCATGACCGGTGATGGTGTGAACGATGCCCCCGCCATCAAGCGCGCAGACATTGGTGTGGCAATGGGTATCACCGGCACCGACGTTGCCAAAGGCACCGCCGATATGGTGTTGACAGACGATAACTATGCCAGCATCGTCTCTGCAGTGGAGCAGGGACGTATCATCTACTCGAACATTCGCAAGTTCGTGTTCTTCCTCTTGTCTTCGAACGTGGCAGAGATCATGATCATCTTCCTGGCGACTCTCGCTGGTCTCCCCGCACCTTTGACTGCTATCCAGTTGCTGTGGCTCAACCTCATCACCGATGGCGCTCCCGCGCTTGCGCTTGCCATGGAAAAGGGCGACCCCGATATCATGGACCAGAAGCCGCGTGCCAAGTCTGAGCCGATCGTCAATCGCTCGATGGGTGTTGGCATCATCGTGCAAACCATCATGCAGACCTCTGCCGTGTTGATCGCATTCGTTATGGGCTTGGCATGGCACCTTGAAGCTGGGGCAATGATCCCGGCTGGCTCGAATATGTTGTCCTATGTCCTCGCTCATGATTGGCGTGGGGTAGATGTTCAAACCGCCGAGACAATGGCGTTCGTTACTTTGTCGATGGCGGAATTATTCCGTGCGTACACTGTCCGTTCGGAGCGAGCTTCGATCTTCAAGATCGGCATTTTCTCGAACAAATACATGCAGTATGCAGTGGGTATTTCCATGACCCTGCTGTTGCTGGTCTGCGCAGTGCCTTTCCTACAACCCATCTTCAATACCCATTTCTTGAGTCTGCGCGAATGGGCTCTTGTGGTCGGGCTGGCGCTCATGCCCGCCGTTGCGGAAGAGATCACCAAATTCTTCCTACGGCGCAACAATCAATAAACAAATGGTCGCCCCTTCGTGAACCGAAGGGGCGACTCGATTCTGTCAACCCAGTGTATGATTGGCAAAAGTGATGAAGCGTCAAGAATATATTTATATACTTTTTTTCTTGCTCGTAGCGGGGAGCGTGTTTGTGGTGTATCAACCTATCTCACGATCGCAAACGGATTTCTATAACAATCTTTGGTCGCCAGTTCATTTATTGGTGCAGGGCGAAAGCCCATATGACACAACGTCGCTTCACACTGACCTGCCTGCTCTTTGGATGCCAACTGCAGTTGGCTTTTTTTCCTTTCTCGGCTTTTTCAGTTTCGAACTTGCCCAGCAAATTTGGTTTCTGCTGAACATCACAGGGCTGGCTGCTCTGTTATATCTTTCTATCCCAAATACTCGCACGCTCCCTGTATTGCTGGCAGGCTTTTTTCTGGCATATTTCTTTCCGCCTACCATTAATCATTTCGCACTTGGACAGGTTTCAATTCTTTCCGCCTTGTGTCTCTTTGGCTCTGTTAGGTTGATCGAAAGAACACCCTGGCTTTCTGCATTTCTGCTCGCACTTGGAATGACCAAGCCGCAGATCGGGATCTTTATTCTGTTTGGAATCAGCATTCATCAATTTCAAGCTAGCAGCTTTAAAGGGCTGCTCTCTTATGGGCTAAAAGCATTCCTCGCTGCATTGACCTTAACCCTCCCCCTTTTCATCGCTGAACCAAACTGGATTCCCGATTTCATTGCCAGCCTGCAATCCAACACTCCTGAATGGACACACCCTTCCATCCTTTCGCAGTTGGAAATGTGGACAGGAAGTTGGGGATATCTTCTCTGGGGATCGTTCTTGATTTCCATGCTTTGGTTCATGATGAGGTTATGGCGAAACAGCACACCTCACATCGCAGCATTATGGACACTTTCCATAACTGTCCTCGTTACGCCCTACGTTTGGAGCTGGGATTTTGTTCTTTTATTACCATTACTGGTCTATATACTTTCAAGGGCAAATTGGAAAGGCTGGATCCTGCTTATCATTGGGTATGTCCTTGTTTGGGGCGGTATTGCCGTTATTCAACTCTCTGATAACTTCCACAATTCCAGGTTTTGGTGGGTACCAATTATTTGTATTGGTGGATTTTTAATAATATATCTTTTGTCTGGCATGGAGAGACGCTTTCTTTTTAACGAAACGAACCATATCGATTGACAACACCTTCGTAACCTATTTACAATGCCATAATGCAAACAGAAAAGAGCACACTCACACTTGATGAATGGATAAACCTAATTCTATGGTCCGCTTTGATTTTAGGTGGCATTGTCCGATTCCTGCCGGGATTTTTGGCTGGTTTCCCGCTCAATGATGGCGGTATGTTCTTAAGCATGGTAAAGGATTTGCATGCAACCCATTACCTGCTTCCAGAATTCACATCCTATAACAATGTAGAAATACCCTTTGCATATCCGCCGCTTGGGTTTTATTTTGCGCGGTTGATTTCTGACTTATTTTTTGTGTCTGAAATAACTTTATTCCGTTGGTTGCCACCCTTAATTCATGTATTGACCATTTGGGTCTTTTACATGTTGGCAGTAGAGTTAAGCAAATCCAAAAAAATCGGTGCTTTATCTGCAGCGTTCTACGCATTGACTCCAGGTGCGTTTGGATGGTTTATCATGGGCGGCGGGTTAACGCGTAGTTTTGGTTCCTTGTTCCTGCTATTAACTTTGTATTCAGTATTACGTCTCTTTCAAAGCGGGGAGAAAAAATATATTTTCCTCTCGATCCTCTCTGGCGGATTAACAATTACAAGTCACCCTGAGGCAGGAATACATGCAGCAGCGACTTGTATTCTTGCATGGTTTTTCTTCGGTTACACATTTAGATCCTTCATAAATGCGGTCATTGTAGGGATAGGTGTCTTACTGATAACTTCTCCCTGGTGGGCAAGCGTTCTTTTTTATCATGGTTTTTCACCAATTCTCTCTGCCATGCATACGGGATCAAATGGCACTTCGATATGGGGTGTGCTTTACAATGTTTTCACCGATAGCGGGGCTTTTCCAATTTTGATCATTTTTCGTATTGCAGGCGTGATCTGGGGAGTTTCGAAGCGCCACTACTTCTTTTTGATATGGACTTTTTTGCCTTATCTGATCGAGCCGCGCAGTGCTCCAAGTGTATCCTTCTATCCAATGACTATCTTGATCGCTCTAATATTTGAAGAAGCAATTCCCTGGCTAATGGCTCGTGTTAGAGGGCACGTTATGCAAGAAGAACGATTGCATCAAAACCCAATCTATAACATTGCATTACTTTCTCTGTTGATGGTTATCTTTATTGATTCATGTTTGTATGGATATCGTCTGGTAGGAAACAGTTTAAAAGGCAATGATTTGGAAGCCATGTATTGGGTAAAGCAAAACACTCCAACAAATGCTGTATTCATCACCATAACTGGTGTCCCAAGCGCTGAGATCGACCCTTTTATTGAATGGTTTCCTGCTTTGGGTGAACGCCAAAATTTATCCACATTACAAGGATATGAATGGCTGCTTGCCGATGATTTCTACAAATTTCATTCTGAGCTTTCAGAATTACAACAATGCGATTCGGTCGATTGTGTGGAAGACTGGGCAAAACATAAAAAACTTAGCTACAACTATGTGGCAGTTTTCAAAACGCAAACGACTCAAATCGATGAACTATTTGTAAAAGACCAGAACTATCGACTGATTTACTCAAATGATGACGTGGTGATTTTTAACCGCAAATAAATTATCTTTATAAAGCCCTTCACAAGACGTTTTGTTGAGTGTCCGTGAAATATCTTTAAGACATTCGTCAGTTGTGTAAAAATCGAAAAGCCATACAATTCCACTAATGACTCACGAACGCGATACAAAAAGCCTGCAGGCTGTCAATCTCGGCTTGGGCACAAATATCCTGCTTGCCATTGTCAAAACGACATTTGGTATTCTCGGACATAGCCCGGCACTCCTGGCAGAAGGCATCAACTCCACATCCGATGTTGCCTATTACATTGCTGCCAGCATTTTTGTGCGTATGGCGAACAAGCCTGCAGATAGTGATCACCCTTATGGGCATCGTCAATTCGAGAGCATCGGTTCGCTGTTGATCGGTTCGTTCGTGGTAACGACTGCGGTTGCAGTATTCTGGGATGCCATCGATAAGGTCTGGGACTTTGTTGATGGCGTGGCAGATTTCACAACATCTCACCCGTTCGCATTGTATGTTGCGTTTGGAACCGTGTTGGTAAAGATCTTCCTAACCTGGTACATTCGCAAACTCGGACAGGAAACTCGTAACCCTGTTGTAGAAGCGCTTGCTTATGACCATCGCAATGACCTTTTCTCTGCCAGCGCAGCGACGGTTGGTATCTTTCTCGGTCAGCGCGGACTGCCTTGGGTGGACCCGCTTGCAGGGGCGTTGGTAGCGATTCTTATTTTCCGCACCGGGCTTTTCATTTTGCGTGAGTCTTCCACAGACTTGATGGCGATCATTCCTAGCCGCGACCTAGCACAACAAATTGCGGATTTATTGAAGACGATCGACGGCGTGTCTCAGTTGGAAGAATTGCAAGCCCACCGCTTCGGACCTCACATTGTGCTGAATCTAACCATCGGCATTGATGGCACGCTGACGGTTTACGAAGGCGACCAGATCGCCAGCCGTGTGGAAGAGTCCTTGATCAGATCCATCCCAAATGTTCGGCGCGTGCATGTTCATTATCATCCTGCCGAAGCGGACCATGCGGATATGACCATTGATGAGATCTTAGAGCCTGCCAGAAAATATAGAACCCCGCACCATCCTGAATTTTACGAATGAAATGTAGGGGCGGGGTAACCCCGCCCTACTTCTTTTTTGATAGAAATGAGTGCATATTCAATAATGTCTGCTTCCACTCTGCCTCTGCGTTGACCTTCCTCTGCATATCCCCTGCCCGTTTTTGCATGATCTCCATCACTCGTTCATCTTCGCCTGCATCCAGCCAGAAGCCGTGGTCGTTTTGGGTGCAGGTATCCAATTTCAAGTCATACAAACGGTATTGGAATTCATCGAGCTTTTCCCCACAATGTGGACAGGGAAACACCGTCCGCGTTTGGAAATGGACCAATGAGCCTTTGTGTACATCTTCATCAAAGACCACATCTTCGAGCTTGTCCAACTCATTGAAATCCAGCCACATGCCGAGGCAGTTCGGGCAGGATTCCACCTCGAACATCCCTTTGTAGTATTTTTTAGTTAATTCAGAGGCGCATTTTGGGCAATTCATTTTCTCTCCAAAGACCATGGACGACGGACGATGGGTATTCCATGGTCTGTGTTTATTGTCCATCGTCCATCGGCAGGCAGCCATTCACCAAGTCTTCCACCACAGCCTCATTTGGCTTCATATCCAGCCACACCAAAAACTCGGCGTTCCCTTTGGGACCCAGTAGCGAAGACTTGACCAGCCCACACAGACCAAAACCCTCAGCCTTGGCGTATTTCAACACATCCAACAAGACTTGCCGATGAATTTCCGGGTCACGGATCACGCCGTCGCCGCGTGAGACTTCCTTTTTGCCCGCTTCGAATTGCGGTTTGATGAGTGCCAAAATGCCACTTTCCACTTTCCACTTTTTGATAACCGGCAGCAATACTTTCAATGAAATAAACGACGCATCCACCGACACAAAATCGATCTTCTCCGGCAGCGATTCGACAAAGCGTGCATTCGTCTCTTCCATCACCACCACACGCGGATCGTTGCGCAACTTCCAGTGCAGAATGCCTTTACCTACGTCAATGGCATACACCTTTGCAGCGCCATGCTGCAACATGCAATCGGTGAACCCGCCGGTAGACGAGCCCACATCGACACAGACAAAGCCAGTGACATCAATGCCAAAGGTATCCAACGCACCTTCGATCTTCTCGCCGCCGCGCGATACGAAACGCGGACCCATATCCACTGTCAGCGTGGCATCAGGCTGAACTGTTGTAGCAGGCTTGAGCGCGACCTGACCCGCGACGCGCACTTGTCCCGCCATGATCAATGCTTGGGCTTTGGCGCGCGAGTCCGCCAACCCTTTTTCCACGAGTAATACATCCAAACGAACTTTAGGCATGGTCTTATTTTACATATGTTATGCCTGAATCGGGTATAAAAGAGAGAATGGAGACGGAATGAGAAAACTTCTTTTGGTATTGTTCTTTTCGATGCTGGCTTGTGTTTCTGCACCTGTCGTTGCAACATCCACCCCTGCGCCCGCGCCTGTTCCAACGCGTGTGCCGTACAACCGACCTTTCCCTCAGCATGTGACCTATGCTTCAGATAGTATTTTGCCGAGCCATCGCACACGTGAACAATTGGATGATGATGTGCGCGCTTATTATGATTATTGGAAAGCGAACTATGTTGCGGAGGCAGGGACAAATGCCGATGGCGTTATGATGTATCGCGTGGTGTTTGGCAAGGATGAACCGGCTCGCTCCACCACCGTTTCAGAGGGACAAGGCTATGGCATGATGATCGTGCCCATCATGGCAGGGCATGACCCCAAGGCGCAGACCATTTTCGATGGCATGTGGGCGTTCGTGAAGGCACACCCCAGTGAGATCGACCCGCGCCTGATGGATTGGAATGTGCCGCTTGAAGAAGGCAACGCCAGCGCCTTTGACGGTGATGCAGACATTGCCTTTGGCTTGCTTCTCGCCGATGCGCAATGGGGCAGTGACGGGCATGTGAATTACAAAGCCGAGGCGCAGACGATGATTGTAGGCATCCTTGAATCGACCATTGGACCGGAAAGCCATTTGCCCATGCTTGGCGATTGGGTGAATGTGGGCGAGCCGCAGTACAACCAATTCACGCCGCGCTCGTCAGATTTTATGCTGGTCAACTTTCGGGCGTTTCGTAATGCCACAAACGAACCCATTTGGGATGATGTCATTTTTCAAAGCCAAATTCTGATGGCATCCATTCAGGAAGTGCATAGTCCTGAAACCGGTTTGATGCCCGATTTCATCGTGGACGGCGCGCCCGCGCCTGCAAATTTCTTGGAGAATCCCACTGACGGTGCCTATAACTACAATGCTGGGCGTGTTCCGTGGAGGGTAGGGACGGATGCGTTGCTCAACGATGATGAGCTTTCACGGTTCATTGTGCAGAACATCTCGCATTGGGTCGAAACGAGTGCCAAGGGCGACCCGATGAAAATCCGCGCAGGGTATGAACTGAACGGCAAGCCATTACCAGGCAGTGATTACTTCACCACATTTTTCGTCGCTCCAATGGGTGTTGCCGCCATGAATGACCCCGCGCAACAGGAATGGCTCAATAAGATTTACGATACGGTATATACAAATCATAATGATTATTATGAAGATTCCATCAACCTGCTTTGTTTACTGGTCATGAGCGGGAATTTCTGGTCACCATAAAATACAGGTAAAATAACGCCATGTTAAATGCCTTATTCAAAACCATGCGTCCGCGCCAATGGACGAAGAATGTCTTCATCTTTGCGGCGTTGGTCTTCGACAAGCAATTGTTCGTCGTCGATTCGTTCCTGCGCACACTCGCAGGCTTTGCGTTGTTCTGTCTCATCTCTTCCTGCGTTTACATCTTCAACGACCTTGCTGATGTCGAAGCGGATCGTCAACATCCCGAAAAGAAGAACCGTCCCATTGCCTCGGGTAAACTCCCCGTCAACGTGGCATGGACGGCGGGCATCCTCTTCGTCATCGCCGCTGTGGGTCTTGCCTATTGGCTGGCTCCAGCCTTTGCGGCAGTAGTTGCCGCATATTTCGTTCTCAATCTCGCGTATTCCCTGTACCTCAAACACATCGCCATTTTGGATGTGCTCATCATCTCGGC
>Ga0075012_10002446_pt1 | contig 18306 bp, 29 predicted proteins | sample All_14_2_FD_71474 | JGI IMG/M metagenome (GOLD analysis project Ga0075012, IMG submission 71474) | Freshwater microbial communities in response to fracking from Pennsylvania, USA - Allegheny Zone_MetaG_DW_15 | ecosystem: Environmental > Aquatic > Deep subsurface > Groundwater > Drilled... | reverse complement strand
GTTTAGTCATACGTGTAAAAGTAAGTTTGCTTCCCGATAGCTCAACTAATGTTCAGATTATCATTTACTTGTTTTGATATTATGGTCAGGTTAAGCAAATATCCCCGATCCACATTTTCTTAGTCTGTGGGTAAATGATAACCAACATAAAACTGCACCCCCGTGGTAGTCCAGGTGCCGGGAAGTCCGGTATCATTAATGTTAAGCAACCCTTTCGTAAAACGACCACCGGCTATTAAGTTAAGAGGAAGTTCTCCCTCTACACCAAATACCACCGCACAATCCACCGGTTTGAAATAGCGTTTGATATCCTTATGGTTTGCATCTTCCACGAATGGAAAACTGGTTAACTGACCTCCTGCATGTATTTTCAGAAAACGTACAGGACGGAACTCAAACAGAAGCGGAATGTCTACGTTTACAATATTTACTTCTATATTATTCCTCGTATTACGGTAAGATGTCTGTCTGATATTTCCTTCTATCCTGCCGCCTATCATGTGCTGATGCACACTAATAAAAAGACCGCCTACCGGCCCCTCATCATACTGGCGGCTCCACAAAGTCTTTCCAGAAAGATATTGCATATGTATGCCAGCTCTGGCTCCTACAGTGAGCACAGGGCGTACATCTTCAGTATTATACAGCAGCCAGTCCCACCTCGCCATAGCTTCTTCCGGCCGGAAAAGTGATACCAGTAAGAATGTTGCCAGTACAAGATGCTTCATACGGGGTGTTTTTGCAAATATAGTCGTAAACATGTGAATTAACCAGCCACCAGCCACAAGGCTGAACAATTCAGTTTGAAAATGCAATCAAAATATAACTTAACGGCTATAATTTGGAGCCTCTTTTGTGATAACAATGTCATGTGGATGACTCTCTGCCATGCTTGCAGGTGTAATGCGGATAAACTGAGAGCTGGTCTGCAGGGTGCTGATATCCTTAGCACCGCAGTAGCCCATACCTGCGCGCAGGCCACCTACAAACTGCTGCACCACCTCTGTAAGCAGTCCTTTATAAGGTACACGGCCTACAATTCCTTCCGGTACAAGCTTTTTAATATCTGCTTCCATATCCTGAAAATACCGGTCTTTTGAGCCTTCCTGCATCGCTTCTACCGAGCCCATGCCACGGTAAGACTTAAACTTACGGCCTTCATAGATAATTGTTTCACCGGGGCTTTCTTCTGTTCCGGCAAATATAGAACCCGCCATTACACAGGATGCGCCTGCGGCTATAGCTTTCACCATATCGCCGGTATACCGGATACCACCATCAGCTATAACAGGTATGCCCGATTTTTTGAGCGCAGCAGCAGCCTCCATTATAGCGGTGAGCTGTGGCGCACCTGCGCCTGTTACTACACGGGTAGTACATATAGAGCCGGGACCTACACCTATTTTCACAGCATCGGCACCTGCGGCTGCCAGTGCTTTTGCACCCTCGGCAGTAGCTACGTTACCTGCTATTACAGGCAGTGTGCGGAAATTTTTCTTTACATTCTTTACGGCTTCTATCACACCTCTGGAGTGACCATGAGCGCTGTCCAGTGTTATGATGTCCACACCAGCACTTTTTAGTGCTTCCACACGCTCCAGCAGGTCGGCAGTGATACCTACGGCAGCACCTGCCAGCAGGCGGCCCATAGAATCTTTGCTTGCATTGGGGTAGCTTTTCAGCTGTATGGTATCACGGAAAGTGATGAGACCTATTAATTTACCCTTTTTATCTACTATAGGCAGTTTCTCTATCTTATGCTGCTCCAGTATCCGCTCTGCTTTCTGCATATCGGTACCTATAGGTGCAGTTACCAGGCGCTCTTTGGTCATTACCTCGCTTACCTTCTTCTTCGGATTTTTCTCAAACCGCAGATCTCTGTTGGTAAGCATACCTACCAGCATAAAGTTATCATCTACTATGGGGATACCACCTATGCGGTTTTCCTTCATTATTTTCAGCGCATCACCTACACTGGCATTTGGCTTCAGCGTTATAGGGTCCAGTATCAGACCGTTTTCAGACCGCTTTACTTTACGCACCTGATCGGCCTGGCGCTCTATGGTCATATTCTTGTGCAGAATACCTATGCCTCCTTCGCGCGACAGCGCTATGGCCAGCGGTGCTTCTGTCACAGTGTCCATTGCTGCCGACACCATGGGGATGTTCAGCTTTATATCTTTTGTAAGTTGTGTAACAATGCTTACTTCACGAGGTAGGACTTCAGAGTAAGCGGGCATGAGCAGTACGTCATCAAATGTAAGCCCTTCGCCGTAGAACCTGGATTTTGTTGCCATGTGCAAAGATAAGTGCATTTATGAAACACACAAAAACGGATACATAATATTAACAGTCATTTTCCACACAATACCACCATCTGATTTACAGTGTTTCCCAGTTGGCATCATCATATAACGTCTATACCCCAATTAACAATACTTTTTCTGCCTGCAACCTGTATTATGATTTAATTAACTGACTTTTGCGCTTTCGTTTTTAGTTCACAATGCGTTATCATCTGTACAATCTGCTCCCCCTGATTTTTGTGCTGCTCATAGGGAGTACTTTATCTGCCCAGACTACAGGCAGTATATCCGGCAGGCTTACCGACAATTCAGGCTCACCTGTTTCCTATGCTACGGTTACACTTCTTCGTCCCGACTCATCGGTGGCCAATGGTGACCTGTCGAAAGACGATGGTTCTTTCCGTATTACCGCAGTAGCTATGGGTAGCTACACCCTGCGTGTAGAGTCTATAGGATTTTCCAGAAAGCTCTTGAAAGTAACGGTGGCGGCAACGGCACCCGATGTAAAAACAGGTACTATAAAATTAACCCCTGCAGAAACTTCACTTAAAACCGTAAACGTTACTGCCGAGAAAAAGGTAATGGAGCTGAAAGTAGATAAAAAGGTATTTAACGTAGAGAAAAATACCACTACCGCCGGCGGCAGCGCATCAGATGTACTACAGAATGTACCTGCCGTATCTGTAGATGGCGACGGAGGTATAAGCCTGCGTGGCAAGAGTAATGTAACCGTACTTATAGACGGTAAACCTGCTACCATGCTGGGTACCGATGTAGCCTCGGCCCTGCAGAGCATGCCCGCCAGCAGCATAGAGAGTGTAGAGGTAATCACAAACCCATCGGCCCGCTACGATGCACAGGGTACCACCGGTATCATTAATATCATTACAAAAAAAGATGTCCGCATAGGGCTGAATGGAAACCTGTCTCTTGGTGCAGGTACCCGCGATAAATACAATGCCAATCTGGGGCTTAATATGCGCCGGGGCAAATGGAACTTCTTTATTAACAGCAGTTTCCGGCAGAAACGTACATTTAATAACGTTACTACCGATCGACAGGATACAGGCGCATCAGGCAACTCATACTATACCTATGAGCATGTGCCTCGTCTGTTCACCGGCTTCTTTAATACACTGGGTGCTACCTACGACCTGGATAAGAATAACTCATTTACCCTTACCCAGAATGTTAATACCATGCAGTGGGGCTATCGCGACTGGTCTGACTATTATGTATACACCGACGCTTCCCGCCAGCAGGAAATCATGCACCGCGACCGCTACTCTGATGCCCTGGGTGAGCCACTTTCCTTCTCTACTTCGCTCGATTATCGTCACAAATTCAAAAAGAAAGGAGAGGAGATAAATATTGATGCCACTTACGCTACCAACTCTATGACCCGCTCTCAGAACTACCGCACGGCTATAGATACATTTGGCGTAAGCAATGGCTCCGCTATTGTTTCATCAGCACCGGGCTCAGGAGGCAACAGCAGCCTTAATGTATGGGCCGACTATGTAAACCCGATAACGGAATCAGGCAAACTGGGGATGGGTTTCAAGTCTCAGTTTTACAACTTCTACAGCAGTAATGAGCCCAGAATATGGACCGAAGGCGATGAGGAAAATTTTGTAGTTGACTCTATCCTGCTTACCAAATATAACTACAATCAGCAGATACATGCTGCCTATGTAAACTGGAGCGACCAGAAAGGGCAGATATCCTATCAGGCGGGCCTGAGGCTGGAAGATGCAGAGTATGACGGCACTGGCGAGGTGCCTGCCCAGGCTACTTTCCACAACAGCTTTCTGAACCTGTTCCCCTCTGCGTTTGTATCATGGCAGTTTGCTAAGGAGCAGAGCCTGTATGTAAACTATAGCCGCCGTACCAATCGCCCAGGCTTTTTCCAGATGATGCCTTTCAAAGACCTCTCTAACCCCGGAACTGTATTTATGGGCAACCCCGACATACTGCCTGAGTTCATAGACAACGTAGAATTCAGCTACAACTATTCCGGCGATAAGGGCACTACACTTATCTTCAGTGCCTACTTTGCCCAGACCAATAATCTTTCTGAGCGTGTTATCACTCCTATTACCGGCACACAGAAAGATAGTGCGCTGGGACTCATCTCAGAGATAGGACAGCTGCTTTCCCGCCCGCTCAATATAGCATCAGGTGTCACTTATGGACTGGAAGGTACCAGCCGCTTTCAGTTTACCAAAGCATGGGATGCCACCCTCAGTGCCAATTTTTTCAACAATCAGCTTACCATAGGGCAGGGTATAGACCCCATTTATCTGCCTTATCTGTCTAACAATAATGGTTATGGCTGGTTTGCAAAGGCCAATACAAACATTAAGCTGCCGGCCGGTTTCTCCCTGCAGTTCAATGGCAACTATGAGTCGCCTAAAGTGATCACCCAGGGCAGACAGCGCGAAAGCTACTGGCTGGACGTAGCCCTGCGTAAAAACCTGCTGAAAAATAAAGCAACACTTGTTATCAACTGCTCCGATGTGTTTAAAACACGCCAGTTTATCAATGAGTATAACACCCCTACATACGTACAAACCATCAACAGGGTGAAGGAAACACGTATTGGCAATATCAACTTCACATGGCGCTTCGGTGGTCAGGACAAAGGCGGTATGCCAGGTGGTGAAAGGCAGGGCAGGGCAGCAAGGAAAGAACGAAAGAAGGTAGAAGCCCCTACCGATCAGGACCGTGCCAATAACCTCAAATCAAATGAGGAAGGTGAAGGTGGTGGCCGCTAGGCTATCATTCCATTTCAGTCTGCGGTTAGCACGCCACGGCTGGTAAGGCCGTCATCATAGTATATACTGTAATAGTACAGACCGGTGGGCAATTCCTCCCTCGGCATCACTATGTTGGTATCCAACCCCTCTATGGTACGCACCACACTGCCTGCAGCATTATATAGCCTGAAGATAAAATGCTGCGGTGTGCCAGTGGTAAGTATTATATGTACCGCATCATGAAAAGGGGTAGGGTAGCTGTGTACCATATCCTGCTCTGCATCTGCTATACCTACACCATTGCGCCATATACGCTCCACCGCTACCGAGTCTACATAGTAATAACCCACCTCCTGAGGGAACATAGTACCGGGAGTGTCCGTTTCTGCTGTTATGGCTGCATTATTCAGAAAGCAGCCAAATATTAGCCCCGTATATGCCGAGTCCGGCACATACTCAGTAGTCATTGTAGTCCATACACTTTTGGCCCGCACTACACCATATGATGTATAGCGCACCTGCGGTATTACAGGTATTACCCTATCAAAACCTGCAGAATCCGGCCGGGCATCTTTAGTAAACCATACACCAAAGCCATCTGTAGCCACATGTGCCTGCTCTGCCACGCTCACCCGCACCGTCACCCGGTACACTGCACCCGGCACCATAGGCGGTATATGGGTAGCAATATATTCACGATAGTCAGCCGTGCCATAATAGGTATATATACCGGCATAGGCATGTGCCCTGTTGTCCTGTATGCCATACATATTGGCAGGTACTCCCACATCTGCAGTATTGCAGCCATTCATATAGTCACTGGAGCCCGATGTAGGTCTGTACCATCCGGTACATTTATGTATATCTCCCAGGTATGCCGGGCATGCAGTAGTGGCAGAGAAGTCCGGATTGGGTACTATGTTCTGCGCCATAGCAGGCCCGGACAGACACAGCAACACGATATATATCAGTATCCTCATAAAATCTGCTTTACATATATACGCGCATACATGCTTTTTCATTGTTTGATAAGAATGAAAATTTATTTTCAGAAAATTTTGAAAGTTCGAAAAATCAATTTTACCTTTACATCATGAAACTGGACGAAGCAAAACAGCAGTTTATACAGAACTGGGGAGCACTGGGTACACAATGGGGCATTAACCGCACTATGGCACAGATACACGCCCTGCTGCTCGTATCGCCCGACCCGCTCAGTGCCGATGAAATCATGAGCCAGTTACAGATAAGCCGTGGCAATACCAATATGAATGTGCGCGATCTTATAGACTGGGGGATAGTAGAAAAAATTCTGAAGCCGGGCGAGCGTCGCGAATACTTCAGTGCAGAGAAAGATATATGGAAGGTAGCCATGCGTATAGTGCGTGAGCGCAAGCGTCGTGAGGTAGAACCTATACTCAATGCCCTACAGCAATTAAAGGAAGTAGAGAAGGAAGGAAACGAAAAAGAGGTAAAAGAGTTTACCAATGTTATTACAGATATTCAGAAGTTTGCCGACCAGGCCAGCAGGGGAGTAGACGGTCTTGTAAAAATGGATGAGCATTGGTTTACAGGCACTTTGCTCAAGTTATTTAAATAAATACATCATAGTAAGTCAATAACAAGACCGGCAGCAATCGGTCTTTTTTAAGAAGATTAATTTTCAATATTTTCTGAAATTACCGACACTACAAAATAAAATGTATGAAAACAACATCCACTCATCCGCCATAACTACCATGTGTTATACTGAATCAAAAAATCACATATTTCATCATTTACTAAATCACTTATTTTATGAACTACATCATTCTTTTATACGCCTGCTACCTCATCATCACTGTATTTATTACCATATGGGTAGCACATACCTTGTTTCGTAATGGAAAGGTATTTCTCATAGATATATTTCATGGCAATAAAGACCTGGCCGATGCCGTCAATAATCTCTTATGGGTAGGCTTTTACCTTATTAATATAGGCTATGCCGTATTCACACTGCAGGTAGTAGACAATGTGGCTACAGCCAGAGCCATGATAGAAGTACTGAGCCTGAAACTGGGCGCCATTATACTGATACTGGGCTGCATGCACTTCCTCAATATGTTCATATTCTTCCGCCTGCGCAAACGTGCGCTTATAGATAAGCAGCAGAATGACTTTTACGATTACAGTAAGCTCAACAATGCCACACAGCAATAATATCCATTAACAGGCCGGCAGCGACGGCATAACTCCGCCGCTGCCGGCCACAAAACAGAAATGTTATGAAAACCCGGTTATTAATGCAGCAGGCCGATATGGCAGCACAGATACTGGCCTGCATCATTCCACTCCTGGCTGCCCTTATCAGTGACGATAATGATATACTGCTGGCAATATACTTTACAGTAGGCGCAGTGCAGATAATAAGCTGTTTAGCACATGCAGCCATTATTGACGATAATTTCCGCTCACCATACCGTACCAGCTACGAGGTAATACTATTCAGCATATTTCTCCTGTTTTGTCTGGTATTGGCGTTCCCAGTGCTTGCATTGCTCATGTTTTATATACTCCTGGCAGTCACACCGTTTATGGCTATCTGGTATTTCTCTATATGTATGTACGAAACACGTATGCTCAGTATAAAAATAGACCGTGAAAAATGGATATAAAGAGAAAAAGGATAGCGATGCAGATACGTTACTATACACAAAGCATAGGTCTTGTAGTGCAGTTAATGGCTGCGGTGATACCGGTTTTCGCTGCCATCATTACCGGCGATGGGGGTGGAGTTCTTGCAGCATATTTACTGGTGGGTGTTATTCAGGTAATCAGCTGTCTGTGTCATCTGCTCATGATACGCGATGCATTTCGCAGCCGCTGGCGCATAAAGTACGAGCTTTCCCTGCTGCTGCTCATAATACTGGGGTTTGTCGCATATTATCTTCCCAACTTCAAAAATCCGGTTGCATACATCGTAATGTTTGCCAGCCCGGTGCTGGCAGTATTTTATTTTTCTATCTGTAGGGACGAAACCCGCAGACTGGGCGCAGCAATACATGAAATACATGAAGAACAATAACAGAAAATCGCTTAGAAACCGCCTCATACTGCAGCAGGGGGAGCTGGCACTTACCGGGCTGGCAGCAGTCATTCCGCTCATACTGGCAATTGGTTACCGCGATGTAAATATGTTATGCTATGCATTCCTCATTATGGGTGTTGTAGCCCTGGCTGGTGGCATTATCCATGCGGCCGTTACACACGATAGTTTCCGGCATGCGCAGCGCCGCAATTATGAGTATGCACTTGCAGGCGTTCTGGCACTCACATTGCTGTGTACGTTTTCTATGTACCTGCTGTTATTATTCGTCATCATCATTCCCGGCATTACCATCTGGCATTTCATGATTTGCTATCGGGAAATGACCATGATTGCGGCAGCGATAGAAAATCAGAAGGATGCCCGGCGATAGGGGATACATCCGCCACCATCTTTCCTATATACCTGTTTGCTATGTTCTGTTTTGCAACAATGGCGCCCTCAGCAGCAGGGCGCCATATTATTGTAGCATATTGTTACGCATATTCCACAATACATTGATTCTCAATCTTTATTAACTTAACATAATGTAAAGACGGCTACTGCAAAAAAATGCAACCTAACCTGTTGATTTACAGAGCGTACTAGGATTTGTTTATTTTTAATGGATACCCATAATAATAATTCAAATCCTTGTTGACACTTGCCCCGGGGTAGTACCTCGGGGCTTTTTTATTCACTAACGCTAGTAAACAATGTACTCACTAAGAAAAACAGAAAAACGCATTCTGCATCACCATCTTATGAAACTTCTTGACTTCTATTGTCGCGATTTAGATAACGCATATGAAACAAGATATAGAAGCTCTACTGCAACAAAAAAGATTGCTGCTGATTGCTACAGAAAACGTTGTGCTGTTCAGTTGATTTTGTCAGATATCAACTATCAGCCAACTATTGAAAACGATTTGAAAAAACAAAACTTATGTCATGTAAAAACAGATGGCCGCAGGCGGGAAAACAAGCCCTGTCGGCCTGTAAAGAAACTCTCTCATTGTTGATTTTTGGCATTTATGCTCTGATTATTCACATTAAATATTACATATTCGATGGCCGGAATTGATATTGCGCATCGTGCGCCTCATAGGCTTTTTGCTTCCAAATCAGAGCAACAAAAGCCATTTATCTGGTATGATTATTCTGCTCGTTCAAATCCCCAAAATCCTGACGGTCACGTCATGTTTTTGGAGCAACATAATTTCCATTCTCTTGATCATTTACTTGAACACTGTGAATGGGCTGGATGGCAACCAGTTATTACACTTCCTCCCAATTATGATGGGGTTATTGTTGTTACCAAGATGCAAGAGCCTGCAATTGGTATGCCTTCTGTAGTTGTCTCTGAAGTTCTTAAAATTTATTTTATAGTTAAAATTATTCATTTATGACACAATCGCAATTTTCTTCTGCCTTTGATTCTTTTGAATGTCGTTCCTATTGTTCTTTGAACTTTTCTTTTTCGTATTGGTGCTATATTCTTCAGAATGTGCATCACGATTCAAATTTAATCAAAGCTCTTCCTGCTCATGGATACGGTAGTGCTGCGACTTCATAACTTGGAAAACTACCCTGTAACTATTCGCGCTGTCGAAAGGTTAAAGGGTGGTAAAGGCATGCTTATGGTTGAAGATTCTCCCGAATTGAAAGGTGTTACTTCCTTCCGTAAGGCTTTATTTAACAAGGAAAAAGATTCTTTTCGTCTCATGGCCTATAATGCAAAGTTGTTTATACCGTCTTCTAGTGGCGGCATACAATTGCGTTATGATGAAAGTCAGAAATTTATACAATTTGACTTCTCACTGCCAAAATTTTATTTTGGTAATAACGTCTGTGAATTAATTCCTCCTATGGCTTCAAGACGGTATTACCGTTCACAAATTGGCATGGCTGAATTGTGTCTTCAATACTGGTACAATGCTATAAAATATGCCTTTAAGAAGATACTTTTTGATTTAACCCGAGGTCTTGAAAATGTAAAGTACTGGGGTGATGTTCAGTTGTTCAGGTGGGATATTGCATTTAATCAGATCTTCAATTCAAGGCATGATGCAATGCACTATCTTGATAGTGTTGGCCGTGTTTCTGCTCCACGTATTACAGATGGTCGAAAGACTCGATTTGATAACGGCAACGTAACATTCCAGACCGAAAATTACTATTTTAAGGTATATCATAAAGGCACAGATTTTGCACATACTGGAGCATCACAGATACGAAAGACTTTTCAGGATTTTGGAGGTAGGGTAGTGTTTTCTTCTGAAACTGTGCATAATAAACTGCTTGGTTCTTTTGATGTAAAAACAGAGACACATATTCGCGGTAATCTACTCCCTGACGATAGTAATATCGAATTGTCCATGCAGCAAATTGATAATTTGCAATCTTATTCTGATAGGATTCTCAGATATGAATTTGAAGTTACCAGTAAATACATGTCCTATGCTTATAATACCCGCTGTGCAAAGTATAAAATTCCCGGTTACGTCAAGCTGCGCCGTATTGTTACCTACATTTCCCGCGATGAAAACATGTTGTTATATAGCAATTTGCAGATAAGATATCGCGGTCAGGATGGCAATTTATACAAGCGTAAAGAAAAGCTGCTATTGTTTGAAATTGAGTATTATTTACCTTGGACATTTTTTGACAAGAATTCTGATAATAGGGGAGTTGTAAAAGTTGAAAATGTACAGACAATAAAACGCATTGAAAAGTTGTTGAAGTATTACAGGATTCTTGATGTTCAGTTTATGCTCAAAGGTCAGGAGGTCATTAAAAAGGTTCATAAGTGGTTAGAAAGTGAAAAAAGTAAGGAGCATCGTTTTTTCTTTGATGAGCCTTTGGAGCCTGTTCTTGTTGAGAGTAATGGCGATGAATCTATTGAGTTTCAACCTGTAAAAAATGCACAGTATGCCATTGATAAAAACGCTGTTCCTGTTGGTGTTCATTACGATGGTCCAGTAATGTCTATTCTTGAAAAAGTTCCTACTGATCAGCGTCTTACTAAGCGATTGATGTTACTGTGTATTGCCAAGCACAATGAATTATTTAAAGTCCTTCAATTTCAGCAATTGCCAGAGATAAAGCAGGTCGAATTACTTGTTAAAAAGTATAATCAACACATTGCAACATTGCCTCGTGTAAAGGGTGAAAAACGCAAACAGAAAATGAATGTACGGCAGATGAAATTATTATTCAGAGCATTCAAACATGACACTTGGGACGATATCCGTAGGGGCGGTGATGTTAGTCGTAAAACTCTCTATAACTGGAAAAAGAAGTGTCAAGAGTTAATGGGTTTCTCTACAGAGCAAAACTTTATTACTGGTTTAGACCTTTCTAAGGTCTCAAGATGCCCTGAAACACTATATTCCCGCCATTATGATGAAATACATATGATAAATAATCCGCTTTCCTTGTTCCTACAAAATACTAAACAGCTATTGTTGTTCTGATCCGTGTTTTTGAAAATTTGACTCATTAATCGCAAACAAAAAAGCGAAAAAGCAATGGGAAAAATTTTCAAATCAAAATGGTTGTGGCTGGCAGGTGGTGTTGTAATTGCCCTTGCTTTCAGCGACAAACTAAAGCCTGAGTTTGATAAACTCATGGCTAAAATCAAAGGAGGTCAACCATGATATGGCGGGGATTATCGGATACTAATATCCTTGTAGAAAGAAACAGGACTGTACAACGTCTGTCTGTCAATGTAAGAGTTGGTTATTCTACAACTTCTGGTCTTGCTCTTCCTGATCTTGCATCTGTTCAGATGAAATGTATTCTACGCCGTAACGGCAGAGAGCATATCATTTTTGCTGACAATCTTCAGGTTTTGGCCCTTGAATCGATGTTTTTTTCAAGCATTGAATGCTTGCAGCATCCCGGTTATCTTTCTCTTATGTCGGGTTCTATATCGGCATTACCTTATACCTACGGTCAGCACTTACTTATAGACTTAAAGTCACCAATCAACCTTCAGGGTGATGATACTTTATCTCTTGAAGTGGCTGTTACTTCTGCATGGTTGCCGTCTCCTGCTATGCTTTCTTTTGCGTCCGGTTCAACCATTGAAATGGTTTGGCGCGAGGCAATAGGTGTCGAAACTTTCATACCTGTTATACGCTCTAAGTATGTTCAGGCTGGCATTAGTAAGCTTGATGAGGCTATAGGCGATGACATCACCTCCCTTGCATTCATCAACACACAGGGCGCTTCTCCCGGTTCTTTTTTAACTGATGCTACTGCTATCATCCAGCAGATGACTATAACAAGCGATCGTTATAACGTTAATGATACACTTGACAGGATGATAGCACGTAGACGCGCACAGTTTGAAACTCAGGGTATCAGTGATCTGCATGGATTTTCATTCGTCCTTATTCCTGATGGTGAATGTGATCAGGTTAAAGTTTCACTTCAGATGAACGCCAATAATGTGCTGGTCAGTAAAAATGCACTTGTATGGCGTACATATATTGTAGACAGAACTACGGTAACGCGATCTGCGAAAATGCATGCGAAACATGATCGCCGTAATACTGCCAAGCTGGAGCAGCATTTAGGAGAAATTTCATAAGAAATAGTGTGATATGTCAATAGTGAGGGTGCGTGCGAAGGTTGACGGCAAAGTCCGTCAGCCTTACGCACAGATAGGGGGCAAATCGGGTAATTTAACAAGGGGGCCGGTTTCCGGCTCCAATGTTAATACTCCTTTTATGGGTAAAACCATCAGGGATATTCAAACTGTCTTTCCCTCTGTTAAACAGTCTCCTGTTGGCGCTAAAAGTGAACGATTTACCCCCGATTCTAAGCCTGAAAATTCTAAGTCATTCAGACTTAAACGAGGCAAGAATGTTGCTGATATGACGGATGATGAGTTTGAAAAATTTGCTTCCGCATTTGATGATGTAACATACTGGGAACTGCAGGCGCAAAGAGGTATTTATCCGGCTGACGATTCAGCAGAATTTGAGGACTACGAATAACGTGTAACATGGGTTTGTTTGGTAACGGAAAGAAAAGGCAGGAGCGCAGGCAGCATCGTAAAGAAAAGAAAGCTGCGCGCCGTGAATTCAAGCTTGCTAAAAAGGCAATGAGGCTTGAAAATAAGGAGGACAGACGTTCCAACAGGACAGAAAGGGCGCACGGTCGGCAGGACACCCGATTAGCCCGGACAGATTCGCGCCAGTCAGGTAAAACAGACCGGACGCAGATTCGCAAAGATGCTCGTGTTGCGATAAAGGAAAGTCAGAACGAAGCAGATATGGTTGCATATGAAAATGGTATGCAGCCTATAAACCGGACAGCCGGTATAATTGCTGCCGGTGGTCATGCAGCCAGCGGCCTTGCTGATTTAGCCACCTCATTAGCAGGAGCCGGATTATTTGGCAATGATTCTATGCTACTCAATTCCGGTGCTGGCCGCACTCGCGATATTGACATAGACGAGGATGGCGGCATTCGCTCTGTAGTTGATAAGCCGTCTATGTTCGGCGGTAATGGTAATAACTTCTTTTTAATATTAATTGCTGGCATAGTTGCAGTATTTGCAATGATGTCAGGTAACAGAAATAGTCGGCGGTAATGGCAAATGTGAAAGACTCTCTTAATCGTCTCGCTGAATCTGTTGGTATCAGTGCTGGTGCAACACTCAGCACAGACGGTTCACCGACTAAGAAAGAAGGCGGAAATTGGTTGTCAAAATTACTTGGCGGCATTCATGTAAATGGTAATGTTTCTGTTACAAAAGAAGGTACTAGTTCAGGGCCTTTCAAAGGCCCCGGTAAGGATTCCGGACTATTGATCCTTGTTGCTTTGGCTGCTTTGTTTTTGATTTTTAACCCAAAACGTAGATAAAAATGAAACCCCTCGAATTGATTTTTGCGCTATTAGCCAAATTTATTGACTTCCCTTCAGGCCGACTTTCTCAGCTTAAAGATGAAGCTGCAAACTGGGAAAGAAAACAGAAGGAAAGTGAAAAGGATTCTGCAATTAAAAAGTTGTTGCAGAAGTCAGAACTCTGGTATGTTCAAGTTGCACTTGCAATTGCTTTTTTGATTGGCGTAAAATCAATAGGCAATTGGCTAATGAGTAATGATCAACCCGATGTTATAGAAGATGAAGAGATAGACAATGATATTCCTTCATCGCCTCGAAAGTTCAGTTTAAACTAAATACAATATGGCAACACGTAGAATGCGGAAAAGGTTCCGTGGTCGTAGGTTCATGAGGCGTTTCCGCAGAGTGCGCCGTTTCTCCCGCAGGGTTCGCGGTTCTTACCGCAGGGGTTCCCGTAGGCGTAAGGCTGCAATGCTTAGTACTCCTGCAATTATTGGCATCCTTGCTGCTGTTTGGTACTTTTTTATGAAAAAGGACAAATAGCAAAAATCTATTACCAACAAAATTTTTAACTTAAAAAAATAATTATAATATGGCTGCTGTAAATATTATTGATGCTGTCGTTTTTTCTTCCTTGAAGGTTCTTGGCCCTTATCTTGGGTTTAACCCGGGAGATTCTCTTGAAGTTAGCAAGGAGCTTTGGGCTGATGTATATGCCAGTGTTCATGACACAAATAGCGTTTTTGATGCTGTTTTTATCAATGCTGCTGCTGCCGGTATTGCAAATAATGAAAATGCTACAGGTTCAATAGTTACTGCTGTAACTGCTTCTGATGGCTTTTTTACTTCTGTTGCAACTGGCATTTCTCTCGATGAAAATGCAACCGGCTCAATTGCTTCTGCTGTAGCTGTCTCTGATGGTTTCGCAGACGCGATAGCAGATCAGATAAAGGCAGATAACGTAACAGATGCTGCCGATGGTACTATTTCTCCAATTGCTGCCACTTATGGCGATTTGGCAGAAGCACGTACAAGCGTTAATACGCTTGCCTCAGAAGTCAATACTGATATTGGTAATGTTCGCGGAACACTCAATACAGTACTTGCCGCGCTTAAAGCTGCTGGCCTTATGACTGCTGATCAGTAACTTTTTTCATGTATACTTTCCTTCCCCCCATTCTTGGGGGGGAGGTTTTTCAATCTATTCTATGACTTTCACTCAGAAGATATATTATAACCTCTTTGGTCTTCCTGATTTGGGTCCAAAGGTTCATTACGGTAGAAACTTCTACTATATGAACCAGTTGCAGGACGTAATAATAACTGCACCTGATACAGGTGCAGTGTTATTTTCTCAGGTAGATACTTCTGATGAAAGTAACAATGTTAGTTATGATACGGTACGTGCAGGCCAGTCTCTAGGCCAAATTGTTAGTTGTACTACTACTTCCGGCGATTTTTATTTGTCTGTAAAAAATAACCGTGGAACTTTTTTTGTTGACCCTCTTTACCTTGATTCTTCTGAGCTTGAAGCGAAGGGCATATTAACGGCCTCTGAGGTTGATAAAATGAGGGCTGACGCGCCTAATAACGCTAGCCTTATTCCTGACAAGCTCCCGCCTGTTTTTTGGGCTGTTTTCGCCCTTATCGCTCTTATTGTTGTACTTCCTTATACCAAGAGAAAATGAATTTTGATTTAACTAAAGACAGGGAATTTATTGATTGGTCAGTGCAGAATACTATAGGTAAAAAAGTACTTTCTGTTACTCCTGTTATCTATTCTTACACTGATTTCAAAACAAATCTTAATCCCGGTCGCGTCCTTTATTTTGGCGAAATCACAGTAAGTCCTAGGCTTCCTACAACTATAGGTATTCCCTCTGCATACTTTCTCCGGCTCGATGGTAAGATGAGGTTTCTCTTGATCTCTGGCATGGACTATACTTCAGTCCCTGTTTTGTTTGATGATATACTTGCAAATGGTTCATTTCCCAATGCTATTAATGCTGATTCTCCGGCATATATGACGGGAGATCGTTCTATTGCTCACCCATCGCTGTCTACTCAGTTTGTTCCTTTCATTGCATTTGCTGGCTATAAAATAAATGTAGGTGGCTGATTCTAAGGGTTTTCGCATAGGCTGGCCGGTTGTTGTATTGGCAATTGTATTGCTTATTTCTATTGCTGCAGTACTATTTGCTGCAATTCTTGTAGGGCTTCCATGCTTTTCGGTTGTATTGCTCGTTAACATGTTGTTTAATCGCGGCTCTGTTACAATTTTCAACAAACCTAAGCCGGCCAGTCGTCCGGCTGCGGCTAAATCTTCAAAAATTTCTTTCGATGAAATCCATGGACTTCAGGCAGCGCGATGATCTGCCGTTAGGCATCAGAAATAATAATCCCGGCAATTTGCGCCCGGGCAGTAACTGGCAGGGTATGTCTGGTGAAAACAAAGGTTTTATTGTTTTTTCAGATATGGCATATGGCATTCGTGCGTGGCTTATCAATTATTATACTCAGGTCTCACTCCGTGGTATTGGCACTGTTGCTGATTTTGTTCGCAAATATGCTCCTGCCAGTGAGAATAATGTTCCTGCATATGTTGCTGCTATTAAGGCTAAGACTGGTCTGTCTGGCAGTGACAAGTTGCCTAGGTCAAAAAGTGACGTTGACCGTTTTTTTCGCGCTGTGGCATTACATGAAAATGGTGCTGTAGGCTCTGTGAATATTACTCAGGCTGATATTGATGAAGCATATAACCGGCTTTCTCCGGTTCATCGCGCTTTTTTTTTGCTGCCGAAAATAAAGGGTTAAGTGTCCTTTTTTTGGCTGTATTGATATTTTTTATTGTAAAACCAAAATTCAGAATATGAAAAACAAAAAAACCACTTTGGGCGGCATACTCGCCGCTGTCGGAACTGCTTTGACGGCTTCCAGTAATGCAGTATTACATACTGCCGGTGTTGTTATGGCTGCAGTAGGTTCTCTGCTTCTTGGCTCTATGGCCAAGGATCATAATGTTAGCGGTAAATGATAACTGCTGCTAAAATATTGAAGCTGGCACCTATGGCTAAGGACTTGGCTATAGGTGCTGGTGTATGGTCTCTACTTCTCTCAGCTGAGCCCTCAGGCGGTGTTGATGTCGAAAGGGTAGGGGCTTGGGTTCACTTGGGCGGTTATGTCACAGCATTAATTGCCGGTATTGTTGTTCTCTTCAAAAATCGGGGAGATGCTAAAGAGTTGTTGAAAGTGATTGTTGAACTGTTGAAAAAGTAGTTATGGCCAAGTATTCTAAGGCTCAGAAAATATATTACTATCTGGGCAAGCTGAGAAATGCGAAAGGTAGAAAGCGCGATTGGTACAAAGCGCGTATTCGTAATTTGAAAAATGGTTATTAGAAATCGGCTGAAAAGCCGATTTTTTTTTACATTGTGCTGAAATTCTATACTATGGCATATGATAAAATGACCAATGCGGAGCAACTTGTTGCTGATTTTTTGAAGCAAAATAGAATAAGGTGGGAGTTTGAACGGCCTGTTGTTTTGCTGGATGATGCTGATCGTGTTCGTATTTGGTCCCCTGATTACTATCTTCCTGAACTTGGCGTTTACGTGGAAGTTGCGGCTTCAGGTAATAGTACTTCTTATGAGTACCGTGCCACTGTTTATAATAAAAACAAGATACCTGTTGTTTTTGTGAATCCGTATAAGCAGAATGATTGGGAACAGTGGGTTATTACTTGTTTGAATTCAATTCACCAGGACAGGTGGGAAATTATTAAGTCAATTAAAAAGTCTGCGGCAAAATCATCTGGTTCTACTGTTTATAAGAAGTGGTAGATAACACCCGCGAAGCGGACAAACAGTGACCCGCCTCGGGCCTCTACCGCCGGAGGCCCCCTATCAAACCCTTTTCTTTTTCTTTTGGTTACTTTTCTTTTTGGAAACCCAAAAAGAAAAGTAACGCAGCGCGGCGAGCGCACCCGGTAGGGTTTAATTAAAGTTCATTTCTGCTCTAATTTTAAAAGGGCCGCAATTATTGCGGCCCTTTTCTTTCTTTGCCTGTTGATTGCCATGGTCAGGCTCCAGCTTCTTTACGCCCTTTTTGGGCGATGATGTACTTTAATTTCCATGTTCAGGCTGTCGGCTAGTCCGACAATTGACGATAATAGTGTATCGTTAGAAGGATTCAGGATTTTGCTGATTTTAGCCGACGTATACCCCTTGTCGTGGTTTTCTATGGCGAATCTCCTGATCGTGCCGTATTGGTCAATTATGGCCTGTCTAATCGTCAATTTGAATTCTGCAAACATGTT
>Ga0075012_10002440_pt1 | contig 18325 bp, 20 predicted proteins | sample All_14_2_FD_71474 | JGI IMG/M metagenome (GOLD analysis project Ga0075012, IMG submission 71474) | Freshwater microbial communities in response to fracking from Pennsylvania, USA - Allegheny Zone_MetaG_DW_15 | ecosystem: Environmental > Aquatic > Deep subsurface > Groundwater > Drilled... | reverse complement strand
GGTGAGGGTGACACCGTTCGTCTTGAAGGTTTGGCTGACCTGCAGGTCGTCAAGGTATTGGGTAGTCATCTAGAAGACGCTCTCGGAGTTTACGGTTAGGACATCAGAACACATTGTGACCCATACCAGTAGATGTCTCCACCCGACCCAGACCGGGCATCCGAACTTCCCTGAAGCCGCCGCTGAGGCACAGTGACCTTCTGTGAGTTTCGCTGCAACGAAGCTGCCGTTCGTGACCTCACGACTCAGGCCATGACCGACCGATGGCGATTTGCTCAGAATTTCTCTGGCTTGCCCCTCTTGGATGACCGGTTTACGGCGGCCAACTTGGACCCCGCCTTGGCTCAACCCGGCCATCAGCGGACACAGGGAGCCGTTTCCGGAACCGGCCGTTCGATGCGACGCTGGGCGGCGTACGCGAGCTTGCGCGAACTGCGGCGCCGAGTGCCATGTCTGGTGTTCGTGCTGCAACTGCCATTGCCCGCACACGCTGCCAACCCGCGCTGGCTGGGCGCGGTGCCCGGCTTATGCTCGTGCTGCACGCCCTGTCCGGTGCAGGCCGGCCGCCTCGAAGGTGTTTCGCGGCAAGCTCCTCGCGCGGCTCGATACCGCACACCGCAGCGGCTAGCTGAAAGATGATCCGTACGTTGCGCCGGGTCCATGGCAAGCCCGGCGTCGTGCACTGCTCGTGCATGACTGGGTGGTCTTCGCCAAGCCGCCGCCGGGCGGGCCCGCCCAAGTGCTCGATTACCTGGCCCGCTACACGTACCGTGTGGCCCTCTCCAACGACCACTTGCTCGGCTGCGATGTAGGCCAGGTGCGCCTTCGGGTGTGCGTCAACGAAACCGGCGGTCAACGCACGGTGAGCCTGCCGGTCGACACGTTCATCGGACGCTTCCTGTGCCACGTGCTGCCGGCCGGCTTCAAGCGCCTACGTCACTACGGGCTGCTCGCCTGCGGCCACAACCGTGCCCGGCTGGCCGCCGCGCGCGCGGCGCTCCATACGCCGGCACCACAACCGGTCGAGAGCGAAGCGGCCGAAGACTTCTTCGCCCACGTGACCGGGGAAACCCCGCGATGTTGCCCGCACTGCGCGCTCGTGCATTGGCACACAGTCTAGATCGTCATGGCCCGCCGGTACGATCCGCCCGCGCCGGCGCCGCGCTGTCGGGATGGGCCGCCATGAACACGCATGCTCCGCCGTCTCGTGTCTTGCCGATGGAACGTCCGCACTGGCAAGCGGTGGCACGCCCCGTGCGGTTAACGTGACCGACGGCGCATTCCAGCGCTTCGATCGGGGCACGGTCGTCGTCGATAACCACGATGGCAGCGATTAACAGGCGAGTACCGAGCACCGGTACAGAGTCGAAGCAAGCCGCGCGCTATCCAATGCAAATGCCCCGCGCGTAGAATCTCCAATGTGGCCACCTGAGGGGCGGTTCAGTTCAACAAGGCTTATCCCTCGCGGTAGGCGCCCAGGCACGGAACGACGCTTGCAGCGCGAAGGATAAACCCTATTCGTTAGGCTTCGTAACACATGCCTCTTGCGTCAGCCTGTAGATCTTTACACAGTACGCTCAACTCTTTGAGAAATACTCAATGAAGACCAGAATATTTTGTTTCATGTTAGCCCTCGTTGCGCTTGTTGGAAGTGCGCACGCCTCCGTAATTTCTTTTGAAGGGGCAACAACTTATGGCTCTGCAGTAATGCCAGATAAGTATGGCGGATGGACTTGGAATGGGTTCGGCGTATTGAATCAAGTTGACTATGTCGGCACAGACTACGCCAACAGATCGGGCTCTGGAGACTTCTACGCATACAACTTAAGCGGCGAACGCAGAGTAGGCTTCGGCACCGCAAACAATGAATTTGTTACTCTGAACAGCATTCAGTTCTCATCCTATTTAGATGAATCCTTGAATCTTTCTATCAACGGCCGTAGCCAAACCGGTGATTGGTATCAGAGAAACATTCAAGTTGGCCTCGGAATGGAGTCAATCTACTTTGACTGGCAAGTCGATCGGATAGAAATATTTGCCACCAGTTCACTTGGCAGTCTTATCTGGGGAGACCCAACAAAGTTTTTCATGGATAACCTTACATTTAGTGAGTCGCCGGCCAACGCAATTTCCGAACCATCGAGCCCCAACCTGCTGTTGGTGGCTGCGATATGCCTGCTCGGAAGCGCTAACTTCCGTCGCCACGTCCACTTTTGAAAAATACACAGGAGAAGGTGCGTAGCGCGGTGAGGCCTAACCCCTCGTTCAACCCCCGACGCACTACGGCAAGCGATGTAAGCCAGGCCCGCGCCAGTCGTACTCGTCGTAGTCCCGACTTACGCCGCTCGCTTCTGTGCGCGGTGTTCGGTGTTCGGTGTTAACTCGAACGTTGAACGACAGCTTTCCTCAAATCTCGCCGGCGGCTTTGGGTCGGGCACGGACGGAGCCCTTGAAAGAGGGCGACGGCTTTCTGACTGCTCCGGACCTCACTGGTGGAAGTTCGTCACCTTGGGGCCACGCGGGCAGCTTGCGTTTGGAACCGGTCATTCAGTTACTACGCTCGGCGGACGGCAGCCGACCCTGAGCTGCCGGTCGCGGAGACAAAGTCTTGGGGGTTCCTTCCCGGGCGAACCGGTCATTCGAGCGCCACTTCGCCAGCGCTGGCAGATCTATCAGATGCCCGACCGCTCGTATGGACTGAACGGCGTCGACTATCCGATGCCTCTGTGGCTACGGGAGCCCTACCGCCGAGCTAGGGAGGCCTTCAGCGTCAGCGTGTCAATGTTGGCAATCCTCGCTGCGGGTAGGTCACAACCACTGCTGGGACCTGGTCCTTGCAATCCGAACCGCAGCTCTGTGACTTCACCAGTACCAGTCATGAAGAGTGCTCTGCAGAGTTCGCAGGTGATGGCCCCAGTGTGTCCGAAAACCTAGTTCGAACTCGCGCAACGCATCTGCTTCCGGGGTGTTACTGAATCGCCAGCCGATGCTTTCGTAGTCGTCGATGATGCCGGCAAGGTCATCGGCGGCAGTGGAGAGGATGTCTTCCGTTTCTTCCATTCGGAGTCCCCTCAGCCACGTTTCGGCTTGCGTTGAAATCTGTGAGTGGGGCTGATCAGGAGGGCCAGGGTAGTCAATCCCTTCGAATTCGTACTCGATGCCGTGAACCAGATAAGCAAGTTGGTCCAGCGCCTGGATCAGCCACCCAACATCCATGGGCGCCTCAGTATGTCCACCAGGGCTGCCGCAGCTACCCGTATTGCATTTTCTGGCGCTTGGCAAGCTGCCCTGAGCAGCCTCTGCTTGCGCCATGTTTTGTGCAAATCTGAGTCGATTCAGCGGAAATAGGACCGAGGCAAGCCAGTACACCCTATGCAGTATAGGTATCTGCGGGAGCCCTGTATCAGGAATGTGTTAGTATGGTTTCACGGCTAAACGAAAACTGATCAAGGCTTGATTTAAAAATATGATAATTGATTATATATTTTATTCTTATCTTTTCGGAATGCTTCTCATCACGGGTTATTGTTTTATTGCAGCAATTACTGCAAAGATATACGGCAAGCTTGAAAAAAGAGAAGACAGGATTAGATACGAGCGCAGTCTAAAGGATAAGAAATAAATATCCATTACTAGCCCAAGCGGTTTTACTGATATCAAAGGAAATGAGAACGCTAGTAGTAATTCGGCGATGTGGTGAGTACGACGAAATGCGACGCCGCTCGACGACAGCACTGCCTTGAGTGCTTTTTCCACCGACTGTTGGGCGTGAAAGCCCAAGATGGCGTCGGATATGTCGGTCAGTCCTTACAGAACGCGGAGCACTTTGGCATCTTCGCGTGCTGTGTTGAGCAGCATGGCGGCGACCGATTCAGCCATATACGACCTTGCCTTCGCGAAGCGCCCAGTAAAGTGCCGTACCGAAGGTTCGGCACCCTGGGCTCCCGCAGCTACCCATACTACATGGCACATACTGACTGGCGTGAAGCTCGCAGTCGGCATTGCAATTGGCACGCTGCCAGTAATTGGGTGGTTCGTCGCGCTGCGGACTGCGCTGGCCGACTTCTCGGAACGGACAGGGGGATGACCGAATGGAGCAGCCCGGGTGGAGCGGCCGTTCGAACAGCAACTCTACCTGCGTGCCGAACGGCGGGTCGTGGCCGGGTTGAGCCAAGGCGGGGTCAAAGTTGGCCGCCGGAAACCGGTCATCCAAGAGGGGCAAGCCAGGGAAATTCTGAGCAAATCGCCATCGGCCGGTCATGGCCGATCCTAGCCGCTCTCCTCACCAATCCAACTCGGTCCCGGGTCAGTGCCCCCCCAACCTCGTAAAGTACATTCCTCTGAACCACACCGCCCCGCGTGGCGTAGTGACCTCATGCATCGCCTCAACTACCACGAACCTGCTGCTGGGTGGCACTAGCCCCTTGACCCTGACAACTGGTTGCCTGGTTACTTGGTTGCAAAGGGGTGAAGCCGGCCGAGCTACACGCTGGATCGTATTAGGCATCGGCACGCAAGGCGTATCCCGCGAGTTGCTTTCCAGGCCAGGGCATTTCCAACTCAGTCCAGCCGCCCTGCGCCCTACCCTACATCACGGCCCACCTAGCCTCCCCTTAAAAGTCTTCGGATCATCGCTATACCCAGAGAGCAATCCGCTCGATGCCGAGGACATCAAGATGGAAATTGAGGCGAAGGAAAACACCGATGATGACGACTACGACGACTTCGATAACCACGACGAGCGCGTTAGGCGCCTGCAGCAGCAGCTCAACGAGCTGACAAAGCGCGCCCAGCGGGTTCGGGTTGGAGGCCCCGAGTTTCGGCAAATTTCCGAGATGCTCGACGAAGTCGTGTGCAGGCTGCGGGCCGCGCTGCGGGAGTACACAAGGCACAGCCCGACGCTACTTGTAGCCAAGGAACCACCGATCCAACTGCACTGATGAGCAATCCCTTTTTGGCCCCCGCGATGTCGGGGGCTTTTTGCTCAGCTGTCCGAGACGTCCATATGTAACTTTGACGGCTCCACACAAACTTGTGACCTCCTGACAAAGTAAACGCGGTCTCGTCGCTATACGAAGGACTGACCGCTCGCAACAAACGTCATCACCAAGGGCAATAACGACTCGCAGACCTCCAGCTTCATATACCGAGGATCTAGCGATGAAAAAAAACAATAGCAGTTTCAGTGACTTGAAAAAACGTAGTTACGTTTTAACGACGTCTTATAACGTTACCCAAAAGGACATCTATGTAGACCAAAACGTTGTTGCGGGCTCCACTTGGGAGTCCATCTTGATCATCACATATCAGCAACTCTTGGCGGATATAGCCGCCAGCTTCAGCAACACCCGAGACCTTGAGGGCGAGGCAACTTCTTCCTCACTACCGCAGCAGGTCCGTAACATCGCTTCAACCCTGCACTCTTTTCTCGCATATCACGGCAAAACCGTCGATAGCCGCGTCGGTCTCGAGCTCACCACTAATTTCGACACTTCTGCTGCAGATTACCTCAATGCCCTTGAGGTCGCGACGAGCACTAAACGCGACCGTCGCTACCATCTGAAAGTGATTAGGGGCCACTTCGAGAAGCTCAAAGCCGCTTCGCTTGGGCGGGCCCCAAAGGAATCGACTCTCAGCCAGGAACTCCGGCGCGCCGTCGCCGGCTCCGGACTAGCGCCGAAAACTCTTGCCAAGGCTGCAGGGATAAGCCCCTCTGCAATTCAACGATGGCTCGCTGGTGCGACCCCGAACGCTCGGGGGCTCGCTCCTTTGAGGCGCCTGGAGCTCAAACTCGGTCTTGAGCGCGACTCACTCACCCGACTCATCAAAGATGAAGATCCTCGCGTCGACAACAGCAACGCCAGATCAATTGACTTTCGGCAAAACCTCGGACTCCTCATCGCAGACCGCTATGCCCTTCCGGAAACAGATTTCAACCCCACTCTAACGCGTGAGTGGAAGGCATTATTCGACTACAAGACCTCCATCGCGCCTCAATTCGAGCGGAGTTCAAAAGGGGTTTGGCGTCTTATCCCCAAGAAGGACTCGGCTAGTAGGTCCGCACTGGTCTGTAGGGGGGCACAGGTTTGTCCTTCGGCCGATGTCTTTCTCATGAAAATAAGATTATTCCTAGGTTTTCTCATTCGCCCGGTTGCAGCCGGAGGCTGGGGGCTGACCTCAGACCAAGCTCAAACTCTCTCGTGGCTCGCGCACCCGGAGGCTATCAATGCCTTCCTCGAATTCATAACGGAACGTTCGATGGGCGTTAAGCACGCGGGCCAAGCGGTGTTTTGCCAGCATGTCGCATCGCTGCTGAGGGAGGGCACGGGCTACCTGCGACAGCGCAGCGAGCTTCGACAAAATCTCCCGGAGGATTTCCGTCCCCTGGATGACACTGCGTGGAAGCGGATGTGCGAGCAGACGCATAAGATCCTCAAGGCTTGGCAAAAGTGCTCGACCGGGATTCGTCGCGCACCTCAGGATCCAATCGCGTTTCTGCTAGATCATGACGAGCCTCTGCTTCCGGTACTCGAGGCCATCAAGCAGATTGAGCGAGACGCCGCGTCAGCTGCACCTGGCTCGAAACAGCAGGCCATCCTGAAGCGTGATGCTCTTGTCTTAGCTCTTTTTCTCTCGAATCCGCTGAGGCTGCGGTCGATGCAGTCCTTGACCATTTGTCCATCAGGGGCCGGCAGCGTTTATCGCACCGACAAGGGTTATCGACTTCGCCTCACACCATCGCAGCTTAAGAACGGTGAGGGTGACGCGGGAAAACGTTACGACGTCGCAATTGCACCCTGGGTGACGGGAATGCTGGACGAGTACATCGAGGAGTATCGTCCAGTACTCACCAAGGATCCGAATGACCCCTACCTCCTTCTCAGCTCTCGCTCAGCAGGACTCTGGACAGAGATGGGAAAACATGTCTTCAAACTCACCAAGCGCTACATCCGAGGTTGCAGTGGTATATCTCCTCACGCATTCCGGCATCTCGTCGCGACAACCTTCTTGATGAAGAATCCGAATTGCTTTCTGCAGGTTGCTGAACTGCTTAACGACCAGCTGAGTACCGTCATTGAGGCTTATGCACACCTTAAGCGCGATGACTCTCTGACTAGCCACAACAGCAACGTCGACGCCCTCTTTAGTCAACTCAGGAAAACCTGAACCGACCTCAGCTCGCTATACATAGCGCAGGACAGGAAAGTGGGGGCTTCGCCCCCGCTTTTAGGACAACCACCAGTGATATGAGGGCAAGCATGCCAAAACGTTTGCAGTGGGACGATTACGTCAAAGTCGCAGAAAGTCATGGGGGTATATGCGTGCATCCACACCTCCCCCGACGTCAGGAAAAAGTTCGGTGGAAATGCGCTAAAGGACATGTTTTTGCAGTGCGTGTAGACAACGTCAAGTCCGGAACCTGGTGTCCTGAATGCGCGCCCAAAAAGCGCTGGACAATGGAGCGGGTGGATAAGGAGATGCAGGGACGCGACATTCAATGCATCTCAGATCGTAGCGTTGCCGTGACGATTCAGTCTCGTCTGAAATGGCAGTGTCCGTTCGGCCACGAGTGGGAAGCCACAATCGCTAATGTCTGGCATCGCAAAAGCGGCTGTCCGTGCTGTCTGTACAAGTCAGAGTCCTTGTGCAGAGAGGTTTTCGAGGAGTTCTTCAACGCCAGATTCCCAAAAATCCGGACAGTATGGACTCAAGGACTGGAACTGGACGGATACTCATCCGAACGAAGTGTCGCGTTCGAGTACCAGGGTGCTCATCACTTCAAGACAGTCAAACACTTTGATGTCGATGAGAGAAAGCTGAAACTGATTCAAGAGCGGGACCGACAGAAGGTGCTGATATGCCGCTCAAACTTTATCTCGCTCTATCAGATTAAACACCATCCTCACGATTGCAATCGCAAGGATGACTTTCAAGCGTACGTTGAAAGTGAGCTGGTATCTCAGATTATGAAAGAGCGCGAGGAGCTAGAAGCAGGCAGTCATTGGCTTCAAAAAAGCTTTCCTCGACGCGCACAAAGGTAGTAAAGGTGTCGTTCAAATAGAAGAGGTCAGGATTAAGCGCTTTTCAGCCCATCGCAAGATGGGCTTTTTCTTATTCAGGGCTGGCTTACAGGGGGTGTCGAGATAAACTTTAAGTGTCGCTATCGTTCGGCATAGCAGTTCATGCTCCGATGGAGAAAAGTGCGGTTCAAACGATGATTTATAAGGAAGAAAGATGGCTTCTACTGAACTTCAGACGCTGATCGAACAGCGCAACGAACTCGATGCAAAGATTGCTCAGCTCAAGGCTGAAAAGCGCGAGGCAGCCGTTCAACAGGCACGCTCGCTTATCGCGGACTTTGAACTGACCGCCGATGAGCTGTTCGGCAAGGAGAGGCCGAGGGGAAACACCCCAAAGAAGAAGCGGGAAGCGAAGTACCGCTGCCCTGAAAGTGGAAAGGACTGGTCTGGATTTGGCCGTCGTCCCCAGTGGGCCGTAGGCAAAAATTTGGACGATCTGCTTATCCAGGAATGACAGGGCCCAGACTTGGCACTACCTCCGGGCAAGTCACTCTGGCGATAAGACAAGTGCCTGAAACGTGAGGAGCAATTCTTCTCCCATGCTGACGCCTTGTTACCAGCGATTCAGGTGGTAACAAGGCGGATGGCTGTACAAAGCGGGCAGTAGAATACTAGGCACTTGGAATAACCCAAGGTATCCAGCAAGTCCCGCCGCACAAGAATGATGGCCACGACCGAACTCGGCCAAATGTCTTTCGAATACCACCGCGCTTATCGGCGAATTGACCCCGTTTTTTGGGACTTCGGACTCTTCGGTGAACGGAGCCTGATTTATACCTTGGTCGGCAAAGTGTCGATTTCGGCCAGCAAGGTGGACAGGTCGGTTCCGAGTTTCACTTCGCGCAGCACCTGGTGGGTCACGTACTCGGGCACAGCGTAGGTCATTCACCCATCATTAGGCACATGGCGTTCTGTGGCACGTCATCAAACCGAGGCCGTTTCTTGACCTCGATGTTCTCGACCCTCCGGACGGTCTTCTCATCCAAGCCAACCTGCTTGGCAATCTCGCTGAACGGGCAGTCAAGTCCTTGCCGTCCAATCCACTTTCGCAGGCGCTCAGTCATCCAGCAGTCGGCATCGACCTCCGGCACAACGGCGGTGAAGGTCTTGACGCAGCCATGGCACTTGAAACGCGGCACATCAATGTGAATGGCTACTGAACGTCCATGGCTCGGCATGTCGCGCACGAACAGCGTCTTGTGTTCATGGATGACGACCTTGCCTGCCGGGCCGCACGATGGGCACTGGCGGGAGACTACCTTTGGCTTGGCACGGACATGATACTCAGTCGCTGTTTCCCGGAAATTAACCACATACAGGCCGGGAAGGTTCAGGATATTGACTGGCATGGCGGCAGGCAAAAGGGTCAAATTTTGCCCTTTTGACCAGTATCCGGAGACGTGAAAAACCCCCGTCAGCCGGGTGTTACTACGCATATGACCCATTGGATTTAGATTCAATGGGTTGAGAGAGTTCTTGCCGAGCAACCGCAAACGGCCCTGGCGCTCCGCCAATTACATCATTGTCATAAAAAGGCGAGGCCGCATCTCTTCAGGGTGCAGCAGTGGCCTACTGTCCTTCTCCCGGCATTCCACGTCTGCTAACCGAACGCAAGGCCCCGTCTGTGCCGTAAAGCATAAAGTGTCCAGAAAATAAAGCATAACCTGACCGCGAGCGGGCCCTCGCGCCCCGTAAATTCAAGGGGTTAGCTTAGTCTTCAGGGACACTTTATGCTTGAATCCGCGGACAGGTTATGCTTAACGGCACAGGCTACCGGGAACAGTTGGATTTCAGCCCTCCCAAAGGGCTGGCGTCTTGTGAGGTTGAAGCACGTTGTTCAAGGTATCGAGCAAGGCTGGAGTCCAGAGTGTGAGGCTCGTATGGTTGAAGGCGACGAGTGGGGGGTGCTAAAGGCTGGGGCATCGAACGGCGGGCGTTATCGTGACACTGAGCACAAAGCGTTACCCGCATCTCTGAAGCCTCTTCCCGAACTCGAAGTCCGAGCGGGCGATGTTCTCGTTTCAAGGGCAAGTGGCTCCGCAGACCTTGTTGGGTCTTTTGCCTTCGTCTACGAGACCCGCCCACGTCTTATGTTGAGCGACAAGAACTTTCGCCTGCGCTTCTCTCCCGAACCTCCACTTATGCCCGAGCTCCTGGCATGGATGTGCAGTACGGGGACAGTTCGCGAACAGGTTCGCCAGTACGTTAGTGGCGCCGATGGGCTGGCCAAGAACATTGGATCTGGAAGCCTCAGAGAGCTATGGCTAGCGCTTCCACCCTACGAACTTCAAGAAAAGCTTGTGACAGAGCTTCAGCAGGTAGCTTTCAAGCTTGACCTGTTGCAGAAACACGTGGTGGAACACATCTCCCGCCTCCGCGAGTACCGCTCGTCCTTGATTTCAGCGGCGGTGACGGGGCAGGTTGATGTCGGGGGTGACGAGAGCTCATTGCGTCAGCCGGGCAAAGATGATGAAAATAAACTCTAATAAACATTGACTTATGACCAATAAGTCCGTAAGTTACAAAAAAGATTCTTAAAGGAAAGTGATGACTCAGTGGGGTTTTTACGGGCGAACACACGAACTCGCTGAGTTGAGACGGATCGTTCAGGCGAACCGGTGGTTCTTCTGCCGAATCGAGGGGCGCCGCCGAATCGGCAAGACCACGCTCCTTTCTCGCCTATCCCGAGAGAATGGCGATTTGGCGGCCAAGCTCATCTACATGCAGGTACCGGACTCCGATGAGCGGGATGTCGCGGCCACCTTCCGCCGCAGTCTCGAGAGCAGCGATTCTGAGATTTCAAGTGGGCTGGCATCCGCGGTTGTGGACTTCCCCTCAATGGTTGCCGCAATTGGACGGCTATGCCGTGAAGGCTTTCTGGTCGTTCTCGATGAGTTTCAATACTTCACGCGTGCCAAGCTGGGGGCGTTCAACTCATTCCTCCAAGCCGAAGTGGACAAGCTGCGAGACGCGGGGCTTGCCAAAGGAGGCCTCTTCGTTCTGGGGTCACTGCAATCCGAGATGAACGCGCTACTGGACGACAAGGCAGCGCCTTTGTACGGGCGAGTTACGGCGCAGCTGAAGCTCGACCACTGGGAGTTTCAGGACTTGATGGCGGTGTTCCGAAGTCAGGGGCTAGAGCGCCCCTCTCAGTGGCTCACCCTGTGGACCTTCTTCGAAGGGGTGCCCAAGTTCTACCATGACGCCTATGAGCAGCAGCTCTTCACTGTGGCTCCAGATGTCTTTGGACCGGAACTCCTGACACGCATGTTCGTGCGCAGTTCAAGCCCCTTGGCCGAGGAGGCCGACACTTGGTTCCTTCGTGAGCTCCGCGGCAAGGCGGTATCCGTACTTCACTACCTCGCGGACCGCACGGGCTGCAATCACAAAGAAATGCTGGCTGCTCTTAATGACGCGCACGACGCTACGCCTGTCGCGACAGTGATTAGCCGCCTCGTGAACAACTACCACATGGTGGACCGCTTGCAGCCGGTATTCTCCGACAGCAAGAGCCGAAACGCCCGTTACTACATCGCCGACAATTTTCTTCAGGCGTGGCTGGCCGTGGCTAAGCCGGCCCGCGAAGCGGCCCGCATGCGCCCACTCGAAAAAGCGCTGGCGCTAGCGAAGCCAAGACTCGAGACACTGGAGGGGGCGAGCTTCGAGAAGCTGATTCGCCACCTTCATGTAGAAATGTCCCGCAAAGGCTTGGGGGATTTTGAGCTTTCGAGCTTGCAGCTAGGCTACTGGAATCGGCCCCGCGACGTCGCCGACAGCATCGAGATTGACTTGGTGGCGCTGGATGAGCCAAGCAAGCGTATCCGGTTTGGTTCGTGCAAGCGCGATGAGCTTGCGCATGATGGCGCGGCGCTTGCCAAATTTGAGCAGCACGTTGGTAATTTTCTCAAGGTCCGGGAGCACCGCCGTTTAGCAGACTGGGCTTGCGAAAAGGTGCTCTTCTCCCCTCAATTCACGGCAGCAAATCGAGCAGCGCTGGAGGGACGGGGGTATATCTGCCGTGACTTGCACGACTACGCGGCGTTGATATAACCATGGCCTGGCCACGACCAAACGACATCCCGCTTTGCCGGCTAACGGGGTCTGGTCTCTTCGGGTTCACGAGGTTCGCTATACGACGGCCACGCATAACGACTAAGGCAACCGCCCTATGACCGACCTCCCCCACATCCACACCGAGAAGATCTTCGAGGATGAGCTCTGCGCTCACCTGGCGGCCCATGGCTGCTTCTTTGAGCGCTCCGCGCTTACCGTAGCGTCCTTTCCAGTGCGCCACGGGCTCGATCTGCGTGGGGTCTAGCCGATCGTCGAACTTTCTGATGAGCATGTCGCAGGCATCGACCTCGGCTTGCGCCCGCGCGAGGCTAACCATTACCTCGTCGATGATTTGCTGATAGCGGAGGACGTCAGCTGCTGCACGTGCACGAGTCTCGGCCAGACCTTTGAGGTAAGAAGGGGTCTTTTGCATGGCTCACCTCGGCAAATTGTCATCGGATGATGTGGGTTCGTCATCGAGCGGGGCAGTCTCGGTGACAATGGGAAGTCCGGCAGCCGCGGCAAGCTGTGCCAATGATCCAGTCGGCTGCTTGGGCGGCACCCACTGCCACACGCCAGGCATTCCGTCGGTAACGGTAGGGTCATGCAGGCGGTTGACAAGCCCTTCTCTAACCAAATCGCGTAAGGCGGGCTTGATCGAGCCTTTGATCCAAGCCTTTCGCTGACTCGCTGTCGGAAAGTCTCTCTGGAATGTGGCCGAGAGCAACGCCACGAGCTCGGTAGTGGTGATGGAGCCGGGGTGCTCGGAACGGATCAGGGCGATGAGGGTGCCGCGCAAAGAGCCGCGAGGGCCATAGCGCCCCTGGTGAGCGTTGATAGGCTCTATCTGGTCGGGACGGATACGGCTGTTGATCTTCGCAATGAGAAGGTCACACGCATCGCGCTCCGCGCGCACCCGCTGAAAGTCTGCGCTGAGGGATTCGATCAGCCGAGCCAGCTTGTTGCACTGGCCGTCGGCCCTGGCGCGCGTTTCGACTAGGCCTTTCATGACTGGAGATAGCTTTTGCACTATGAGGGGCTCCCTGTAGGTTACCCCTCATAAAGCTACCTCTAGCACCCAAAGCGGGCCCAAGTCACCCCAAAGTCATAATTTGGGGGCTTCTTGGGTCATATGCGTAGTAACACCCCGTCAGCCCAATGAATGCGCAGGGGTTTGAGATTGCGAAGAGTATTTACTCGTTGTCGTCTGCTTCCGAGTTTTCCGGGATACGGCCTTCAGGGTCGCCAGAAACAACAGGGCCTTCATATGACGCAAGTGCATTCCACTCTTCCTGATTGAAGAAGCGCGGAGCAGCCTGCATACGAGCAACAGCATCCCGCACAAACGCAGTAGCTTGCGGAGGGACCATTCTTTCCAAGACTGCTGCCATGTTTAGCTCCTTTTCAGGGGTTTCCCGCAGCATATGCGATGAATCTTGTTGGTTGCAACTTTGAAACCAGCCTGCTCGTACCGAAAAATCAAGCCATCGACCGGGTGAATCAAACGAATGTACGAACAGCCAAGTGCTTCGCCACACAGCGCCACCCGTCCAATAGGATGGGGAGTACCTGCCACAAAGTCGATGTGCGACTTGATGTCGGCAAGCGGCTCGCCCAGACAGTTAAGGGTATTCTTATTAACCCAGAACTTCCTCCACTGGCTTAGCAGCATCTTTACTCTTAGCGCGATGCTCCACAACAAGGGAATCAATTTTATCAGCCCAAGCTTGCCAGAGTCCTCTCAATGGCTCTTCGTGTTTTGCCCGGTCGTACGCCGCTTTGATTCTATCTTTCTGCTGGTGAGCCAAAGCCTTTTCCGCAAGAATTTCGGGGTATTTCATGGTCTCGTTAGCCCACGTTGAAGCCATCGCCCTGAAACCATGCACATCGGCATCCTTTCCGAACCCATGCCGTTTAAGCCACTCACTAAGCGTTGTACGACACATCCCCCCAGTACCAGACCGACTAGGAAAGACATACTCGGGGTTCATAGGATCAAAAAAGTCCTCTGCAGCCTTAAGAATCTTTCTCGCCTGATTTGACAAACGTACTACGTGCTCAACACGCCCTTTCATTCTTGACGCAGGGATTGTCCAGTTTTTTCGTTCTTGATCGAATTCCGACCAGCGTGCCCCAGCCACTTCAGAGGTGCGACACCAAGTTAGAACAAGAAGCCGAAAGGCGAGTTTTGTTATTGGGCTTGTTTCCTCAGCTGCATCAAGCTCATCAAAGAACTCCGGGATTCGGCTCAGCGGTAGAGCCTTTCGCGCCTTCTCCTCACGAGCAGCGTAATGAACGAGGACTTTTGTGCTAGGTATCGGGTTTCCGGCCACCAACTCACGATCTGTCGCATAGTCGAAGAGCTGTTTTACGTGAATACGGCAGTGCTTAGCCGTAACCGGATACAGGGCATCAACTGTCTCCAAGACGGCAACAATATCCTTGCGACTCACCTCTGCAATGGGCTTATCACCTAGCTTTGGAAGTACATACCTCGCAAGCATTGACCGTCGATTCGCAGCGCTACTCTTAGCGGCTGCAACATCAGCCGCCTCCAGCCAAGCGGAGCACACTTCGCCAAACGTTACCCCTGCCCGTTTCGCCTCTGACTCGCGTGCCACCGCGGCAGCAACAAAATCCTTCGGGTGCTGCCCCCGTTCAACCAACCACGCCGCTGCTCGATGCATCTGTCTAGCGACAGCAAGACTGACCTCGGGATATGGGCCCAAAGTGTACGTTTGTGGCTTTCCTTCCAACCTGAACCGATAGTGCCAAACGCGATTACCTGACGGAGGAATGTAGAGCGTCAGTCCGCCACCATCGGCGATTTTCTTGGGCTTCTCCTCCGGCTTTTTCGTCCTCACTAGACGATCGGAGAGTTTTCGCTGGAGCGTGTCGAACTCGGTGAGCCGGTGCTCCTCGGCGAGCGCACTCAGAACGGTAACAGGGCTCAGCAACGTGACCATCGTACTCTCCGTGGGCAAGGTCCACCTTTACCCACGAATTTACCCACATCTGCCCTGGATTTCAACGATCTTCGCTGGACAACCTCGCACTATAAATCGCGCAAGTAGATGTTTTTTAATAACAATACAAGACCAATTGGACAACCTTGGACCGCATCAGACCGGCATGTTCATAATATCTTGGTAGGCGGTCACCAGCCGGTTGCGCACTTGCACCATCTGCTGGAAGGACAAGCTCGCCTTCTGCAGATCGACCATCACTTCCTGCAGATTGACGTTGGGGTCACCCGCCGCGAAATTTTGCGCCATGCCGCGCGCTTCGGACTGCGCTGCGCTGACGTCCTTCAACGCGTTGTTGAGCACATCGGCAAAGTTGACGCCGCCAGCAGGCGCCTCGGTCGGGGCGACAGGCTTGTTCTGCGCAAGCTGCGATACCGAGCGTAGCTCGCTCAGCACTTGATCGATTCCTCGGCTTTCCATGATACGTACCCCAGGCCAGAAGGGAGTTGTGTGACGTCACACCCGACTATAGCAAAGCACGTGCCATAAACCAGCTCCGTGTTCGGGGTCGCATCTAAAACCCGGACTAGACGTCGTACCCCTCGTCCCGGTACTGCTGCAGCTTGTAGCGCAGGGTGCGCTCCGAAATCCCAAGCTTTTCAAAGGTCTTCTTGCGCGAGCCATTCATCTCGCGGAGTGTGGTGAGGATATGCTCCCGCTCGAGATCCTTCATATTGACCGGTCGGCCGGATGCCGGCACCGGCTCGGGCGTCGATGGCGCAGCAGGGGGCGCAGTCGGTGGCGGTGCGGCGAGTGGCAGTGTGGTTGAAAATAGGGGTACCGCCGCCGCAGGTGCACTGGGCACGGCAAATCCTGCCGATACAGCGGCAATTTTTGCCGCGACAGGCGTCCCATCCCAGTGCGGCAAGCACAGTCGAACCGTCTCGGCAGTGACAGCGTCGCCCACCGTCAAAATCAGCATGCGCTGCAAGGTGTTTTCGAGCTCGCGCACGTTGCCAGGCCAGCCGTAAGTCCGCAACAGCGCCTCGGCTTCGGGCGACAGTTGAACGATTCGCTTGAGGCGCGTGGCTTGCTGGGACAGAAAATGACGTGCCAGCGGCAGGATGTCGCCCGGGCGCTCGCGCAGCGACGGAATGGCAATCGGGAAAACGTTGAGCCGGTAGAACAAGTCCTCACGAAACCGTCCACCGGCAACCTCACGCTGCATGTCGCGGTTGGTCGTGGCCAGCACGCGGATGTCGAGCTCGACCGGCTTCTTGCCGCCGACGCGCTCGACCTCGCGCTCCTGGAGCACGCGCAACAGCTTGGCCTGCAGGCCGAGCGGCATCTCCGAAATTTCGTCGAGCAGAATGGTGCCACCCTGGGCCTGCTCGAATTTGCCCGGCTGAGCGCTTTGCGCACCCGTGAAGGCGCCCTTCTCGTAACCGAACAGGGTGGCTTCGAGAAGGTTCTCAGGAATCGCCGCGCAGTTGATGGCGACGAAGGGGCCTTTGGCCCGACCCGAGTGGTTGTGGATGTAACGCGCAAAAACCTCCTTGCCGGTACCGGACTCACCCGACAGCAACACGGTGGCGTCGGTATCCGCCACGCGCGCCGCCAGCGCCAGCAGGTTGCGGGTGAGCGGATCATCGGCAATCGTGTCTTCGGTCGAAGGCGGTAGCGCGGCATAACGGCGCACGTTTTCGAGCAGCACCTCGGGCTCGAAAGGCTTCATCAGAAAGTCACAGGCACCGCCCCGCATCGCTGCAACCGCCTTGTCCACATCGCCATAAGCGGTCATCAGCAGCACGGGGAGTTGCGGGTAGCGGGCGCGGACCTCATGCAGCAGTTGCAGCCCGTCCATCGGCTGCATGCGCAGGTCGGTGACGACGAGGTTGAAACTATCGGCCTCGAGCGCCTTCAACGCGGCCGGCCCCCCACCGACCCCGGTGACGCGGTGATGCGCCATCTCGAGGGTGAAACAGACTGCGTCGCGCAGCGCGTCGTCGTCTTCCACGACGAGGATGTTGAGGTTATCGATCATGACGAGACGGACGCTTGTCCGGAAGTAGGCGTTGTGGAGGCGTCCGGCGGGACATCGGCCGGCAGCGGTAGCACCAGCGTGAAGGTCGAGCCTTTGCCCGGGAGCGAATGAACCTGGATATCGCCGCCATGACCCCGCGCGACGCCGCGCGCAATCGCCAGCCCCAGGCCCGTACCTTCGGCGCGTGTGGTGAAAAAGGGATCGAACAGCCGTGCCTGCAGCTCGGGCGCAATGCCGCGGCCGGTATCGGTGACGCTGAAGCGTACTGCCGCGACGCCCAACCCACTGTCGGCGGCACTGAGCACGGTAACGCTGCAGGCCACGCTGCCTGCGGCCTCCGTTGCCTGAATCGCGTTTTCGAGCAAATTGGTCAGTGCCCCGCCCAGTGCCTTGCGGTCGCCGATCAAACTCGTGGCAGGGCAGTCACAGTGCGTCGAGAAAGCAATCTGTTTGGCACGCGCCAGGGGCTCGAGCGTGTGTGCAAGCTCGGACACCAGGTCGCACACGCCGAACTGCTGGCGTCCCAGGCTGTCTCCACGCGCAAAGAGCAACATGTCGCGGATCAGACGCTCCAGGTAGCGCAGCCGCTCCAGGGCGCGGTCAGCAACCATGGTGCGCTGCATCGGGTCGAGTTCGGGCTGGCGCAAGTTGCCGGTGTAGAGCAATGCGGCCGCCAAGGGTGTGCGGAGCTGATGCGCCAGACCGGCAACCATCTCTCCCATCGCTGCAAGACGCTCGTTGCGCTCAGTGGCCAAGCGCATGCGATGGTTCTCGGTGATGTCATGCAGCAGAAAGATGCGCTCTTCCCCCGACTCCAGTGCCGACTCCGACAATGCCAGCCGGCGCGCGGCGCTGGGGTCCTCCGCCCGCGCGCCCAGGATGTACTCGCCGGGGGTTTCGGTAGGCTGAAGTTGCGCGATCAAATCGGGCCAGCGTTGACCGGCCAGCTCGGTACTCAACAGGCTCGCCGCCGCCCTGTTCGCCTGCACCACCTTTGCGCCTCGATCGACCACGACAACACCCGCAGGCAAGGCACCCATCAACACCGACAGACGCTCGGTGAGCTGCCCCACCTGCGCCTGCAAGGCATTGTAGGCGGTGGAGAGTTCTTCCGAGGCGCGACTGAACAGCGCGAAGGCTTCGGCCAGCTGCGCAGCGTCCAGCGGTGCGGCGCTCGCCGG
>Ga0075012_10002439_pt1 | contig 18326 bp, 14 predicted proteins | sample All_14_2_FD_71474 | JGI IMG/M metagenome (GOLD analysis project Ga0075012, IMG submission 71474) | Freshwater microbial communities in response to fracking from Pennsylvania, USA - Allegheny Zone_MetaG_DW_15 | ecosystem: Environmental > Aquatic > Deep subsurface > Groundwater > Drilled... | reverse complement strand
CCCAGCCCCGAACCCCCCGGCCAATGGAGTGCTGCGCAGCGCGAAGCATTGGGTCTGCCTGCACGCGAGGTGCTGGCGCAATCGGCCGCGCAAGCCTGGCAAACCACCTTGGCACAGGCGCAGTTGGACGTGTTGTGGCGCACGCAAGAACGCGGCGAAGCGCTCTTGCCCAGCGCCTGGGTGCAGGCTTTGCTGCCTCTGGCTGCAGGCGCGCAGACCTGTGGTGCCACCGACCCCCGGCACGAGCGGGCGTTGCAAGCTCAGCCCCAGCAGGCACCCGCGCCGTCGGCGGGCGATGTGTTGCCCGAATCGCTCTCGGCCAGTGCCTACCAGGACCTGCGCGACTGCCCCTACCGGTTTTTTGCGCTGCGGCAGCTGCGCCTGGTGGACGCGGCCGAGCTGGAGGTCGAACCCGACCAGCGCGACATGGGCAACTGGCTGCACGCCGTGTTGCGCGCGTTTCACGAACAGCGAGGTGACGCGCGGCCTGGCACCGCTGCCGACCGTGCCGAACTCGACCGCCTGGGTGAGGCCATGGCCGAGACCATGGGCCTGAATGCGGGGGAGGGCGGCGCGGGATTTCTGCCCTACCAGGCCGTGTGGCCCGCGCTGCGCGACGGCTATCTGGACTGGCTGACCGGCTTTGAAGCCACCGAAGGCCGTGCGGGACCCCGGTTTGAGCAGGCCGAGGCCGCGCTCACCGCCCACGCCGGCGTCTGGACGCTGTATGGAAAGCTCGACCGGATCGACCAGCAAGACAGCCCGGAGGGCGCCATTCCGTTTGTGATCGACTACAAAACCGAAAGCCGCCCCAAAACCCTGGAGCGCGTGAAAGAGCCCTTTGAAGACACGCAGCTCGCTTTTTACGCCGCGCTGCTACCCAGCGAAAACCTGCGCGCGGCCTACCTCAGCATCACCGACAAACGCGGCGACAGCGCCAAAGACGCGGCTACCGTGCTGGTGGAGCAGCCGGACGTGCTGATGGCGCGTGAGCAGCTGGTGGCTGGTCTTGCGCACGACATGGCGCGTGTAGCGGCTGGCCAGGCCATGCCCGCGCTGGGTGAGGGCCGGGTGTGTGACTTTTGTGCGGCACGCGGCCTGTGTCGCAAAGATTTCTGGAGCATGGGTCTATGACGTCAGCGGCTTACCGCATCAACGGCAATCAAGTGCCGCGCGAAGCGTTTTACGCCGTCGCCTGCGACCCGGCGCGCAGCATTGCCGTCGAGGCCTGCGCGGGCGCTGGCAAAACCTGGATGCTGGTGTCCCGCATCCTGCGCGCCTTGCTCGACGGCTGTGCGCCGCAAGACATTCTGGCCATCACGTTCACCAAAAAAGCCTCGGGCGAAATGCGCGACCGGCTCAACGCCGAACTGCGCCGCTGGGCCGGTTTGTCGGACGACGCACTGGTAAGCGAGCTGCGCGCCCGAGGGCTGACCGAGGCCGACGCGTTGCGTAGCACGCCGGAAGCGCGCAGCCTGCACCCGCGCCTCACCGCGTTGGGCCGCCCGGTGCAGGTGCGCACCTTTCACGGCTGGTTTGCCGCGCTGCTGCGCGGTGCGCCGCTGTCGGTGCTGCAAGAGCTGCAATTGCCGCCCCAATACGAGCTGCTGGAAGACGACGCGCAGGCGGTGGCCCAAGTCTGGCCCCGGTTTTATGCGGCTCTGGCAGCGAACCCGGACGACCGGCAAGACTTCATGGACAGCGTGGCCCAGCATGGCCGCCACCAGACGCTGAAGGCGCTGGAAAAAGCGCTGCAAAAACGGGTCGAGTTTGGTTTGGCCGACGCCGCCGGGGTGGTGGAAGCGTCGGTGCAGGCCTTTGCTGACCTGTTTCCGCGCTGGGCCGGGCTGGCTTCGCCCGAGCTGGCTTTGCTGGCGCCCGGCGCACGCGCACGCTGGCTGGCCTGGGCCAAGGCCCTGGGCGGCGAAACCAACAAAACCCCAAAGGTGGCTGCGGCGGGTGTGGTGGATGCGTTTGCGCTGGCCGACGAGCCTGCGCTGATGCCGCAACGCCTGGCCCTGCTGCGCAAAGCGTTTTTTGTGGTGGCTGAAGACCGGCTCAACACCAACCTCACCAAATTTGCCGCTGCGCAAGAAGCTGCGCCCGAGTTGCAAGACCTGTGCAGCGCCCGGCGCCAGCACCAGGCCTGGCAACACCACCAGCGCATGGCGCGGTTGTCGCGCGTGCTGCTGGCGGCCTATGGCGCGCTCAAGCGCGAGCGCGGCTGGATCGACATGAACGACGTCGAAGGCGCCGCCTTGCGTCTGCTGGGCGACGCCGAACTGTCCGGCTGGATGCAGCAGCGGCTGGATGCCCGGGTGCGCCATGTGCTGATCGACGAATTTCAAGACACCAACCCGCTGCAATGGCAGGCGCTGTACGGCTGGCTGTCTGCCTACGCGGGTGCCGGGCCGGGCGAAGCCCCCTGCGTGTTTCTGGTCGGCGATCCGAAGCAATCCATTTACCGCTTTCGCCGAGCCGAACCGCAGGTGTTCAAGGCCGCGCAAGCGTTTGTGGTGGACGGCTTGGCGGGGGCCCTGCTCAGCTGCGACCACACCCGACGCTGTGCGCAAGGCGTGGTGGAGGTGCTCAACACCGCCATGCTGGCGGCGGTGCAGGCGGGTGAATACAGCAGCGACTACCGCGAGCACACCACCGAAAGCGCCGAGCCGGGCGCCGTGCTGGCACTGCCTCAACTGGCCCGAAGCCTGCGCGAGCGGCCCGGCAGCGCCACCGGTGGCGAACCCGTGTGGCGCGACAGCCTGACCACGCCCCGCGTGTTCCCGGAAGACACCATGTCGGCCCTGGAGGCCCGCCAGGCGGCCGACTGGGTGGCGGGTGAAATTGCGTCGGGCCGCGTCAAGGCCGACGACGTGATGGTGCTCTCACGCCGGCGCGAGCGCCTGGGCTGGATGCACGCGGCCTTGCTTGAACGCGGGATTGCCAGCGAGCAACCTGAAAAACTCGACCTCTGCGAGGCGCCCGCTGTGCAAGACGTGGTGGCTTTGCTCGACGCCCTGGTGTCGCCGCAGCACGACCTGAGCCTGGCCCGCGCGCTGAAGTCGCCGCTGTTTGGCTGGAGCGACGACGCGCTGGCCCAGTTGGCGCGCTTGCGCCTGCGCTGGACGGTGCGCGGTCAGGCTGGCGGCGACGCGACGGGCTCGTTGGACCAAGACACCCGAGCGGTGGCCGCCATGCCCACCAGCGTGAAACCTTCGTGGTGGGACGTGCTGCAGCGCTTTGCGGCGCTCCCGGCCGACGAGCACGCTGCGCTGCTGCAGCACCCCGAGCACAGCAGCGCAGCCGCCGCCGCACAGACGGTAGACTTTGTGGCCACCGCCCAGCGCCTGGCGCTGTACCGCAGCTGGGTGCACAGCCTGCCGCCGCACGACGCGCTGTCGGCGTTGTACGACCACGGCGACGTGTTGGCGCGGTTTGCGCAGGCTGTGCCGACCAGCCAGCGCGGTGCCGTGCTGGCCCAGCTGCGCGATCTGCTGGCCCAGTCGCTGGCGCAAGACGGCGGCCGGTTTCTCACGCCCTACCGGCTGGTGCGCGCGCTCAAGGCGGGCGGCATCAAAGCCACGCCCAGCCAGACGCCGTGCGCCGTGCGCCTGCTCACCATTCACGGCGCCAAGGGGCTGGAAGCGCACACCGTGCTCATGCTCGACACCGATTCCGGTTCGTCCAAACCCGACAACATGGGCGTGCTGGTGGACTGGCCAGGCGAAGACGCGGCACCGCGGCGCTTCGTGTTTCTGGCCAGTGAAAAAGCACCCCCGGCCTGCGCCGCGGGCGTGCTGCTGGTGGAGCAGCAGGCGCGCGCGCTGGAGGAACTGAATGCGCTCTACGTGGCGCTCACCCGCGCCGAGCACAGGCTGGTGATCTCCAGCTTTGAGCCACACCAGCGCGGCAGCGCCACCAGCTGGTACCAGCGCCTGCAGCCCCTGGCCCAGCCGCTGGATGCACCTGACGCGGCCGATGCGCTGCCGGATACCCCCACCGCACAAGGTGCCGCCACGCCATTTGTGCTGCCCAGCCTGCCAGCCTATGTGCCGCCAGCGGGCGGGGCGCCCGAGCCCGAAAGCGAGCAACAGCAGCCCGCCGAGCAGGGCGACGAACCTACCCGCATGGGCCTGGCCTTGCACCGCTTGCTGCAGTGGTGCCCAACACCCGCTGCTGGTTTTGAATGGACAGCGGCCCATCTGCAGGCCGTGGCACGCGAATTTGGCTTAAGCCTGGCGCTGGCGCAAGCCGCGCAAGCCATGGCGCAGCGCATCGTGGCGGGCCAAGCCGCCTGGGCCTGGGACGCTGAGCAGCTCGACCACTGGGGCAACGAAGTGGAGCTGTTTCACCAGGGCGAGTTGCTGCGGCTGGACCGTCTGGTGCGCCAGCGCGGCACTTCCACCGCACCGGGCGCCTGGTGGGTGCTCGACTTCAAAAGCGCAGAACACCCCGAACGCCAGCCCGCGCTGCTGGCGCAAATGCGCCGCTACCAACAGGCACTGGCCGACACACGACCTGGCGAGGTGGTGCGCCTGGCCTTCATCAACCCCCAGGGCCTGCTGCTGGAACTCACGCCCGACCTGCTTGCTTCATGACCGATACCCCATCCCCGTTTCTATCCGAATCTGCCGCTCCTGAACCAGCCTGCTTGTCGGTTGATGTTGCCATCGTGGGCGGTGGCCCGGCTGGCTTGATGGCCGCCGAGGTGCTCAGCCGCGCCGGCCTGGCTGTGCATGTGTTTGACGCCATGCCTTCGGTGGGCCGCAAGTTTTTGCTGGCGGGCAAAGGCGGCATGAACCTTACCCACGCCGAACCGCTGGAGCCCTTCATCAGCCGGTATGGCCAGAGAGTCGAAGCCATTCGGCCGCTGCTGCAAACCTTCGGCCCGCAGGCGGTGCGCGACTGGGCGTCTGGCCTGGGCATCGATACCTTTGTGGGCAGCTCGCAGCGCGTGTTTCCCACCGACATGAAAGCCGCACCGCTCCTGCGCGCCTGGTTGCACAGGCTGCGCCACCCGCAGGACGGTGGTGTGCCGGTGCAATTTCACATGCGCCACCGCTGGCTGGGATGGGCGGGCGCAAACCCTGAGCAAGCGCTTTTTCAAACCCCACAAGGCCCGCTGACCGTGCAGGCGCGCGCCACCGTGCTGGCGCTGGGCGGTGCCAGCTGGGCGCGGCTCGGTTCTGACGGCGCCTGGGTGCCCTGGCTGCAAGCGGCCGGCGTGCCCGTGGCGCCCCTGCAGCCCAGCAACTGCGGCTTTGACGTGGCGGGCTCCCCGGTGCACGGCACGGCGGCAGGCTGGAGCCCGTTCTTCAGCGGCAGCTTTGCCGGCCAGCCGTTCAAGTCGGTGGTCATTCGCTGCTCGGCCAGTGACGGACGGTTTTTTGAGCGCAAGGGCGAATTTGTGGCCACAGCCACCGGCGTCGAAGGCAGCCTGGTGTACGCCGCTTCCAGCCTGTTGCGCGACGAGATCAACCAACACGGCAGCGCCACCTTCGAGCTGGACTTGCTGCCCGACCGCAGCGCCGACTTCGTGTTGGCACAGGTGGCCCATCCCCGCGGCTCGCGCAGCCTGTCGGCCCACCTCAAAAGCCGGCTGGGTCTGGACGGCATCAAGATGGCGCTGCTCAACGAGCTGCTGGACAAAGACGCCCTGCACGACCCGCACCGGCTCGCGGCCGCCATCAAGGCGTTGCCCGTTCGGCTGGCGGTGGCCAGGCCGATCGACGAAGCCATCAGCACCGCAGGCGGCGTGCAATGGCCCGCGCTGGACGCAGCGCTGATGGTGAAAGCCCGGCCCGGCGTGTTCTGTGCTGGCGAAATGCTCGACTGGGAAGCCCCCACCGGTGGCTATTTGCTCACCGCCTGCCTGGCCAGCGGTGTGGTGGCGGGGCAGGGTGTGGCAGCGTGGTTAAGAGGTGCTGTGTCATAGCCATCGCTTGCCTGGCGTGTCATCAGCGCGTCACCCTGGGTGCATAGGCTTCAGGGTATTTCCACGCGGTCTTTTTCAGGAGTCGATACATGCTTTTCACAACGGCCTTGGCGCGCCGCATTTGGCTGCAGTGCATGGTTCTGGGGGCTGTGGGCTTGGCTGCACAGCCAAGCCTTGCTGCAGGTTTTCCAGAACACACCATCAAGATCGTTGTTCCGTTTGCGCCCGGCGCTGGCACCGACGCCATTGGCCGGCTGGTCGCAACCAAACTGGCAGAACTGCTCAAAACTCCGGTGGTGGTGGACAACCGGGTGGGTGCCTCGGGCGCCCTCGGTGCGCAGGCCGTGGCCCAAAGCGCACCCGACGGTCATACCTTGCTGCTGGCTGCCGCACCGTTCACCACCGTGGCCGCAGCCCTGCCAGGTGCCGGCTACCACCCACTGACCGGGTTTGCGCCCGTGGGCATGATTGCGCAAGGCCCCTTGGTCTGGGCGGCCAACAACGCCTTGCCCGCCAACACCTTGCCCGAGCTGGTGGCCTTGGCGCGCCAGCGGCCTGGTGCGCTCAATTACGGCTCGGCTGGCGTGGGCGGCGTCAACCACCTGGTGCTGGAATCGCTCAAGGCACGCACCGGCACCTTCGTCACACACATTCCCTACCGCGGCATTGCGCCGGCCACCGTTGACGCGCTGTCCGGTGAAATCCACTTGTTGACCGGCACCATCCCTGCGCTGGCACCCTTTATCCGGGACGGGCGCCTCAAGGCGCTGGCGGTGACCAGCCAGCGCCGCTCCAGCGCGCTGCCCCAGGTGCCCAGCATGGAAGAAGCGGGCCTGCCAGGCTTCAACGTGTTGAATTACTTTGCCCTGATGGCACCGCGCGGTACCCCTTCCTCGGTGGTGCAGACGCTCAACGCGGCCCTGGCCTTGGTGGTTGAGCTGCCCGACGTCAAGGCCCGGCTGGCGCTTGACGCGCTGGAACCCGCCACCGGCACACCGGCCGCTCTGGAAGCGTTTTTGGTGAAAGATTTTGAAGGCTGGAAGCAGGTGGTCAAGCAGCAAAACCTGAAAATTGATGCATTTTGATTGACGCGGCTCAGCGCCGTGCCTGAAAGGGTTGCGCCGAAGTCGCAGGTTGGGCCTGCGCCCCTTGGTTGGGTAAGATGATTTTTGCGGTGTGTTGACCGCCAATTTCGTCTGAAATGAACTCAAACCGGTGGGGCGGGCGTGCCGTTTTTCGGCATTTCGGGCAGCGAGTTGGTGGCAATGGTTGTGGGCGTGGGGGCGGCCCGCGTGCGCGACCTGTTCGAGCCGGCCCGCGGCCGCGCACCGGCCATTTTGACCGCCAGGTGCAGGTGGACCGCCCGGACAAGGCCGGCCAGGTACAAATCTTGAAAGTTCACATCCAGAAAATCCGGTTGTACCCGCAGGTGGAGTTGGAACAGATGGCGCAGCTCCCCACCGGGTTTTCTGGCGCGGACCTGGCCAACCTGTGCAACGAAGCCGCGCTGGGCGCCACAGGGCGCAATGCGCAAGAGATGGTGGCCCTGATGGATTCATCGTGGCGGTGGAGCGCATCGTGGCCGGTTTGGAGAAGAAAAACCGCGTGCTCAACCCCCGCGAACGCGAGGTGGGGGCCTGCCACGAGATGGGCCATGTGCCTGCAGGGCACCGACACCATCCACAAGGTGTCCATCATGCCGCGCGGCATCGGGGCGCTGGGCTACGCCATTCAGCAGCCCACCGAAGACCGCTTTCTCATGACCGCGCAAGATTGGACGTGCCCGGCCTGTTGCCCAGTGGCTGGCAGCCCAGCCAGGACACGCAGCAGCACATTGACGCGGCCGTGCGGCAGATCGTGATGACCGGGCCACAACCTTGCTGGAGGAAAAAAGGGATTTGCTCGAACGCTGTGCGCGTGAACTGCTGGAGCGCGAAACGCTGGACGAACAGGCCTTGCGTGCGCTGACCCGGCAGGCGCCGGATATTTCAGAGAAAGAAGAAGGTGACGAGCCTTGACCCCGGCACTGGCTCTACAGTTAGGGCTGCTTGGTTCCCCACCTGACCCGGTTGGCCGCTTCACCATGCGGGAAGGCCCGTCGGAGCGTATTGTAGGCGAAGCGGCGGGGGCTTGCCTCGAACGCGCGCTTGCGCGCAGGCGGTCGCCAGCTCACCGGGGCGCACCCGGCGGCGCCTTAGAATGGCGGCCATGTCTTATGTCGTCCTGGCCCGCAAATACCGCCCGCGCAATTTCACCGAAATGGTGGGGCAGGGCCATGTGGTTCAGGCCTTGTCCAACGCGCTGACGACCCAGCGCCTGCACCACGCTTACCTGTTCACCGGCACGCGCGGCGTGGGCAAAACCACGGTGTCGCGCATCCTGGCGAAGTCGCTCAACTGCCTGGGCGCTGATGGCCAAGGCGGTATCACCGCCGAGCCGTGTGGTGTGTGCCAGGCCTGTACCGATATCGACAGTGGCCGCTTTGTGGATTACACCGAGCTGGACGCGGCCTCCAACCGGGGCGTGGACGAGGTGCAGGCGTTGCTGGAACAAGCGGTCTACAAGCCGGTTCAGGGCCGCTTCAAGGTCTTCATGATCGACGAGGTGCACATGCTGACCAACACGGCGTTCAACGCCATGTTGAAAACGCTGGAAGAGCCGCCGGAATACCTGAAATTTGTACTGGCCACGACAGACCCGCAAAAGGTGCCGGTGACCGTGTTGTCGCGCTGTTTGCAGTTCAATCTGCGGCCCATGGCGCCTGAAACGGTGCTGGAGCATCTGCAGCAGGTGCTGCAGGCTGAAAATGTGTCGTCGGACGTGCAGGCACTTCGGCTGATTTCCCGCGCCGCTCGCGGGTCCATGCGCGATGCGCTGTCGCTCACCGACCAGGCCATTGCGTTTGGTGGTGGGCAACTGCAAGAAGCCACTGTGCGCCAGATGCTGGGTGCCGTCGACCGCTCTTATGTGCTGCGTCTCATTGATTCGCTGGCCCGCAGCGATGGAGCCACGGTGGTGGACACCATCGACACCCTGCGGCTGAACGGCCTGAATGCGGCTTCCACACTGGAAGAAATGACCAGTGTGCTGCAGCGCATGGCGGTGTTGCAGGCGGTGCCCGGCCGGGCCGAAGCGTCTGAACACGAGGACCCGGACGCTGCCGAGATCATGCGACTGGCGCAAACGCTGCCCGCTGACGAAACCCAGTTGCTCTACAGCCTGTGCCTGCACGGCCGCGGCGAGCTGGGGCTGGCGCCCGACGAATACGCGGCACTCACCATGGTGTTGTTGCGCTTGCTGGCTTTCAAGCCCACGGCCGCTGCGTCAGGCAGCCTGGCTGAAAAAAAAACTCTGAATTTCCCCCCGCAGGTTCCGCCCGCTAGCCCGCGACTCCCCTCGCAGCCCGAGCGCGCAGTGCCTGCGCCACAGGCACCGGTGCAGCCGGCAGCCGCGACCGTTGCTGCTGTGCAAGCCGGGGCCGCTGAACCGGTGGCTGCGGCTCCTTTGCCAACACCAACGCCACAGCGCATCGCCCCACCACCGGCTGTGCCGCAGGACGAAGGGCCGCCTTGGGAAGAAAGCGTGCAGACCTCGCGCCGCGTGGTCGCCATTCCTGTGCACGATGCGGGCGAGCCCGACCGGCTGGACCCGTCGCGGGTACGGGATTCGGCTGAGCCAACAGCGGTACAGGCCGCACCGGTGACGACGGACGAGGGTGATTTCTGGTTTGACGCCATCATGCAGTTGGTGCGCGCCGAGACCATTGGTGCCCTGGTGCGCGAACTGGCCTTGCAGTCGCAGCTGGTGGCACGCGACCCCGGCCAGTGGGTGCTGCGCGTGGAGCGTGAAACACTCAACCAGGCCAACGCCCGCGAGCGTTTGTCCATGGCCCTGCAAACGCTGGGCCACGAGGTGCGTCTGGCGGTCGAAATCGGCGCGGTGACGGACTCGCCCGCGCTGCGGGTCGCGGCCGAAGCGGCGCGGCGCCAGCGCGAAGCCGAGGCCCACATTCTGGGCGATCCGTTCGTGCAAACCATGATGCGCGACTTTGGCGGCAAAATCGTCCCCGGTTCGATCAAGCCGCTGGCGGCCTGAGCGCTTCAGATCCCATTCATTCGTCTATTGACTCCAAACCAAAAGGAAAACCATGTTCAACAAAGGACAACTCGCCGGTCTCATGAAGCAGGCCCAGGCCATGCAGGACAACCTGAAGAAGGCTCAGGACGAACTCGCTTTCATTGAAGTGACCGGGGAATCGGGCGCAGGCCTGGTCAAGGTGCTGATGACCTGCAAGCACGATGTCAAGCGCGTCACCATCGACCCCAGCCTGCTGGCCGACGATAAAGACATGCTGGAAGACTTGGTTGCTGCTGCTTTTAATGCGGCCGTTCGCAAGGCGGAAGAAACATCCAACGAAAAAATGGGCAAGCTCACCGCAGGTATGCCGGGCCTTCCAGGCGGAATGAAGTTCCCTTTTTAATTGACGGTGCCGTTGCACGGCGACAGGGTACGTCGCGTTCGGGTAGGCCTCGTGAGGCCGCAGCTCGCTTCGTTGCGCAGACGCGTTCACTTTGCTCTTTGTGCCATTTCCAGCGGCGGTTTGTTGCGCCGCGACGTGCCTGATGGCGCACCCAAGAAAAATCCATGGCCGAAATTCACTCTCTTGAACTGCTGGTACAGGCCTTGCGCCGCTTGCCGGGGGTCGGTGTGAAATCGGCCCAGCGCATGGCATTTCATTTGTTGCAGCACGACCGCGAAGGCGCGGTACAGCTGGCACAGGCGCTGCAGCACGCGGCGTTCAATGTGAAACACTGCGTGCTGTGCCATACCTTTACCGAAGACGATATTTGCCCCACCTGTCGCGATCCGCGGCGGGACCGCCGCCTTCTCTGTGTGGTGGAAAGCCCAGCCGATCAGGCCGCCATGGAGCGCACAGGCGCTTACAAAGGGCTGTACTTCGTGCTCATGGGCAAGCTCAGTCCGCTGGATGGCGTGGGTCCGCGGGACATTGGTCTGCAAAAACTCTTTGACCGCATTGATGCAGTGACCTCCTTTCCAGACGGCAATGCGGCAGAGGAAGCCGCTGCCCTTGAACCTGAGCAGGGCGCCTCTTTGGCGCCGACCTGCGAAGTCCGCGAGGTGATCCTGGCGACCAATTTCACAGCCGAGGGTGAAACCACGGCACATGTCATTGCCCAGGCACTCAAAGGGCGCCCGGTGCAGGTGACCCGTCTGGCCCGGGGCGTGCCGGTGGGCAGCGAGCTGGAGTATGTTGATTTGGGCACCATTGCTCATGCATTGGCGGACCGGCGCTGAGTCGCCTCCCCGCTTTTTAGAAAGCTATCGATGAAACTGGCTGGATTGACTGTGGCTTATTGGGCCGTTCTGGTGGCCGCACTGTTGCCCATTTTGTGTGCCGGGTTGGCCAAGTGGGGCATGTTTGCCAAGCCGCGCCGTGCGGGTGGTTTTGACAACAACAACCCGCGTGCCTGGCTCGCCAACCAGCAGAACTGGCGGGCGCGGGCCAATGCGGCGCAGGCCAACAGCTTTGAGGCGCTGCCGTTTTTCATCGGTGCGGTGATCATTGCCCATCAGCTGGGTGCCTACCAGGCTCGGCTGGATGTATTGGCCTTTCTGTTTGTGGTGCTGCGCCTGCTCTACATCATGATGTATGTGGCCGATCTGGCCACCGCTCGCACCTTGACTTGGGTGTTGGCACTGGCGATCAATATCGCGATTTTGTTCGCCTGAACCTCGGGGGCCTGGGCCCACTGTTGTGGGCTTGGTCGTTACGTTTCCTTGCGTTTGCTCTCGGTGGAAACCCGCTCGGGATTCGTCCCGATGCGCTCTGGTACACCCTCGCGTAACCTTGTTTCAAGTTAAAAACAAGTCTGCGAAGGGATGATCCATGTGGAACCGCCGTGGGTGGTGTCGGTTGTGCGCTTCTGCGCTGTTGGGCAGCAGCTTGCCCAGTGCCCGTGCACAAGTGAGTCCGGTGCCTGCAGCGCGCACAGCGGCTGCGCGTGTGGTGGTGGCGGTGGATAACAAAGCGGCTTTTTGCTATCTGCCGCTCACCATTGCCGAGCGCCTAGGTTACTTCAGCAGCGAGGGTCTCGATGTGCACGTGCGTGAGTTTGCCGATGCCAACCAGTCGGTACAAGCGGTGTTGTCGGGCGCCGCTCATATGTATTCCGGTGGCTACAGCAGCACCATCAGCCTGATGTCTCGCGAACAAGCGTTTCAGGCATTTGTGTTGCAGGGTCGCGCACCCCAAATTGTGCTGGGTGTGTCACAGCACACCATGGGCTATTACCGGCAACTGCGTGACCTGCGCGGAAAAAAAATCGGCATCATGGGACTCGGCACAGCCTCCCACCGCATCGCAAGGTTGCTGCTCGCCAAAGCCCAGCTGAGTACCCAAGAGGTTCGTTATATCAGCCTGCCCACGGCTGAGGGTGCCGTTGAGGCCTTTCGCGCAGGGCAGATCGATGCCATCTGCTACACCGATCCGGTGATGACAGGGTTGGAGCAGGGCGGTGCCCTGCGCGTGGTGGCCGATACCCGCACGGTGCGCGGCAACGCTGAGGTGTTCGGTGGCCCGATGCCCGCAGGGGCCTTGATCGCACCGGCTGAGTTCATTGGGGGTTATTCGCGCCTGTGTCAGGCCATGGCAGATGCCATGGTGCGTGCACTCAAGTGGCTGCAGACAGCCGGTCCGTCTGACATCATCAAAGCGGTTCCTGAGCGCTATTTTCAAGGGGATCGTGCACTGTATCTGGCTGCTTTCAGCCGCGCTCGTGAGGCCTGGGCCCCAGACGGCGTGATGCCTGACGAAGGGCCTGCCACGGCAGCACGCGTATTGTCCTTGTTTGATGATGTGTTTTCGCTCAAACAGATGGACTTGGAGCGCACCTATACCAATACGTTTGCTCGAAAAGCCAAGGCGAAGTACCGAGCTTGAATATCGCATCCGCTTGCGCAGACCTGTTGTCCGTTAGAGCGTTTTGGCTATCTGGGTGAGATCGCTCTGTCGTTCAAGGCTGGATGGTCTTTTTGGCGTTGGCTGCGACCTTGGTTTTACTGGCGGTTCTTTGGGTTGCCTGTGGTGATTTTTTGCTGTTGGCAACCGTTTTTCGCACAGATGATGGCGAGCTTTCCTCGCGGCCGGTTTTCCGAGGCGATGAGGCCAGAGCGCCCGCGGTGCGCTGCGGCAGCATCAGGGTGATGCGTTGGCCGGGCTTGAGTTGTGCGTTGACCGCAAGCTTGTTCCAGCCTGCCGCACTCACAGGACTCACGCCATGGCGGTTGGCCAGTTGGGCCAGGTTTTCGCCTTTGCGGGCCCGCACCGAGGCGCGCCGCAGCACCATTTCAGGCTGGAGGCTCAGGTGGCCGTTGTCTGCCACGTGCATCGATACGTCGCTGTTGCGCTGGCCATTGCGGGGAACAATCAAACTGGAGCCAGCGCGCACCAGCATGCGCGGTGGAATGGTGTTGATGTTGCGCAGTTCCCGCACATTCATGCCGACACGTTCGGCGGCTTGTTCTGCCGTCATGGTGGTGGGAACCACCCAGGCCGTCCAAGTGGCCAGCGGCCCATTGTGTTTTTGCAATTCACTGTGGAACACCGCCGCACTCTCCCAGGGCAGCAAGATGTTGGGTGTTCCCGCAGCCATCACGACCGGGTGTTTCAGCGACGGGTTGAGTGCACGGAAATCCTGCTCACTGATGCCGGAAATGCGGGCGATGACGGACACATCCATGTCTCGGTCCAGTGTGACCGTGTCAAAGAATGGGTGGTTGCCAATCGGTGGCAGCTGGGTGCCAAACGCTTCGGGTTTTGCAATGATATTTTTCAGTGCCTGAAGCTTGGGTACGTACATGCGCGTTTCCATGGGCATGCCCAGATCGGTGTAACCCGTTGGGAGTCCTTTGCGCTTGTTTTGGGTGATGGCCCGGTTGATGTTGCCCTGCCCCCAGTTGTAGGCTGCCAGCGCCAAGTGCCAGTCGCCAAACCGGTTGTGCAGTTGTTGCAGGTAGTCGAGTGCGGCGCGGGTGGAGGCCAGTACATCGCGGCGGTCGTCGCGAAAGACGTTTTGTTTGAGGTCGAACGACTCGCCGGTGGCTGGCATGAATTGCCATATACCGGCCGCGCGCGCACTGGATACTGCTTGGGGGTTGAACGCACTTTCAATGAACGGCAGCAGCGCCAGTTCCATCGGCATGTTGCGTCGCTCAATCTCTTCGACGATGTGAAACAGGTAGCGGCTTGAACGCGCTGTCATGCGCTGGATGTAGTCGGGCTTGCTGGTGTACCACTTTTCGCGACTGCGAACCAAGTCGGTGTCCAAATCTGGCATTGCCAAGCCGCGGCGGATGCGATCCCATAAATCTGAAGGCGCAGCCAGCGTTGCCACCGCGGGTAGGCTGGTGGTGGCGGTACCCAGGGCGCTGAGTGGTCCGGCAGGCAGGCTTGGGCGTTGCTTGGCAGATTTTGGGAGGGTCGTCTCGACGACTGGACGGTCAAATCCCGTGGGTTGGCTGGTGTGGGTATCTTGGCCTACGGTGGCGCAACCGCTTAACAACAGCATCAACAGGCCCAGCAGTGTGAACTGGGATCTGCGCGCCTGTGCATGACAGGGTACGTCCGGATGGGCGGGAGTGCGGCGAGAGATGGTGGTAAACGTTGGCAAAGCAATGCAGGCGGATAGCGCGGTAAGGATTATTTGAAAACGTTTTTCCATGCCCGGAGCGTAGCGAAAATGCTCACGTCGTCGTTGGAGGCAAGGGGGTCGTGGGTGGAAACCGCCTGTCGAACCGCTGTTTCACGGCTGCGAAGAAATGGGTTGATCTGCTTCTCAACCAAGATGGAGCTCGGCAGCGTGGGAAAGTTCTGTGCACGCAGCGCCTGGCAATGTGTCACGTAGGCTGCCAGTTCGGCGTTGTCCGGCTCCACGGCTTGTGCAAACTTGAGGTTGGAGAGTGTGTATTCGTGCGTGCAACAGACCTGGGTGGCATCGGGTAAGCGGCTCAATCTGTCCAAAGCGTTCAACATTTGGGTCGGTGTGCCCTCAAACAGGCGACCACAGCCCCCAGAAAACAGTGTGTCACCGCAGAAGAGCAGGGGTGCGCCATCGACGTCGGGACAGAAAAAAGCAATGTGCCCTGCGGTGTGCCCAGGCACTTTGATGACCTGAAAGGGCAGACCGAGCACCGTCACCACATCGCCTTCGTCCACGCGTTGCAGGGGGGCGGGCATGGGTTCTTCGGTAGGACCCACGACCCGCGCACCGGTCGCCTCGCGCAACGCGGCGACGCCACCGGTGTGATCGGCGTGGTGGTGGGTAATGAGGATGGTGTCGAGCTGCAAACCTTGCAACTTGAGCCAGTGCAAGACGCCTTCGGCCTCGCCCGGGTCCACCACGAGCGCGCGTTGCGCATGGTGCAACACCCAGATGTAGTTGTCGGTGAATGCGGGGATGGGCAGGAGTTGCATCGGGAGTTTGGGTAGGGTGGCTGTGCCCCGCAGGCCGGTGATCGACCCTTTGAGCCCATGGGCGGATGGGTTCGGTAGGCGCACAAGTATCGCAGAGCATGCGGTCTTGCCAACCAGCCCACTCCGCACGAAGCTGTATTGTGTAGGCGGGTTGCGCGCGTTCAGACGAAAAAAAAGCACCTGACTCGTGAGAATCAAGTGCTTTTTAAAACTGACTTTTGGCTCCCCGACCTGGACTCGAACCAGGGACCTGCGGATTAACAGTCAGTATAAACCGGATTTTCTGGGACGCTATGGGACGTTCTGGGACGACGTAAAACCATTTTAAATCAATGGGTTACAAGAATTTGTTGTTTCATGCAGTCCCGCTGGGTAGCATTTGAGCTCAGGATTTTTCGGACACCAGTCGGACACGGAACACGCAAATGCCGCTCCTCACTGTCAGAGCGATTGAAACCCACAAAGCCAAAGCGCGGCCCTACAAGTTCACGCTCGACCGAGGCTTGCAGTTACGCATCGCGCCAGATGGCGTTCGCACATTGCTGGTCCGCTATACCGTCAAAGGTTCTGATGTTGAGCGCCAGTATCGATTACCGCAGGAGTATGGGGAAGGTCCGGGCCAAATGAAGCTGGCCACGGCCTGTGCCGAGGCCGCTCGCATCCGGGCTCTGGCCCGCGACGGCGTGGACTGGCCAGCCCAAGAGGAGGCACGGTTGCGGGCCGAAACAGCTGAACGTGAGCAACTGGACCGGCAAGAGGGCATGACCGTGGCCAAGGCACTCAGCGAGTACGTCGACAAGAAGCGGCGGGCAAAAGATGGTCTGCCACTGAAGGCCCGCACAAAAGCCGACTACCTGGCCATGGTCGAACCCGGGGAAGTAACCAAGACAGGCAAGAAACTGGCTGACGGGTTGCTATTTCGGCTCGCAGACAAGCTGTTGGTGAAGCTCACTTCCGATGACATTCGGGACCAGTATTCGTCACTGCTCAAGCGGTCAAAGCGGCAAGCTGACTATGCGATGCAGGTGCTGCGAGCGGTTATGCGATGGCATGGGGTTGGGGTGCCAGGCAACCCGTTGGGACGCGATACAGCTGGGCGTGATCGGATCGTGCTTACTCCAACGAAGGGGAATCCCTCTCCCATCCCCCCGGAACGACTCGGCGCCTGGTGGCGGGTGAGCGGCAAAGCCCCCTCACGAGTCGCAGCCGACTACTATCGTTTTCAGTTGTTAACCGGGTGTCGTGGAGGTGAGATTCATGGCGACAAGCGCTACAACTACCCGCCGATCAAGGTTAGTGACGTGGACTGTGATGCCGGAAAAGTCGTTCTGCGGGACACAAAGAACCGTAGCGACCACAAGCTGCTCCTGTCCCGACAGGCGCTGGAAATAGCTGCCAAGCACTGCGTAGGCAAGAAGCCCGAGGATGTGTTGTTCTCGATCACCGATGCCCGAAAAACGCTGAAGTGGATCAATGCGAAGGCAAAAACCGATGTGCAAGGACATGGCTTGCGCGATACATTTGCCAGCATCGCTGAAGAGCTGGTGTCAGGTGGTTTGCTGAAGCGAATGCTCAACCACTCGGTCGCAGGGGATGTGACCTTGGGGCACTACGTGGGCAAGAGTGAAGCGCAGTTGCGCGCCGGATGGCAGACGGTAGCTGACTTCATTGAGGCTGCGGCTCTGCAGCCAACGCCTGATGATGTGAAGGTGGTCTCTGGCGCCGCCACTGTGCGCGACTCAGTAGGTACCTCTGCAGGCATAGGTCTAGCCAGCTAAGTTCTAAGAACTTATCCGTAAATAGGTAAAATAGCAATCCGAGCCGCAGCGAACGCGGTGTCGGAGTGAGGTGTTGAGCAAACGAGTTGATTCCTGGGTGGTAACGGATGAGTTCTGGCAGCGCGTGGAACCGCTGGTTCCTCAGCGCGCGTTGGTGCCGGGCAAACAGTACGTTCGCAAGCCTGGAGCAGGTCGGCCGGCGAAGCCGGCGCGCCAGGTGTTCGAGGCCATCGTGTTTGTGTTGCGCACAGGCTGCCAGTGGAAGGCACAGCCAGCGAGTTGCGCTTCATGGGCCACACGCTGATGGAGAACCGCCATGGCCTGGTGGTGGGCGCCATGGTCACGCAAGCCGATGGCTACGCTGAACGCGAAGCGGCCAAAGCCATGGTAGCCCAAGCGCGTCAACGCAACCCCGAGACCGAGATCACACTGGGTGCCGACAAGGGTTACGACGCAGCGGAGTTCATCGAGGCCTTGCAAGAGAAGAAGGTCGTGCCCCATGTGGCACAGAACAAGTCGGGCAGAACGTCAGCGGTCCCGGATGCCATTGCCACCAGCGAGGGCTACGCCATCTCGCAGGAAAAGCGCAAGCTCATTGAACAGGGCTTTGGTTGGGGCAAGCTCATTGGTCCGATTCGTCAGGTGATGGTGCGCGGGGTCAAGAAGGTCGGCCTGCTCTTCACCATGACCATGGCTGCCTACAACCTCGTGCGCATGCGCTCCCTGGGACAAGTCCGTCTGGAGGTTGCGCAGTGAGCGCCAGATGAGCGTAAAAAGCCCTGCAAATGCGTAAAACAGCCCCCCTGGATGGCGCATGGCGCGATCGCGACCGACCAAACCATCCGAAACTGGCTCATCGTGCTGAGGCGGTCAGCTTCGGCAGGGGTATTTCAGCAGCCTGCTAAGATCTTTGCCCGCCTGATCTGATGACGTCGAATCTCACCCGCCTGTGAATCCATCTGGTAAACCTGAAAGACGCTCTTTGCGATATCCAGGCCAATGATGGGGAGCGATGCTGCTTCGAACATGATGAACCTCCAAAGTGGGGTGGAAACACCCTCACTTTGGCATCCGCTGCCTGTTCAAGCCAGAGACCGTGATCGAGTGCACTGCACAGCAC
>Ga0075012_10002434_pt1 | contig 18347 bp, 19 predicted proteins | sample All_14_2_FD_71474 | JGI IMG/M metagenome (GOLD analysis project Ga0075012, IMG submission 71474) | Freshwater microbial communities in response to fracking from Pennsylvania, USA - Allegheny Zone_MetaG_DW_15 | ecosystem: Environmental > Aquatic > Deep subsurface > Groundwater > Drilled... | reverse complement strand
GATGTATGATGTGGTCAAGTCATTGCTCAATAACAAGTCGATTGTTTTCAACGTAGGTGTCATCACGACCATAGACCTCGGCTGGTCGCAGATACCCTTCGAACACAAACAAGACCTGACGTTAAAACACGAAAAAAATGGAAGCAAGAAAAGCGAGGACGATTAAAAGCGGGACTGAGTATGACCACCTTTTTCCCAAGGCGAACGTGGACACGCATACCGTCATGAAAAATGCAGGCGTTGGCGATACGGTAGCATTCATACCGAAAGTGGTACATAAGACACTTCAGCACACAAAAGGGATAGCGGGTGTCCTGAAAGGAAGGAATGACTACGAGACCTGCCGCAATATCTGGCAATTCGTGTACGGGCATATCGCCTACCGAAAGGACAGGGACGGTTACGAGCAGATAAGAAGCCCTGCACGTAGCTGGCATGACCGGAAAGCGGGTGTGGATTGTGATTGCTACACAACGTTCATCAGCAGCATATTGACCAACCTGGGCATCAGGCATAAGCTGCGCATCACGAAGTATCACAGGGATTATTTCCAGCACATCTACCCGATAGCGGAACTGCCCGGAAGACAGGTAGCCATTGACTGCGTGACAGACAAGTTCGACTACGAAGTACCATACAGCGAAAAAAAGGATTACAAAATGGATCTACAGTATTTAAACGGTTTAGACGGATATAGCGATGGCTATATGGAAGGCACCGGGGGCATGGACGAACTCGGCAAGCTCTTCAAAAAGAAAGCGAAAAGCGGCGGGTCATCCGGTGGCGGCAAGAAGAAAAGCGGCCTGTTCAAAAAGATAGGGCAAGGCATCAAGAAAGCCGGACAGGGCGTAAAGAAAGCGGTCAAGAAGGTTAACCTGAAAAAGGTGCTGAACGTGGTCAACAAGTTCAACCCTGCTACAGTAGCCCTGCGCAATGGTGTTCTGGCATCAATGAAGCTGAACATCGGGAATGTAGGCAAGCGTTTACGTTGGAGCTATATCACGCCGGAACAGGCGAAAGCCAAGAAGATGGACATGGGCAAGTGGAACAAGCTGGTGGAAACCCGTAAGAAGCTGGAGAAGATTTTTTATGGTGCAGGCGGTAAACCGGAGAACCTGAAAAAAGCCATTCTCAACGGCAAGGGCAACAAGAACCATGAGGTGCATGGGCTGGACGGCTTCGGGGCTTTGTACAACCACCGGACAGGCAGATTTCACAGGCCAATGGCAATGAATAACCGGATGAAGCATCTAAGCCCGATGCACCCGCACCACCCGGTAAACAGGCTGCACCGGAACATGCCCGTACGGGCAGTGATCGGCAACGAGATGTTTGAATCGGAAAACCCTGTCGGTGAACTCGGAGAATTGGGCGAACCTATTACGGCAGCTACCATAGCAGCGGCATCCGGTGTTATCGCAGCCATAGCCTCTACGCTCAAAAAGATCGGCGACATCTTCGGCGGCAAGGGCAAAGGCTCAGAAGATTTTGACGAAGAAGCCAACAAGGATGCGGAGAAAGAAATACCGGAGGGTAAGAATGACGCAGATGCGAAAGCCGCAGAAAGCCTTACCGATGGCGGTTCATCTTCCGATGAAAGCTCCGGTGGTGGCAGCTCATCCAAAAGCGGGTCTTCTTCAGGAGGTGGCGGCAGTTCAGCAGGCAGTTCCGGCGGTGGCAGCAGTTCCGGTGGTGGCGGTGGAGAAGCTGAAAGCCCCTCTAGCCTTCCAAGCGCAGGCGGCGGCGGTGGTGGAAGCACGGCAGTAGCCCCTTCCGGCGGAGGAGATGAGGAAAGCGGTGTAGCAGAAGCACCTACAAAGGGAGCCGCCAAGAAAAGTGCGGATGATAGCGGCGGCGGTGACGAACCTAAAGAGGGATTCTTTGAAAAGAACAAGAAATGGATCATGCCCGTAGGCATAGGCGTAGGTGTCCTTACAGTGGGCGCACTCATTGCCAAGTCCATGAGCGCAGCCGCCGCAGCTCCATCACCATCACGCAACAGTTCCAGGGCGATGCATGGCGTACCGCACCACAGGAAAAAGAAAAACCACAAACGAAGCAAACCAGCGGCAAAAAAGAAAACCGTGCATCACAAAAAAGGTGGTAAAACGGTAAGCCGGGGCAAGCTGAAAGCGGTGATGTTTCATTGATCAGTAAAAACCAAATAACAGATATGGCAAAAGGAAAACACAAAAGTGCCAAGGGAAAACCGAAGGGTAACCGCTATTCGAAAAAAGCGCACAATGCCAGCTTCCTGCATAGTGTCGCCACCCGCACAGAGACTAAGGGCGACCCCAAGAACACGGCGATAGAAACCGTAAAGGACGTGGCGATAGGCGTTGTAGGAGGCGGCCTTGCCGGGGCAGCTATCGGTAAGCCGTCCTTCCTTGTCGGGCTGGGCGTTACGGGTATCGGTCACTACATGGGCAATCACCTTGCAACGCTGTTCGGTGTCGGGCTAATGGCAGCCAATGGCTTCCAGAACAAATCGGTATCGGGCGTGGACGGGTTGAGCATTGATGCAGTAAAGGAACGTGTAAGCGCATACGGCAGCACCCTGAAGGAAAAGCTCTACCTCGACAAAGTACCGTTCCTCAACAAGAACAAGGAAGAAAGCGCAAACGGCATTGGCGCACTGCAATTCTTCCAGCATCCCAATGATGCCCGTGCCTATAATGAGCTGAACAACGAACTGGCAGCTCTTGACCAGATAGAACGCCAGATAGAGATGAGCGGACTGGAACACATGGAAATGACGGGCATCGGTATGGGCGACATGGAGGGCTACGATGACGTTGGGGAAATCGGCGAAGCAAACGAGTTCGGAGAGCTTGGCGAAATGGGCGACTTGTCCGACATAGAAGACCGCAACCTCTAAGACAAACAAAAAAACAGAAAACACAACAATCAATTTTAAAAACCAAAAACAACAATTATGTACGGATTTGAAGGAGTAGAAGAGTACAACAACACAGGCGCATTGCTCGGTATTGACGGTCTGGACGGCGATGAATTGCTGGGCGCACTGCGCAGGATGAACCCTATCGCAAGGGCAAAGACAATCAACAAGCTCGCCAATCCCGGCGCATCAAGCAGGGGTTCAAGGGCGGAAATGGAGAAGCATTTCGGGGAACTGCCTCCCAATATCAAGGAAGCACTGGTGAAAGGTGAGCTTCGCCTTGCGGACAACGTGATCTACTCGATCAAGCAGGTAAGCAGCAAGACCGTGAAGATGTTCGAAACACAGGACAGCAAATCGGTAGGTATCTGCAACGTGTCGAATGCTAAGCTGCCGAAAAATCAGGCTTTCCTCGTAAGCGGCATTACTCTTCTGGCTGGTGTGTCGGCTGACCTCACCAAGGATAAGATCATGGCCACCAACTTCCAGGGCATTGAAGGGTTCCCTGCGCTGGCAACAGGTGAGATCAACCTGAAAGCGAACAAGAAGCAGATATTGCCGGAAACAAGTTGCAGCATCTTCAAGACCGCCAACTATCACCTGAAGCCGCTGGGCTACTACAAGCTCGCCAACCCACGCCTCATCCTCGATGACGTGCTGATAGAGCTGACGGTGGAGTTAGGCACAACGGACGGCCTGCAAGCGAATACCCACATATTCGCAGCTATGCACGGCACGATCACTACTCCATAATGGTAACAGCGGTTTGCAACCGTAACGGCTGCAAACCTTAAAAAAGCAGCAATATGGGCGACCTGTTCAAAGAAAACTGGAAGTACATACTTGCCGCACTCGCAGCACCCGCTCTGCTCATGGCGATCAGCACCAAGCTCAGGGCGCAGGCAGCACCTAAAAACACTGCCTCCCTCAATCTGCGGGCATTCCTGACGATGATACAATATGCCGAAGGCACTTACGGGGCAAACGCTTACCGCACCCTCTATGGAGGACAGCTTTTCAACAGCTATGCACAGCACCCGAACGCAGCCATCACGAAGGGCGGTATCACCAGTACAGCGGCAGGAGCCTACCAGATACTCTTCGGGACGTGGCAGAGCGTGCAGCAGGCATTAGGCTTGCAGGATTTCAGCCCTGCCAGCCAGGACAGGGCGGCGGTAGAACTGATCAGGCGGCGGGGTGCGTTGGAGGATGTTATGGCGGGGCGTTTCGGCGAAGCCATCTACAAGTGCCGTAAAGAATGGGCATCCCTGCCGGGGGCGGGCTACGGGCAACACGAGCGCAGCTTTGCCTCACTTGCGCAGGTTTACCAGTACGCAGGCGGCCAGTTGGCAGCATAAAAACAAAACAAATGGAAAACACCAATCAGAAAGGAACACCGATAACGGGTCTCATCTTCAAATGGTTCGACATCAATGTGACGGAAGCGGACAAGACCTATTCCGTGTCCTACGAGCTGGACAAGACCATCGGCTATATCACGGGTATTGACTTCACTACCAACAGGGATAAGCTGATGTACCAGCGGGGGACGCACAAACTGGAGGTCAACCGTTTTGAGGTATTTCCTGAAGGTTTTCCTACAAAAAAAGTGTATCACCTGCCGGACGTGGAATCCCACAAGCGGTTCTACAGGCGTGGTGACCGGATACCGGTTGGTAACGGTATCGTGAAAGTGGAATACAGGGACACCAGTGATGCAACTGCTCCATTTGAGCCTTACAGCATACGGGTCGTTCTTGATTGTGAACTCAAAGATAACTAACGATGCAAGGCAATATCATAGCTGTCAACATACCCATAAGCAGGAAGGGCGAGCTGAACTTCTTTCAGGTGAACCTGCCCGATGACGTGAACGGCATCACGGGCATAGTTGCGGAACTAAGAGGCTTCAGTGCTGCTCCCGACCTGTCCACACGAACCCTTGCAGGCACATTAAAGCTGCAAGCGGAGCAGAATGCAGGCATCTGTTACAGTTGCCAGTTGTACACCGGGAAAAACGCCATAGAGGATATTATAACAGGCTTCACTTATGCGGGAGGGAATATCACGGATCTCTATCCATCGGTGTATTCAGGCAGCACTTTCCGTGGCGTACAGCCAGTGAAGATACCGAACAGCTATGTGGTGTTCGGGTGCTTTGAGGATAACATCGGCAAGCAGATGAATCAGGACGTAGCCTATAACCTGGGATTACACCTCTATACGGTTTGGAATTAAAAACAACGCAATGACAGCAGACTTAGCGCACGACTACATCAGGCGAAGAATGGAAGAATTAGGTCATAGCAAGTACCATATCCGTTTCCGCCACTTCTTCCTCCGACCCAAAGAACTGCGGAGCATATCGGGGAACAGGCAACTATTCATCCTAACAGAACCCAATAGCAGTATCAGGGTAAAAAGCGAGATAGGCGTATTCGACCTGACCGAAACGACAGCCAATGAATTGCAGTATGAGCATCAGGGAACAATTGAGCTGACCAATTACAGTGTCCTGCCACAGCAGGTAAAAATGATACAGGTAATATTCAAAAACAAGTAAACAAATGCCAGTAATAGAAGAACGGTACGACCAGAACAAAATAGACAGCCTGAAACGCTACCTGAAGCGGGAAGCGGAAAAAGGCAGGACGAGGGACTACGAGATCATCGTGGATGGCTTCAAGGTAGTCTCCCGCACCAATGACGTAGAAGAGTTTGACGACTACGAGGACGAGATACAGGACAACACCCGCAATATCGCCATTCTCATCTATGACGGTGCAGGCACGAACCGGAACACCCGCTATTCGTTCTCCCTCAATCAGGACAATACCAGCCCGATACCTGCAAAACCGATCAACGGTATCGGCGGCCTTGGTGAGATAGACGAGATCATCCAGCAGAAACTTGAGGAAAAGGACAGGGACTACAAGATCACTGCACTGGAAAAAGAGCTGGAGGAAACACAGCAGCAGCTAACGGAAGCAGAGGACTACCACAGGCAGCTACAGGAAAGGATAAAGGAGCTGGAAACGGAGGTAGCGGCAAAGCCGAAGCCAAATGCGCTCAACCTGCAACTTGGCGAGATAGGCGCAGCACTTGTGGGCAACCTTGTCAAGAAGAACATGCCGCAGATCTCCGGCTTGCTCAACGGGCTGATGGGAACACCGGATGCACCGGCGGCGCAAACACAATCCGAACCGGAAATGGAGGCGACATTCCAGAAACAAGATGCGCAAGCCACCTCTCAGTTCACCGAACAGCAGCTTCGCCACCTCAAAAATATTGAGATGATGGAAGCGGCTTTCACGACAGACCAGTTGCAGATCGTCATTGCCATTATTCAAAAGCTGATGGGCAGCCCTGAACAGGTGATCCCGGTAGCGCAATTCTTAAATCTGGACAAGGAACATGGATAAGCACAACTATTCGATAAGCATACCCGCTAAAACAGAAGCAGAGGCAGCGGACAAGATCAAAGCCCTTTCGGTATTGGCGACCAAGCTGACGGGAAAAGAGTTGACGAAGCTGGCACATACGGTGCAGCACGACCCCGTCAAAACGGCTATGGCAAAAGCATACCTGGGCGTATAACCAATTTTCAGGCACGATAAAATACAGCAACAGTGGATTACGCAATCAGCAACGGAGCAGAAATGTATGCGGAACACCCGCAGGAGCTTACCCTGAAGGATAAGCTGCAGTTCTCTCTCCTTGGTATCATCGTGGTGGGCGGCGCTGTTATTATCGGCAGGAACTGGGTCAGGAACGCAAGGGCGAACGGTGAAGAACGCAAAACGCTGGAGGAAGGCAGCGCACCAACCATTGCCAAACAGATCAAAATGGCGTTTGAGAATGACGGTTGGTTCGGTACAGACAAGGATGCGTTAAGGCTGGCAATAAGGGACATACCGAGCAAAAGCGACTTCAGGAGGGTGATGGTGTCGTACCAGCGGTTGTACAACAGCAGCTTACTGGGCGATATGCAAAAGGAGCTGAAAAGTTCGGAGTATAACGAGATGCTATACATCATCTCAGCAAAGCCGGAGACCTATAGTGCGGATAACGCCGGACAAGTCAATGCAGCGCAACTGGAAGCATGGGCGAAACGTCTGAATACTGCCTTCAACATTTCCTATGGGCCGTTCCCCGGAACAGATGAACCCGCCATTAAAGCTGTGTTCATCGAGATACCCACACAGGAAGCGTTCAGCCATGTAGAGACAGTTTACCGTTCCCTGTTCGGCAGCGACCTGACAGCAGACCTGAAAAGCGAGCTGGAACTCTGGGAATACGACCCGATGATGCAGATTATTTACAGCAAGCCAAAAAACTAAACGATGGAAGCTAAGAAAAAAAGAAAGACAGCCAAACCGAAAATCAAAGCAAAAACAAAAGGGAAAAGAAAGGGCAAGGGGTTGGGGAAAGTACCAGCAGTAAGGAGCAAAACGCCAGCTCGCAAAACCGCTTCGGCGAGAAAACCCGCCGGACAATGGTTCACACCAGCAGCAGCACCACAGGGAAGCAGTGCATCCAAGATCGTGCTGACCACCCTTACCATAGGAGCGGCGGGAGTTGTAGGCTATTTAGGGTTACAGCTTTGGAAGAAGCATAAAGCGGCTAAAGCGGGCAACCTCGACAACGAGCTGGATAAGATACAGCCGACACCCGTTAAGGAAACAAAGCTGCCGCCGATACCGCCAGTTAATCCTAAGCCGTACACACCGCCAACGGACACGACACATACCGGAAGCAGCGGTGGCAGCAGCAACCGCAATGATGATTTCCCGCTGAAAAAAGGCAGCAAGGGTGAGATGGTAAGACAGATGCAGCAGGCACTCATAGAAAAGTATGGTTCATCCATTTTGCCTAAGTATGGTGCGGATGGTGACTTCGGCAGCGAGACAGTTGCGGCACTCAAGAAGAAAGGGCTACCGACCATTGTCACGGAGAGTGCATTCAATGTCATCACACAGGGCAGCGATGGTGGCTCCGGCAACTATCCCCTTGCGGAGCAACTGCACAAGGCAGCGGAAAGCAGAAGCTTCAGTTCGGCAATCAGCCTGCTCAAAAAGATAGGCAACAAAGACCAGTACCAGCAGGTAAGCAACAGCTTTATGCAGATGCGCCTGAACGGTGTCCGTCAAACACTGGTGAACGGTATGCTCAGCAGCTTTCACGATGAAGGCCAGAAACAGCAGATACGGATGGAGTTCATCCGCATGGGTTTGCAATACCGCAACAACAAGTTCAGCCTGTCCGGCTTTGACGGCAAACCATTGGTGACTAAGAATGCCGCAACAGTATGGGTATCACCAACGGAGAGTGTGCAGGTGCCAGCACAGACGGTCATCGGCAATGAAGTAACGACCAAACTGGACTACACCCTGTTTGAGAACAACGGCAAGTATTATTTAATCAAAACGGAGGCGGTAAAGTATCTCTAACCTCCGTCATTAAAAAAAGACAAGCATGAAAGAAAAGCTAATAGCTGCCCTCATGGGGCATGGCTACAGGGTATTTACACGCCCGTTTGAACTGAATATCATCGGTATCAGGAGCAAGAGCGCAGTACCGAACCTTTTCAACGACCAGCTTAATATCCTGTACAAGGACGATACAGGGGCGTGGCAACTGCACAGCTTTGCAGCAACCACAGACCCCGGCACTTTCTGGCTGAAAAACCCGCTTAACCCGCAGGGGACGGCTATCCTGAAAGAAGGGCAATACCTGAACACCTATAGTGTAGGGCTGCACCGCAGCAAGTATCTCGCACTGGTGCAAAGGGCACCCGTTACGGTCATCAGGGACATTACGAGGGATGGCTCCCTAGATTTCAGTGGAAAGGAGGACACAGGCATGTTCGGCATCAATATCCACCGTGCATTGCAGCAGGGAACCACGAGGTTCATTGACAAATTCTCAGCGGGCTGCCAGGTGATCGCCAATGCTGACGACTTTAAAAAGTTTATGGCATTGTGCGACAAACATCAGGCGTTGTACGGGAATACCTTTTCATACACCCTGCTGCACGAAACGCCTGCCCTGAGCCTTGCAGCCTGAAAAGAACGGATATACGCGACAATAGGTATACTGATAGCAGCCATTATCGGGCTGACCACTTACCAGATCATTCAACATCTAAACGAACAGGAAGCAAATGAAACAATTCCTCCAACAGCTTTTTAAAGACAAGCTCGGCAGCTACAGCATGAGGGAAGCCGTAATAGCAGTACTGCTCACAGCTCTCATCATAAGCTGGATAGCCAAACAGTTCTTCAACAAGGATGTGCCGGAGTTCATGTTCTACACTTTCGGCAGCCTGATAGCAGCCGGATGTTTCGGGTACACGTTTGAGCGTAAAGGCGCACAGCAAAGCGTGGAATAGCGCAGCCTGTAAACCCTATCATTTTCTATCTCTAAAAAAATCAAACAACAATGCAACAAAAAATGAACAGGATTATGTTTTTAGTGCTTGGGCTGATCATTGGTATCGGCGGCACCATGATGTTCGGCAGCCACAAGGCAGCGCAGCCGGTAGTAGTAACGGGAATACAAACGCCCGCTGATATGAAAAGCACTAGCGTAATGGTTGAGGCAAAATTTCAGGAAAGGCTGGATTCCCTTTCTCAAACCGCTGACAACCTTAACCGTAAGGTGAGCAGCAGCAAAACAGAACTGCAAAAGGCAAAGCATGACAACAAGGTTTTGCTGGAGCTGGTGGACACGTTACTGGCGCACTCAGCGCAAACGACAGATACAGCCGCAAAGCTGGCGCAATGTGACAGCTTGGGCGCAACGGTTCAGGAACTTATTGTAACAACTAACCTGAAAGACAGCTTGTATGAGGATATGACAACGGCTTTACAGGCGCAGGTCAGCAATAAGGATTCTGTCATATCCACGCAGCAGGAGCGATACAATGTACTCCGGCTATCATTCGACCAAAGCCTTGCGCAGCAGGATTTGCTAACAGCGCAGCATCTTGGGCTGGAACACAAGCTCAAGGGCTTTAAGATCAAAAACAAATTGCTTTCCGCCGGGGTATTCATCATCTCCGGCATAGCAGCCTACCAATTCATACATCAGCAGCATTAAACATGAAAGACAAAACTATTATTTCAGCAGCCACACTGGTTACATCACTCCTTGCCTATTGGTACGCCAAGACCACCGAAAAGGATACAGGCCCGATGGTCATGTTAGGTGGTTTTGTCGGGTCACTTATCGGGGAGCAGATCGTTGAGCAGTTACAGAAAAAAGAAAAGAACTAATGGACACGGTTGTAAAGGCGTTGAATGCCGCAGCATTTAAGAATGTTCGCATACAGGATGCAGGCAACTGCATAGCTATAGCGTTCGATGACAACATCATCTTGGTGAACAAAACGCAGGTAAGCATTGTTGAGGTCATCAAAGGTGATACGGTCAGGGTTGAAATGGGCGGGAATACCAGCAGTACCATATTCCTGAAGTACAGTGATATATCAGCACCAGTTGTGGCGAATGCCGGGGAATTAAGGGATTTGTTGTGGGCAATGCTCGGTAAAGTTTCGGGAGGCAATGGCGGTGATGGGGATTGTGCTTGCGCCCCGCTCATAGAAGCAACCAACGCAGAGCTGAAGAATGTAACGGCGGCGGTACTGGAGGGTAACGGCAAACTGGATGTTCATGCACAGACGACAACAGGCATTTATAACAATGGCGTTTCACTGAACCAGATCGTGACAGACCATGCAGCCGTAAATGCGCAGGGGTTGAATAATGTATTGAACGAGACAGTAAAGGTATCTACCAATACCGCCGCAGGGAACAATAAACTGGACGTTATCGCTCAATCCTCGGCTGCCTCCTCGGCAAACATTCTGGCGACCAACCAGGTACTTGCCGACAATCATGCGGCGACACTGCAAACGCTTGCAGGGCTTAAAACGGAGCTAATGAACGTCAGGACAACCGTAAGCGCAGGCAATGACCAGTTAAGCGTACTCAATCAGGGTAACGGCAGTATCATTAGTAATGGCACGAACGGCAACCAATACCTTGCCAGCCTTGATAACAAGTTCGGCAACAATGGTTTTTTGGGAAATGTTAGCCGTAAGCTAAAGACGGTAACTGTTCAGCCAGTTATCGGCACTACAGCGTATGCAGCGGGTCAGGTTATCGGTGGCGTAATGACCCTTACCGGGGCATTACGTGCCGCTATACTTAGCGGTTCATGGATGGGCGTTCAGGTAGTGGAAAAGAGTACGCAAAAAGCACCAATGGATATTGTATTGTTCACGCAGAACCCAACAGCGGCCAACTTTACGGATCACGTTGCGCCAACTTGGACAAATGACTATGGCAACATCATCGGTATTACCAATATTGTCGCTGCCAACTACTCTACGTTATCCACCAGTTCAGGCGTTTGCCTTGGCAACCTCTGTAAGCGTGTGCTCTCCACTTCCGGTGGCAACCTGTATGCAGTAGCCATTTGTAATGGTACTCCAACGTATGCTTCGACGGCCCATTTATACTTCACCTTCTATTTTGAACAGGATTAATTATGGAAACTATGGTAATTGTAACTACCCTCCGTGAGTTGCTCATGCTGCATAAATGGTTGGTAGTTAAGGTTGCGAAAGATCCTAAAACAGTTATTCCGCTACTTAGAATAATGCTGCTAGGACGAACGAGAAATCGCAAGAAGAAAAAATATGTAAGGGTCAAAATTGATAAGTAATATGAAATATCCCGTTATAGCTGAGGTCGTTCTAGGAAATGTTGACGAGGTTAAAATTCCCGAAATAAAGGTGAGCTTCGACACTTCATTAGTGAAAAAATTTTCTGGAAAAATCTCTAAGTCAAACGAAGTTGCTAGTCTTATAAGGGATGTGTTTAATACCGGCGAAATCGAACTCCAGGAGCAGTTTATTGTATTGTACCTAGATCAAGCGTACCAGATTATCGGCTACTACAAACACTCTAAAGGGCTTATTAATGCCACCGTTGCAGACATACGTATAATCTTGGGGGCTGCATTGAAATGTGCATGTGTCGCTATGATTGTTGCGCACAATCATCCATCAGGAAATGTAACTGCGAGTGAAGCAGATAAACAATTAACGCAAAAGCTCAAGGAATCGGCGGAATTAATGAGTATCAAGCTGTTAGATCACATTATAGTAACTAAGGATAGCTTTTACTCTTTTGCAGACAATGCACTTTGCGGATTAGTTCGCCAAGTTCCACATGAACAATTTGTTGATCTCGTTGAAGGTGAATTGCAAAAGCGGAACACTCATAATAAAAGCTCACTTGAGAAACTAGCGGCATCCTATGGCATTACAGACAAGACGGAAGTAAAGGAGCTGACAGAGCTGGCAATCGTGAAGCAGGCACGAAAGATCGCAAAAGGCGATGAGCCATTGAGGGAACGCTATGAGCGCATTGTGGAACTCTACCATTCCCAGGTCAACCTTTCGCACCGGACAAGTCACTCCATTTTGCTGCAACAATACTCCACACCCGCACCAATCGGATTTATAGCGGGCATCTTTTGTGGGTTGGACAAACTGCATATCAATGGCGGGTACGGCTTTGAACCATCAGCAGGCAATGGCTTGCTGACGGTAGCCGGAAAGCCGGAGCGGATATACGTCAACGAAATAGACAGATTAAGGAACAGCAATCTCAAAACACAGGGATTTGCTAACGTGTGGCAGCGGGATGCAAGTATGCCCTTTTTCGATGTGCAGCGCAATTTCGTTGCAGTTATCAGTAATCCTCCGTTCGGCAGGCTGGACAAACCCGTACTGTTCGATACCTACAGGATAGACACGCTCGACCACCTTATGGCCTTGCGTGCGCTGGAGACAATGACAAATGACGGCAGGGCTGCCATTATCATCGGCGGTCACACCCGTTATGACGACAAGGGCAGGATTGAACGGGGAAGGAACAGGATATTTTTCAATTACCTCTACAGCAGGTATCACGTAGCTGATGTGTTACAGATTGACGGGCATAAGCTCTACTCAAGGCAGGGAACAGCCTTTGATACCCGCCTTATCCTAATCAATGGCAGGAAGGATAAGCCGGAAGGTGCAGCCCCGGTGCATGACCCGCACAGGGACGAAGTGATAAAAGCATTCGATGAATTATATACCCGGGTAACCGGGGCAATGGACATACCGATAGTAAAAGACATGAACAGGTTAAAACAACTGGAACAGGAAGCGTTGGCATTACAGGATATGTTCGGGTTTGGCACATTAGGCGCTCCCTATATGCCTGCATCCGACAGTTGCGTGGTGCTGAATACGCAAGTGCCGGATAGTATGGCATTTGAAACACAGTCTGCCGTAGCCCGTATCAAGGAGGAGGTTGGCGGTAACATCGACAACTTTGTGCGGCACAGACTGCAATTTCCTTCCCATGCTTCCCTATGCAAGGCACTCTCGGCAGAGCAGATAGATGCGGTGGCAATGGCGATATACAATATCGAAGCTCGTGGTCAAGGAATGATCATCGGCGACCAGACAGGTATCGGGAAAGGACGTATCGCTGCATCTATGATACGCTATGCGGTATGTCAGGGACTTAAACCAGTATTCCTCACGGAAAAGGCTAACCTGTTCTCAGATATATACCGGGATCTTTCCGCAATCGGCTCCGGCAAGCTAAAGCCGTTTATTGTCAATGGCAGGGAGCCAAAGACCGACATTAAGGACGAGGACGGCAATGTCATCTACACAGCTCCAGCAGTAACGGAACAGCAGTCAATCTTCACATCAAGGAAAGTGCCTGAAAAGTATGATTTCGTTGTTGCTACTTATTCACAGTTCAACAGCCCTGAAAAGAAGCCCGAAAAGCCATTGTTCCTGCAAGCGATAGCAGAGGGAAACATCTTCATCATGGATGAAGCACACAACAGCTCCGGTTCTTCCAATACCGGGGAGTTTTTACAAGGTGTGGTACGCAATACGAAGGGCGTTGTGTTCCTATCGGCAACTTTCGCTAAAAGACCTGATAACATGCCCATCTACGGGATGAAAACAGCCATAGCGGATTGCAACATGAGCAAGGATGAGCTTGTTGAGGCTATTACGAAAGGCGGCGTAGCGCTTCAGGAAGTGTTGTCATCACAACTGGTAGCGGAAGGTCAGATGCTACGGCGTGAGCGCAGTTTTGAGGGTGTCGAGGTAAACTACATATCGCTGGACGAAAAAACGGAGGAACACAGGGCTATCGCAGATAATATCACCGAGGTGCTGCGGGATATAATTGAGTTCCAGGGCAGGTTCATCAATGAAGCCGTAGATGAGCTGGATAAAGTGGCAGTAGCGGAAGGAAAGGAAGTTGAGTTGCGAGAAGGGACATCACAGGCTGGTGTGGACAATCAGCCGTATTTCTCCAAGGTATTCCAGGTCATCAACCAGATGTTGTTCAGCCTGAAAGCAGAGGCGGTAGCAGAACGGGCTATAATGCGATTACAGGAGGGCAAGAAGCCTGTTATCGCCTTTGCATCAACAATGGGCAGTTTCATTGAGACACTGGAGAATGAGCAGGGGTTACCTGTTTCGGACGGCGATGTTATCAATGCTGACTTCTCGGAGGTCTTAAAGCGTGGTCTGGATGGCATTCTGCGCTACACAGAAAAGGATGTTGACGGAAATTCGGTCTATAAGAAGTTCGAGTTATCGGATTTGCCACCAGAAGCGCAGGTGGAATACCTGCGTATTGCCGAACGTATCAAGTCAGTAGCAACTGGTATCACCATTTCGCCAATAGACGTTATAGTAAAACGGCTGAAAGATGCTGGATATTCGGTTGCAGAGGTGACAGGGCGTAAGTATGAGCTGCAATTCAACGGCAAGGGCAGTAAAGCCCTGATAGCCTCCCGTAAGAAGCTCAATACGAATGATGCGTTTCGCCAGTTTAACAATAACGAGGTCGATGTGCTGATGATCAACCAGTCAGGCAGTACAGGAGCTTCGGCTCACGCCATACCAACGGCTAAAGTACCAGCTACCGAAGTGAGGCAAAGGGTTATGATCGTGTTGCAGGCGGAACTGGACATTAACACAGAGGTGCAGAAGCGAGGACGTATCAATCGTACCGGGCAGATATTAAAGCCGATATACGATTATGTAACATCGGCTATACCCGCTGAGAAGCGGCTAATGATGATGTTGCAGAAGAAACTAAAATCACTGGATGCTAATACTACATCAAACCAAAAGCAGTCCACCAAAATATTGGACGTACCGGACTTCCTGAACAAGTACGGCGACAAGATCGTCAAGGAGTACCTGATGGAGTATCCCGAAATTAACCGATTGTTGGATGACCCTTTGAAGTTGGAGGACAGTAAAGCAGACAGTGACAGCAATACGGCTGCTATCGAAGATGCGGCACACAAGGTCAGTGGACGTGTGGCGGTACTTTCCACCAAGATGCAGCAGGACTTTTACAATGAGGTAGCGGAACGCTATAATGACTATGAGGCATATCTCAGGCAAGTTGGAGAATACGATCTGGAAGTGGAGGCCATGAACCTCGATGCGGAAACGATCAATTCCCGCATCGTAAAAATGGGAAAAGGTTCAGATAGCGCATTTGGCGAGGATAGCATTCTGGAAACGATCAGAGCGAACGTGCTGAAAAAGCCGTTTACGAGGGCGGAACTAAGTAACCTGCTCAATGAAAGCCTGAAAGACAAGGATGCGCATACACAGCAAAGAGAGCTGTTAGAGGAATACCAGAATGAAAGCAGGCGTAAGTTATTTGAGGAGGAGCAGGACGTTATTACCAAGTATGAGGAACTGATAAAGAATGTCCCAAGCGAAAAGAAGATCAGGAAGATTGCCGGGGAGCAGGAACGTGAAAAGGCAATACGGGATAGGGAGAATGAACTGGCAACAGCAAGGGAGGGACAACTAAAGATCATCAGGAATAAGGCGCACAGCAGGTCGTACAGCCTTGAAAAAATATTCAAGTTCTTCTACGTGGGCAGGAACCTTCGTTACCCGATAGAAACATTCTCATCCGGTAATGAGCTGGTGCCATCCGTTTTTATTGGCTATGGTATAGATCGGAAGAAGAAGAACCCCTATGCGCCATCCCAGATAAAGCTCAGGTTTGCGATAGCGAATAGCAGCAAGTATTTGTCTATCCCGGCTTCGTATTCGCAGGATATAATGGCGATCATCGGCGCAAGCTCGGATGTGTCCCAACAAGATAAAGACGGTCTGCTAACCTTATGGGAGGACTATACGAGGCAAAACCATGTGGACAGGAAGATACGGCACACGATCACCGGAAACCTGTTACAGGCGTTCAGCGACTTTAAAGGCAAGCTGGTTAGTTATACCACGATTGACGGCAGGACGGTAAAAGGCATCCTAATGCCTGAAAACTGGAATCCGGGGGATGAAGTGCAGGACAAGGTGGTTGTACCGATCATCAAAGCATTACCCCTGATAAAGTCGCTTGTCAATGGCGGACACATCTTTACCAGCAATGGTATTTCATTTTTCCGGCAAGGTGGTTACTTCAAGGTAATTGTTGCCGCTTCAAGGGCAAAGGGTGGCGACATCTACCTGGACAAGGAAATTCTTGAGGTTGTAGAGAACAACAACTTTGAGAAGACATCGGACAAAATGTATGCGATAGTCACCGAGGGGAATATCAGCAGGCTGGTAGAGATACTGCAAACAAATCATAGTTGTGCGGTCACTATCAATTCTGCGCAGCTTCGCCAGATCGGAACTGAAACTCATAGGTATAGCTCACGTAGAAAGATTGACATACCGGAAGCCATGCCGGATATGCCTGTAACGGAGGAAAGCAATATCATCTCCTTATTGGAGCTGGAAGCGGAAGCCCTCGCATTGGAATTGGAATTACTCGCAGCTTAAAACACAATTATGATCACAGTTCAGAATTATCACGATAAAATAGCACAGGTTGATTTCAGTACCATGCCGGAGGCCATACGCAAAGGGCATGAGTTTGTAAAGAAAGTAACCGGCAATGGCGCACATTGGGATAACTACCACGCCAGCGAAACAATTAAGAAAACAATTGATACTTACTTTGAAAAGCTGTCTGCCCATCTGAAGAAAAGCGGTAAGCCAACGCATAAAGTGAACCGCTTCAATAAGGCTTCCAACAAATGGGAGGATGCTGAATCAAAGAAACAGCGAAAGTCAGCTACAAAGTCAAAGCAGCCAGACCTATACCAGCCATCTTTGGTAGAACGTATTCCTGAAGAACTACGCTTCATCAGGCGATTTGTCAACCTCAACGGTAAAGCGAAAAGCAAGGACGACATTCTACGCTTTATCAATAGCTTGCAAAAAGCTATACTGGAAAAGAAGATACGCAAGTCATCCGTGCATGTGGAGCGTATAAAATTCATTCAGGACACGCTTATTCAGGCGTATAATGAAATGGGTAAGACGATAACTATCGGCCTGCAGCCGGACACCCTTGAGGCATTAAGGAAGGCTGCCAATGATGAGAAGGTATTGCCTTCAGTTGGTTTTATCAAGCGGTATATCAACCTAAATGGAAAGATAGGCACTAAGGACAAGGCAAGGCTCTTGCTTGGGCAGATAAACAGGGCGTACCAGCAGGGTAAGGTAAATGACAGAGACCCCTATGTTGTGGAAATGCACGAGATCAAAAAGAACCTTGAGCAATTTTTGTCGGATAAGGCCATCAAGACCCTTGCTATTGAAAAGAATACCCTGAACGGTCTGTATGGCATTGTTAACGGTTGTTCCTGTCAAAATTTGAATGGATTTGACGGGGATGACAATAGCGGTAGTTATAAACAACCAGCAGTAATGAATAGCATGGACTTTGCCAACATGCACTTCGATACGCTTGGGTTCAAGGGTAAGTGGCTGGAACTGATCGGCGACCCGTCCACAAACTTTTCACTTATGGTGTATGGCAAGCCGAAAATGGGTAAGTCATATTTATGTGTTGACTTCGCTGGCTACCTGGCTCGTAATCACGGCAAAGTTCTGTATGTCGCAAGAGAAGAAGGACTGGATAAAACACTACAGGATAAGCTGAACGATAAAGAAGTGAAGCACCCGAACCTGTATGTTGCAGCTAATATTCCTGCAAGCCTGACCTTTTATGATTTCATCTTTCTGGACAGTGTTAACCGCTTAGGGTTAAAACCGGAAGATTTGAACAAGTTAAAGGCTATGTACCCGGATAAATCTTTTGTTTTCATCTTCCAGACCACTAAGGAAGGGAAGTTCAGAGGGGCAAATACATTCCAGCATGATGTAGATAGCGTAGTTGAACTGCCGGAAAAGGGAAAAGCTGTACAATATGGCAGGTTTAATGCTGGAGGTGAAATGCGTATTTTTTAGGTATATTTATACTGTTTTCATGGTGATAGGGTTTATAGGGGCTGGCCTGTTCTCAGGCTGGCT
>Ga0075012_10002431_pt1 | contig 18353 bp, 21 predicted proteins | sample All_14_2_FD_71474 | JGI IMG/M metagenome (GOLD analysis project Ga0075012, IMG submission 71474) | Freshwater microbial communities in response to fracking from Pennsylvania, USA - Allegheny Zone_MetaG_DW_15 | ecosystem: Environmental > Aquatic > Deep subsurface > Groundwater > Drilled... | reverse complement strand
ATGGGGTGGAGTTTACTTTTTTAGGTTTTCAGCCCCGGGGCAGACGAGTCCCAGTTTATCGGGACGAGGAGGGCTTGGCCTTGGGCCGGGGCTGAACGACATTTACAATCCCGGACGATGCGCGGTGTATTGCCACGCGGGGGTATAAGTTTGGTTATGATCGCGGTTGTTTTTCCGGGGCAGGGTTCGCAGAAACCGGGGATGGGACATGAGCTTTTTGAGCACAATACTTTCGCTCGACAGGTTTTTGATCAGGTGGAGAATGCAACGGGGATCAATGTTGCGGATCTATGTTTTAACAGCGACGAAGCGAAGTTGCGTCAGACGCAGAATGCGCAGTTAGCCCTTTATACATGTAGCCTTGCAGCGTTTTATGCGCTCAAAGATTGTTGCCCGGGATTGAAGATTTCCGGGATGGCGGGGCACTCGGTGGGGGAATATGCGGCTCTGGCGGCGGCGGGCGCGGTGAGCCTAGAGACAGGGGCGAAATTGGTTCAGAAGCGGGGCGACATTATGGCGCGGGCCGGTGAACTTCGCCCCGGTGCAATGGCGGCGGTTTTGGGTTTGGAGAGAGCGGATATTGAATCGGCTTTGGCAGAAGTTAAGAACGGGGTTGCGGTGATTGCGAATGATAATTGCCCGGGTCAGCTCGTGATTAGTGGGGATCGAGATGCGATTGCAGAGGCGACGGGTTTGTTGAATGAGCGGGGGGCGAGGCGAGTTTTGCCTTTGAATGTGAGCGGGGCTTTCCATTCACCACTCATGGAAGATAGTGCGGAGGCGATGCGTGTGGCACTGGATCAAGTGGCTTTTCGGGATGACTCGACGCCGGTTTATAGCAATGTGACGACGGAACCGGGGGCGGACTGGCCGGAGTTGCTTGAGCAGCAGTTGAAGGCACCTGTTCTTTGGACAGGGACGATGGAACGCATGATTGCGGATGGATTTGATACGTTTATTGAGTGCGGGAGCGGAGAGGTGTTGATTGGTTTGTTACGGCGTATTGATAAAGATAAACGCGGGTTGCGAGTAATGGATACGGCTACGTGCGATGAAACGAGTGCGGCTTTGGAGATGAACTGATGAATTTAGACATGACGGGCAAAGTAGTGGCAGTGACTGGGGCGAGTCGCGGGATTGGGGCAGCGATTGCGATGGCGTTTGCGGAGGCGGGAGCTTCGGTGGCATGCATGGCGACGACTTTGGAGAATGCATCGCGGACGAAGAATGCGATTTTGGAACTCGGGGGAGTTGCGACAGCTCATGCCGTGAACGTGGCGGATGAGGCGAGTGTTGCTGAGGCATTTAAGGCAGCGGATACTGATTTAGGGTCGATTTCGGTTTTGGTCAATAACGCCGGTGTCACCCGAGATGGGCTGATGATGCGGATGAAGGCGGATGACTGGGATACGGTTTTGGGCGTGAATTTGAAGGGAGCATATTTTTGCACGCAGGCAGTTATGAAAGGGATGATGAAAGCCCGGACGGGCCGGATCATTAATATTTCGAGCGTTATTGGGTTGCACGGCGCGGCGGGTCAGGCAAATTATTCGGCGAGTAAGGCGGGGTTGATTGGCTTGACAATGTCGACGGCGAAGGAACTTGGTTCACGCGGGATTACTTGCAATGCGGTCGCGCCGGGATTTATTGAAACGGACATGACCAGTGAGTTGGGCGAGGAGTTTCGATCGCATGTTGAAAAGACTGCGCCGGCGGGTCGGCTGGGAACTCCGGCGGATATTGCGAGTGCGGTCTTGTTTTTGGCAAGCGATGGCGCGGGTTATGTGACGGGCCAGTGTTTGACGGTGGACGGCGGGCTTTTTCTCTGATCCCAATACACTCCATCCCCTAGCCCCTTCCTCTGCCTTCCCGAGTGCAGGGATAGGAAGAGGAAATTAGCTCGTCATTTTTTCGAGGGTATTGAGATTTCGGTTGGTTGTTGTGGACTTGAACTTGGGTTTTCCGAGGAATTTTCCGAAAGGGCTCGTGAGGGTGATGCCTCGGGGGACTTGCCAGTAGATCACGTTTTTGCCGGCAGCGACTTTTTCGTCGGGTTGGAGGTTTGATTGGGCGTAGTCGATTAGTTCTTGTTGTATGGTTTGATCGGAGCAGAGGATGGCGTAGCGATGGGTGTTAGGTGGAGTTTGAGCCCAGGGGTAGTTTTGGACGATATTTTGTAGTTCTGATTGGGTGAAGACGAGAACAAATGCTTCGTAGTTGAATCGGGCGGCGAGGGCTTGTTCGGTAGTGGTTTTTATGGTTTCGGCGGGTTGGGATGATTCGCAGGTGACGTTGCCGGTTTGGAGATAGGTTTTGATGTTGGATAGTCCGGATTCTTCAAGGCAGGATTTGAGATCGGTCATGGCGATGCGGATTCCGCCGACATTGATCCCTCGGAGAAAAATTGCAAATTGGGTCACACCGGAGATTTTGAACTACGTTTGGGGTCTACAGGTATTTAAAAATGAGTCGAATGGGGGTAAGCCCCAGCAACTCATTTTGGGTTTTGGGAGTAATATAGCACGGGGCAGGAATTGCCTCAAATCGTAAGGAAATTTGAGAAATGGCAGAAGTTTTTGATCGCGTCCGAAAGGTGATTTGCGAACAGTTGAGTGTGACGGAAGGCGAAGTCAGTGAGGACAAGCGCTTCCAAGAAGATTTGAATGCAGATTCACTCGACGTTGTTGAGTTGATCATGGCATTGGAAGAAGAGTTCGGGATTGAAATTCCGGATGATGATGTAGCGAACATGAAGTCGGTTGGCGACGTCAGTGGTTACATCGAAGGCAAGGTTTGACCGCCTCAGTTTGAGGTTCTTTTAGGGACATGAGTTTTCCTCCTGAGCCGTCTGGTCGGGTTGTGATTACCGGGATGGGGGCGATTACGCCCCTCGGTAGCACGATTGACACTTTTTGGCCCCGCATGTTGGCGGGCGAGAGTGGGATTGCGCCGATCACGCAAATGGATGCATCGGATTATCCGACCAAGATAGCGGGTGAAGCGCTGGACTTTGATGCTGAGCTTTATTTGGATAAGCGCGAAGCGAAGAAAGTTGACCGGTTCATTGCATTTTCGGCAGGGGCAACAGCCCAGGCTTTGGCGGATGCTCAGTTCCCCTTGGATGACGAAGAACTCAAGCTTGAAACTGGTTGTTTGATCGGTTCGGGTATTGGCGGATTGATCATGATGAGTGATCAGACAAAGCGGCTTTGGGAAAGTGGTCCGAGCCGAGTTTCACCGTTCCTTGTGCCTTATATGATCCCGGACATGGCAAGCGGCTATACGTCGATTTTGCACGGCTTTAAGGGGCCAAACACTTGCGTTGTCACGGCGTGTGCTACGGGAGTTAATGCGATAGGCGATGCTTATCACATTATCAAACGGGGCGATGCGGTTGCGATGATGGCAGGGGGAACGGAAGCTCCGATTTCTCCGATTGGTTTGAGCGGTTTTTGTGCGGCTCGGGCGATGACGACGAACAACGAAGCAGGGTCGCGGGCGAGTCGTCCGTTTGATCTAAATCGGGATGGATTTGTGATGGGTGAGGGAGCCGGTGTTATGGTCTTGGAAGACTATGCATTCGCGAAGGCTCGGGGCGCACGGATTTTGGGCGAGATTGTGGGATATGGGATGAGCGGGGATGCGCACCATATCACGATGCCGGATCCAGATGGAGATGGGGCTCGTCGGAGCATGTTGAAGGCTTTGAAGAGCGCGGGGCTGAAACCCGAGGACATTGGCTATATCAATGCTCACGGGACATCGACGCCTTATAACGATAAGTTTGAAACGATTGGCATTAAGCGCGCATTTGGCGACCATGCTTACAATGTGCCGGTGAGTAGCACGAAGAGCTCAATTGGTCACTTGCTGGGGGCAGCAGGGGCAGTAGAGAGTGTGATCTGTGTGAAGGCACTTCTCGATGGTAAGTTGCCGCCGACGATTAACTACGAGACGCCGGATCCGGAATGTGATTTGGATGTGATTCCGAATGTTGCTCGGGATGCGGACTTTGAATATGCGATGACGAATTCGTTTGGCTTTGGTGGCCATAACGGAACATTGATCTTTAAGAAGACCGTGGAGTAGCGGGATGGCGGCGCGGTCGCTCGATGAGGCGATTCAAGCGTTTTTGGATCAGATGGCAGCGCGCGGGTCGGCGCATACCGTTCGGAGTTATGGGGCAGATCTCTCACAGTTGGCTGTCATTACGGACGGCAGTTTCGATTTATCTGAGGCGGTGTTGCGGCGATATTTGCGGGAATATGGGAAGACTCCGATTACGCGGGCGCGAAAGCTGAGTTGCTTACGAAGTTTTATTAAGTTTTGCCGGAGTGCGGGGTGGATTGATTCTGACCCGACGGAAGGGTTTGAGGCTCCTTATCGGCGGCGTGATTTGCCAAAGAGTTTGAGTCAGGGGCAGGCCGAGGGGTTTTTGGAAGGGGACGTGAAGTCGAGGAGTCCGAAGCGGGATCGGGCGATGCTGGAACTTGCTTATGCGACAGGGATGCGGGCAAGCGAGATTGTGGGCGTGGATCTGGGAGATTTGGATTTTAAGACCGGTCGTTTGATTGTTTTGGGGAAGGGGAATAAGGAACGAGTGGTGATTTTTGGAGAGGCGTGCGCGAGGGCGTTGCAGGATTACATTGCAGGGGAACGGGTGGCGGCGGTGGGGTCGGATGCGCTTTTTACGAATACGGAAGGCGGTCGGTTGACGACTCGGACTTTGCAGAATGTTGTTCGGCGTTGGGCTTTGCAGTTGGGGTTGCCGGGGGATGTGAGTCCGCACACTTTGCGGCATAGTTTTGCGACGCATTTGCTGGATGGGGGGGCGGACTTAAAATCTGTTCAGCAGTTGTTGGGGCATGAGAATTTGGCGACGACGCAGATTTACACACATGTAAGTATTGATCGATTGCGGGATAGTGTGGCGAAAGCGCATCCTCGGGGCCGCGGTACGGATCAGAAAAAAGATTAGTCTAAATTTCCCAATCTCCCTCTGATGAGGAGGGAGATTGGGATTAGTACTTATTTTGCGCAGGTGGCTTCAGGGGCGACGAGATTGAAGCCGAGAAGTCCATCTTGGATGTTGACAAGGTCACGGTGTCCAAGGTGTTCGAGAACCGCGATTGCGACCGGTGAGCGGGCGCCTCCTTGGCAATGAACAAACGTTCGCTGGTTGAACGGGATTTTGTCGGTGTTCTTTTGGATGTAGCCCATGGGAACATGCGTGCTTTCGGGGTGATTGTGGAGTACATACTCTCCGAGTCCACGAATATCGAGGAGATGTCCTTCGGCGATATTGCAGGTGTTGGCGGGGACGCTGGGAGTTGAGGTGAGGTTGTCAAACGATCTCAGGGCTTTTTCCGTATAGTAGCCAACCACTTGGTCGAGTCCGATTTGTCTCAGGTCCTTGATGGCTTGTGTCGCATCAGATTCACTGAGTGCAATGACAACGATGGGTTGATCGTAGGGGACGAACCAGCCAGCCCATATGGTGAATCCTTGGAGGGCGACGGGGGCGTGAAGAGATCCGGTGATGTGCTCTCCGAGGTAGTTCATGCTTGGGCGAACATCGAGCACTATGGCTCCGGTTGCCTGTGTGGGATCGGTGAGTTGCGTTGCCTGCGTGCGCGTTTTGATGCTGGAGAATTTTTTCTTGTTGCGTGCTTTCATTTGGGCAAAGTACGCAGGTGGTTCAGGTTGTCCGGCGAGCACGTCGTTGACAAAATCTTGTTCAACCGTATGGCGGAGACCCCAGTTCGTGAGTTTTTCGTAGCCGAGCGATGAGACGGGACTGCCCCCGAGTGATTTTCCACAAGCTGAGCCAGCACCATGGGCGGGCCAGAGGAGGATTGAATCTGGGAGAGATTTGAATCGCTGAAGGGTTTGGAACAGTTGGTGGGCACCGGGTTCGGCTGTCCCTGTGAGTCCAGCGGCTTCCTCCAAAAGGTCAGGTCGGCCCACATCTCCAACGAACACCAGGTCGCCGGTGAATGCCGCTACAGGTTCGGGAGAAGTTGCTTCATCGGTGAGGATGTGGGTGATGTGTTCGGGTGTGTGTCCGGGGGTGTGCCATATGTCGAACCGAAGGGCACCGATTCGGAAGGAGTCACCATCTTTGAGCAGAGTTGCTTTGATTGATGAATCATATTTCCAGTCAGCATCCCCTTCATCGGATACGAGCAGTTCAGCGCCGGTGATTTCTGCGAGTTCTTGCGAACCGCTGAGATAGTCGGCGTGGATATGGGTTTCGGTCACTTTTGTGATTCGAAGTCCTTGAGATTGAGCGGCTTCAATGTATTGATTGAGGTCGCGGTTTGGATCGATAATGCATGCTTCGCCGGCACCGGGGCATCCCACTAAGTAACTGGCATGAGCGAGTTTTTCGTCGTAGAATCTTTTGAGAATCATGATTGTTTAACCTCTTGGTTGATGTTTTGTTGGCAAGCGGCGGGCTTGTTCCAGGGCAATTTTGCGAGAAGGAATGCCATTCCGCAGATATCGGTGAGTCCAGCGAATGTGAGTCCGGCACCGACGAACCCGGCGAGCCCGAACCAGCCGGGGTGAATCAAGAATCCGAGGGTAACGCCGATGAGAACCATGAGTCCGGCGCCGAGCCTGACTTGGCGATCAAGTGACCATCGGGTTTGGGTGCTGGAGACGATTGGTCGTTTGGCTTGTTGCCATGCGACGGTGCCCCCTTCAAGGACTTTGAGTTTTGGATGATGGGACTGGATGAGTTCGCAGGTCATCCCGGCGCGGCGGCCCGATTGGCAGACGAGCACGACATCTTCTTCGTGGAGGTCGGCGAGCCTGGATTCGATTTGATCCATGGGGATATTGATGGCACCGGGAATGTGTCCGGCGGCGAACTCGCCGGGATTACGGACATCAACAAGCTGAGGCTTGCTGGGTGCTTGCTGGAGATCATCGAGTTGTTTTAGGGAGATGTTCATTTTCTTTGTTGTAAAGGGAGAGTTGGAGTGGGCGAAAAAGGGTTCTGGGAATCAGGACTTTTTGAGAATGAGTTCTTGTGTGAGCATAAAAACGCCTGTGAGGAGGACGAAATAGCCGAAGGCGGGCTTAAGTTTTTGGGGATTGATTTTGGATTTTATGCGTGATCCGGTGAAGAGTCCGGCGATTGCGATCGCAGAGAGGGTGAGGGCAAATGGCCAGTCGGTCGTTGTTGTTTCGAGGGCTCCGGTGAATCCGATGAGGGACTGGGCGGCGATGATGGCGAGAGAGGTTGGAATCGCGATGGTCATGGGGAGACCGAGAGTTTGGTTGAGGGCAGGGACGATGAGGAATCCGCCTCCGGCTCCGAGGTATCCGGCGGTTATGCCAACGGCGAGTCCGAGGGCAGTGGTTTTTACGATTTGATTGAACGCATATTCTTCACCCGAGAGATCCTGACTTTCGTCAGGATGACACTCGCTAAACGTTCTAGATGGTCGGATCATTCGGTAACTGACGATGAGCATGAGGATGGCGAAGAGGACGAGGAGAAATGTGTCTTTGGTGAGGGGGCCGACGGTTGGTGGGGTTAGAGGGACGAGGAATTTTCGGGCAAGGAATGCTCCGATGGAACTGGGGATTGCGAAGGTAAATGCGGTTTTGGCGAGGATGGTTTTGTAGTCGCCGGAAATTAAAAGGCCAAGGGCCGCGGAGAGGCCGACGACGAATAGGGAGAGGCCAGTGGCTTGTTCGGCGGTGTTTAAGAAAAGATAGACAAGGACAGGGACAATGAGGATTGACCCCCCTCCACCGAGGAGACCGAGGACAAAACCGACGGCGAAAATGGCAAACCAGCCAAATAATGGGAGCATCTGAGGGGGAAGAGTCGCTCCTGATCGAAAAGGGTTCTGGGTTACTCTATGACGCCGGTCTCTTGGCTGAAATCAAAGTCGGGTCGGAAGAGGTAGCTGTGGCATTGCTGAGAATCTGACCAACGGCTGATCGGTTGAGTTGTTCCGTTGTAGTTTGCAAACGGATCTTTGAGGGGATCTGTGTTGCCGGTGGTTTTGACGCCGAGTTTGACCCATTTTGCATGGGAGTCGGCATAGGTAAAGATGATTCCGCCGGAGTGAAGGTCGTAACCGAGATTACGGGAATTGAGGCTCATGAAGCTGGTGTTGCCGTTGCCACTGTTAAACGGACAACCGGCGACCGGCGGTCGATAGGTACACGGAGCGGTTGTGTCGTAGCAGAACATAGGAGGATTAGCGATGGCCCATCCGGTGAGGGAAGCTCGACCGCGACCATTCCAGAGGACGGGAAGTTGGGCGGGGGAAGTGATGGAGGTGTGGCTGTATCCGTTGAGATTGCCGTTATAGGTGTAACTAATGTTGGGGGCACTAGCGGGAGGCGTGAACCCGGGATAAGGAGAAGAGGTGACGATGACGGGAACGCTGTTTGAATCGTAAAGAAGTTGGTCGTTCTTGTAATAGGGATAGGTGTTCGTGGCCCAGGAGCTTTCGTATGCGGCGCGTTGGAGAGCGTTGGCAGGAACGAACCATTTTCCGGCGGGGTTGAGGATGCCGTGATTGTATTGCGCGGGGTTTGTAGGATTTGGTGCGTATGTGATCGGCATAAGATCGTCATAGTCGCTGAGATAGATATGCATCGACGTTGCGGCTTGCTTAAGGTTGCTGACGCTGGTAATTTTCTTCGCGGCGGCTTTTGCCTGGGCGAATACTGGAAAAAGGATGGCGGCGAGAATTGCGATGATCGCGATAACGACTAAAAGTTCAATGAGCGTGAATGCGCGGTTCTTCATTTTGGGATAGCCATAAGCGACACGAAGGTGCCGAATGCAAATACTATAACGTTTATGGGCGAAGTTTTTGTTTGGGTGTGGGGTTTTTGGCATAGAATAGATGAATGAGGGCATGGGTTGGGATGGCGGTGATGTTGCTGAATAGCGCGATAGTTTTGGGGGATTCGGTTGACGACTATGTGACGGCACAAATGGAAAAAGATCATTTGCCGGGCGTTGTTTTTGCGGTGGTCGATCCGGCGGGGAAGGTGAGTTACCGGGAGTATGGAGTGGCGAATCGGGAGACAGGGGAGAAGTTTACGAAGGATAGTGTTCATCGCATTGCCAGCTTGAGTAAGCAGATGTGCAGCTACGTTGTTTTGAACTTGGTGAAAGAGGGGAAGGTGAGTTTGCACGACGAGGTTTTGAAGTGGTATCCGGCGGGGCCAGAGAGTTGGAAGGGCATGAAGGTTCGGCATTTGATGAGCCACACGAGCGGGATTGCGGATCCGGAGGGTTTTAGTTATTCGAAGGAATATTCGGCGGCAGAGTACGTTGAACTTTTAGGGAAGAAACCGCTGGATAATCCAGTGGGGACAAAGTTTCGCTATAACAATTATGCTTATGGGTTGTTAGGGGATTTGGCGGGGAAGGCAGGGGGGTCTCCATTGCCGGAATTGGCGAAGAAATACATTTTTGATCCGGTAGGAATGGAGCGGACGGGCTATTACAAAAAAGATCAAAAGTATCCGAACGAGGTTTTTGCTTATTACTGGGAGAAGGGGGAGTATGTGAGTGCTCTGAGGGTTCGCCCCACACTTTTTCATGGGAGTGGGGGGGTGCACTCTTCGCTTTCGGATATGGTGAAGTACGAACTAGCTTTGCGGTCGGGGAAATTGGATCGGGGGATTTTGGAGCAACAGTGGACTCCGCAGTTTCCGGAGTTGAGTGTTTACGGTTTTGGTTGGTATGCGGATGAGGGAGCGTTGAGGCATACGGGCACTACGTTTGGCTTTACTTCAGCTTTTTATCGGGAGCGACCGGATGGGTGGTCGATCATTTTGTTCCGGAATTCAAATACGGGGAGCCAGATGGATATGGCAGTCGAGATTTTGAAGAAATGGCGAGATCAATTGGGTTCGCAGTCGAGGCAGTGATCCAGAGCTTGTCGAATTTTTTCGCGTGAGCGATGAATGCGCGATTTCAGGGCGCCGACGGAGATTCCGAGTTTATCGGCGGCTTCTTGACCGCTGAGTCCCTGGAGGTCGCGAAGTTCGAATGCTTCGCGCTCTTCGGGGGAAAGCACGTTGAGGGCGTCATGGACTTTTTGGACAAGCTCTTGCTGTTCGAAATCGGGTTCTTGAGATGGTGCGGCGAATCTATCGGCAAGTTCGACGATGGGGATGAGGGCTTGTTTCTTTTTGATTCGACCGCATACGCGGCGACCGATAATGGCGAGCCAGGCTTGGAATCGTTCTTTGTCTTCAAGTGATTCGTAATGCTTGTATGCGCCCAGCATTGCTTCGACGAGAGTGTCTTCGGCATCTTCTTGATTACCACAGACGCGCAGCATTTGGCGATAGACATTATCTTTATGTTCGATCAGTTGCTGTTCAAACTGATTGTTCTGATTCGGTATTGATTTCATCGATGGAGGAGTTGGTTTGGTTTTGGGCGAGAAAATTTTGGATGTGTTCGGGAGTGAGGATCACGACGTTGGGGTGAGCGATTTTCTGGAATGTTTCGTTATCGGCATGGTCGAGGGTTCCGTCGGTATTGAATTCTTCGAGTAGCTTGGCGAGGACTCGGGATGGTGATGGAGCGGTGTTGTATACATCGACCCAGAGACCGGGTTCTTTGTGCTCAGTTCTGTAGGCTACGGCGGCCACGTAGAGTTCATCCATGGATTGGTGGTCTGATTCAGTGCTCCAGACACCATTGCGGCAGGTGTGACCAATTGCGGTGAGTTTTGATTTGGCTTCTTCGAGAGGGATTGCGTGCTTGCAGCGGAATAGGGTGCCGTCATCGGGGTCGGTTGTGGTGAGGACGGTGAACCTTCCATCTCGGGCGAGATACACCGTGGCTCCATTTGGCCATCGGTTTTGGAGCTCGGCGATGAAGCCAGTCCAGTCGGTGAGGAGCTGCATGAGAATATTATGCCTGGGGATGGATGACAGCCTTTTCTGTCGTGGGTCGGGCGATGATTTTCCAGGCGACGCCGAATTGATCGACGGTGCAAGTGCGGCCCTCGAAAAATTCGGTGAGTTGCTCGGGGTTTGGGCAGGCACTAGGATCAACGAAGAAGGCGGGGCCGTGGGGGAGACCGGGTTCGATAATCAGTCTAATTTGGTTGGAATCGATTGTCCAGCCCGAGGGAGTTTTGGTGGCTGATTCTCGGAAGAGGTCGGCATAGAACTGGGCAGCTCTTTGGGTTTCGTGCAGATGGAGGGCGATCTTTGGAGGAATAGCGGGGTGCGTGGTGGGGAGTGAGGGCCACTCGGATTCAGGGGCGGCTTGGAAGATGTTCCAGGCGATGCCGAATGGGTCAGTGACGAGGTTGAGCTTTCCGGGGCCGTGCCAGACTTGCTCTTCGAATCCGAATGAGCGGAGAAGGGGGCGAGCAGTGGTGAGGTCTTCGGTCAGGAGCTCGAGGATGGGCGGCTGTCGAGGGCCGGGGTCGAGGAAAAACGCGAGTTTCCCGGTTGAGAGTTTGAGCCCATCGTGGGATGGGGATTGGGTCATGCCAAAGATTTCAGAATAGAATTTGACGGCTTCATCGGGTTGGAGGGTGGTGATTCCGATGCATTCGCTGAGTTCGAAGGCCATATGTGTTGATGATATCCAATAAGCTCAGCAGGTAAAACGTTTTTGGAGAAGACCACTTTGTCAGAGACGATAGATACCCTGCTTCAAGAAGACCGAAAATTTGCGCCGAGCGCAGACTTTGTTGCCCATGCGAATGCGAATGATGATTCGATTTATGAAAGTGCTGATGCCGATTGGCAGGGCTGGTGGGCGGGTTGGGCCGAGAAACTCGATTGGTTCAAGAAGTGGGATACGGTTTGTGAGTGGGAGAAACCTTATTCAAAGTGGTTTTTGGGCGGGAAATTGAATGCTTGTTTCAATGCGGTTGATCGTCACGTGTTGGCGGGTCGGGGACACCGGACGGCATGGATTGCGGAAGGAGAGCCCGGTGATGTTCGCGTGTTTAGTTATGCGGATGTTTTGACCGAAGTTCAGAAACTGGCGAATGCGTTGAAAGAGTTGGGGATTCAGCGGGGGGATCGGGTTTGTATTTATTTGGGGCAGGGGCCGGAGCTGTGTTTGGCAATGTTGGCTTGTGCGCGGATTGGGGCGGCGCATTCGGTGATTTTTGGGGGATTTAGTGCGCAGTCGATTGCGGAGCGGGTGAACGATGCGGGGGCGAAGCTGATTATTACGGCAGATGGGCTTTGGCGTCGAGGGAAAGTGATTGCGTTAAAAAAGGTGGTGGATGATGCCTTGGAAATGGGATGCCCGACGATTGAGCATGTTTTGGTACATGAGCGCGTGGGAGTGGTTGGGAATGTGACCAATGAACTTGCGGCACCGGAATATGATCGGGGTTTGAATGAAAAGGGGCGGGATGTTTGGTGGGATGATCTTGTTGATCGACAGGTAGCGGATTGCGCCTGTGAGGAGATGGAAAGCGAAGATTTACTATATATCCTTTATACGAGTGGTTCGACAGGTAAGCCGAAGGGGATTATGCATACGACCGGTGGTTATTTGGTTGGAACATCGGCGACGGCGAAGCTAGTTTTTGACCTCAAGGATTCGGACATTTATTGGTGTACGGCGGATTGTGGGTGGGTGACCGGGCATAGTTATGTGGTTTATGGGCCGATGGCGAATGGGGTGACTCAGGTGCTTTATGAAGGGGCACCGGACACGCCGGATAAGGATCGCTTTTGGAAGATTATTGAGCGGCATAAAGTGACAATTTTGTACACGGCCCCGACGGCGATTCGGACGTTTATGAAATGGGGTGAGGAGTATCCGGGAGGATGTGATTTGAGTTCGCTACGGCTTTTGGGATCAGTTGGTGAGCCGATTAATCCGGAAGCATGGATGTGGTACCACCGCGTAATTGGGGGTGAGCGTTGCCCGATTGTGGATACATGGTGGCAGACGGAAACGGGGGCGATTATGATTACGCCTTTGCCGGGGTTGGTGGAGACGAAACCGGGGAGTGCGACACGAGTTTTTCCGGGAATAGATGCAACGATTTTTGACGAAGAGGGCCGCGATCTGGTGAAAGAACACGGCTTGCCAGCGGGCGGATTTTTGGTATTGCGTCGTCCTTGGCCGAGCATGTTGCGGGGGATTTGGGGCGATCCGGAGCGGTATGAAAAGACGTATTGGAGCAAATTTGAGAACGCTTATTTTGCGGGGGATGGGGCGAAGATGGATGAGGACGGATATTTTTGGCTCTTGGGTCGGGTTGACGACATTATGCTCGTGAGCGGGCATAACATTTCGACGATGGAAGTGGAGAGTGCCTTGGTGGATCATCATTCCGTTGCGGAGAGTGCGGTGATTGGCAAGACGCATGACGTGAAGGGTCAATCGGTGGCGGCGTTTGTGATTTTGAAAGGGAATGTTGAGGCGTCGGATGCTTTGAAGGAAGAGTTGCGGGCCCATGTTTCGGCGAAGATTGGATCGTTGGCGCGTCCGGATGACTTGTTCTTTACGGCAGAGTTACCGAAGACTCGGAGCGGCAAAATCATGCGGCGACTGTTGCGGGACATTGCGGAGGGTCGGGTTTTGGGTGATGTGACGACTTTGGCGGATCCGGGGGTGGTTTCTTCGTTGAAGGGGCAGTATGAGGATAAGGAAGGTTAAGGGCTAAATCCTGGGTTGAATACTGGGCGTTGTTTTTGCGGGTTGCGGAACAAGTGCCTTATGCGAGGGACACAGATTGTTGCGGGACTAGCGATGATGGCGATTGTTGGGGCCATCACGTTTTATCCGGCGAATGCGAAAGCGGCACCCCAATTGGTGGGAACGGCGGCGGCTACGGGGATTGCACCACAAATTAATAATGGGAATATTCAGGGTGGCCGAAGAGCGATTAACACAGCAAAGAGCGATCGGGTGAAAGCGGATGCCCGGGCGAAAGAGCTCAATGGCTTGATGGAAGATGAAGAGCAGGCGAAGAAGCCGGATTTGAGTGGATTGGCAGGCAAAGTATTTTCGGCGGCGGAATTGATTCAGGCCGTGAATAAGGGTGGATCGAAGAAGTATGAGGGCACACCGGTGAAGGCCGATGGGGTGGTTTTGAAAGTTGTTCCAAAGCCGGACAGCACACTTGTCTATCTTGGTGCGCCGAAGGATGCGGGTAAATCGCCAGTTTTTGCCTTTAGGATGCCGGCAAACAAGGCGTTTGAAGTCGGCGCGAGGATTACGCTGGAAGGGAGCTTTGTTTCTCGGTTGAGCGTGGAAGGATCGACGGAAGATATCTTTTTGGTGAATGGAAATGGATTGGAATCTTCGGGTTCAGTTGCGGCACCATCGGCGGGGCCGGCAGAGCCAGAAGTGCCGTTCGACGGATGGAAATTTGTTGGATCGGTGGAGACCGAGGATGGAGCGACGGGTGTTTTTGTGAACGGAGAAAAGACACTTTATGCTCAGCCTGGTGACCACTTGAGCGACGATGTGAGGGTTATCCGGCTTAAAGCGGGTGAAGTTGTTTTGCGCGACGGGAAAGTCAATTCAGTTTTGACGCCTTGGTAAGTTGTTTGAGAAATTGATAGGAGTGGGTTCGGTCATTAGTTGATCGGATCCACTTTGTTTTTGAGTTTGCATGGGTTTTGGCACTGGATGTGCTTGTCTATTAGGATGTCGGCGGATTGGTTTGACGCAGGACTCAGAGAGTCGATGGAGATTCTTTGGGTTCGAACGTGAGAACTCGATCCCACTACCGACAGTGACAAATAGACAAGCGGCGGATTGTTCACCGCCGCTTTGTCGTTTTTGAACTACTGATTTAACAGCAGTTGCACGTGCATGCTTTGCCTTCGAGGCATCCGCAGTTGTTTTCTTCGGTGCACTTGCATTCGCAGGTGCAGTTTTCGCATGTACAGTTGCTGTTGCAGCAACAGGTTTTTTCTTGGGTTTCGCTCATTGTTTTTGTTCTGAAAATTGTCGTGGCCTTTTTTGGGGGCGGATGATTGACGGGATTTTTCAGCAATGAGGTGGGCCACGCGGATCGTGGTTTTTAGTTTGTAAATCTTTGAGGGGTGGTGACTTTTGGAGTTTGTTGGCGGGGGTGGAGAAGTTTGGGGTTGGTTGGTTTTGGCTTAGGAGTTGTTGGGTGGTTTGCTCTGCGGTTTGCTCGGTGGCTTCACCTTGGTTGCAGTCGCAGGAGGGGCCGCAGGTGCAGGAGATGCAAACGCAGGCGGTGTTGCAGCAGTTTGCGGTGGAAATGGGTTGGGCGATAGCGGGGGCGACAATCGCGAGGATTGTGCATGTGGCGGCGATTCTTTTCGCAAGCTGCGCGGCGATGTTTTTCAATTACCAGTGTCCATTTTAACTATCTTTGTGGCTGGATGGTTCCGTGGTCGGGGCAAGAACCATCCACTACTAACTTACACGCCGCCTAAGAAGACAGTTGCGATAGAACCACCAGTTCTATCTTCGTTACTGGATGACTTGATTAAAAAGGCGACCCGGAATTCGATATGGACATTCGGATTTCCTAGCAGAAGATCGAGTATCTCTTGATTACCTTTAAGTCCAAGGCGACCAGGTTCTTCGGCTGCATATCGAAGCAATTGGTCGCGAATGGGGCGCGGAAGCTCCTTAAAACTTCGTTCGCCACTTAGGTTAGTGCCTGGAGTTTGTAAGGCATCATCCAACATTTGAGCGAGCAAAGTTTCGCGTGCTAAGTCGACTTCCTTTTGGACTTCATCAAATTTTCTTCCTAACATGCGGAATGCCCCAGACACAGCTAGAATGGAATCCGTTTGCTTACCCATTTCTTTGACTGCTCCGAAGTCAATAATCGAATAGTTAGTCATGCCTCTGGAAGCTGGGAATGGGGTTAGGTGAGACGGGAGGGACGATGAATTGTTTTGCTCATCGAGAGGAATATATGCAGTGCTCAGTTCCGGTGGCGTGTTATCTAAAGCAAGAGTAAATGGTTTAAATTCGGTTCCGGAAATTCTTTTGATGTGAAATGCGGGGGCAATAGCCATAAATTCTTGACCAGGGTCGGCTTTGAGACCTGAGACCGGCATTGATTGACCGAATGCATCTAGGAGGACTTTGCCTTCGCGGGATTCGAGAGAGAACTTTTTGGCCCTTGATTCGGTAACACTTTTCAGCCACCAAGCAGTAGTTTCTAATTCGTTGATTGCGGCGATTTTCTTGGACACATAGATTGCGAATCCGTCAAGTTCATATTTGTAGAAGGAGATGCTATTTGCGGTTAAGAGCCTCTCAACTTCGCGATGACCAGGCTTTTCCGGAAGCTGATCCGGCAACCGTTCAGACTGGGCTATTACTACTAATGGGATTTGATTTGATCTTTGGATTTGGTTAGGTGAAAAAAGAATGGGTAGGAGAAGCTGTGCAAGCATAGCGATATTATGGGCCAGATTTCTGGAATTTGTATAAAAAACCTTAAGCGTCCCCTTGTTGAACTGAGATGATGACAGCGCTAAGCGCCTCGTTACTGGGTTGAAATGCGGATCGCAAGTTCAAAGGAGATTTAGAGTTTGAAAAGCAGTTGCGGATCAAATATTGTCGAATTTACGCAATCATTCCTCGAATGAAGAAGGGGCAGTGGCGGCAATCGCAAAGATTGTACAGGTGGTGGCGACGATATTCGCGATTTTTGCGGCGAACTCGATCCCCTTTAGTTGTCTTCGAATGCGCTTAGATCAATCTAGCCGCATTTGAAGAAATGCACTCCAGCTTGGTCGTAAAGACCCTTTCCATTTATTCCCATTTATCCCGCCATGATAATAACTGAAACAAACGAATTTGATCCTGGTTCCTTGCTATTCTGAACCTTAACAGCAACCGACAGCTTAAACTCGACATCAAGAGTTGGATTGCTTTCCAGAAATGCATTAGCATCAGCACTATTTGTGAAACCCAGTTGTTCAGGGCTATTCATTGCCAACTGCTTTAAGAGTTGTTTCATTTTTTCGGGCAGGCTTCCGAAGGGCCGGGGCCCTTTCAGTTGCGGTGTGTCTCCAATCTGCGAGGAGAGTAAATTAGCCACAACTGCATTTCTTGCGAGCAGAGCTTCATCTCTAGCGGATATAAGTTCCTCTCCTAATTGATTTAAGATGGATCCAACCGCCTGAAGTGCTTCTGGGTGTAGTGGTTTGCCTCTTAATCCTTCGAATGTCTTTATGACATACTCTGTTTCTCTCCCTAAGCTAGGAAACGGTGCAATTTTTGCTCTTGCGGTTTCGAAGGCTCGTTTGATCACTTCTTTATCAGTGGTTGGAGGGAGATACGCACTCTTCAATTCAGAGTTCGGTTTATATAGTGATTGACTTAGCTGACCCGTTGGAAGTCCGTTCAAGCCTTTTATTGTAAAAGCAGGTGCAAGTTCCATGAATTTATCTTGCGAATCAACTTCAAGTCCACTTGTCCCCATTGTTTTGCTAATCGAATCGAATAGGGCTTTTCCTTCTAATGTATCTAAAGAAAACTGCGAGTGTCCAGATCGCTGAATATCAGTTAACCATTTAGTAGTCGCGTGAAATTCCTCTATGGGTGCTAGTTTTTTCGAAACAAAAATATCAAAGCTGTCCTTTTGAAATCGGTAATGTGGGATATTTTTGTTTTTTAAGAACAACTCTATTTCCGTTGACGACAGTTTTTCGGAATTTTCGGTTACTCCGTCATTAATACTCAGAATTGCAATCGGAATCAATTCATCAGCTTTGCCTAAAGCAAATAAACAGATTGCAAATGAGATGGAAGCCGTTTTGAGAAAATTAGCAGATAAATTCATGGCATTTGGGTGACCGTTAGAACCAACGTGTATGCCGACAGTTCGTAACCTTGTCGATTGATTGTTTCAAAAGGGGTCGCAGTGTTTGTGAATGATTGCGAAAGTTGCCAAGAATGGGTAGACCATTTAGCAGAATACGAAACGACATCATCGTATGAAATAGTGATGTTTTGTGTGCTTGTGAAGGTATTCGGAGTCGGAGTGAGAGCCATGTTTGAATTCCAACTTGGGGGAGACTGAATAGAAGATCCTTCTACGAGCTTATAATCGATAGTTCGTGTAAAGTTAAAATCAAAATCGTTGCCACTCGCCGTATAGTCAGTCCGCGGGCTGAGTCCAAAGAGTATGTCTATTGTGCCGTTATCTGTTTTCGAATATCCGTTATCTGTCCAGCTTGAAAAGGAGGCGGATGCGAGTGTGAATGTGATTATCAGCGCTACAATGTGTTTCATAGAACATTCAGTTTGCCCCCCCGGCGATGGAAGTCAACATTTAGTGAAGAAAATCGACAAAAAGATTCCAGAGACACAAAACGTGAATCTGGAATCAGATTTTGAACGGATCAGTACTTAGTCGCGT
>Ga0075012_10002429_pt1 | contig 18364 bp, 25 predicted proteins | sample All_14_2_FD_71474 | JGI IMG/M metagenome (GOLD analysis project Ga0075012, IMG submission 71474) | Freshwater microbial communities in response to fracking from Pennsylvania, USA - Allegheny Zone_MetaG_DW_15 | ecosystem: Environmental > Aquatic > Deep subsurface > Groundwater > Drilled... | reverse complement strand
CGTAGCGCACACCTAGTGGTTCTGCGTAAAAACTGTACCCTGGGTCTGAAATACCGTATGAGTTCTTTTTCTTCTTTTTAGGAGACATATCGCAGAAGGTTAGTGATGGAAAGTGGTGCCGGCTAGAGGAATCGAACCCCTGACCAACTGCTTACAAGGCAGCTGCTCTACCAACTGAGCTAAGCCGGCTATGGATATATGGACGCCGTAGTTGGATTTTAACCAACCTATATCCGGTTTGCAATCGGATGCCTAGACACTCGACCATACGGCGATTGAATTGTGGTACCTCGTGAGAGAGTCGAACTCCCGACCTGTTGGTTCGTAGCCAAACGCTCTGTCCACTGAGCTAACGAGGTATTAGTATAGAGTACACCCTGGTTCGGTCGAGCCTACTTGTCCGTATCCTTTAAACGGTGAGCTGATAGCCGGGGGTGTACAAACTTAGTATAGTGTGCTTACCGCACGTGGTAAGCGAATTTCATGTGCGCAACAAGGGCACTCGATATAAGCATACCGATCCGTATCGCCAAGATAATCAGTGTCGGCACCTATTTTAACTTCTACAGCAGTGTAGCCAATAGTGGCACCGCAACTACGGCAGTCGACTTGCTTAGTCGGTTTAGGAGGGCTGATAATTGTTGGCATAGTTAAGAGCTGAGAAAAGTAAAGTTAGGAATTGGCCCGTGCATCCAGCGGCCTTCCGGGAATCGAACCCAGATCGTTTTTATAGCATTAAAAAGAAGTAACTAACTTAAGCACTACAGCTTATCTTGGTTGGGTTGCTGGGACTCGAACCCAGTTCACTCGGCTTAAGAGGCCGGCCTTCACCATCAAAGTTTCATCCCAAAAATCTCTATGCTGTACACCTAGGAATCGAACCCAGCTACTCTTCGTTAACAGCGAAGCGCCTAACACCTTGCCAGCCCGTGTACAGCATAGAAATCAAAAATAACCATATTTTAGTACACATACCGAGGCTTAAGGTTTCCTGGTTGAGCATAAAGCTCCCTGGTTGCCGATGTGTACTAAAATATGGCGGATAGTACGGGACTCGAACCCGTGGCAGCTTGCGTGACAGGCAAGTACTCTAACCAACTGAGCTAACTATCCATGTGCAGCCTAAGCCATCGCTGCGTGCCCTATAGCTCACGATACTTTGCATATCCTGAAGGGTTTACATAGGTACTGCCCCTATGCGAGTCTACCTAGGGTCACCCTTTGGCAAGTGGCGACATTTAACGTGGCTAGTGCCACGGACGCCTCTAGCTTTCGCTAGCACCGTTACGTCAACGGAACCTAAGGTAGGTGTATGGTGCGGGGTAAGAGAATCGAACTCTTGACAAGACGTTGGCAACGTCCTATTTTACCATTAAACTAACCACGCATTAAAAATGTGGTGCCCCAGGCGAGAGTCGAACTCGCAATCCTATCGGCGTGGGGGTTTAAGTCCCATGTGTATACCGTTCCACCACCAGGGCTAAAATTGTTAAAGTACCCGAACCAGCTGATGGCCGTAGTCAAATTCGATGAATACGGAACTAGAGTCGGCTACCAGCCCCTCTGCATCACGGATAGAGCAGTAAGGCCCGCGCATGATCTTGAAATCAGCACCGTTCTTCCAAGCCTTGAGAGCCTGCTCTTTAGTAGAGTAACTACGACCATACGCGGCTTGAAGCACGATTTGTGAACTAACTTGTCGCAGAGCTTGATTCATAATGATTTCCTTATCGACTAAGTAATTATTATATAATGATTTGGCTTTACAAACAAGTGCATATTTTTATTGGCTACCCGCGAAGGACTCGAACCTTCAACTTTGGTTTTGGAGACCAACGTAGTTGCCAATTACACCAGCGAGTAATAGCCTGTAACATACGCATTAGTAACCGCCTTGCGGCAATGGTTAGTATGTGAAAACTAGAAGTAACTAATACTATCAACAAGGCTTAGAGAGACATAGTAACAGTTAATACAGTGAGTTTTCAGTCCAATTAGAAGTAACTGTATTATTCAACATATGTCTTTCTAAGCCTTGCGGCCTAGAGTACCACTCTGTTAATATGCTGACTGACTACAGCATTCCTGTGTGGATTTTAGTCTTCGACAGCCTTGATATAATCAAAAACTGCTTCAGAGAAGCCTGTAATGGTTTCCCATTCAGCACTATTAATACCATTGGTATTAGAGCCTACATTAATAATGTAGTTACGTCCGGCCGGAGCCAGCCGCTTTGCAGTTGCTGGGTTATAAGCACGGCCGCTGCTGCTAGTATCTTGCTCGTCTGTAAAAACGATAACGCGATCCACAGGGCTACCACGCTCAGCCTCTGCAACAAACTGCATCACCTGAGTGAAGAAGATACCGCCGCCACCAATCTTTCCAGTAAGCTCGCGTGAACCCAGGTAATCTACCAGCTCCATACCCCGCAAAGAACGACCAACAGTTTCATCACTGATCAGTACGGTAGCATGTTTGCGGGAACCATCACTACCGGCAGTAGCGTAGATTACAACATCTTCGCACATTTCCTTAGCGATAGCGGCCATTGCGCCGGCTGCTTGAATGCGAGTCATATCAGACTTATAGCTGATAGCTGCACCCATAGAACCGCTAGTATCAATAATCAATACAGAGCGACCCGGCAACTTTTCCTTCGACTGAATAGACTTCAACATCATCGCCTGCATAAGCAAACGCAATTCAGGGCAAGCCTTAGCTGCCGCTACGAATCGGAAAGGAAGCACCTTGCTAACATCCAGCTTAGCGCCGTAGTAAACCAAAGCCTCAATGGAGATACCAGACTCGCGCATATTACGCAAGTTGCGCAGGAATGCCAAGGCACCCAACTTATTGTCAGCCATCAGACGTTCAAAAGTGGTACGCTTATCAGCGCCACCAGAAAGGGCCACTTCCCAGGTATCTGGGGTCTTCAGCTCCTTATTAGCAATCTTCTTAAAGAGAGCTTCCTGCTTAACGTCTTTAGGCTTAGGGTGGCAAAGAAACAAAGCGTCACGCAAGCTAATAGCTGCGCTACCTTTATCCCATTTTGCAAAAGTGTACTCACTAAATGGCCCATCGGTAAAGGCCATTGCAATACCCTTTTTAACCTGGTTAGAAAGGGGCTGCTTTTTATCTTTCCAATACAGGCTGATAAACTCGCCGATCTCGTCAGGACGTTGAATAACTGCAAACAGATCGGCAGCTTTCAGCTTACCAATACGAGCAAGCTCCCGCATCAAGAACAAAGGAATATGACGAAGCATGTACTTGGTACGTGCTTCGATCGCCAAGCTAGCTACAGCCTTAGGGTCTGCCTTAGCTACAACCTTCTTAAGGGCTTCGGTATGGGTAACACCATCAATATACGCGGCATCTTCAAACAGCATAGATGCCAGAACAAGCCGGCGAAGCTGCTTATCGACTGCAATAGTAGGAACAACAGTACCTGCGTCGTTAGTAGTGTACGATGCGCGAACACGACGATTCGTAGAAGCCATTATGTGTTTTCCTTTATTGTTTGCGATTATATTATTATATCAGCGTCAGCAATCTAATTCAAGATTACATTTATTAGTGTGTAAGAACAAGCGGTAATAGTAATCGTGCTCTACCAGCTGAGCTACTTTGGCTTTTGGCCGCAGAGTGGATTCGAACCACTGACCCCGTCATTACAAGTGAAGTAACTATTTCCAACACTATACACTATAGTATTAGCGGGAACAGGTCGATTACAGGTTTATAGGAGCTGCCGTTCTCCCGTTGAACTACTACGGGTATTAACCGTAGGTCGGAGTCGAACCGACGTATGCTGCTAGATTGTGAAGTATCTGTAATCTACACCACGCTTATATAATATATCTAAAATACATTATATAAGGGTGGTAGTAATAACTGGACTCGAACCAGTAACCTTCTCCGTATGAAGGAGCTGCTCTACCAATTGAGCTATACTACTACAATAATCCGCTTTTGTCTGATAAGCGGCAAGAGTTGGTGAAAATGGTACCCGTCGGCCCTCTTGACACTTTGTAGCGTTTAACGGCTACGCCCTACCACGTTCGGGCACGGCGTTTCACCGATACGGGCCGGTATTTCAGGCCATGTTCTTGCGACGAGAATGCTTTAGTTTAAGAGTTAGTAGCAGTTAACCTAGCTGCTACAATCACTAGGCAGGGAGTGACGAAAACCCTGCTGTTAGTTGCCACTATTTTAAGGTAAGTACTATTATGATGAACTTAAACTATTCACTACGTCTAACTGGTTGCGGGGCCGGAATCGAACCGGACTGTGAGCTTATGAGACTCGTATGCTACCGTTACATTACCCCGCGAATAAAATTGTAGGCCGGTGAGGTATGTGCACTTCACGTCAGTCGCTAGGGTGCTCCCATTCTCCGTTTACTTTCCTTACCTACATGCGGTATGTAGTATTAGGTTGCAGTATTTAGTATTTAGTTTACTAATACTGCGCGGCCTATAAATGAGTGTAAGGCCTACCGATATTACTATACCCCCGATAAGGCACGGGAATCGCCTTGCAATTGGTACCCAGTGATGGTTACGATCCACCGTCTAACGATTATCAGTCGTTTGCTCTGCCATTGAGCTAACCGGGCATTAGATTACTCTGACTTCGCCTTCGGCTTGCTAGTGCGAGCCTTGTTTTTGGCACGACGCTCTGCGGCAGCAGCTTTCATAAGCTCGTTATGCTTAGCCATTGCAGCGCGATCAGTTTCCAGATATGCGTAGTACATTTATCGTCCTTTGGTTAAAATACTTATATGTCTGACCCTAAACTACGCTCCCTTATGCGGGGGCCACGTTAGGTTATAGAGGCAATTCGATCGACCAAGATCGTTTCGCCATAACACTGGCGGTCTTTTCCAGCCTTAGGGTCAGGCATATAAGTATAGTTCAATCGGCAATTTAGGGTCACCCTGCAAGGTATACTTCTTCATGCAGCTACCGTTAGCTTATTGCAGTCAGAAAACGGTACTGATGCACTTTATGTATGCCGATTGAACTATAATCACTGTGTCTAAGTAATTATTATATCAATTATAAACTAGCGAATCAAGTCTGTATTAACTGGTGTGACTACGGGTTTCGATCCCTATCTAAGCGTTTCACAGACGCTGGTGCTTCCATTACACTATAGTCACCACATGAATTGGCGGATCAACTGCGACTCGAACGCAGAAACCGGCTCTCACCGATCGACAGATTAGCAATCTGCTCCAATACCATTATGGGATTGATCCAAATTTTGGTAGGAGGGGTGGGAATCGAACCCACATTAACCGCCTTATCGAGACGGTGCTTAGAAGTTTATAAGGCTTCCCCATAGGCCAGTATTAGCAACCCTCCCACGAATTTACCATATCAAAGTGCACAAAAACATATTCGTTTTTTGTCGGGCCCGCTAATGTGCACTTTGATATGGTAGAGGCTGTGAGGTTCGAACTCACGACTTACTGGTTAAAAGCCAGTTACTCTAACCAACTGAGTTAAGCCTCCGTATCACGCTTCCATTTGCCACGAAGCTGCTTGTGGCTTTTCTTATGGGAACCAGCACCGCCGCGCTTCATCAGCGCTAGAGCAATGTGGTTCCTAGGTTTCAGAGGGTCAATATCCCCGGTTGACTTTTTCATATTCTTCCTTTGTTAGCCAATTGGCTACACGATATTTAGTACGCTGAGTCTCAACCATATTACCCATGCGATGAACTACTACTGTAGTGTCTACACGCCGCAAGTTAGTCACAGCACCTGGACGATAGCAGTGATCGCTAGGGTAGTTAATTGGAACGCCGGTGAGAATATCTTGATCGGCATAGTTCTTGTAAATATAGCAGTCAGAAATATCAACGATAGGCTTAGTCATTATGATTCCCGTTAAAGATATTATTATATCCCGAATTAGCTACTAAATCAAGTCTATATTTTGGTGGAGAATATGGGAATCGGACCCATCAGGAATTCCTTGCAAAGGATTTCTGTACCCCAGTACATTCCCCATCTAACTTGGTGGTTTCGGATGGAATCGAACCATCGACGCATACCTTTTCAGGGTACCGCTCTTCCGTCTGAGCTACAAAACCATTTATATTCGCACTACTTACTGCATGACTTAAGTCAACGGTAGCTTTTCCTCATTGTAGCCGCTAAGCTACGAGTTATTATGCTACACACTCCGCTTTAGGGATATACCGGCCGGGTACCCTTATTTCTCTGGAGAGCAAGGTATAGGTGCTATTTCAACCTAAAACGAATAGTACGAATATAGATGGTGGAGAAGGTAGGGATCGAACCTACTTGCCCGAAGGCCACTGGGTTACAGCCAGCTGCCCTACCATTAGAGCATCTTCTCCATTTGTTGTGTGGTAAGGGTGATTGGACTCGAACCAATAACCGCCAGGATCAAAACCTGATGCTCTACCAATTAAGCTACACCCCAACATATTTGTAATCGCTGCCACGAGTCTCGTTACTTTACCGTATGCATCCGGTGTTTCTCTCAGTACGTGGTCTAGTCACAGCCTCGGCCATATCCACAGAATCCAACACCGACCCCGCGGTGACGTTCATCCTTCTTCTTTCTGACTATCAACAACTGCCGCTGACATACAGATCAGCTTCCAACGATTATAAATATGGTCCGTCCTGCAAGGCTCGAACTTGCGACCACATGCTCCCAAAGCACGCATTCTACCAACTGAACTAAAGACGGTTATTAAGTTAATTTACAGCTACTAACACCCTTCCAAGCCTCATTAATTATGTTGGAAGCTAAGGCCGAATTGCACGGCGAGCACGGTTGTACGCTGTAAAATCTGGTAGTTCCTGGCGGGATCGAACCGCCGACCTTTCACTTGTAAGGAGATTGCTCTACCGCTGAGCTAAGGAACTATATCAGAATGTGCTATTAAGTGGGTCGCTGTTAGAGGCCAAATTTCTAAACCCTAGGTCGACGCGGGCTGGCATAGTGCTTGCACAAATTGTTGCAACAACTAACACACTCTGATATAGTTTCTACCATATCAGAGCATACTAGACTGGATCGCCGATCACCTTATCCAGACGGTGTTACTAGGCGAATTAGTATGCTTTGATATGGTATCGTTGGTAGAACGTGACTCTACATTGCCACACCCTAGTGTGGAGGCTTACATTAGCCGACAACGATATATGGAGCTGCTAGTGAGACTCGAACTCAACATCTATTCCTTGAAAGGGAACCGTCCTGACCTTTAGACGATAGCAGCAATGTATAATTATATAACATCTAAGAACACTAATCAAGCCAATGTTCTTAGATGTTACGCAGATCGCTCTGCGTAAAAGTCGGTTATGTATCGTCCGACATACTGGGAACGGCACAACCCCAGTATCATCTACAGATTTAATCATGCGCCATAGCTGTCTTTCCAGCGTCATTGCGGCGAATCAAGGATTGCCAGAAATTGTTCCGGTTACGTTTCGGATTCTAGCCCTACTTTCCGGAGGTATTACACCCGCATTCAAATTTTGTAACAGTTCTTTAGGCTAACTTAGTCATTAAGGGTCGCCAGTCCAAGCTACGCAAACTACTCGTCTACTGCGCTGAGTTATTAGTGGCCCCTTGTTTTATCTCGGAAAACGTGGGATTAAAAACGTTCTGTCAGTACTGTGCTAGGCCTGTAGTCATCGACAGAAATATAATTATAGCAAATCCAAAGAGCAAAATCAACAGAGTTTTTACTAACCCTCACCAGTAATACTGGTGAGGCTTGTTACCGACAGAAGGCGGGTCACTATCTTCAGTGTCCTCAAGTAGGACTTTACGTTCCCAGGTACGACCACGTCGACGCATTGGGCGAATCATATGTAGATGTGTCCACCAACTAGGTGTCTGCTGATACCATTTCCATTCAATGTTCTTAGACTTCCTAACTTTAGGTTTAGTCGTCTTTCGCTTCATAGCACAGAAGCGTGTCTTATAGATCGGGGTAGCGAGCTCAATCACTTGCCATGTGCGACGACACAGCGTTTTTGTAACCTCAGCCTCGTACGCCACTAGAATAGTGTCATTACCCGAATCGTAATGCTCCCAGAACTTTCTGGGCTTATCTTTCCATGTTCTTGACATTTATGCCTCCTTATCTACATAATTAGCATAGCAGTCTCCTTGTTAGGTTGAACATACTAAAGCAGTGCGAGCTCATCTGCACACTTAGGCTTTTTGACTTCTCGCTCCAGCTGGCTCTTACGTCAGTAGCGTCACTTTAGTTAATTAAATTTTGGTGGGGATGACAGGACTCGAACCTGCACGCTCTTACGAACCCGGACTTCTAAGGACCGGAAGGCTACCAATTACATCACATCCCCATAATCTTCCATTAGTGGACGGCACAGGATTCGAACCTGTATCGCCATAATTCAAATCACTTTTACGCACGATAAATATGCTGCAGGCATTGTCGTTGCAACCTACCGTATCAAAAGATGCAGCGTAGGCGTGATGTATCGTTTAAGATACAACCGCGGAGGCCGACTTTCCAGTTAGTCGTAGCCGTCCACTAATGAAAGCAAATAGTAGTAGTGATAGTCCCAAACGGTGTTTTCGGCTCCCGGCACTTCATCTGCTAGCTAGGCTAGGCTTACGAATCAGATAGTTGATGGCACTGGTTTACGCGGTAAACTATATACTTCTACTACTAAAATGATAACACTGACAGGTATCGAACCTGTATTTCACTGGCGATCCCCACCATACGCATACATAAAATAAGCGTGTGGGCCCTTGCGTACTAGCCATTGTACTACAGTGTTATCATTTGCTCTAGGCACAGGAGTCGAACCTGCAATTCCGTGCGCGCAGTGGCGGTTTCCCAATTAACCTAACCTAGAGCAAATGAAACGATTTAAGTAGTTTGCGAAAGACGAAGAATACGTTATCTGCCGGTTCGTATTCCATCTAGTCAGTGACATTGCACATATTGTACTCCCCAGGGCAGTGGAGTATCATATAGTCTCTGTAATGACCGTAAACGCTATTCGCAAACTACTTAAATTGTCGAATAAGTAGTTATTATATAACATTTAAGAACTCGTCAGCAACTTAGAATTCTTAAATGTTGACAGGCAATCCTTACTGTCATTATGGGACGGGTCATAGCAATCCACACTAGAACATTTGGCCTATATTTTATTTCGCGCCTCAGTGGTTTCTTCACTTTGCGAACAATTATTATATCACGGCTAAGAGACCAGATCAAGTTCGTATTTATGATTGCTTGACGATCTGTGCGTCTCTTGCCGGGATAAGTATCTATTATACAGGTTTTGCAACCCAGCGACAAGTGAAAATTTCCGAAGCCTTAACTAAGTAATTTCCAATATCGCCGACAGAACAATAATTATACAGAAATTGCTAAAGTTTAGCAAGCTAGTATTTTTAATGCTCAGATAGTTGGGTAAAATTGCCGTTGTGTCGGATAACAAGATAGGCAAACTTCATACGTATCCTTACTGCGTATAGTCAGTTCGTTCATAAATCATGCGTCTAGCTTCAGTATCGCTAGGCACATAGTACAACTTATCACAGAAATACTTATCGGACCCAGTGATCTTCTCTAGTTCCATATACTGGTGGAACTCCTGCCCTAGGCGTAGGTGCTTGTTATGTTCACTTTTAATAAATTGCTCTACTACGCTATAACTAAATTGCAGCATATAAATCTCCGAATCAGACTATATTATATAATCAATAAGCGACTAAATCAAGTCTCAATTTAAACACTCACTTCAAGAACTCACTCTCTTTATAACGCTTAAGCTCAGCTGCATCGAGAGAGCAATATGTACGAAAAGTATTTTTATCTACTTTATCATAAAATGCTTCCGCTAGAGCGTGCTGCTCAGCGAACTTATCGGCAGGCAGCCCTAGAAACCTGTAAAGAAAGGCACAGATGAGAAATTCTCGTGTGTATCCCATAGCAAAAAGCCTCCGTAACATATGCCATATTATAGCACTGTTAAGGAGGCTTTTCAAGTTAATATTAATAGTTGTCGTAATCAGCTAGATTAGTTTCAACTTCGCGTTTAGTGATTGCGAACCGCTTTTCTTTTGGAAACGTGTTTTGTACGTCCTCATAAGATACTTCTGTCGCTGAAAATACACCAACAACGCAATCCCATCCATACTCTAGGTTGGTTACAACATATACTTTACCGTACATATTTCTTCACCACAGCCGATGCCATCTTACCGTCATAAAGGCCAGCGTACTTATACTTCAGCTGGGACATTACTTCACCCATAGTGGTGAAGCCTTCGCCAATAAATGCTAAAACAGCTCCGGACAGCTCTGCTTCGGACATTTGCAGCGGCAGGTACGAGCGCAGCAGGATAGCTTCCTGCTCATATGCCTTGTACAGCTCTACCTCCGGGCTTAGCTTAGACATAGTGAACTTTGCGTTTTCCACAAACTTCTTAATCGTCGCTACTACGGCCTCATCAGTAAGTGGCTTACCAGTACGCTTAGTAGCGGTATCAAGCTCACCAAGCAAAGTGGTTAGCACATTACGCTTCATATCCTCGCGCTGGAAGCGCGCAGCCTTTAGGTCGGCAACAATCTTTTCGTGCAAAGTAGTCATAGTATTATTTACGTTTATGTAATTTTTTAGGCCTGCCTGGAGTTGAACCAGGGTTGAGCGTTTATGAGACGCCTATTCTAACCGTTGAATTACAGGCCCTAAACCTTGGACCGACCTGGAGGAATCGAACCCCGTGGCTCCTTCCCACTAGTTTATGCCAACAGCTTAGAAGACTGTTGTGGGGACAGGTCGGTTATGTCTTTTCTTCGATCTAAGCCACTATTATATAATGGCTTAGCGCAAAGATCAAGATTAAATTTCGATAATTGCTTCAGTACCCCGCCAAGTACTGGCACGTGGCTCATACTTAACGTACCCGCGAGGGTTAGCTACAACACGGCAACCTTCCACCGTGTAGTCTGAGCTAGCGTGAATATGCCCGTGCGTCCACAGCTTGATAGAAGGGCGATCCATAATCAAGAAGTCCAGGTCAGAGTAGTAGCAAGGAGTTAGTGCATGACCAACCCACTCAGGCTGAACACTCTTAGCTGTAGGTGCGTGGTGAGTAACTACAACGCACTTATCGTGCTCGCGTACCCTATCGCAGATGTACGACAAAGAGCGAATATGTCGCTCAATCGTGTCATCCGGCTTCATTTTGCGATATGTCCCGCTAGCCTCTACACGGATAGAATGGTAGTCATTCATACCGTCCTTGGCATACTGCTTATACAGAGGGTTGCCACGATTAACGTCAGTCCACAGGGTGGCTCCGATAAAGCGAGTATCTTCAATGTCAATGTGCGCATCGTCTAGAAAGTACACATTGCCAAAGCTAGCACAGAAGTTACGCAGACTGCGAAGCCCTGTCTCGTATGTTGAGCCGTAAAACTCGTGATTGCCTGCGACGTAAACAACGTGTGCAAAGTCGCGACTAACACGAGTAAAGAAGTCGCGGTAACGCATAAACAGCTTACCATCACTAACGGAATCCTTGGTCTTCTCCCCAAGAGATTTAGCTGTAGCAATGTCACCTGACAAGACTAACACATCAGCACCGCCGTTAGGGATTACTACATCATCAAATTCTAGATGAAGGTCACTGACCACTTGGATTCGCATTTAACACCGTCCCAGGAAATTGGTTATCTAGATGCTCGTTAATAATCTTAACGAGGGTAGGGTTCATGTACTCAAAGTCATCTTCGATAGTCCACACAACTGACTTCTTCTTCAGAAGCTCGATGTAGTACTCGTCAATACCAAACGTCTGCTTTGCCTCAAACAGATTCAAGCTATTAACGAAGATGATCTTGTCTGCCCACTCAAGCAAGTTAGCAGACAGGTTGATCAAAGCATAGCCGGCACTACCGCAAGAGCGAGTGTTGAAGCCACGCCGGGCAGCAACGACTGCAGCAGTGGGACTGCGAAGTAGTCCCGCGGAACAGACAAAAAGCAGTCGCTGATCAGAGCCTTGATACTTGTTTTGGTAAGGGCAGCCATTGTCTTCAAAAATTAGGTTGGTGAGAGGGACTTTTTTCATAGAATATCTCCGCTAAAGATATTATTTTATAATAAATAAGCGGAGATATCAAGCCAGTAATTACATACCTACATGCTCCACACAAGTCTTGCAAATAGGGTTGTTATCTAGGTCAGGTATTAGTCTGGTAGACCAAATACCGCAATGACTACAGTTATCAATAGGAAGATCGCCTTCCATTAACTCCTCGTAGTCAATACCTAAATCCTCGCATACATCACGCAGTTTATGCCTAGTACCTTCCAAGGCTCTAACTAACTTCTTACTTAATCGACTTTCGCCGTACATACATTACTGAACAATCTTAGTGGCCCGATTATCATTATTCTTGAACTTTTCGGGGTTTTTAATATAGTGCAGCAAGAACAAGACATTGCAACCAGCATGAGCCATATGACTAATGCCTGTTTCAGGATCAAGGTCTTCGCCGCGTGAGAACGCCAGAATATGTCGCATCAGTGAGTTAAGTACTCGTGTGTACTCCAGGCCTTCACCACTAGCAAAGTTACCTCGTGCGTACTTCCTAGCGCCGAACTCCATCACCTTTATGATTTCTTCTAGAGCGTCGTAAGGTAGAATCATCCAATCTACCTTGTCATTGTCGAACTTTACGGCCTTATTCAAGGGTTGTTTTAGCTGCTTTTCTTGTTCTTCTGTTAGCATAAGCTTAGGGGCACTAGGTATATGTATAGGCTGCGCCATTACTGTAGCTTGCAACGCCTTAGGGTCGAAGCGTAATGACGTAATACCACTGTCGATTACACCTAGCGTAGGGAATGCTTCCGTCGTTACTAAAGGCCGGTCTGATACTGTTGCCTGCACCGCCTTAGGGTCGGGTAGCATATCTGGCACTGCTGACAGCAGTTCAGAAATTGTAGGTAATGACATATGATAGTTGACGTTATTCATGTTTTTAATTTGCGGTTATAGTTGCCGTAACTGTTCATTATAACACACACGGTATACTATGGAAAGATAAAAATTTCAGGGGTTGGCGCGGCAGCGTACAAAAACTGATTTGATTTTTCCGTTGCCATAGCGTATAATATAGTCTTATTCGGAGAAATTTCGTGAATCTTCAACATTTACTGCCCATACTAAGGAACGGGTATAGCTACAGTACCGAGGACGGGTTAATTCATCGTCCACCAAATAAGTACATGCTAGAAGCTGCTCGTAGTATACAGGAGCTAGTTGACGGCATCGAACAGCGTAACATCGTTATTCAATCACTACATAACCAAGTACAAGGACTACTCAATGATCTTCAAGCTGCCCAAACTGTTCAAAAAGCAAACCCTGCAGAACATCCTAGAGAACGACCTGCAGACGACTCGCAGTCAGCTGATCCTAGCGTCTAAGCAACTTATTGAAGCTCGTGCTATGGTTGAACTTGGTAAGGCTTTGACCACTGACGTAGCTAAGAATATTGAATCTCTCTGCAAAGATGCTCAGCCGCTAGTATATAGTGATATTACTAGCGAGAAGCAATACCATGAGCTGCGTCAAGAAGCGCAGCTTAAGCTGCTGACCGATATTGTAGATTTTGAGGTTAAAGAGGCTAACTTTATGATGCTGTGTGCTCGGTATATTCGTCTTAGTGAGGCAGTTAAGAATGGATCTTAACTATGAAACTAAAAATAATTCTACTGGCTCTCGTACTTGCTACTTCGGTAGCACATGCAGGGCAGAAAGAGATTAAATGTTTGGCTGAAAATATCTATTACGAGAGCCGCGGTGAGAGCTTAGCTGGCAAGTTAGCAGTTGCTAAAGTAACGCTAAACCGTGCTGAGCACCCTAAGTTTCCAGATACTATATGTGAGGTAGTTTATCAAAAACACCAGTTTAGCTGGACTCGTAATAAGGCTCTGCGTACTAAGCCTAAGGATAGTGCAGTATGGCGGGAAGCAATTAATATCGCCACTGATGCTTACTATAGCGGACTAGAAGAGCTTAACCACTTTAAAGCTATAAGCTTTCACAATCTTACCGTAAAGCCCGGTTGGGCTTCAAAAAGTAAATTAGTTGCTGTAATAGGTGGGCACAAATTCTATAAATAGCTGCCTAATTACTTACGCTTCTTTCGTATACCCATCATTGTAGAGTACTCTGCCGGGTACTCATCCTTAATCCACTTATGGGAGCCGCAGTCTAGTATAGCTTTAGAAATACTTGGACTAGTATTAGTTCTTATAGCGATTTTTTGTCTAGATAACGTAGTTCTGTATAGTAGAGAGAATACTTTAAGTATCTGTCTTTTGGAGTATTTTGACATAGGGTTGCTGAACCCTGATTTACTACTAGACTGTCGCAGTTTAGACTTATCTAACATGGTGAGATACTCTTTAGGGTACTGATCCTTTAGCCACATATGCTGGCCATTATATAATATATTTGTCGGTAAACTTATAGGTACATTTAGCTTTTTAGCTATATCCTTTAAGTACAGGTTACTTGAGTAAAGTAATGAAAATACTTTAAGTATTGTAGTTTTAGTGTACTTAGATTTCCCAGTTTCAGTACCTATATAATGTCTACCGTCACCATCGGCTATGTTTAGACCCTCTTTAACAGAAGAGAATTCATTAATCCATAGCTTCTCTAGTTCAGCTAGCTCGTTAGTTGAGCACTCTTCTAATATACATGTCTCCGGCTCCCCATAGCGTGTATACATATCTATCAATTTATAGTTATAATGTATGCCATTACGTAACCTATATAGATGATCGTATAAACGTCTTTCTATATTTATACTTCTACCTACGTATACTGAACCTAAGCTAGGCCAGAATATTGAATATATCCCACAAGTCATTTATACTTCCTTATTAGTGTTTATATAATTATAACCTAATACCTAAATTTTGGCAATCATATTTTTATTATGCCAAGCTACAACGAAATCGTTAAGTCTTGTAAGCTATTTGACTATAAACTAGAGTACGCTGCCGGGGGCAGCGTATGGGCCGAGTACTGGGATGGTGGCGATGTTATATATAAAGCCCTATTCCATCCAGATAGTACATCCTTTCTTCCTACAACATATTTCAAAATCGATCTAAATGATTAAAGCAAAAGTTATTGCACATTCTATTAGCGCTGTTACCGGCGACCGCATGATTTCACTAGAGATTGAGTATCCACGATTTATTCTAGCTGAACTTAATACTCACCGTATGCTGAGTAAAAATAGCGCCTCAAGCAGAGCTATTCCTGTTGCTAAGATGCTAGAATTAGTGCGAACTAATCCTGCTTCTCCTGTATTCTGGGGCAAGAATAAGGCAGGTATGCAAGCTACTGAGGAGCTTACAGGGCAGGAACTAGAAACTGTTAAACAGCTTTGGCTTAGTGCTGCCAACTCAGTCGCTGACTTTGCTGAAGCCCTTGCTGAAGCTGGTCTACATAAGCAGCACTCTAATCGCCCACTAGAGTTTGCTCAGGTTATGAAAACTGTTATCTCTGGTACTGAGTGGGCAAATCTCTATCATTTGCGAAAACATAGCGATGCTCAACCTGAGTTTAATGCGCTAGCTACGGCTATGTATGACGCCGTATATAAGTCTAGCCCAGTAATGCTGTATCCTGGTGAGTGGCATCTACCATATATCCGCTGTGAACGCGACTTTAATGGTACTATGAGGTACTATGTAGATAACCAAGAGTTGTCCGTAGATGAAGCACTTATGATTAGCGCCTCTTGCTGTGCTCAGGTTTCGTATCGTAAGGAAGACTATAGCTTAGATAAGGCTAAGAATATCTACGATAAGTTGATTAATTCACAGCCTTGCCACAGTAGTCCGGTAGAGCACCAAGCTACCCCTATGGACAAACGTACTTGGCTAGAGAAACTAACTCTACAGAAGTTCACTCAGGATGGTATTACTCACGTAGACCACGGAGGAAATCGCTGGTCAGGCAATCTTCGTGGCTGGATTCAGCACCGTAAGTTAATCCGCGGTGAAGCCGTCTGGTAATTAAACAAGGCCACAATTGTGATTATACAGTTGTGGCCTTTTTCTTTATTCGCTATAATAGATAAATAGCGAACAGGAATACTAAAATGGAAGATAAGCGTAAGATTTTGGTTGTCAGTGCGAGCGGTTTTAGTAGTCGATCAGCTGCTATCGCACACCTGCTTAAAGAGATTGCAGATGTTACGGTTGTAAGTACTCTAGACGACGATATCTCAGGTCGTGCAGTTAATAGCATTATCTGCGACGAATGGGCAGAGCCAGTCGATATGTTAGTTCCTGAGCCTAAGAACAAACCTCACGGCCCACAACGAAATTCAAAGAAAGGTAAGGCTAGAAAATGGTAAAGACTATTAAAGATAAGTTCAGAGAGTTTCAGTTCGCGTGGTACAGCGCTAAACTGATCCTTCGGTTCGAACTTCAGATGGATCCTAAAATCGAAGCTGTACCGACATGGGTCTTGCTAGAAATGCGTAGCGTGGACACATATTGTTACGATATTGTCTGCGCTAAGCTAAATAGCAAAGAACTGCATGGCTTTAACGAACTACAAAAACTTATTAAAGCTGAACTCGATAAACGTAAAGAGGAGATTCTGAATGATTACTAAACTTCTGTGGATTGCCGCTTTTCAGATTGTTATTGCGATGCTGGTCATGCTAATGCTTAACCTTTGGGAGCGCCGTAGCTTCATGAAGCGTAATACTCGCCGTATTTATCCTAAAGATGTTAGGGGTATGGCTCGGTACATGGGCAAATGTACTGTGTACTACCGGCACCGCACTGTATGGAACCTGTTTCGCAAAAAAGAAACGTTCAAACTGTCCGGCAGTAATTACTACGATTCTAAGGGTAACCTAGTATCTTTTGAAGAGGGGCTAAAATGGAACTAATTGCTGAGCATTTTCAAGGGGTTTTGTTAGCTATTGTTGCCTTGTCGTTCATCTTCGTAAATTATCTTGACTTTATGGAGCGTATTCGTGAAGAACGTATGCGCCCCACAAAGTACCGTTCGCTAGAGTTTGTTTCTCATCAGCGAGAAATCCATACAGTTACTCTGGAACGAGATAGCTGGTTTCTCCCTAAAACTGAAGTGTACCGCAAGATTCGGAATAAGTACGGCGAAAAGGTTTTCGTCAATGAACTAAATGAAGAAGTTGATCTGGCATGTATCCTACCAACAAAGACCGAACTACTGTAATTGACCCTTCTTACCACTGGCAGCCAATATCTACTGCGCCTTTGGGTAAGAAGGTACAGCTAATCAATAAGGATGCCGGGGTTGCTGTGTATGGTCAGGCAAACGCCTCGAAAGAGCAGTTCTTTACTCACTGGGCACCTTTGCCTACTTTCGGCAAAGTTAAGCCTGACCCGCCACCTACTGTAGAGTATGTCGGCAAACGTACCCCTCCACCAATTCGGTTCGGAGAGTATCCGCCAGTACCTAAATGGCCGCCTATTCTTGTAAGAGTACTTGCGGTGCTTATGGTTGGATTTTTTCTAACAGATATTATCAGTTATTTCAAATGAAAACTATTCATAAATTCGTTCTAACTCTGGCGTCTGAGCAGGTAATCCTACTGAACGAAGGAGCTAAGCCTCTAACTGTTGATATGCAGTATGATCGCCCGTGGCTCTGGGCTGAAGTGGACACTGATAAGCCTAAGGTATCTACCGTAGTACGTATGTTCGGTACTGGTAATACACTGCCAGATAATCCAGGCAAGTACCTTGGTACTGTATACCCTACCGAGTATCTGGTACTTCACTACTACATTAACGGAGAACCAGAGCTATGCGCCCTGTGCTAAAACATAGGTGCAAGGTGCCACCTAAAGGCTGGCTATGTACTAGGCAATCTGGGCACGAAGGGCCCTGTGCTGCTTATAGAAATGTTAGGATGCCGCACCCATTTCTCACTGTAGCAGGTGACTTGGTTATTGTCCTAGTAATAACTGTTATTTTAACACATATTTATAATTTTCTAGGAGGGGTATTAAAATGACTAAACGCGGGTGTGCTACCTGTAAGTTTGCTGAGCTTGACTCATATAAGGAACCTTGTAAGGGTTGCTGCAATTTCGAAAATTGGACGGATGCTAGCACAGTTAGTGTTGCCGAATTTAATCAGCTTACTAACACTGTGGTGGCGCTCAACGACAACCTTACTCGTGTAGTTAGCGTCATTGATCGAATTATAGTGCACCTGGAGAAAGAGAAACAGTATGCAAAGTAACTTTTTAAGCGGTATTAACCTAATACTTGCAGGACT